>Ga0180432_10004483_pt1 | contig 19137 bp, 13 predicted proteins | sample SS_ome_10_FD_132414 | JGI IMG/M metagenome (GOLD analysis project Ga0180432, IMG submission 132414) | Hypersaline lake sediment archaeal communities from the Salton Sea, California, USA - SS_1_MS_2 metaG | ecosystem: Environmental > Aquatic > Non-marine Saline and Alkaline > Hypersaline >...
GCCCTCTGTGGCGTTCCGAAACCCGGAAAACACGCTCGTTGCTGCTTCCCGGAACGCCACAGAGGGCGTTCCCTACAGACTGAACGTGTCAAACGCCAAAAAGTCACAGCCTCAGTGGTCGCGGCTTTGCAGGAAAGTGTTCCGAACATTACGATAGGACCGCGGACGGCACACGGAGTGTGCCTGCTACTTTTCTTGCGTAAAGACAGCCCGAGCGGAAGAGCCGGGGACGCCTGGACCTACTCGACGACGGCACGATCGGGTCGAGCAAAAATCAGTGCGACGCCTCTTGGCGGACAGCACATCCCCGGTCTTCCGGCCCGGACTATCGACAGAGGTTCTTCAAAAAACAAAAACAATTTTCCCCAGGCCCGTCCTGCGGAGAAAACGCGAAACCGAACGGATACCGGTTTTCCAGGTCCACGGAATCGATGGGCATCCGTCTTGTTGTTCCCGTGCTTCTGGGCACCCTCCTTTCTTGGTTTTGTCTGGAGTTGTGCGTTTTCTCCGTAGGACAGGCCTGGAGAGAGGTTGTCTCGCGGGAGAGGTCCACTACTCAGCGAGACTGCATTTCCCATGCCAATCGCTTCTGGGGTAACCGTACGGCGGGGTTTCTGTTAGTATGAATCTGCTGTGGAACCCGCCAATCAGGGTTCCCGCAACAGAAACTGGCATAAGGGTGCTTGCAGCGATTTTATGTTTCGCAACTCGCCGGCGTGTCGGTCGTTTCGACACGTCTGTCGAAGATTGCGACGGGTAACCTCCAGCGATAATCAATCCAAGAAAGATATCCATGCGGTGGCCCATCCGAATTCAGTTGACCCTGCCGATGCTCTCGATCGTTGTGCTGACGATTGTGCTGGTCAGCGGGGCAGTCGCGTGGTGGCAGGCGGCGCGGGCACGCGCACGCCAGCAGCGCAATCTGGGCCGCACGGTCGATACGCTCACCCACGGCTCGTTCCCGTTGACCGAAAGCGTCTTGGAGCAGATGAGCGGTCTCTCCGACGCCGAGTTCGTTCTGCTCGACTCGCAGGGCGAGGTCCAAGGCAGCACGCTGCTGCTTGCGGACGACGGGTGGGAGCCGATTCGGCGTCTGCGTCTGCGGCAGCCCTCGGAGCGGTTCTCGGCTTCTTCGCCGATCGAGCTTGCCGGGCGAACCTACTTTTGCGATCGGGTGCCGGTGGCCCGCCGGCTCGCTTCCGGCCGGACCGCCTCGCTGGTGGTGCTTTATCCGGAGGACCGCTGGTGGGCGACAATCACCCAGGCCGCGCTGCCGGTGCTGGGAGCGGGGGCCGTTATGGCGATCGTGGTCATGCTGGTAACCGCCGTGCTGGCGCAGCGGATCGTCCGGCCGATCCGGCGGCTGGGCGATCAGGCGGCCGCGGTGGCCGACGGCGATTTCACACCCGTCGCCGTTTCGAGCCGCGACGACGAAATCCGCGATCTGGCCGTCTCGATCAACAGCATGACCGAGAAGCTCAGCCGGTACGAGAGCGAAGTCCGCCGCAGCGAACGGCTGCGCACGCTCGGGCAGCTCGGCGCAGGTATGGCCCACCAGTTGCGGAACGCCGCGGCGGGGGCTTCCATGGCGATCGAACTGCACGGCCGCGAGTGCCCCGTGGCCGGCGATTCCGAATCGATCGACGTCGCCGCGCGGCAATTGAAGCTCATGGAGTCGTACCTGCAACGTTTCCTCACGCTGGGCCGTTCGCGACCGGCGCCGCACGAGAAGGTCTGCTTGCAGGAAGTGGTCGACGACGTTGCCGAGTTGGTGGGGCCGGCCTGCAAACACGCGAAGATCGAGCTTGTGCTCGAGAAACCGGCCGAGCCGATCCACGTTCAGGGCGACGGCGAATCGTTGCGGCAGTTGTTGGTCAACATCGTTCTCAACGCGGTCGAAGCGGCCGAGCGCCATAGCGAGACGGCCGCCCGAGGCGACTCGCCCGGCCGGGTGATCGTCGAACTGGAAAAGACCCACCCGAGTGCCGTATTGCGGGTGCTCGATACGGGGCCCGGCCCCGCCGCCGAAGCGAAGGACCAGCTCTTCGAACCGTTTATCACCGAGAAGCCCGACGGCACCGGATTGGGTCTCTACGTCGCCCGCCAGATCGCCGAAGCCCACGACGGTACGATCAACTGGCACCGACGGGGGGAGATGACGTGTTTCGTAGTGGAACTCCCGGCGAGCCGCGGATAGCATCCCGCTATTTCGAAATGACAATCGCCATCGCCTGACCGAAGGGAGTGTGGTTCAGGAGCATTGCGGTCGGTTTTTCGATCTTCATGGGGCGGTCGCGGATGACGTTGACCGGGCAGGCGGGATCGGGGGTTTCGTAGTTGAGTGTGTGCGGGACCTGCCCCCGCCCGATCGCGAGAACGCTGACGGCCATTTCGACGGCGCCGCTTCCGGCGCCGAGGTGTCCGAAGAAGCTCTTCGGGGCGGTGACGGGCACGTCGCCCAGGGTGTCGCGAATGGCCGCCGCTTCGATGCGGTCGCCGTGGATGGTGCCGGCGCCGTGGGCGTTGACGTGTCCGATGTCGGCGGGTTCAAGGCCGGCATCGGCCAGCGCGCCGGTGATGGCATGACGGATGGCATCTCCTCGCAGCGGTTGTCCGTTGCGGATCGGCTCGAACGTGCTGGCATATCCCAGGATGCTTGCCAGGACGGCGGCGCCGCGTGCTTCGGCATGGCGCCGGGTTTCGAGGACAAACGCGCCGGCGCCTTCGCCGCCGACCATGCCGTCGCGATCGGCGTCGAACGGCCGACAGGCGCCGGCCGGGTTGTCGTAGCGCTCGGACATTCCGAACGTGCGGTAACGGGCCCAGAACGTGGGGTTGATATGGGTGCCGCCACCGCCGGCTATCATTGCGTCGGCTGCGTTGCGTTCGATAACTCGGACCGCCTCGGCCACCGCCGAGAGGCTGGAGACGTCGCCGAGCGTAAGCGAGTTGTTGGGGCCCCGGGCATCCTGGGCGATGCCGATGTGGCAGGCCGGCATGTTCGGGAGGTATTTCAGCATCCAAAGCGGATACATTTCGGCCATGGCCGTTTCACCCCAACGGTCGAAGTTGAATTTCCCGTCCGTGATGCAACCGCGGTAGACGTCGACCAGTTCGGACAGCTCGCAGGCGATCAATTCGGAACCAAAGACGATCCCGAGCCGCTCGGGGTCGATTGCCCGATCGTGGAATCCCGCCTCGGCGCAGGCCAGGTCGGCGGCCGTGAACGCGAGTTGGATGTCGCGGCTCATCACTTTGAGGCTTTTTCGAGGGCGGACGTACTGCTTGGGGTCGAAATCGTCGATGCTGGCTCCCACCGGGACCGCAGCGTCTCGATCGTAGAGATCGCCGTAGCACTCGAGGCGGCCCACGCCGCTTCGTCCCTCGGAGAGCGAGGCCCAAAAATCCTCGGTCTCGATGCCGATCGGGCTGGCAACCCCGGTTCCGGTGATAACGATTTCCTGTTTCGGCGCCATGCTCTACAACCTGCGGTGCGGGCAAGAATCCTCAACCATCAATCCTAGCTTTGCCTTCCCGACCCTGCAAGGGGGAACGGGAGAGCGGGGAAACGGGGGAGCGGGAGACTACCTGCCGATGGGCTTTTCGTAGATTCTGTAGGTCTTGTGTCGCCTCCCGCCGACGGCTTCGATGGTGCGGTTGACCAGGTAGTTGTTCTCGTCGGTCCAACCGAGTTCCGCGCCGGTGTAGCCGAGCACGTTTTTTCCGAAGTCAAGTGTTTCGAGGATCAACAATTCGGCGATTCCACGGCGGCGGTATTCTTCGAGGACATTGAGGACGACCATTCGGGCGGTCTTGACACGCCGCATGCGCCGAGCCAGCCGGACCAACCCGATTGGGAAACCGCAGGTTGTCAGGCGGCCGTTGAGTGGGCGAATGGCCTCGTTGAGGTCGGGCAGGGTGATCGAGCCACCGACCGGATTGCCGTCGATCTCGGCCAGAAGGATGAGTTGAGGAACGGCGATCTGCGAGAGGCGTTTTGCCAGGTAGTGGAACTCGGCGTCCGTGAGCTTGACGAAGCCCCAGTGTTTGCACATCGATTGGTTGTAGAGTTCCTGGAGGTGTTGCACCTCGGTGGCGAATTCCTTTTTGCGAAACGGCCGGACGGTCACCCCGCCGCGCTTGGCCAGCCGCTCGGCCCTGCGGCGCCACTTGGTGAGCATGTCGTGTGGATCGTCGAACCACCAGGCGTACAGGTCCTTGATCTTGGTCAGTCCCCACGATTGGAGCAAGCCGGCATAGTAAGGGCGATGATGGTTCATGATGACGCGGGGCGGCGTGTCGAACCCGTTGACCAGCAATCCGCAAGGGTAGTTGGTCGAGTAGTCGATCGGTCCCATGATGGCCGAGCGCCCGCGCCGACGAAGCCAATCGGCGGCGGCATCCAACAAGGCGCCGGCCGATTCTTCGTCGTCGAAGCACTCGAACATCCCGAAGCAACCCACGTTCGCGTTGTTCTGCTCATTGTAACGCGGGTCGTCGCTGGCGAGGATTCGTCCGACCGGCGTACCGCCTCGCGTGGCAAGAAACAGCGTTGCGTCGCCGTGCTTGTAGAACGGGTGCTTTTTGGAATTCAGAAATTCCTTGATATCGGTCAACAGCGGCGGAACCCATTGCGGGTCCTCGGCGTAGATTTGCCACGGGAGTCGAATGAAGCGTTCGAGGTCGGCCCGCGTGCGGACTCCGTGTACTTCAAGCGTTCCCTTGGGGGGCGGCGTCGCGCGAACAACGAGGGGCCGGCGTCCGGGCGCGGTGATTGCGGTTCTCTCTTGCGGCTCAGTCTTGTCCGCCGTTCCGCTTTCGGACAACGCGTCCTCTCGGGGTTGTTCGTAATCCAGGTCGTACAGGCGGTAGGTCTTAATCCGCTTCGCGCCGCCTTTTTCCAGGCTTCCCTTGGACAGGGCGTTGGATTCCATCACCCAGGAAAATTCGGCTTCCTCGAGGTCCCATTTCAGGGCCATCGGAACCAGTCCGTGCATCAGACAGAGTCCCATCCCCAACCGCTGGTACTCGGGGATCACGTTGGTGCTGATCAGGCGGATTTTCTTGATCGCTTTCTTATTGCGCAGCAATCGCAGGAAGCCGAAGGGGAACAGGCGGCCGTCGATTTGCCGGATGCGCGGGTTGTAGTCGGGCATGCCGAAGCACGCGCCGATCATTTTCCCGTCAATCTCGGCTCCCACGGCCAGTTGCGGCACGATCAGGTGGCGGAGTCCCCGGGCAATGTGCGACACCTCGGCCTTCGACATCGGCACAAACCCCCAGGAGTTGACCAGCGAGCGATTGTAAATCGACAAGAACGCTTCCACGTCTCTCAGAAAATGGGAGGTATCCAGCGGGCGCAAGCAGACACCGTAATGCTCGATGATCTGCTCGGCGACCGGTTTCAGCTTCGCCTGGATCTTCGGCAGCATTTCCCGGCGTCCCCAATAAGCGTACAAGTCCTGCGTCTTGCGGAAGCCATAACCTTCGATCAGCCGGACGTAGTACGACGGGTTGTAGGTCATCATGAAGGTAGGCGGGGAGTCGAACCCGTCGATCAACAAACCCAACTCGTAGGTCTGCGACGGGTTGACCGGCCCGCGCAGACGGTGGATGTCCTGGTCGGCAAGCCACCCGGCCACTGCGTCGAACAAGGCGTTGGCCGCCTGCTGATCGTCCACACACTCGAAGAATCCAAAAAACCCGCGACGTTCCCGGTGGTATTGGTTGTGGCCGTGATTGAGTATCGCCGCGATCCGGCCACAGACCTCCCGGCCGCGGAAGGCCAGAAACGTCTGGCAGCAGTTCCTTTCGTAGAATGGATGGGGACGGTAACCGACCAACTCCTTCTGATTGCCCCGCAGCGGAGGGATCCAGTTCGGGTCGTTCCGGTACAAGGTCCAAGGAAACTGCAAGAATTGCTTCCGTTGGCGACGCGTGACTACTCGTCTAACAGTTACTTCGGACATGGTAACCGGCCGGCAGGCCTCCTGAGCCGCGCAAGGGGAGGGTTTCGCATCAGTAGAATCCAAGCCACCAACCCGCTGGAGGGGCGTGCTCGCAAACTTGTCAATCCTGTTTCCAGACACAATCACCTCGCTGTAAACAATATTCGCCCTGTTTCCCCAGGTAAGGCCAACCAAAACGCCAACGGGGCCCACTTCGGGGAGACCTGCCTGGTACGGCACCCACGAATAATCCGGGTTAGATAAACGTTCGCGACGTTTTCCAGCGACCAGGGTTGTTGACACTGGAAACGGGTCCGTTCTAATGGGGGCCAAAGGGCAGCGCAACCCGGGTTATTGAGAAGCATTTTCGGCAAGGCCCGCACCGTGGCCTCGCACCCCCCCAGGAGAACTGCATGGTGACCGGCGAATCAGGAGGACTTGCCGAACGGCTGGCACCCAAGGGGCGCGTCCGGCAGGACGAGACCAAAGACGGCCCCTTTGCCCGCCAGATCGCACTTTCCAACGGACTGACGTTCTATCTCGCTTCCCGCCGAATGCTGGGCGCGATCAAGTTTCTGCGCAAGGAGATTTTCGGCCGCCAACGCTACTATCGCTCGGGGTTCGAGATTCGCCCTGAGGATACGATTATCGATATCGGGGCGAATATGGGGATGTTCGTGATGTGGGCGGCGCCCCAGGCTCCCCGAGGACGCATCGTCGCCATTGAACCGATGGACGTGGTCGACAGCATGGACCTGAACGTCCGGCTCAATGACCTGAAGAACGTCACCGTGCTCCAGGCCGCCGTCGGCAAGGACGGCGAAGAGCTGGAGTTCATCGACTATCCGGGCTTCAACATTGTCTCCCACAAGATCGGGGTTCGGCCGGCCTGGACCACCCGGCTACTGATCGGCCTGCTGTTCTTCAGGTATCGGGCGGATCCGGTGCGGATGAAAGCGCCTTGCGTGTCGCTGGGAACGATCATGGATGATCTCGACCTTCAGACGGTCAACTACCTGAAGATCGACTGCGAGGGAGGCGAGTACGAAATTTTCAGAAACCTCGCTCCCGAGCATTGGCAGCGGATCGAACGAATCGCCATGGAATTCCACGAACTCGAACCCGGTAACCGCTATTCCGAATTGGTCTCGCTGATGGAATCGCACGGTTTTCACGTCGAGGTCCGCAAACCGTTGTTGGACTATTACTTCATGAAGTTCGGCGAGCTTTGGGCGCGTCGACTCTGACCTTTCTCCTCGGACTCATGGCCAAAATCCTGGTTACCGGCGCAAATGGATTTGTCGGATCGCAATTGATCCGGACGTTGATAGCGCGGGGGGATGACGTCACCTGCCTTGTCCGCCGGACTTCGTCGCTGGAAATGATCGAGACGCTCGACGTAAATCTGGCGTACGGTGACGTAACCGACCGCAGCAGCGTGCTCTCGGCAATCGCCGGTACGGAACTCGTCTATCACGTGGCGGGGTGTACCAGGGCGGTTCGCGCGGAGGAGTATTATCGGGTAAACGGATATGGAACGGGCAACGTGCTTTGGGCTTGTGCCCGGCAGACAACGCCGCCGGCCGTTGTCATGGTTTCGTCCTTGACGGCGGCGGGACTGGCGGTGAATGGACGAACGGGGCGAATGCGGACGGAATTGGACCCGCCGAAGCCCGTCTCGCACTACGGCCGCAGCAAGCGGCTGGGAGAACGCGTGGCCGAACAGTTCGCCGGACAGGTACCCGTCACCATCGTTCGCCCGCCGATCATCCTCGGCGAAGGGGATCGGTTGGGGCTCGCCGTGTTCTGGGCAATCGACCGGTTCCGCATCCACATGTCGCCGGGAATCGCCCGGTATCGGTTCTCCGTGATCCATGTCGCCGACCTGGCCCGGTTGCTGATCCTGGTGGCCGGGCGCGGCAAGCGACTGCCTGCGCCGGAAGACCGCGATGCCTCGCCGGCACAAGGATATTACTTCGCCGCCGCCGAGGAGCATCCCAACTACGCCGATCTCGGCCGCATGATCGGCCGGGCGCTCGGGCATCGTCTCGTGTACAGCCTGTACATCTCGACGCCGCTGGTCTGGATGGTGTCGGGCGTATTTGAAGCAGCAGGGCGAGCCCGCGGCCGGCCGTTTTACCTGAACCTCGACAAGACCCGCGAAGTGACCGCCGGTTCCTGGGTCTGCTCGCCGCAGCGGGCGGTCGACGAGTTGGGCTTCGCCGTCGGCGCCCCTTTGACCGAAAGGTTGCGCCAGACGGCCGAGTGGTATCGAAAGCACGGGTGGCTGTGAAAAGGAAAGATTCGACAAGGGATCCTTGAAACGCCCTTCAACGACGTTTCTCCTTCGATGCCTTCTCTTCCGCCAGGATGTCCTCTCCGATGCACAAAGCAAGCCGGCCCAACAAGCGAGCGTAGATCAGCATTGCCGCGGCAAGCGCCGGTCCGGAAACGAACGGGGCCAACCACGGCACGAAATCGCTGGCAACCGTAACGGCACACCACGCCACGGTTATCGCGCCGGTTTCGAGGTAGAAGAGGAGCCACACCAGCCATTGCGCTCCCATGGTCCCCGTCACCTTGGAAATCGCCAGCGGCAGCCAAGCCGAGCCCGCCGCCATCGCCGACAACAGAAAGATGGGAAATATCACAAGCGCTACGAAGACCGAAACGAGCGTTCCCACGGCCGACACGAGCGGCGCCGTAACGGGGTTGACCGACGACAGCCAGGAAAAAGGAACCCATACGAGGGCCCCGATCAACGCCGCCTCCGTGAGCAGAACCATGACATAGAGCCAGCACCATCCCCATTCCTTCCAGTCGATGCCCACCTCGATATCGACGGAATCCCATCCGCAGGCCGTCTCTTCGATCACCTTCAGGCAGCAGGCAAAGGCATACGCCGTGGTGAGAAGACTCAGCGCGATCGTGGGGAGCGCGAGCGCCCGGAACGCGATCAATCCTACGTGCGCCGCGGCGTAGAACATGAATCCCAGCAGAAGAAACGTCAACACGAACCCCAACGAAATGACCGCCCAGTAGCCCACCGAATCCATGTACCAGGGGAAGTTGAAGACGCCGGAGAACATGGGCCATTCGGGCGGCGGTGGAGGCTCGGCCTCCACGACACGCGGCTTTTCCGCGTCGCGCATCAGTTTCTCGACATTGATGGGCAGCGGGGCACGCTCGGCCGGCCCGCTAGTCCCGTAGGTGTCGTCCTCGCTGTCCGGCGCCGTGGGGAAATGGTCGTCGTTTTCCTGCGGTGCGGTCATTCGGTCCCCTGTTGCACGTCGGATGTGCCTCACCCCGCTCGGGTCGGCACACGGTCCATAGATTATAGCGGCCGTATCGTTTGTCCGCGACCATCCCCCGTGATATAATCCGGTTATGTCCGAATCCTTCCAACCCGATGACAGACCCAAACGCCGGTGGTATCAGTTCTACCTCTGGCACCTGTTCGTGCTGGTGGCCGTCGTTGCGATTGGGTGTGCCTGGTTTCGGTGCAAGATGGTCGAGGCCGACCGGCAGAGGGAAGTGGTGGAGGTGATTCAGGGTCTCGGCGGGCGGGTACACCACGACTACCAATCCGATGGCGACGGCGGATGGTTGCGTAACTTCCTCGGGCCGGTTTTGCTCGGTGATGTGGCCGAAGTCCGGCTTGATACCCCGCAAATCAACGACGATGCGCTCGCGCATCTTCAGGAGTTGACCAACCTTCGGACGCTGTGCCTTTGCGACACCCAGGTAACCGACGCCGGTCTGGAACATCTGTGGGGGCTCACCACGCTCGAAAATCTGTGGCTCGATGACACGTTCGTTACCGACGACGGCCTGGTGCATCTCAAGCGGCTGACCAGGCTCAAAAGCCTGGGGCTCAGCGGCACACAAGTCACCGACGACGGCCTGATGCACCTGCGGGGGCTGACCGGGCTCAAAGAGTTGCGACTTTGGAGTACGCTCGTTACCGAAGATGGTGTCAAGGAACTTCAGCAGGCGTTGCCGGGCTGCCGGGTTTCCCACACCCGATGCCCGTATACCCGATGCCCGTAGCCGCGTACGTTATGCTTTGGCATAACACCGCGTGAGTTCTCGCATTGCCCGCCTCGCGCCATGCTGAAACATGACAGAACAAAGCAGGGGGCACCCGCCCCCGGCCGATCTCGCATAACCTGCGTAGCGAGCATTTCTGCCATGTCGGGTTTCTTCCTCTTCAACTCGCCTGTCGGCACCGTCCGCTTCTCGCTGTTCCATGGCTAACGCGAGTTTATTGCCTCACTCGACGGGTGTCGACACGCGACTCTCGCCGTGTCGACAAGAGCGCCGGGAAAAAATTGACGTAAACGATTGAATTGTCTTGCAATCGCACGTCGGACGTTGTTACACTAAGTATCCCGATTCGCACGGCAGGGCATAAGGCGGCAGAACGGCCGGTAGGATCTTATGCCCTGCCGTTTCTTGTGAGAGACGGTTCTCCATGGTTGTCTCGTGCGCTTACAACGACACCCGGCGGTTGTAGACGTACCATTCCAGCAACAACACGCCGAGGCCGATCAAGAGTATCCACTTCCAGCCTTCGCATCGGGTGGCTTCCCAGGTCTGCTGTCTCTCGACGTCGACGTTGCCGATGGTGAAATCCCTCGGGCGGATGTCGCTTTCCCGGCCGTCGAACAGGTTGACGGTGAATTGCCGGAGGGTTTCGTTGCCGGATTGGACCTTGTAGACACCCAGCTCGTCCGTCTGTGTGAAGTCCGTCTTGCCCAGCTCGTCGGTTTGAACGGTTGTCGTTTTTCCGGCGGGTGTGCGAACCCGGAGGCGTGCTTTCGATTTTGGGGCTTCCAGGGCGATCGCCTTTCCCGGCCGCAGGTTGCCAGCTTCGGCCAGGTCGCGGGCGCCGCCGAGGTAATCGAACAGATTCAGCACGAAGACGGGAAAACTCGGCCGGGTCATCCAGTTCGTGCCGATGTAGCGCTGGGTCTTGCCATCGGCGCCCTCCACCTCGTTGATGATGGTGAAGCCCGTCACGGTGTCTTCGAATTGCCCCCGGGGGGCGATCGCCATAACCGGCCCGACGACGGTATCGATCAAGACGGTCGCTGCCGGCGGCGGCTTCAACGGGGTGGCCGACTGGATCAGCACGTCGCCCAGGTCGATCCACTGCATGAGCGGATGGGCCGCCTCGATGTCGATGATCGCCGGACCCTGATGCCGTTTGGCTTCCTCGGGATCGGCGGGCCAGCCGACTTCTTCCCCGGCCGACCACTGCCCGCCGGGCGGCAGGCTTCCGATCAGGAGCGTGTTCGCCCGGGGCATCACTTGGGGGCTGCACCGGTCGTAGATAATCATGTGCCAGGCCCCCCCGGCCGCCGCCTCGAGATAGTCCTTCGTTTTCAAATAGGCCGGCGACTCGACCCGGACCTCGGCGATCTTCTCGGTCGACTCGGTGATCAAGGCGAATACGAGCGGCTCGTTGCCGGGCGTGACCAGCAGCACGTTGGCCGGCTGCGGCGGGTTGATCACCCGGTAGGCCACGTTGTCCAACGCGAAATCGTCGCCCGCGGCGAGTTCCAGCATCAGCACCCCCGACTCGACCTCCCCGATATCGAAGGTCACGCCGCGCCCCCGTCTCGGGAGCAGGACCTCGACCGTTCTTTTCTTCCCGTCGCGCAGCAGCTCGACGGCAATCGACTTTCCGTGCCGTCCGCAAAGCCAAAGGTTCAGCAAGTCGTTGACTTTCGAGAGCGTGATGTCGCCGGCCTTCAGCAGGACGTCGTTCGGTTGGATTCCCGCCTTTCCGGCGGGGCTGCCGGACGCGACGCCGTCGACCAGCAAACCTTGGTTCCCGGGGACGTCGAGCCGTGCCCGGGAGGCGTCATCCGGGGTAACGCAGTCGAGGCCGATCCATTCGGCGTCGATCTGAAACCGCCCGGCGTCGATGAGCCGCTTGTCGAGGTAAAGCTCCGCCGCCACGTTGACGTCTTCCCGGCCGAAATTCCTCAGTTGCGCAAACGCCTGTAGTTCCGCGGAGTTCGATTCCTTGGGCCGGACGTTGAACGAGGTGATGGCCACGTTCGCGGCGTCGCTGTTCCCGATCGCGACATAGACCGGATCGAGATGCCCGAGCCTGAAGTCCGTCACGTCCTTGAAGTTCCCGTCGCTGAAGATGTAGAGTGTTGCGGGCATCGCCTCGGCCACCTGGTAATCTCTGGTGTCCTCGGCGCTGCGTCCCGGGTTGGCCAGTCCGGAAGCCACTTTCAGCGCCTCGGCCAGGTCGGTCGTGCGCCGTGTCGGTTCGATGGCCGCGAGGCTGCGTTTCAACTGGCGGCGGTTGTCGGTAAACGGCTGCTCGACCTTGGCGCTGTCGGCGAAACTGATGATCATGGCCGCCTCGCCGGAGGTCATTTGGTCGATCAGCTCGCCCACGCGGCGTTTCGTCTCGTCGAGCCGCGACGGCCCGGCGTCGGTCGCCTTCATGCTGGCCGAATTGTCGATCAGAAAGATGAACCGTTCGCCGGAAAGCTGCTTGCCGTGCCAGTACGGCCGCAACAGCGCCAGCATCAGCAGCAGCAACAGCAGCAATTGCAGCCACAAAAGAAGGTTGTTACGCAACCGCTGCCAGATCGAGTTGACGTGCAGGTCTTCGATCGACTTGTGCCAAAGGTAGGTGCTGGGGACTTCGATCGGCTGGCGCTTGAGCTTCAGAAAATAGAGCAGGATAATCGCCGGGGGAACGGCCGCCAGGATAACCCACTGCCACCACGTAAGCGCGTTGAGAAAACCGGGCCACATCAGCGAACGAGCCCCCTGGTGCGAAGGTAGCCGGAGATCAGGTCCTCGACGGGAACCTCGTTCCGGGCAAGCAGGTAGATCATGCCGCGGCGCGTGCAGAAGTCGCGCGCCCGATCGACGAACGCGGCCAGGGTCTTCTGGTAACGCTTCATCAGCGGCCCGCTGACGGTGATCTCGGCGACGTCGCCGTCCTCGCAATCGACCAGCCGCAGGTCGCCCTCCACCGCCGGATCGACTTCCTCGGCCGAGAGAATCTGGACCACGTAGACGTCCATGTCGCGCGAGAGAAGGTATTTCAGGGCGTCCTCGTAGCCGCTCTTGTCCATCAGGTCGGTCAGCAGGACGATAATGCCCTTGCCGGAGTTGCGCAGGCAGAAGTTCTTGATTCCTTCGGCGAGCGTGATCGATTCGCCGGGCTCGATGCCCTCGACGTGATCGAGCATTCGCCACATGCTCCGGCGTCCGCGGAAGACGGGCGCCGGCTGACGGACCGATTGCGCCAAGGTCTCGATCTTCACCCGGTCGCCGCGGATCAGGCCGACGAACCCGAGCGCGGCCGCCAACTGGACGGCGTAGGCCAGCTTCGTCGGCTCGCCGAAATTCATCGACTCGCTGGCGTCGATCAGGGCGTAGAAGTGCAGGTCTTCCTCTTCGAGGAACAGCTTGAGAAAGAGTTTCTCGAGCCGGGCAAACGTGTTCCAGTCGACGAATCGCAGGTCGTCGCCGGGGACGTAGTTGCGGAAGTCGGCGAACTCGACGCTTTGCCCCTTCCGAGGGCTGCGGCGCTCGCCTTTCAGCCGGCCCCGGAAAATCTTCCGGCTGATCAGCTCCATCTTTTCGAGCTGCGTGAGCAACTCGGGACTCAGTATGGCGGAAGTAGTCGGCATCGGTGGTCTTCTCGCGCCGTTTCGTTGGATTCGCACTCGTACGCAGGAGGTCGCCTCCATAGTATTAGAGCAGAGCGTATCGCGCCGCGGCTGTCAAGGAGGTTCCATGCGAGAAAGGTCTGCCTGCCCGTTGAAAAAGTGAGTCCCTGTTGATTTGGGTGGCACTGGCGTCTCGCCAGTGCTCAGCGGCCATGCCTCATTGCAGCTCCCAACTCAGGCACTGGCGAGACGCCAGTGCCTCCCTTTTTCAACGGGCTGCTAGTCCGTGTCCGGCGATCGCTTCCGGAAAGATCGTTGCAGGCGCAACGCCGGGCCCTTAGAATAGTGATTGTTGAATGTTGGGGACATCCATGCCATTCTCAACACAAAGTCGTTCTTCTTTCGCAATCTTTCTGACCGTCGTCGTCGCGGCAGGGGCCCGGCGGCCGGAACCGTTGCAGATCGAAGCCCGGGTGAAACCGCGGGGACCCTGGAAGACGTACGCGACCCGCATTCTCGATCACCTGCCCGATTTCCAGCCGGCCGACAAGCCGCCGGAACTGGGCCGCTACGGCGGGCTTCGCAGCAAACGTTTCGACGCGACCGGATTTTTCCATACGCGAAAGGCCGGCGACCGCCGGGTACTCGTCGATCCCGAGGGCTACTTGTTTCTCAGCATCGGCGTCAACAGCGTCCGCCCCCCGCGGCGCCCCGGACCGGCCTATCAGGCCATGGTCGAGAAGTTCGGCGGCCGGACCGGCTGGGCGGACGCGACCACCGAGTTCCTCCGGCAGAACGGTTTCAACACCACCGGGAACTGGTCCGACAACGACGCGCTGGGAAAGGCCGAACGGCGGTTGCCCTACACAACTTCCATGTACTTCGTCACGGACTTCGCGAAAAAGCTTGGGCTCACCACGCCGGGCTACGGCCATGCCAAGTTCGCCGAAAGCAATATCCCGGTCTTTCATCCGGATTTCGAGAGGTGGTGCGACGAATATGCCGGGCCGCTGGCGAAGACCAGGGACGACCCGTATCTCCTGGGCCACTTCAGCGACAACGAATTGCCAGACACGCGCAGACTCCTGACGACCACGTTGCAGATCGACCCGGACCACCCTGCGTTGAAATACAATCGCGAGGCGGCATGGAAGTGGTTCCGCAACCGAAAGGGAAACGACGCAAGAGCGGCCGGTGCAACCGCCGAAGACAACCTCGCCTGGCTCGGCCGCGTGATGGACCGGTACTACGAGGTCACGACCCGGGCGATCCGCCGCCACGACCCGAACCACCTCTGCCTCGGCTCGCGGATTCACGGTGGCGGCAAGGCGATCCCCGAGGTCATTCGGGCCGCCGGAAGCCACCTCGACGTGATCTCGATCAACTACTACGGCCACTGGACGCCGAGCCGCGAGTGGATGAAGATGTGGGCCGGGGCCGGCCGCAAACCGTTTCTGATTACCGAATGGTACGTCAAGGGCGAAGACACGGGCCTGGAAAACGAGGCCGGCGCCGGATGGATCGTTCGCACCCAGGCCGACCGCGGACGATTCTACCAGAATTGGACCCTGACGCTCCTGCAATCGAAGCACTGCGTCGGATGGCACTGGTTCAAGTACCGCGACGACGGCCGGGGGGAGTCCAAGTTCCCGTCGAACAAGGGCATGGTCTCGGCCGCCTTCGAGCCGTACGCGCCGCTGGTCGAGCAGATGCGGCAGTTAAACTCCAACGCCTACGGATTGACGGGGTATTTTGACGGGCGATAACACTCAGAACCCGAACAGATCAGTCGGTTTCTCGTCTTTGCGGTGCCCCAGCGACAGGTGAAGGTAGCCGTCGATATTGTAGTCCATTTTGCGGACCGATCCGTCACACATCGCCATGTGAAAACCTGCGGAGTGGGCGCTGCCGAAGCGAGTCTGCGAGTCGACGTCGGGATCGTCCTGCATCGGGGTCTCGTACGTCCAACTGTACAAGTCGTAGTCGCCCGAGCCCAGGGCGGGTTCGTCGTCGGTGTCGTCGAGCCCGGTAAAGTAGTGATTGGGATTGAGGTACTTCTCGCCGGCGAGGTAGGTAAACGAATCACCGTCTTGGAGATGCGATTGGCGGATCATGCTCTGCTGGAAACAGAGGCCGTTTTGAGTCTGGGCCGTGTCCGGGTTGAAAGGCCCCGGCAAGGGCAACGACGAAGGCCAGCTAGTCGGCCCCGGCGCCGCGGCCCAGTCCCATAGTACCGATCCTCCGTTGACCGAGTAATCGGACCGGTAGCATTCCAGCGTCGCCGGCTGCGCCGTGTTCACCATCCAATCGCTGCCGAGGTTGGCGTAGACCATCGACCGGCGCCGCGTCGGGCAAGTCAACATCGGCAGCGACGTTTGGATCATCGCCAACCCTTCCACCCCCTTGTCGTTGGAACTCGAACTCGTACCCGGGCCCATGCCCAGGCCCAAATCGTGCAACTGCTTTTGTTCCATATAAGGCAGGCAGTTGTAGAAGAATCCGCCCGGCTGGTCGATATCCGTCCCCAAATCGGGATCGCCGACCCAGCCGGGGCCCCAACCGCCGGTTGGAAAATGTCCGATCGCGGATTCGTGGTGCAGGGCGGCCATCGCGATTTGCTTCAGGTTATTCTTGCACTTGCACCGCCGCGCTGCTTCCCGGGCGTTTTGGACCGCCGGCAACAACAAGGCAATCAGAATGGCGATGATTGTAATAACGACCAGTAGTTCGACGAGTGTAAAACCGGCCGTTTTGGGAGGTCGGACAGGCTTCGGCATTTTCTCTTCTCCGAAATCGGGAGAGTACGAAGAGACGGGAGGCTACAATAAAGACGTCGTTATTATAAAGCCTTTTTCTCCATCTGGCAACGCCCCTCAATATCGGGGTGAGTTTCTTTGGCATGTTTCCCCCGGAGGATGCCTCCGTAGAGGTGTGTGCCTAACCCCCAGCTAGCGGGTCCCGGGTGAAGTGGGCCAGGTTGGCAGCCGTTGGAAAACGTGTTGACCGTTTGTAGTGACCGCATTCATGCGGTCTTCCCGGGAATGACGGGGCGGTTTTCTCGGGTCGGGAGCCCCGTCCTACAACTCGCGATTGTCGAGGCTACCCGCACGCGATTGCCCGCACGCGACAGAAGTTGCGGACGATTCCCGCCTGTGCGATTTGGACTCGGGCGAGATGCTGCTGAGTTTCCGCCAGTTGATTTTCGCTCGTGACGTTCGGGTTGTGAACCAGCACCATGGTGTCGAGCCGGCCGGCGAGCACTCCGCCCAACGCCGTCAAATCGTCTAGGGGCCCCATGTCGAGCAGCACCAGATCGTAATGATCGGCCAGCGTATCGATGGCCCCGAGCATTCGGGTTTCTACGATCGACGGTTGATCACTCTCGACTTCGGCGTCCGCTTCCGCACGGCTGATCGGCTGGCGAAGCGGAACGACGGTGAGTCGATCTTGGACCGATCGGATCGCGACTGTCGCCAGGGACAATCGGCCGGCGAGCACACCTTCCCAGCCGCGTTCCGGCAAGAGCCTAAGGCGTCTGGCGAGATCGGGACGGGTGAGGTGGGCATCGACCAGCGCGACTCGTAATCTTCGTTCACCGAGTTGCCGGGCGACCGACAGGAGCAACGTGGTGCTCCCCTCGCCCCTGCGGCAACCGGCCATTCCGACTGCCGTTTGTCCTTGGCGCATCCCATCCATCAGCGCATCGGCCACATGGTCGATTTCCTCGTAGGCATCCTCGTTGAGCCGGCGACAGATGACCGGCCAGTCAAAACGATAGACCTCCAATAGGGGCCGAAACGGCTCCGCGGCCGGCCCGACGTCGGGCGACTCTTCGACGGGCGGGAGATTCGATGCCGCCTTCACACTGCCGTCGAGTGTCGAGGCGTTGTTCAAAAACGGTCCGGGAATGATCGCCGCCGCAAGCTCCGAGGCCGGTTCGGACGCCGTCTTCTCGTCCACCGGGTGGTAGATCCCAAACAGGTCGTGCGGGTCGGGTGGAGAATCGACGGGCCGCTCCAAAACCCGACGCCGGATCGCGGAAGCCAAAGGAATCAACCTCGGGGCAGGCGGCGATTCCGGCCCCGGCGGAGGGCTCGGCGCCGGTGGCGGACTTGGCTCCGGCGGTCTGTAGGGCCTAATATCTGTTTGACCGGGCACGCTCATGGGTCGTCCTGACGGAGGGGTTGGTGATGATGCCTTCCAGCCGGGCGCCGCCTGATTCGGCGCCCGGATACGACGCGGCCGGAGGATACGCCGCCGGATACGACGACGCCGGAGGATACGACGCTGCCGGATACGAGATGCTCGACGGGTAGGATGCGCCCGGCCCCGTCGCCGGATACGATGTTGCCGGGTATCGTGTCGCCGGTGCTGCCGTCGGGTACTCTGTTGCCGGTGCTGTCGCGTGGCGGCGGTAATCGGATCGGGCCTGGTATTGCGGCTGGCGAACAGGATAATCGTAAGTCGTTCGAGGCGAGGTCGGCTCGGCCGGTTCGGGAATCGCGTTCCGGTCCGGTGGAACCGGCATGACGTCCGGCGGCGGTTGATATTGTTCGCCGTAACCGGGCATCGGCGGCTCGACTTCATACGGACCGCTATAGCCGGATGTCTCGTTGGGGGCCGTCGACGCCGGGGCACTTTGCGGTAGCATCCAGGCGGGTGTCGGGGCGGCGACTTCGTGCTGCACCGGGCCGGAGCCACCCGTGTCGGGAATCGCGAGATTCGGTCCGCCCGGAATCTCGAAATTCAACTCCGCCGGTGGAGTCGCCATGGTCGGGGCGACTACGTGCGGCGTGGCGTTGGGGTCGAACACCGGGGCCTCCGGGGCCTTGGGTGCGAGCACTTTGTCACCCTCTATTCTCGGTTTGCGGAGCACGAACGAGGCAACTGCCACCAACAGAAGGAGCGCGCCCCCGCCAATCAGCAGCTTGATCGCAAGCGGTCGGCTGATGATGCGGCCGTCGCCGCGCCGCAAGTCTCTCCAACGCGAGGGGCGTGAAGTTTCCGCCTCATCGACATCGGGGACCTGCGCCAACACCTTCGCGTGCGTCCCGCCCGAGGGGATCGCGGTCGGCACCGTTCCCGCAATTGCTTCCCGGTCGAATACCCCTTCGCCCCTCGAAACCCGATCCTCTTCAGGATAACGCATACCCAAATCCCTTTCTCATGTGGCAGCCGCAGCAGCCGGGAAACCGAAATACCCGAACGACAGATGTTCCGGCAAATCGACAATTGTTCTTCAGCGCAAACGCGCACGGCGGACCCAATATCGCCCGCTCAACGGTTCTATCGGGTAGGGGTTTGAGTATTCTTGAGCATTATGTCACCTTTACGGGCAAGGAAAGATGGACAATATAGGAAAAGCGTGAGCGTGTTCCGGATCAGGCGCCGTAGCGGCAGGTGAAATTTTCCCCATAGCTAGTGCCAGTCGGAAAAAGGCTGATTTGGCGTCAGGAAGCGGGCGAAAGCTTGGTTGGAACGGGCTGAAGATTGAAGGAAACGCTCGCGATCGCCAAGAATTCTGGCGTTGTCGAGAC
>Ga0180432_10004484_pt1 | contig 19137 bp, 13 predicted proteins | sample SS_ome_10_FD_132414 | JGI IMG/M metagenome (GOLD analysis project Ga0180432, IMG submission 132414) | Hypersaline lake sediment archaeal communities from the Salton Sea, California, USA - SS_1_MS_2 metaG | ecosystem: Environmental > Aquatic > Non-marine Saline and Alkaline > Hypersaline >...
CAAAAGCTCCTCGGTCGACAGCGATCTCTCTTCGAGCGATAGGTACGCTTCACCGAGAGCCCGCCCGAGAGTAGCGCTTGGCTTTCCAGGGCCACCAGAAAGAGATAGCTCCTCACTTGAAAATCGCGTCTCGTTCTGTTCGAAGTCTGAATAAGATAAAGTTACTCGGTTCACGCCCTTTTCATCAATGAATCCCAAGCTAGAGTCGGTGTAGTGCGCTCGCTGTTTGCCTCGCTTATCGTAGAACCACAACCCTGACTCGTTCAAGTGGGCAACCTTCTCGCCACTTCTGTTCACTATGGAAAGGTTTCGTGCTTTGATGAATTCAGGCGCCTCGGTGACAGCCATCGAAGGGGTCTTGGGCCCAACGCGGCACCACTTGACTATGTCCATGCGAAAGCCGACCAGCGTCAACACGCCAAGAACAACCACGACCAACACGCCCCATCTCTTCAGCCTCCCGTTCTGTTTCTCTACCTTCTCCAGCCGTTCGACAAGCTGACGACATTGCCGCTCGACGACCGCCTGCAAGTCCGGTGTCTGCGTGTCCATGAGAGTTCCCTCCGCAAGTGTCCCAACGGCGGGTATTGTAGCACGCTGGGGGATGGACGGGGTTGTCTTTTGTGAGTGGGCCGTGGTGAAGGTGCTGAATGACAGTGAGCGGAGTCCCCGCAGGGGACGCCATCGTGTAGCCACAGGCGTCAGCCTGTGGGACGTGGCAGCGACGCGAACGAAGCCCCCGCAGGGGGCGGCATCCGGCCTTCTGCCGTCGAGGATCCTATCTGTCGCCCCCTGCGGGGGCTTTCCCGTCCACGTCCTCATGATCCACGGGCTGGCCCTGCTTCGCTGAAGCTTCGCAGGGCTTGCGCCCGAGGCTACATCATGCCGCCCGCGGCTCGACTGAGCTCGCCGAAGTCTGCGCGGGCTTGGCCCCGGCTGTGCGCGACTTCCACCACGGGCTGCTAGTGGCAGGAGGGGGTGGGTGGTTCGTCTTCGTCGGCGCAGTGGGGGCAGGGGGCCGCGCTGGGCGTCGGGGCGGGGGGCTTCTTTTTGAGGCGGGGGAGGATGCGGGCGAGGAAGAGGGCGGCGACGGCGGCGAGGAAGACGCCGGCGAGAACGAGGCGCCACGGGGCGAAGCCGTGCTGGTGGCCGGCGGTGATCTTGGGTACGACACGCCAGCCGGTGGCGCCGAGGAGGGCGTCGAGCAGAAGGCCCATGGCGACGGAGCAGACGGCGATGCCGCCGAGGTAGATGGCGGCGGCGCGCTTGCCGAGCATGCCGGCGACGACGGTGATGCCGGCGGCGTTGGTGGCGGGGCCGGCCATGAGGAAGACGAGGGCGGCGCCGGGACTGAGGCCCTTGAGGATGAGGGCGGCGGCGATGGGGGTCGAGGCGCTGCTGCATACGTAGAGGGGGACGCCGACGGCGAGCATGATGAGCATGGTGAGCACACCGCCGCCGAGGTAGCGGGTGATGAGGTCGTCGGGCACGAGGAAGGTGATGATGCCGGCGATGAGGACGCCGAGCAGGAACCAGCCGGCGATGTCGCCGAGCAGGTCAACGAAGGCGTAGCGCAGGCCGGCGGCGGCCTTGACGATGACGCCGTGGTGGCGGCGGTGCTCGTCGGGCGGGCAGTCGTCGCCGGCGCAGCAGGCGTCTACTCTGCAGGCGTCCACCTTGCAGGCGTCGGCGTCCGGCGCTCGCGGGGCGGCGGCGGGCTGTTTCGTTGAGAGGGTCTGGCCTGAGAGGGTCTGGACGAAGCCGGTGGCGACGCCGGTGATGAAGGCGACGATGGGCCGGACGATGGCCATGATGGGGCCGAGCAGGGCGTAGGTGATGGCGATGGAGTCCACGCCGGTGGCGGGCGTGGAGATGAGGAAGGAGGTGACGGCGCCGTCGTTGGCGCCCTGCTTGCGGAGACTGAGGGCGGCGGGCAGGACGCCGCACGAGCAGAGCGGCAGCGGCACGCCGAGCAGCGAGGCCATGACGACGGGCCGCAGCCGGCCCCGGCCCAGGTGGCGGGCGACGATGGCGGGGTCGAGAAAGACGTGCAGCAGGCCGGCGACGAACAGGCCGAAGATGAGGAACGGGGCGGACTCGACGATGACGGCCCAGGCGTCCCTGAGTATGCCTACGATCACGTGCATAAGTCGCTCACCCGATTCGAGAATCACCGCAGAGCTCGCGGAGACCGCAGAGGGCTCTGCAAAAGCAGAGCTGTATCTGTTTACTTGAGAACGTGCGGGGATGTCGCTTCGGTTCCGGCGTTGTGGCTACATCAAGTCGACGGGGTCCATGTCCACGGCCAGTTTGACCGTGGAGAAGACCTTGGTCTTCTCCAATGCGCTCCGAAGGAGGGCCGTGATGCGGGAGGGGCGGGTGGATTTGAGGAAGAGCTGGGTGCGGTGCTCGCGCTGGGCGCGGGCGATGGGGGCGTCGGCGGGGCCGAGGAGCTCGACGCCCTGCATGTCACCGGCCCGGCAGGCGGCGGCGAGGGCGTCGGCGGCGGCGCGGACCTTTTTCTCGTCGGGCCCGCGGAAGGTGACGCAGGCCATGTGGACGTGGGGCGGGTAGGGGCTGAGCGGGTTGCGGCGTCTTTCGATCTCGTCGTCGTAGAAGGCGCGGAAGTCGTGGCGTGAGGCGGCGCGGATGGCGTAGCTGCCGGGGCGGTATGTCTGGACGATGACCTCGCCGGGGACGTCGCCGCGTCCGGCGCGGCCGGCGACCTGTGTGATGAGCTGGAAGGTGCGCTCGGCCGCGCGGAAATCCTGGAGGCCGAGGGCGGTGTCGGCGACGATGACGCCGACGAGGGTGACGTTCGGGAGGTCGAGGCCCTTGGCGATCATCTGGGTGCCGACCAGCACGTCGGCCTTGCCGGCCTTGAAGGCGCCGAGGATGCCGGCGTGGGCGTTCTTGGCGGTGGTGGTGTCGGAGTCCATGCGCAGGACGCGGACGGCCTGCGCCTCTTCGACGACCTTGTAGAGCATGCGCTCGACTTTCTGTGTGCCGACGCCGCGATAGAGCATGGCGGCGGCGCCGCACCTGGGGCAACTCGACACTACGGGCCGCGACGCGCCGCAGAGGTGGCAGACGAGCTCGTCGCGTTTCTTGTGGTAGGTGAGCGAGACGCTGCATCGCTCGCACTCGACGACGGCGCTGCACGTGCGGCACTTCATCGTGGTGGCGTAGCCGCGGCGGTTGAGGAAGAGGATGGTCTGCTCGCCTTTTTTGAGGCGGTCGTCTATGGCGTTGAGCAGCTCGGCGGAGAAGACGGTCGGGCCTTTTTCGCGGGCGAGGTCCACGACGCGGACGGCGGGCATGGGGCGGCCGTCAATGCGCTCGGGCAGCTCGAAGAGCCGGTACTTGCCGCGCTGCGCGTTCCAGTAGGATTCGAGCGAGGGGGTGGCGCTGCCGAGGATGACGACGGCGTTCTCGAACGAGGCGCGGACGACGGCGACGTCGCGGGCGTGGTAACGGGGGGCGGTGTCGGCCTGCTTGTAGGTGGTCTCGTGCTCCTCGTCCACGACGATGAGGCCGAGGTCGGGGATGGGCGCAAAGACGGCGGAGCGGGGCCCGACGGCGATGCGGGCGCGGCGCTCGGCGAGGCGGCGCCACTCGTCGTGTCGCTCGCCGCCGGAGAGGCGGTGGTGGAGGACGGCGACAAGGTCGCCGAAGCGGGCCTTGAAGCGCTCGATGGTCTGGGGCGTCAGCGCGATCTCGGGCACGAGGAGGATGGCGCCGCGGCCGCGCTCGAGGACGCGGGCCATGACCTGCAGGTAGACCTCGGTCTTGCCGCTGCCGGTGACGCCGTGGAGGAGGTTGACGCGCGGGGCGTCGTCGTCGAGCTGTCGGACGATGGCGTCGTAGGCGGCCTGCTGGGCGGGCGTAAGCGCCTTTGGCTCGGTGCGGATGAAGACCTCGCCCTTTGTGACGTCGCGGTCCACGCGCTTGGCTTCGATGGCGACGAGGCCGTCTTTCTCGAGGGCCTTGAGGGTGGCGGGGGAGGCGTCGGCCTTGAGGCAAAGGTCGGCCTGGGCAAGGGCGCCGGTGGTGTTGAGGAGCACGTCGAGGACGGCGGCTTGCTTGGGCGCGCGGCGGCGTCTGGCGACGCAGGCGGCACGGGTCTCCTCGCGCGTGACGGCGCGGCGGACGAGGCGGACTACCTTCTCGGGCGGCGAGGGCTTGCGGACGCTGGCGGGGACGACGGTCTTGAGGGTGGCGCCGAGGTCGGCCATGTAGTAGTCGGCGATCCAGTGCGCGAGTCTCAGGAGGTTGGGCGGGATGACGAATCCGCTGTCTATGGCGCCGATGATGGGCTTGAGCTTCGGGTATGCGGGCTCGTCGGGGAACGCCGTAATCGTGCCCTGGACCTTGCGCTTGCCGAGGGGGACCCAGACGCGTGAGCCGACGGTGAGGCGTGAGCGGAGCTCGTCGGGCACGAGGTAGTCGAGGCGCTTGCCGACGGCGGCGTCGACGGCGACCTGGGCGTATCTCTGTTCCTCGGCACTCATCAGAGAAAGCATACCAGACAACGCAGGGCTTGCGGGTCAAACAATGGACTCGCACGGGGGCGCAGGCCCCGCTACTTCCTACATCTCGGCGAAGACTGCCGTTTTGGGCAATTCATTTCTGCGGCGCTCTCTATCCGCAGGCAATTGACTGCGTTGTAGGCTTCGAGGCATGCTTGGCCGTCTTGCCGATAGCGGCAGACTTAGTGCCGTCCTGTCAGGCGGTGCAGTTCGACTTCCTAGGTGAGAGTCTTTACCTGTGCGAGCCCTTCAGAGAAGACGCCAGCCCGGCAGAACTGAGGTTTGACAGCAATCCCACCCGTCCTGTCGATATAGCCCCACTTCTTGTCTTCGTGGTCGAAAGCTACGCACGCGAGGCCCTCAGAAAAGTCGTGAGCATCATCGAATTGCGGCTTGACGACCATTTCCCCTGCCCTATTGACAAAGCCCCATCTGCCGCGGAGCTCTACGCGTGCGAGTCCTTCGCGAAAGTCCCCGGCATCGTCAAACTGCGGCTCGATGATTGTCTTGCCTGTTTTATCGATGTAGCCCCAGTTGCCATCACACCACCACACGCGTGCCAGGCCTTCGGAAAAGGGACCGGCCGAATCGAACTGCGGCTTGATAACGGTCTTCCCAGTCCTGTCGATGTAGCCAACCTTGTAGGCGTCCTCGCCGCGAAACTCCATTACTTGTGCCAGTCCCTCGGAAAAGCTGCAAGCCGAGCCAAACTGTGGCTTGATGACGATCTTCCCGGTCCTGTCGATATAGCCCTGCTTGCCGGCGTTGCGCCCGAAGCCGGCAGTCGTTACAACTGCGAGCCCTTCGGAGAAGCCACCAGCCCCACGGAAGCGTGGCTTGATAACCCTCTCTCCCGTCTTGTCGATGTAGCCCCATTTCCGGCCAAGTGTCACGGCTGCGAGTCCTTCGCAAAAGGGCCCGGCATCGTTGAACTGCGGCTTGATGGCTATCTTCCCGGTCTTGTCGATGTAGCCCCACTTACCGCCGATTAATCCGACTACCATCAGTTCGTTGGAAATGGCCAAAGCGGAGATGACCTGCGGTTCCGTAACCGTCTTTCCCGTCCTGTCCGCATACAGGGTTTTCTTGCCAAGCCATATGGGAGCTAGACCTGCGGCAAAGCCACCAACGACACCGGAGGGTGGTTCAATGACTATCCTCCCCGTTGTGTCGATATAGGCGCTCTCGACGCCTACACCCACAACTGCCAGCCCTTCTGAGAACCCGTAAGCCGAACAGAACTGGGGCTCGATCACCATCTCGCCCGTCTTGTTGATGTAGCCCCAGTTGCCCCTTGGGATGGCGGGAGGCGGCGCAGCCGATTCTCCTGTTTCGCTGCTACCCATGGGAACGCCCCAATAATAGCCTCTTCGACGATGTGTCGTACGACGCTCCGCAGCCTGGCGAAGACGGTCTTGCGTTGCTCTGGTTAGCTGACGCGTCGGCTCTTATGGATCGTAAGAGCGGCTTGGGTCTCTGATACGCGAGTTCTGGAGTGAATGAGGTGACGGTGTCGTGCACATTGCGCTTGCCGACGGGGGTGTCGACGGCGACCTGGGCGTATGTGTGGGGTGCGGCGTGCATGAGGAGAGACTAGCAAATTGGCCACAGATTTGCACAGATGACGCGGATTCCGGAGGGAAGAAATCTGTGCGATCGGTGTCAATCGGTGGTGGATTCCTCTTGTGCCGGGCTCTGGAGGTCGCGGCCGCGGAGGGCGAACCAGAGGGTGCCGAGGACGCCGAAGCCGAAGGCGACGAGGAAGTTGGCGGCCGGGCTTATCAGCCAGAGGAGGCCGCCGCCGAGTGCGGCGGCACCGACGATGAGGTCGCGGATGAGGTAGTAGAGGCCGAACATGGCGGCCTTTTGGCCCTCGGGGGCGAGGTCCATGATGAGGGCTTTGCGGGTGGGCTCGCCGAACTCCTTGAGGCCGCGCAGGACGAACGCGGCGGCGAGCAGGACGAAGGAGTCGCAGAACAGGAGGGCGAGCGGGAAGAGGGTGAAGAAGCCGAAGGTGATGACGACAAAGGGTTTTTTTCGGGTGCGGTCGGCGAGGTACGCGACGGGGATGTAGATGGCCATGGCGGTGGCCATCTCGATGGCGGTCAGGATGCCGAACTGGGGCCCGGAGACGGGGTGGGCGATGACCTTCATGCTCCAGACGACGACGAAGGCGTAGGGGATGCGCTCGCAGAAGCGGACGAGGATGTCGGCGACGAGGAGGCTTCTCAGCGCGGGGGTCATCTGCCCAAAAACGCGGAAGGGGCTGACCTCGGCCCTGGGCCGCGGTGCGCCGCCTTTGCCGGGGCGGTCCTCTTCGATGAGGAGCTGCTGCATGACGAGGGCGACGGCGGCCATGACGAGGGCGACGCCGAAGGCGATGCGGACACCGGTGCGCTCGCCCCAGATGGCGATGCAGGTGCCGCCCAGGACGGGGCCGACGGCCATCGGGATGCGGCGGATGAACGAGTGGGCCGAGATGCCCATGGTGCGGTGGTGTTTGGGGAGGACGTTTGCGACGAGTTTCATCGTGGCCGGGAGCGAGATGGCCGTCCACGAGAGGAAGAAGGCGGCGCCGACGATGACGGCCTGCCACCGGGGGATGAGGATGACGATGAGGAAGCCCGTCATGGCCATGAGGTTGAAGATGAGCAGGGAGCGTTTGGTGCCGAGGCGGTCGGCGAGGTAACCGCCGGGGAAGGAGTAGAGGGCGGAGAGCCAATCGTCGAGGGCGCTCAGCAGGCCGATGACGACGGCGCCGGCGCCGAGGGCGAGCAGGTAGATGGGGAGGAAGCGCTCGGCCATTCGCTCGCCCATGCCGACGAGGAGGACCATGATGAGCATGCCGGCGATGCTCAAGGCGGGGCGGGCGTGGTCGCGGTTTTCGGGTGGCATGGGGGCATCGTAGCAGATTGCGGGGGGCGGATGTCACCCCCTGCGGGGTCCGGGCGGCGGCGGGCGGACCGACCTCGCTCAATCTGCTGCGGAGCTGTTCGGGGCAGGCGTCTCCTCCAGGTAGAAGGTGAGATTCTCCATGGGCCTGTACTTGCTGGGCCGGCGCTCGCCCGCGAGGAAGAGCCGGCCTCTGCGCACCTCGGCCCTGTCGAAGACGGTGGAGACCTCCCGGTTCCTGTCGTAGAAGACGAGCTGGCCTTTGTCGTTGATCTTCCAGAAGCTCTCCATCATCTCGCCGCCCTCGATGCGCCCGCCCTGGCCGACGGTCAGGACCATGCCGCTGTGCATGCCGTGCCTGCGCCAGAAGAAGCGCTTGCCGACGAGCGACACGCGGCTCAGGTCACACGACAGGGCGACGGCGTCCTTGAAGACCCAGCCTTGTTTGCCCGCGTGCTTGCCGCCCAGGATGCGGACGCCGTAGGCAGGGCCGGCTGCAGCCACCGTGACCGCAAGGGCCCCCTTGTCGATCTCGAACGCGGCGCCGGCCCGGAGGTACGCGGCGATCTCGGTCTTGTCGCCCTTCAGCCGGGCAGCATCGACGCTCTCGAAGTGGGCTGCGGTGGGGACACCGTAGGCGGTCTCGGTGAACACGACCCTGGCGCCCTTGGTGATCCGGGCTTCGTGGGGGCCGATGATCGGGGACTCTGTGTCGGTGTGGCGTGTCGACGACGACACGCCGCAGTGCTCGGGCTTGGCGCGCAGGAAGTCGTCCAGCCAGATACACCCCTTCGACGGGTCATCGTGGCCGTCCAGGATGGTGGGGACGTTCATGGCGGTTCCTTGCTGGATGAGCGACCAGGTGAGCCCGTCCCACCAGTTGCGCGCGAAATCCTTGTTGGTGGTGTCGTCATTGACGATATCGTGGTTCCTGTTGTGCGACACGGAGGAGTTGCGCGCGCGGAATCGGCACCCGTTGGCGATGCGGATGCCTCCCTTGCCGTTTTGCGTGGCGATGCTGCTCCAGAAGGCGACCCGGCCGGGGCCCGTGCATTCGAGGCCCCAGTCGCTGCTCGAGACGAGCGAGCAGGAGTCGACCTCGAGGTATCCGCCGGACACCACCACGGCCGAGGTTGTGCTCCTCGTGATCGAGCAATTCTCCAGGCGGGCCTCCGTCTTGCCGTCCGCCAGCACGCCGATGCCGTTCACGGGCAGGAAGCAGTCAATGAGCAGGCACCCTCTGGCGTCCTTGAAATGGACGCCGATCTCGGCGTCGGCGACGTGGGCCCGCTCCAAGCGGACGCCCTGCGGGTTCACGAGCCTGATGCCTTTCCAGGTCTTGCCCGGAGGGCCGTAGAACTGGGCTATATTGAACCTGTCGGCCGTGGCCCGCAACGTGCCCTCGACGACGAGCGCCGCGTCCTCTGCTGCGTGTATGGCGGCACCTGCTTCGATGCGCAGCTCGGTGTCTGCGGGCACGCGGTACTCCCCGCTCAGCGTGTAGGACTTGTCGGCCTGGAGCGTCACGAGCGCTTCTTTCTGAACGCCCGTGAGGACGGCATCTTCGGCGGCTGCGCAGACGGCCGCGGCCAGGAGGGTGGCCGCGAGGAAGACCGAGCTCGTCACAACCGGCAGCGCGACGGGTCGGAACCGCGGGTGCCGCATGTGGGCCGCGCTCGTTCCTGATCGGCTTGAGCCGCTCCACGCGCCCGGGTGGTCGGACCGGCTTCCTGGATCGAGGGCAGGTTCGTGAGTTGCTTCAGGTCTCCTCTGCGCTGTCACCGTGGCGGCTCCTTCCGAGATGCACGTCCGCGGCGCGGTCATGGGTCACCGGGCGACGAGGTCCTTTTTGAATTCCGAGAGGACGCCGCTGATCTTCCAGATGCGCAGCTTCATGCCGTGCGTGCGGCCGAGGAGCTCGGACATGTCCTTGTTGATGGTCTGGAGCTCCTTCTGCGTCAGTGTGACGGGGGTGTGCGCGAGGGTGACGCGCTCTTTGGGGAGGCCGGGGAACCTGGACAGGAGCCGGGTGGTGAGGATAAGCAGCTCGACGTCGGTCTTGCCCGATTCGGTGCGCGTGATCTTGAGCGGGTAGTAGAGGGCCTTGGTTTTGAAGCGGTACTGGATGGCGTCGTTGGTGCGGGTCTTGTCGCTGAGCTCGACGACGTCGAAGACGAACCACTTGTAGCCCTCTTTGAGGTACTCCTCGACGACGGTCTTGAGCGGGTCGGGGATCTTGGGGTTCTCGACGCCCTGCTTTTTGAGGTACGTCTCGACCCACTCGATGAAGCCGGCGCCGTTCAGGACGTGGGTGACCGAGATGTCGTGCGCGCCGATTTTTTCGTGGAAGGTGACTTCGCCGGCGGGCGGCGGGGGTTCTTCGGCGTCGCCGAGGCCTTTGGTGCTGAGCCTGCCGCTCCGTGCGCGCTGCTTCTGCCTGCTGTTGATGATGGCTATGGCGCGTTTGAAGGACTGGAGGTCGCCTTCCTTGACCTTCGGCTCGGACGGCAGGGGGATGACCTCGAGGACCTTGGTGGGCGCGGAGGCCCGCAGGTCGGTCGAGAGCAGCAGGATCTCTTCGGTGCCGTTCCAGGCGATGAGCGCCCGCTGCACGGGCTCGAAGATCTGGACGCGCTCTTCGAACGGGATGGAGCCGCGGTCGGCGTACGCGGCGCAGGCGGCGAGAGCGACGGCGCCGACGGCGGCGACGGCGCCGACGACGGCGATGGCGGCAATGGCAAACGTGGTGCGTTTCATGGCCGGCCTCCTCTTGTGCATGAGCGTTCCCGGCCGGGCAGCGCCCGGCCACACAAGGTTCGACACGCGATCATGGCACGAGTTCCAGGCGAGTTGAAGGGATTTGGGGGGAACGCCTGCTCCGTGCGGCGCGCGTCGAATGGCGTCATGGCTCCTTGACCGGCGCCGTCAGTTGGCGATGAGGTCCTTCTTGAATTCTGAGAGGGTGCCGCTGATCTTCCAGATACGCAGGAGCATGCCCTGCCTGCGGCCAAGGAGTTCATACATGTCCTTGCTGATGGCCCAGAGCTCGCGCCGCGTGAGACGGACGGGCGTGTGCGGAAGTGTTATTCGGGTCTTGGGAAAACCTGGGAATTTGCTTAGGAGTGTGGGTGTTATGATCAGGAGTTCGACCGCGGTCTTGCCTGACTCGGTACGCGTAATCCTCAAGGGGTAGTAGAGTGACTCGGTCTTGAACCGGAATTGTAGGGCGTCTTTCGTCTTGAGCTTCTGGCCGAGTTCCACCACGTCGAAGACGAACCAGGTGAAGCCGTCTTTGAGGTATTCCTTCACGACTGCTTTCATACGAGCGGGTATCGTGGGGTTCTCCACGCCGTGCTTCTTGAGGTAGTCCTCGACCCATTCGATGAAGCCATCGCTGTTCTTGACATGCGTAACAGAGACATCGTGCGCACCGATCTTTTCATGAAACGTGACCTCGCCGGCCGGCAGGCGAGGCGCTTGCTGAGAGCCGCCGGCCTCGTCGCCGAAACCGGCCTTCGGGCGGGCCGCCTGAAACCTGGTGTTGATGAATGCCACGGCCCTCGCGAGGGCCTCAGTGTCGCCTTCCTTCACCTCGGGCTCCGAGGGTAAAGGGATCACCTCGAGGACCTTCGTTGGGGCCGATGCCCTGAGGTCCGTCGAGAGGAGAAGGATTTCCTCCTTGCCGTTCCAGGCGATGAGGGCCCTCTGCTTCGGCTCGAATATCTCGACGTATGGTTCGAAAGGTATGGAACCCCAGTCAGCGTAGCTCATGCAGGCCGAGCACAGCGCGGCTGCGACGAGTAGAATGATCCGTTTCATGGCAGGCCTCCTCTGAGTGTTCGCAGACCCTCACTTGGCCTCGTTCCCTATCTTAGCGCCGTTCCTTGGTCTTGTCAAGAGTGTGAACCGCGATACAGGACATGGCCGGGGCTTCGGAGCCTGGTGGGGCGCGTCTGTCGGGAGTGGGTGATGGGTCTGTTTCCGCGCGGGGGCCCGCGGCCGAGGAGGCGGGGGACGGCCTTCCGGACAGGTATCACTGGAAGGTCTAGCGATTGGCATCAGCCGCCGCGGCACGCCGTCGGGTGGATGCTCTCGCAGAGACACGTCGCTGAACACGTATGCAGACATTTCCAAAGCGCCGCTGTTGTCGGGCGCTGACAGGCGCGGGCGGCTCGACGCGCGGGCTAGGCAGCCCTGTCGCAATCACTGCGAATGAACTTGACGACGCTGTCCTCGTTATTGGAGCCGATGACGTGCGTTGCATGTCTCTTCAGCTCATCGGTGGCGTTGGCGACAGCGATCGCACGGTCAGCCAGTTGAAACATCTTGATGTCGTTGCTGCTGTCTCCAAACACCACCAACTCCAAGCCGTCCAGGCCCCACTGCTTCAGCATGATACGAATCGCCTGGTCTTTCGCGGCTCTGCGATCGTGAACCGTCAACCAATGCCATCCGGGAGAGTACTGGTTCTCGAAGGAATGAGTTTCGACGGAGTTCGGGTGTCGTTCGTCGACGAGATGTTTCAGTTCCGACAAGACATCACCGAGGCCGATGACAGTCAGGCAGACGACTTCATCATGGAAGGACAGCGTTAGATCCTCAATAAAGCGTAGACGTGCGTCTTGCTGCTGTTGGCGATCCCGCACGTACCACTGCATACCCTCATTGACGAGGTGGCTGTAATAGAGGCAGTCGTCCGTGCCATTGAAAGTGGAAACAAACGGGGCATACCCGAAGGCGCCGACGAGTTGGTAGATGTCTTCGACGATGGTCGGTTCGATGCTGTTGGTGATCTTATGTTGTCCGGTTTCGAGATCGGAGATAAAGGCCCCATTGAACTCGATGACAGGAAGGTGGAACTTCAGTCCTGACAGCATGGAGCGCATTGACGTCGCGCTGCGCGCACTTGCAGCTGTGAAGGGGACGTGGTCGTGCAGCAACTCACGTAAGGCATTTCTGCTAAACGATGAGAGGGTCGCGTCATCTCTTAAGAGCGTACCATCCAGGTCGGACACGTAGACCGTGTTCACTTCAACCTCTGCTGCTGAAGATTATGGTCCTGGGTTGGGCTGCAGAACGTAGAGCCAAGTTGCCGCGCACAGCGCGGCGAACGTGAGCGGCTTGTTCGGTGCTCTCATGTCCCTTTGGCTTTGGCAACACAGTCCCTGATAAACCCGTTCTTGCCTTCGATGTATTCACCAATGCCGCCGGTATTCTCCCGCACCAGTCTGGTCTTCAGGTCTGCGTATTCCTCAGCGGCCTCCGGATGCGCGCGCAAGTAGTCACGAAACGCCAGCATGTCCTGAATATCGGCATGCCCGGCCTGCATGACGTGCGCCTGATGCGTGCGCAGACCGTCCGTGTCTTTGCTGTAATAGAACCGCCCAGGCGTGCCAAAAGCATCGAGACACTCGCCACGAGGACGATATCCGAGAGAAACCATACCGGCATCGTAATCATGCACCTTCGAAATATCCTTGATCACGACCATGATGTCGATGACGGGTTTTGCCACGAGTCCCGGAACCGCAGTGCTTCCGATATGGTGCACGTCAACAAGGTGCTCGCCCCACACGGATCTTAGGCGCGCCGCTTCTTCCTCGAACAGGCGCGGCCACACGGGATCGTACTCAGACATTACGAGTCGCGTCATCTTCCTTCACCGAACGATCAGCTCAGTGGCCAGCGCCCCGCGCTGGCCCACTGAAGCGACTGGTTGGCTTGTGTTCGTAGTCATCAGGAATGCGGATATACCCTCGAATATGGCTGTTTCGGCGACGGCGAAACACTCCGGACAAATTGTTCACGTTGCCCTCTGCCACCCTAAGGCTGTTCCTGGTGACTTCCAGGACGATGGCCATGTGATCGTGTGGCCCCGGATCAACGAGATTGTCGTAGATTACGATGTCACCCGGCTCGGGCGAATAGCGCGGGCTCTGCGCCGAGAAGTAGAACTGGTTCTCTCGAAGCTTTGCCCACTGGAGCCAGGCCAGGACTCCGGCAAAAGTCCCGAATGCGGTCGTGGGGTATCGATAAGGAATATCGAAGCCCGCCTGGACGCAACAATGATATACGAATGCCGCACACCATCTCCCTTCGAACTGTTTGCGTGGGCCATCAGGAAAATGATCGGTCAGCGGCTTGATATTTGAGGGAAGCCCCATCAACTTCCCATGAAAGGGCTCCAGAGCCAAACGCTCTGCCACCTCGATCAACTTCTTCCGCTTCGTCTTCATTGAGCCAAGTTCTCGCGTTGACAATAACTAGGCTGACGCGCATAAGACGCGGAGTTTTGGTTTCCTGCTCGTATAACACGCGTTTGGATCGTTTGCAGGAGGCGCGCTGTCAAGCGTCGCCTGCATCCGGCGTGTTCGAATCGTCTTCGGTCTTCTCCACAAGGACGTGCCAATTAGAGAAGAACTGTCGCTGGCCCTTGTTGTCCCAGTATCCCTCATCGAGATGGATCCTGCGGACTGTGAAGCCAGTGAGTATCTCATTGAGTTCGGTTCTGTCTGTAAAATAGTGAATGTCACCCGGCGTCACTGACATTGTTGACGCATAGGTGTGAGGGGCGACGCGCTCACCGTGCCCGTATTTCCCATCTTTGCGCGTGGGGCAGGTGAAGAAGAAAAGGCCGGAGGGCTTTAGCAGGTTCCGAACTTCCTCTATGGCTTCGACGAACTGGCTTTTCCGGCCGTGGTAGATGACGTTGTAACTCAGGACAATATCGAATGAGGATGGATGGAACGGCTGTTCAAGCACGCTGCACACATGCGTCGCAATGGCCACATCGAGTTTCTCCGCCCAATCTCGCAGGTGGTCTATTGCGTGCTGCGAAGCGTCAGTGGCTGTTACCCGAAACCCCTGCTTGGCGAAAGCAATCGCGTGGCGGCCAAGACCGCACCCGAGATCGAGGACAGCGGGATGGGACTCAGGCGATTGGGATTCGATGAACTGAATGACTTCAGGGGCAGGCCGTTCCCACCACTCATGATTCGTCTCGTCGCTCCAGTATTTGTCCCAGATATTGTTCTTCATTTCAGAATCTCTGACTTCGAACTCCTGTTTACATGGTTTGCAGATAGACCGGTTTTTGGGTCTTGTTTCCAAATATCACGCTGCATCCGCCTTTCCATGAGCCCTGTATATTCAAGGGCTTGGGGCTGGTATCGCCGGAACTCGGCGTCTCAGGCTCCGCGGCCGTCCGTGTTCAAGAAAAAAAGTGTAGTAACAGAATCACGCATCAAGTCAAGCGGTGCTGATGTCCCTACCCGCGCCGGGGGATGGGCCGGCCGAGGAGGCGGGGGGACGGCTTTCGTGTCGTCCCAGAGTTCGCGCTTGCTTGCCGGTCGGGCCGGGTCAACGTGGACCGCGGAACTCACTGGCGCCCGGGGATTCGATCAGGGTGGCGGTGCCGTCGCCGTGAGCGAAGACGGAGGTCCCCTTGAGGATGAGCCGGCCGTTTTCGCGGCGCGCCTGGGTGAACCGATCGGTGATCTTGCGCTTGGTCTTGTAGCGACTGTCCATCAGGATGAGGTAGCCGCCGGGTGTGACTTCCCACGCCCTGTCGGGCGCAAAGCCTTCCTTGGTGCTGCCATCTTCGAGGAACGTGATCACGGACGACAGTCGCAACGTCCTCCAGTCCTTCGATTCGTCCTCGCGCCAGATGAACTTCTTGCCGATGAAGTCGGTTGCGTCCACGGCCAGCGCCTCGGCGATGTCCTGCCACCACGCGAGGCCCTGCTTGCCTTTGTGGGGTCCGTCAATGATCCTGACCCAGTACATGGAGTCCTTCCGGGCGCCGACGGTGGCGAAGGTGTCCTCGGTCACCTTGACGGCGACGCCCGCTTGCACGTACGCGGCTACCTCGCCGGCGTCGTCGGCGAGCAGGACTTTGCGGAACGTGTCGCGGAAGCGCTCGTCGGTGATGACGTAGCTCGGTGTCGTGAACACGATGCGTGTGCCTTGCTCGAAGGTGCGGGTTTTCCGCGTCCTGAGCTTTTCCACCGGGGGGTCGCTCAGAGGCTCGTGCAGGTTTGCCCCGCACGGTTCGGGCGCGCGGGCCAGGAACGGCACCACCAGAGCGCGTCCGCGTCCACGCTGGTCGAGGCCGTCCACGACCGAGGGCAGGTTGGCGCGCGTGCCCGCGTTCTGAAGCGTACGGGTGTCCATCCGGCCCCACCAGTTCCGGGTGAAGTCCTGTTGTGCCTCCGTCGCGACGAGGACAGACCGGGCTCGGCCGGACTCGATCGAGCAGTTGTGCACGGTGAAGGTGCTCTTGCCGCTGATCTTGAAACTCACCCCCCTGTTGCTGACGCGTGAATCGCTGATCGTGGCGATGCCGCCGGCTGATTCGATGCCCGCCTCCCTGTTGCTGCTGAGCGTGGAGGCGGACACGTCGATCCGGCCGCCGTCGAGTACGATCCCGTACTTGTTCCCCCGGATGAGGCAGTTCTTGATGACGCAGGCCGAATCGGCGCCGACGCGCAGGGCGGTGCCGTTGCGCTCGAACCGGCAGTCGGTGAGCTCGACGCCGGGGGTGCTCTCGATGACGAGGGCGTCGGTCGCGTCCTGGATCTCGACGAGAGCGAGTTGAGCCCCCTCGCACCGGCGCAGCACGATGCCGTGCCAGCTCCGGGTCGCGCTGGTGGCCGAGCGAAAGATCATGTGCTGCTTCCTCGCGCCGTTGGCGGCGAGCTTCCCCTCGACGACCAGGGTGCTGCCCGGCTCGGCCTTGATCGTGACGCCCGGCTCGATGCGCAGTTCAGTGCCCGCGGGCACGGTGAAGGTGCCCCGGAGGAGGTAGACGGGGCCCTCTGCCAGCGCCATCGTCTCGCCGTGCAGGCGGCCGGTGAGGATCGCCACCTCGGTCTCGGGCTTGAGTGCGGTACTCCCGGCCAGGGTGGAGCGGCAGGCGGCTGTGAGGATGAGCACCACGACCACCGCCCGGATCGCCTTCATTCGTCCTCCTTCGGGGGCTCGATTCGGGGTCGTCTATTCGTCCTGGACGGTTTTCTCTTCATCGTCCTCGGTCGGCGACGCCTGGCTTGGCGGTGGTTCGAGCCGGCGGAGCACGTCGTCCATGTAGGTGTTCGGCTTCTTCCGGTGGGCCGGCAGGACGAGGCGCGCGAATTCTCCCGGAGTGATCGCCTTTGTCTGAAGCAGCTCGATGAACTGCGCCTGCGTGATCCCGCGAAGGTAGGCGTGCACTTCGACGCGCTCGATGACCAGAGCGGTTTTCATTCCGCCCTCGGCGGTTTCGTACGCGCGCGTGCCCGTCACGATGCCCGTGCGGTCGTGCTCGTCAAGGGTGTATTGCCTGTCCGAGACAAGGTGCCCGGTGGGCCAGCCCTCAAGGCTGACCCAGAAACGTTCCCGCTTTTTTGAGACGGACCCCAGCACCACCGTCTCGTTACGCACCAGCTTGACCGTGAAAGTCTGGTCGAACGCGCCGACCTCGCCGACGATGAACTGCTCGAGGAGCGGCGAGCCGAGGCGCTCCAACGCGACGAGATCGCCCTGGCTGTACGCCACCTCACGCCGGTGCAGGTTGGCGCGGGTCTCCTGCAGTTGCCGTTCGAGGTCGGCGATGCGCTCGCGCAGCAGTTCCTGGGCCCGGAGCTCCTGGGCGCTTCTCTCGAACGTCCCGCCCAACCGGACATCCGCCTTTGCTTTTGCGAGCTTGTCTTCGAGCTTCTTGATCGCCTTGGGCGCACCCGCGGTGATGTAGTTCTTGTGCCATCGGATGGCGCCGCAGATGTACTGAAACGCGCGCGCGGGCACGGGCACGAAGTCGCCCTGCTCGGATTGTACGTAGGCGTGGCAGAACAAGCCAACTGTCGAGTTCCAGGCGGCGCGCTCCTGCTTGGTGAGCCCTTGAAGAGGGTCGGCCGCTCCGGGAGGCGGCGCGGGCTCAGACGCCCCCGTTGCCGTGCAGAGTAGGAGCGAGGCAGAGAGGATGCAGCAAATTCTCATCAAACGTTCCCCAGCAGCCAAGGGCCAGCGCACGTTCACATTATTGTACCCTCTCTTCCTCCGGCGTCAACAAGAGAGAAGGCGGGATACGTCCGCGTTCTTCAGCACTGAGCGAGGCAGGAGGGCTTCGAAGCCTTGCCGGAGTCGGGCGCTCGTCTCGACGCGTGCCGTCCAGCGCCCAGCCACGAACGGTTCGACACGCGATCATGGCAGGAGTTCGAGGCGAGTTGAAGGGGTTTGGGGGGGACGGGCAGGGCAGAACGGGTCAAGGGCTTATTGCCGGGCGGGTGGTTTGCGGCCGAGGAGGTAGAGGACAGCTTTCATGTCCGGCGCCCCCGCGGCCGTTCCGAGGGACATTACTTCTTCATTTCATGAACACTACACAAGAACCAGTTCGGTTTGGGTATGTGTGCGCAGCCAACCTGGGAGGTCGCTCAAACGGAGGTTGGCGAGTTCTCTTGGTTCTAGCTTGTGCAACCCGCCGCCGTAAGTTCGTCCTCCGTTTACCAAGTCCTCCTTTGTTAGGTTGTTTAGACACTGCAGCACTTCCACCATTCTTGGTCGGTTATTGTCAAGGAGCTGGGCGATGTGAGCTCTCGGGTAGAGCAACAGAAAGACGTTCGTGGCAATGCCATTGGAGAGATTGAGGAAAAACCGAAATGGATGGTCATCTGCTGATCGGCTCCGCCCCATGTAGGTAGCCATGAAGAGCGCAGGCTCTCGGCGTTCTTGGAGGTACCAGAACTTGCGTTTGGAGCAGAGATAGGTGTCTGCGACCCCGTTGGACTGCCCTGATTTGAGATAGTCCCAGAGCTTCGGGTACTCCTTCTCGACCACCTTTGGGTGAAGTGTGCAATCAAGGAGGTACTTGGCTCTTGGAACGGCAGGGAATCCAGTTCCGTCGTCTTCGATGATGGTCTGCGTGATATACCGGGGACCCGGCAGGATGGGTTTCAGAAAACGCGATGGAATGTCATATTTGCGTGTCGTCGCCCCGTCGATGATGAAGAAGCTGTTCGACCCGGTGGCAATGCCACGTTTGACATCGAAAAGATCCGAAAGAAGGTAGCTATTCGCCGAAGATGCATCCCTGTGGGCTGGCCGATGATATGACCACTTGTGTTCGGGCTGCGTCTCATCAGTGGCGAGCCGACGTTCACGTTTGGGCTCGGCAAGACTCCCGCCGTACGAGAAGACGAACTCATAGGGTGCTGTGGGACGTTCCTTCCTGTAAGTCACGATGCACGATGAGACGAGAGCATCGTCGAACTGCACGTCTGCGGGGTCAAACTGGTGGATTCTCAACAGGGTCACGTGCCGAAGGAGATAATCGCGGAGAACGCGCCCATAGTTTACGGAGAGGAACTCGCTGGGAATGAGCCACGATGCAACCGCGTGTCGTGCCAGCAGGTTATGCGAGAGAAGAAGGAAGTAGACGTAGAGTCCGCTCAAGCCACTCGCGGTAAGGCCAACCTCGTTGCTGACACGCTGCTGTAAGGCGGGTTTGAGACCAGGACGGATGTGGTGGTGCCTGACATAGGGCGGATTGGTGCAGAGGAGACTAAAGCGCTCTCGATTCTCGGGCGACTGAGCAAAGTCAAAGAAATCTTGGTTGAGGATGCGGAAAGGTGCCTCAGGCCAAAGGTCGCGTGCGACGGAAGAATAGGCTGGCTCGAGTTCAATGCCGGTAGCCGCCTCAAGGATTTTCTTTTGCAGACTTGCCTGTAAGGCACCGAAGAAG
>Ga0180432_10004486_pt1 | contig 19134 bp, 12 predicted proteins | sample SS_ome_10_FD_132414 | JGI IMG/M metagenome (GOLD analysis project Ga0180432, IMG submission 132414) | Hypersaline lake sediment archaeal communities from the Salton Sea, California, USA - SS_1_MS_2 metaG | ecosystem: Environmental > Aquatic > Non-marine Saline and Alkaline > Hypersaline >...
AAACGGGGCCTTCCGAAACGCCAGTCCCCAGTGCCAGCTGGGGACTTTTTTCAGGTTTCGCGGGTGAATAGCGCATCGTCGATCCCACTGTCAAACTTCGCATACTCTTCGTGGAACGCGTGCCGATCCAGGCCACGGTAATGGTCATGAATCGGGTCGGCGGCATGCCCCATCGCCAGCTTTGAAACCTCGCGACGAATCCGGCTGACGTGTGCCCGGGTGCGGTGGTAGTGCCTCAGCCAATGCCACTTCAGCAGCGACCAGGGTGTCGGCGGTCACCCAAAGCCGGCCAGCGGGCGTCACTTCAAAACCGGCCATGTTGAGCAGACGGAGGTTCGCGTATCCGTCGGACCGGCGCAGGAGGCGTCGGAGACGGAATCATGGCGAATGTGCTCAGGATGGCCGATCAGGCAGCGATTGTCGCGTTGTGGGAGCGGGGTTGGTCCGGCCGGAGGATCGCCCGCGAGATGGGGATTCAACGCGAGACGGTGAGCCGGTACGTGCGTCGGGCCCGTGGTGGGGGGCGTCCCGGCCGGGCGGTGCGGGCCGGGCCAGAACCGGCCATTTCGACCCCCGGCTCCGGAACCGGGGACGGGTCGTCAGTGCGAGGACAGGACTTACAGCTCCTAGTGCTTCTCGCTTGAAAAGACCAAGAACGAATGCCAGCCTTCAAAGTCCGTCAATGGCTGGTCATCCCCGAGCCTTCCTATCTCCGCGTAACCGCGGTCAGGGCTGATGGGGGACTTGCCCCCCCGTCGGGGTAAGGCGTCGCTGACGCTGATGATGGCAGCGCAGGGCGTCGTCATGCTCCTGTTCTTCAACATGGGCGGCACGCCGGCGCTGCTCTTCATCGGCGCTGCGCTGATCGGGTTCAATCCCGGTGGCAACTTTGCGCTGTTTCCCGCTGTGACAGTGGACTATTTCGGCAACAAGAACGTCGGCAAGAACCACGGCTGGATGTTCACGGCGTACGGCGTCGGCGGCATCGTCGGACCAATCATGGCCGGTGCGTTCAAGGGCATGGGCGCAGCCAAGGGTGTCGACGCGTGGTTCCCGGCGTTCAGCATCGCTGGTATCGCGTGCCTGATTGCGGCCATCGTCGGCTTCATGCTGAAGCCGCCCAAGGCGCCGGCCGAAGGCGCGTGGCGGCGAGTTCATGCTTCGGATACTCTGTAGACACCGTTTGCGCGCGATCAGGCATGCACGAAAGGACGGACCATGAGCCAAACCGGCCTCGCCTCGGAACCGCAGTCCACGGCGCCGCCCGCCGAGATGTCGACCGCACCCGACCCGCCCGTACGTTTCCACGGCTGGCGAGTCACGTTCGCCGGCACGGGCATCAACCTGGCGTTCGGCATCCTGTACACCTGGAGCGTCATCAGCAAGGGCGTCCCGGAAGCGTGGAACTGGTCGGAAACCTACAAGTCGCTGCCCTACGCGGTTGCGTGCCTGTTGTTCGCCCTGGTCATGGTGCCGGCCGGCCGAATGCAGGACCGCATCGGGCCGCGCATCGTCGCCACCATCGGCGGCGTGCTCGTGGGTGCCGGCATGATCCTCGCAAGCTTCACGACATCGCCGATCGGATACATCATCGGCTTCGGCGTGCTCGCCGGCGCCGGCATCGGGTTCGGCTACGCCGCGGCTACGCCCGCGGCGGTCAAGTGGTTCCCGGCGAAAAAGACGGGGCTGATCGCCGGCCTGGTCGTCTCGGGCTTCGGACTGGCGAGCGTGTACGGCGCGCCGCTGGCGCGCTACCTCATTGGCAGCATCGGCCTCCCCGGCACGATGCTCGCGCTCGGCATCGGATTCCTGTTCGTGGTCGTCCTGCTCGCCCAGCTCCTGACTCCTCCGCCGCCCGGGTATGTCCCGGCCGGAACGCCGGCGGCGAAACCCGGCGCGGGTCCTGCGAAGCGTGAAGACTTCACACCGCAGGAGATGCTCGCCACGTGGCAGTGCTACGCACTGTGGTTCATGTGCGCTTGCGGCTCGGGCGCCGGACTGATGGTCATCTCGAAGCTGGCCAAGATCGCCGAGCTGCAGGCGGGGCTCGCACTCGGCTTCATGCTGGTGGCCGTGCTCGCCATCGGCAACGGCGCAGGTCGGATCATCACGGGCATGCTCTCGGACGTGATTGGCCGCAAGGCCACGCTGTTCATCTGCTTCTCCATCCAGGCGGCGTCAATCTTGCTGCTTTCGATCACGAAGGAGGGCAGCGTCCTGGCCAGCCCGGTGGTGCTCGGCGTGCTGTCGGCTCTGATCGGCGCGAACTACGGCGCCAATCTGTCGCTGTTTCCCTCGATATCCAAGGACTACTACGGCATGAAGAACTTCGGCATGAACTACGGGTTGGTGTTCACGTCGTGGGGGCTCGGCGGCTTCATGCTCGCGATGCTGGCCGGCCGCGTGTATGACCAGACCGGCTCGTTCAACTTCGCCTACTACTGCTCGGCCGGGCTGCTCGTCGCCGCGGCGATGGTGACGCTGCTGATCAGGCCGCCGAAAGCGCCGGTCGCGAGCGCATAGCGCAAACGAGCGGGCAGACTCGCATACGCGCGCCCCGTGCTTCACCAGAGAGGCTCGGGGCGCGATCGCTTTCCGCGACAACGCGCATGACCAACGTGCGCTTGTGCCTTTACGTCACTGAGACTCTGACCAATGAGATCCAGACGGTCGATCAGAATCCATACCCCAGCGCAGCGAGGAACGATTATCGAGAGATGGCCCGGCGCATGGCACGCCGCGGCGTGCCGTGCCGGGGACGACACAGGTTGCTGGCCGGCGACATCGGGGTGAACCCGGCCAAGAGGATCGCCGGCATGATGATGCTCGGCGTATCGTTGCCAGCGTTCTTCAGGATCAAGGTTGCAGAACTGGCCACAGACCGGGGAACGGGGCATCGACCCCGTCCCGTTTTTCGCAGTCAGTGCGCAGCAAACCCGGTCTTCGAACGGCTCTGAGGGTCAAGAGTGGTCAGGTTGAGTCAGTTCGCTAACCGCTGCATCTGCCGATGGTCATGACCTAAGTCCTTGTCAAAAAGAAACTTCGGCAGGAAGTCCCGGGGAGATTCGATTCCCCCCCGCCTCCAGCATAAAGTTTTGTTTGACAGGTGCTTGCGCTCTTCGCCTGACGCTTGCTGGCTGTTTCCTGGCTGCTGAACCGCTTTCTGGGCCGGCTGAGCGACCCTTGGCGTCCTGGTGGTACGCCCGAGCCGGCGACCGCTGCTTCCCTGCTCTCTTGTGCTGGGGCTGAAATCGCCGAAACTGAGGCAGCGTGCGCCGGAACGCAGCGGCACACGGCACCACGAGACTCCATCGCACGCCCAGGGCCGCCACCTGACCTCGCGGTGCAGGCTGGCTGTCCTGCTGCGTCGCCGGGCTGAGACTGTCAGGCCCTGATTCGTTCAGCTACGGTCGACCTGGTGCGCTGACTCGACAGACCGACATCCGGGAGGTCTACCCATGACGCTGCTGATCGCGTTTGGCACGGCCGCCATTGCTGTGTCGTTTCTCTGTTCTCTTCTGGAGGCCTGCTTGCTGAGCCTGCCGCGAAGCTATGTCGAGTTGCTGGTGGAGCGTGGCGCGCGGGTCGGCACCATCCTGCGAGACATGAAGAGCAACATTGACCGCCCGCTGGCCGCCATTCTGACAATGAACACGGTCGCGCACACGGTGGGAGCAGTGGGTGTCGGAGCCCAGGCCGCCGTCGTGTTCGGCAACAGAGCGGTCGGCGTCGCCAGCGCGATCATGACGATACTGGTTCTGGTTGTCAGCGAGATCATCCCCAAGACTCTCGGGGCAGTCCATGCCAAGCCCCTGGCGGCCCCGGCAGCCACGATCATTCGACTGATGACCCTACTGTGCCTGCCGCTGATTGTCGTGCTGGAGTGGGTCAACCGCTTAATCACCTTTCGGCGACCTGAAGACAGTCTCAGCCGAGCAGAACTGCTGGCCACCCTGCGGCTCGGACAATCGAGCGGCGCGATAGGCAGACACGAATACCGCATCGCGGCCAACCTGATTGCCCTGTCCACGATTCGCCTGGCCGACGTACTGACGCCTCGTACGGTCGTGTTTTCGCTCCCGGAAGATCTCACCGTTCAGGAGGCCATCGCGAAACACGATCCCATTCGATTCGCCCGCATTCCGGTCTATGCGGGCGATCCTGAGCAGATTACCGGCTACGTGCCGCGATTCGCCATCCGTGCCGCGTATTTGGCCGACGAAGGCCAGAAACCGCTTAGAGATCTTGCCCAGCCGGTCCCCATCTTCCCGGAGTTGGCGACGGTCGGCCGTGCCCTGGATACCCTCCTTAAGAACAGGCAACACATTCTGCTGGTCGTGGACGAATATGGAGGCATGTCGGGTATTGCATCACTGGAGGATCTGTTGGAGACACTGCTCGGTGACGAGATCGTGGACGAAACCGACGTGGTCGCAGACATGCGCGAACATGCGCGACAACGAGCTGCCCGGCGACATAGTAGGAGCTTGGAACGCACTGGAGAAGAGGGGGGGGACGCTTGAGCGGATTCAAAGCGGCGAAGACAGTTGGGTGAGATGTGGCAATGGAGGCGGAGTTCGAGCACAAGTTCCGGGAGGGTCAGTCAGCGGAAGAACGGCTGGCATGGGCCGAATGGCAGGCCCAGCGTGTGCATCCACTCGGCGACTGATCGTCCTTCAGCCTTGGCCGACATGCCGTCGGGGAAGTGGTGTGCCGTCTCGCGAATACGCCACCGTAACGAGCCGTGAACGGAACAGGTCCCGATGAAATCGGGAGTTCGCGCGGCCCCCGAATGGCGAGAGGGTCGCCCGTTCGCCACCATCGAACAGCGCAACGTTTCTGTGAGACACTACAGTAGTCGGTGGCTCATCCCCGTTCGAGGACGTCCGCCTGTGCAAAGAGAATCGCCGGCTGTTATCGACATGCACCGAATCGCTGTTGGCCGTGCGCGGGCGATCGGGCCACCGAGCCGGCGACGCGCATGCGCCGTCCATCCGCCCGCACGATCTCGATCTGCGGTTCCTCGCTCTGCCGCGTCTCCTCAAACACATGTACCGTCACGAACGATGCCGCCCCGGCTGACCCCGCACGGCTCGACACGCCCCGGTCGCCGAGCTAGCCCCGCTCCGCGTCGGGCCGTCTCTCAACGCCACCAGGGGAACGTGGCCTCGCTCGCCTTCTTCCGGCCACACCGGGCCCGAACGCTCAGCGCCGTCCGCGATCGGATCGATCGCTTCCACGCCAGGAATATCTTCGGCGACGGGGACGCCGCGACCAGGCCCAGTCAGCTCAACGAGCAGATCAGCGGGCTGACCGGCCAGGATCTGGCCCAACCGCCCTGGGCCGGCAGGCAGGGTGACCGGCTTGCTCGCCCGACCGGTGGCCGTATGATCGCGGGCCGGCGGCGCATTTGCAGGAGCCGTGCCATGCGGAGAACCCGCGCAATCGTCTACGCCTTCGCCGTGCTTGCCTCCGCGACAATCGTGGCCGAGGCCTCCCCGGACAGGATCGTCCTGGAAAACACCTTCGTACGCCGGGTTCTGGAGCTGGATGACGGCGTCTGGCGCACCGTGCGACTCGCTCGCGCCGATGGCACGGATGCGCTTGACGTGCAGAGCGCGGTGTTCCGCATCCGGCTGCCCGACGGGACTCGGCTGACCGCCGGTGACTACCGGTGTGCAGGCGAGCCGGACGTCCGGACCGATCACGGCAGGGAGGTGGTTTCGGTTCGCTACGTGCCCCGGCGGGACCTGGCCGCGGCGGCTCCGGCCGAGGTGGTGGTCGAATACCGCCTGGCGAGCGAGCCGTATCTCCGCAAGAACCTCCGGCTGATCCTGCCGCCGGGCGGGGCGGTGGACCGCCTGGAGGTCGAGCACTTCCGCGTGGCAGAGCCCTGCGCCCGGGGCGGCCGGGGCGAGCCGGTCTTCGTCGGGCGATCCTGGTTCGTCGGACTGGAGTACCCCGGGGCCGACGCGAAGCACGCCGGGGGCCTGGTGACCCTGGCCCAGTCGCCCGGGACAGGGCAACGCGACGACGCTACCGCGGGCTTCGTGATCAGGAGCAAGGCCGCGGTCACCGGCGTGGGCAAGCCCGGAGATCCGATCGAGCTGGCCTTCTCCGACTACCTCGACACGATTCGCCGTCCGAGCCGCGTCCTCCTGCATTACAACAGTTGGTACGACTTGCGCCAGGATGAACTGACCCTCGATGCCCTGGTTGGGACTTTTGAGGCGTTCAAGAGGAACGTCCTCGATCCGTACGGCCTGAGAATGGACGTCTTCGTCCCGGATGACGGCTGGCAGGACCCGCAGTCGATCTGGCGTCCGCGTGACCACCTGTATCCGCAGGGGTTCAGGCCGCTGAGCGAAGCGCTGGAAGCCCGAGGGACGCGCCTGGGCCTCTGGATTCCGTTCAACGGGTTCAACCTGGATGTGAACTGGGGGGCCGAACGCGGCTACGAGAAGTCCGACCGGGGACGCTACTACTGCCTTGCCGGGCCGAAGTACAACGCGGCGATTCGCGACGTCGTCAGCCGGCTCATCAAGGAAGGCAACATCGGCTACTTCAAACACGACTTCAACCAGTTGCAGTGTTCCGCCGGGGGGCACGGTCACCCGCCCGACGCCCGCCACGGACACCAGGCGAACCTGGAGGCCGAACTCGAACTGCTGGCCCTGGAGCGTCAACTCCAGCCGGACATCTTCCTGAACGTGACCAGCTACGTCTGGCACTCGCCGTGGTGGCTCATGCACGCCGACACGATCTGGATGGCGGCCGGGGACTTCGGCTACAACCAGGATTGGCCGCAGCTCTCTCCGCGCGAGTGGGCCATGAGCTACCGGGACGGACACTTCCATGAACTCTACAACGAACGCAAGACGCTCGTGCCGCTGTCGGCCATGATGACCCACGGCATCATCCACGGCCGCTATCAGCTTCTCGGCGGCAAGGAGGAGACGCTGCGGGAATGGTCGGACTACGTGGTGATGTACTACGGCCGGGGGGTCCAGCTCATGGAGTGGTACATCACACCGGAGCTGATGACACCCGCCCGATGGGAAGTGCTGGGCCGGGCCACGCGATGGGCGATCCGGAATCGCGAGGTGCTCCGGAACGTGGTCCTGGCGGGCGGCGATCCGCGGAAAGGGCAGCCCTACTGCTACGCCCACTGGTCCGCCGATCGTGGAATCATCGTCCTGCGAAATCCCGACCTGCGTGAGCAGGAAATCCAGGTGCCGTTCGACAGGTCGGTGCGTTACCGCGGCGAGACCGGCAGGACGTTCCACGGCCGGATCGTCTACCCATTCATCGAGAGACTGCCGGGCCAGTTCGTCTCCGGGCGTCCGATGCCTGTGCGTGTTCCCGGCTGTTCGGTGCTGGTCTGCGAGCTGGCCCCGGCAGTCCCGGCGGCACCCGGCCCCGTCGCCCCGCCTCCTGCACCCCGGGCAACCGCCAGCCTCGTGCAGGACGGAACCGGGCAGCAGAGCGCGGTTGTCCGGGTGGCGGTGCCCGACGAGCAGATGCAGCAGTGTGATCTTCACTTCCTCGTGCATAGCCGGGCCCGGGTGACGCCGCCCGTTCAGACCACATTGAACGGCAAGACCGTCGCGGCCCGGGAGGCACGCGGTTCCGATTGGGCGATAGACAGCATTGACCTGCGTCCCCGGCGGGGCCGAGAGGTGGAGGTCGAACTCGCCTTTGCGGGGGGGGACGGAGCGTTCAGCCGCCCCGAGGCGTCGGTTGCGGCGTGGCTGGTGATGGACCGGGCCGTGGCCGCGGCGGAGGACGTTCCGGGGGAAGAGGGGCCGCTGCCGATTTCCAGCGGCTTCCGCCGGCAGACGGTTGAAGTGCTCGGGGAGACGAACCTGGCGCCAGGCCCCGCCCGGCACTCGCTCACCGCGGAGCAGTTGAAGCAGGCAAAGGCCGCCAGGCTGCGTATCGTGGTGTTCGACAGCAACGGCGAACCACAATACCGCGACAAGTTCATCTATCTGAATGGCGAGAAGCTCGCAGCCGTGCCCCCGAACACCGGCCCGCTGTCCGCCTGGCAGCAACAGGTGATCGAGCTGCCGGCCGAACACCTTGGACGCCTGAGGCTGAGCAACCAGGTTGAGGTCACCAACCCGGCGGGCGACTCTTTCAAGTTCGCCGGTCTCTCGCTGGCCGTCCGACTGGCGGACGGCTGCTGGGTCGAGACACGGCCCCGGACGCAGGTGTACAGCAGCGTGGCCCAGTGGCCCTACGCGGAGGGGACTTCCTTCAGCGATGGTCGAAGCGGCATCATCAGGCTGAGTTTCGAGTAGCACGCCCGGCCATCGGCCCCAGCCACCGCCAGAGAACTGCGTCTCGGTCGACGAAAGGGGAGTCAACGGTGAAGCGGTCACCAGCGCTCGCCGCCGCAGTGGCGACATGGGCTGCCTTCGGACCTGCCCGGCCGGCTTGGGGTGCGCCAGCACGGGACGCCGAAACCCAGGCGCCTCGCGACGCACGAATGGAGTGGTGGCGGGAGGCCCGCCTGGGGCTGTTCATTCACTGGGGATTGTACGCCATTCCAGCCGGCGAGTGGAACGGCCAGACGCACCATGGCGAATGGATACTGCACACCGCCCGGATCCCGGTTGCAGAATACGAGCAGCTCGTCAAACGGTTCAATCCGGTCAGTTTCAACGCCGACGAATGGGTGGGCATGGCCAAGGACGCCGGGATGAAGTACATCGTGATCACCTCCAAGCATCACGACGGCTTCTGCCTGTTCGACTCGGCGCACAGCGAGTACGACATCAGGGCCACGCCGTTCAGGCGGGACATCATGAGTGAACTGGCCGATGCCTGCCGCCGCGAAGGGCTGCGGCTCTGCTGGTACCACTCGATCATGGACTGGCACCACCCCGACTACCTGCCGCGGCGGTCCTGGGAATCGCGGCCCGCCCAGGACGCCGACTATGACCGCTACGTCCGTTATCTCAAGCAGCAGGTGGGCGAGCTGCTCACGAACTACGGCTCCGTCGGCGTGATGTGGTTCGACGGCGAATGGGAGGGCACCTGGACGCACGAGCACGGCCTGGATCTGTACGACCACGTGCGCTCCCTGCAGCCCGACGTCATCGTCAACAACCGGGTCGACAAGGGCCGCGGCGGGATGGCTGGTCTGACGAGCGACTCGCGCTTTGCCGGTGACTTCGGCACGCCCGAGCAGGAGATTCCACAGAGGGGACTGCCCGGCGTCGACTGGGAGACCTGCATGACCATGAACGACCACTGGGGGTACAACAAGTCCGATGGCAACTGGAAGTCGGCGGAGGACTTGCTCCGCAAACTGGCCGACATCGCCTCCAAAGGGGGCAATTACCTCCTGAACGTGGGGCCCACGGCGGAGGGCAGGTTCCCCGAGCCGTGCGTCGAGCGTCTGGACGCCATCGGGCAGTGGATGAAGGTCAACGGAGAGGCCATCCACGGCACGCGGGCCAGTCCGTTCCCGTCGCTGCCGTGGGGCCGCTGCACACAGAAGCCGCTCGGCGACGGTGACACGCGCCTGTACCTGCACGTCTTCGACTGGCCGACGGATCAAGGGCTGGTCGTGCCCGGCATCTTCAACCGGGCGCGCCGTGCATACCTGCTGGCGGACCCCGCCCGCCGGCCGCTGGCAGTCACCCGGCAGCAGGATGCGCTGGTCCTGCGGGTGCCCGCCCGGGCCCCGGACCCGGTCAACAGTGTGATAGCCCTGGAGATTGTCGGAGTGCCGGACATCAATGATCCACCCTTCGTTTCGGCCCCGGCGGACATCTTCGTCGATTCCATCGAGGTGACCATCACGTCCGATCGCAGGAACGCCGAGTTGCGCTATACGATGGACGGGGCGACCCCCGGCCCGGACTCGCCGGTCGTGCAGGGCCCTGTGCGCCTGACCGAAACGTCCACCATCAGCGCTCGCGTCTTCCGTGACGGCCTGCCCGTCAGCGGCACGAGCCGGGCCACGCTGACCAGGGTTGCACCGCGTCCAGCGGTGACGGCCGGTGACCTGACCGGCGGCCTGGAATACGAGTATTTCGAGGGCGAGTGGGACCGCCTGCCGGATTTCGATCGCTTGACGCCCGTCAGGGCCGGCACGGTCAGGAACTTCAGCCTCTCGCCCCGCGATCGCGGAGAGGGTTTCGGCTTCCGCTACCGGGGCTACGTCACGGTTCCCCAGGACGGTGTTTACACGTTCTTCGCCTGCTCCGACGACGGCAGCCGACTCCATGTCGACGGCCGGCTGGTGGTCGACAATGACGGACTGCACGGCGCAGGCGAGGTCGGCGGGCGGATCGCCCTGGCAGCCGGCGCACACCCCATCACCGTAACGTTCTTCCAGAGAAGCGGCGGCGACCTGCTCGAAGTGCGATACGCGGGCCCGGGGCTGGAGAAGCAACGCATCCCGGACGATGCTCTGGCATGCCGGCCGAGTCACCCGCGTGGCTCCGAATCGACTCCGTCCTCCTCGGCCGAACCGGCCACGCCGACGCCAGAGCAACAGGCCTGGCACGACTGTGAGGTCGGGATGTTCGTCCACTTCGCGCCGAACACCTGGCTGGACAGGGAATACGACGATCTCTCACTGCCGCTGGAGAGATTCAACCCGACGGAACTTGACACCGAGCAGTGGGTCTCCGCGGCGCAGGCCATGGGGGCGAAGTACATCGTCTTCGTGGCCAAGCATGCCGGTGGTTTCTGCTTGTGGCAGACGGAGACGACCGACTACAGCGTCAAGAACACGCCCTGGCGCGACGGCCGGGGCGACGTGCTGGCCGACCTGGCGGAATCGTGCCGCAAGCGTGGGATCAAACTGGGTGTGTACGTGTCGCCTGCCGATCGCAAGCAGGGAGCCGGAGTCGGCGGGCGCTGCGGGACGCCGGAAGAACAGGCGGCCTACAACCGGCTCTATCGCCGACAGTTGACCGAGACCCTGAGCCGCTACGGGGAGATGTTCGAGGTCTGGTTCGACGGCAACACTGTCGTTCCGGTCGGCGACATCCTGGAACAGTACGCCCCGGGGGCCATGGTCTTCCAGGGGCCCCAGGCGACGATCCGCTGGGTGGGCAACGAGGACGGCTACGCCCCCTACCCGGCCTGGAACGCCGTTTCGGAGGCGGACGCTCGGACCGGAGGGGCGACGGCCGCCGCGGGCACGCCCCGTGGTGCGGTCTGGCTGCCCAACGAGTGTGATGCCCGCATGCGCAGCACGTGGTTCTGGAACAGCAGGAACGCGACCACGCTGAAGACCGTCGATCAACTCATGGAGATCTACTACCGGTCGGTCGGCCACGGCGCGGTGCTCCTGCTCAACCACGCCCCGGACACGAACGGCCTGATTCCGGAGCGAGATTTCCGGCGCGGGGCTGAGTTCGGCGCGGAAGTGCGGCGGCGTTTCGGCACCAGCGTCGCCGAGACAGCCGGCAGGGGCGAGGTCCTGGAGCTGACGCTCGAGCAGCCGTCGATCATCGATCAGGTGGTCACCATGGAGGACCTCGCTCACGGTGAGCGCGTCCGCGAGTACCTGGTGGAAGGTCTCGTGAACTCGGAGTGGCGACCGCTCTGCCGGGGGACCGCCATCGGGCACAAGAAGATCGATCGCATCCCGCCGGCGGCGGTTTCCGGGGTGCGTCTGCGTGTCATCGCCGCCGCAGCGGAGCCGGTGATCAGGAAGCTGGCGGTGTACCACACCGTCCCCTGCGGCAGCAGGGCCGCCGACTGACACGCCCCTCGGATTGCCCCACCATGCGACTGAACACCACAGATTGGACGATTGTTCTGGTCTTCCTCGCGGTCGTCCTGCTGACCGGCCTGCTGGTCGCCCGGCGAGCCGGAAGAAGCACCACCGAGTTCTTCCTGTCCGGGCGGGCCATGCCCTGGTGGCTGCTGGGCATGTCCATGGTCGCCACCACCTTCTCGACGGATACGCCCAACCTGGTGACCGATATCGTTCGTCAGAACGGCGTGGCGGGAAACTGGGTCTGGTGGGCCTTCCTGCTGACCGGCATGCTGACCGTCTTTGTCTACGCCAGGCTGTGGCGGCGTTCCGGCGTGACCACCGACGTCGAGTTCTACGAGCTGCGCTACTCGGGCAGGCCGGCCGCCTTCCTCCGCGGTTTCCGGGCCCTGTACCTGGGCGTGTTCTTCAACGTCTGCATCATGGCCACCGTCTCCCTGGCCGCCATCAAGATCGGCCGGGTGATGCTCGATTTCTCTCCGGCCCGCACCATCATCATCGCGTCGCTGGTGACGGTGGCCTTCAGTGCCCTGGGCGGCCTGCGGGCGGTCGTGCTGACCGACTTCCTGCTGTTCATCATGGCCATGATCGGGGCGGTTGCCGCCGCGGTTGTCGCCTTGAAGCAGCCGGAGGTCGGCGGACTGAGCGGGTTGATGGCCAGTGAGCACCTGCAGGGCAAGCTGTCGATTCTGCCACGACTCAGCAAACCAGACGCCTCCGGCAACCTCGACACCGTGGTGGCCATCCTGATCATTCCCATCGCCGTGCAGTGGTGGAGTGTCTGGTATCCCGGGGCTGAGCCGGGCGGTGGAGGATACGTCGCCCAGCGCATGCTCTCGGCCAAGGGCGAGAAGCACGCCGTGGGGGCCACGCTCTTCTTCAACGCGGCGCACTATGCGCTGCGGCCGTGGCCGTGGATCCTGGTCGCACTGTGTTCGCTGATCGTCTTTCCGTTTGATGCGGACGCGGACCGGCGGAGCGCCGAGGCCGAACTGGCCCGCCCGGACATGCGGGAGCTGATCGAGACGTGGCAACGGGACCCCGCCTCGGTGGACCGGGCAACGCGCGAACGGATCGAGGCGCTCAAGATCCGCGAGGAGGGCCTGACCTCGATCAAGGCCGCCTTCCCGGGGACCGACTTCGACAAACTCGGGCATGATCTGGCCTACCCGGCGATGTTGACGTTTCTGCCCCACGGGCTGCTCGGCCTGGTGGTCGCCTCGCTGATCGCCGCCTACATGTCCACGATCTCGACGCACCTGAACTGGGGATCGAGTTACGTGGTCAACGACTTCTGGAAACGGTTCGTCAACCCGGAGGCGAGTGAACGCGAGCTGGTGTGGCTGGGCCGCATCTCCACGGTGCTGTTGATGGCCGTCGCCGGGGCGCTGGCCCTCTGCCTGGAGAACGCGCTGCAGGCGTTCGGCATCCTGCTGCAGATCGGCGCGGGCACGGGATTGCTGTTCATTCTTCGCTGGTTCTGGTGGCGGATCAATCCTTTCAGCGAGCTTGCGGCGATGTCGGTCTCCTTCCTGGTGGCGGTGTACATGCAATTCCTGGCTCCCCAGGGCCTGGCGGCCTGGGAGAAGCTGATCATCGGTGTGGGCATCACCACCGCGGCGTGGATCGTCGTCACGGTCGTCACGCCGAGCGACGACCGGGAGACCCTGCGAAGCTTCTACCGGCGCATCCGCCCCGGCGGGCCCGGGTGGCGCAGGGTGATCGAGGAAGCCGAGCGTGACGGCCAGCCGATCGCCGACGCGGAGGGCAGTCGATCCAATCTGCCTGTGGGCATCGTGTGCATGGTCATTGGCTCCCTGACGGTGTACAGTGCTTTGTTTGGAACCGGATGCTGGATCTACGGTGACTACGGTCCCGCGGCGTTGCTTACCGTCATCGCCGCCGTCGCAGCCGGGGTGCTCCTGAAGCTCTGGAGCAGGGTCGCGACCGGATAACCGCTCGTGGCCACGCCGGCCGACCCGGGACAGCGACGGGCGATCACGGCGGGGCGAGCCGGGAAAGTGAGCCTGCCATGCTGCCCAGGAGAACCGTGCTGATGGTCCTCGCCTTCGTTCAACAGGCTTGCGGGGCCGGCGCGACCGATCGGTCGGGTGCGCCTCCCGCCGTGATTCCCGGGCCCGCCCGGGTGGAACGCCAACCGGGCGGTTTCTCGATCACGGAGCGCACGCGGGTGCTCGTCGAAGCCGGGAATCCCGAGGCGCACGCCGTGGGCGTGTATCTGGCCGAGATCCTGCACCGAGGCACCGGCTGGTCGCCGACGGTCGGGGCAACCACCCGCCCGGAGCCCCCACGGGATGCGATCCTGCTGACCACGGCCGGCGCCGACGCTTCGCTCGGCGAGGAGGGCTATGCGCTGTCGGTTTCGCCCGAGTCGGTGCTCTTGCGGGCGCCGCAGCCGCGAGGCCTGTTCCTCGGCGTCCAGACGATTCGCCAGCTCCTTCCTCCGGAAACCGGCACGTGCCTGGCGGGCGATTCCGGGGAGTCGGAGGGATTGACACTGCCCGGTGTCCGCATCACGGACAAGCCGCGGTACAAATGGCGGGGCATGCTGCTCGACTGCGGCCGGCACTTCATGACCAAGGAGTTCGTGAAGCGCTACATCGACCTGCTGGCCTACCACAAGATGAACGTCCTGCACTGGCATCTGACCGAAGACCAGGGCTGGCGAATCGAGATCAGGCAATACCCCAGGCTGACGGAGGTCGGGGCGTGGCGCGGCAAGGGGGAAGAGCGCTACGGCGGGTTCTACACGCAGGAGGACATCAGGGAGATCGTGGCGTACGCCGGGAGCCGCTACGTCACCGTCGTGCCCGAGATCGAGATGCCGGGGCACTCGATGGCGGCGCTGGCCAGCTACCCGGAGCTCGGATGCGAAGGGAAGGGGTACGAAGTGGGCACCCGCTGGGGCGTGTACAGCGACGTGTACTGCGCCGGCAACGAGCGCGTCTTCGAGTTCCTCGAGAACGTCCTGTCGGAAGTGATCGATCTGTTTCCCTCGGAGTACATCCACATTGGTGGCGACGAGTGCCCGAAGACTCGCTGGAAGGCATGTCCGAAATGCCAGGCCCGCATGGAGGCCGAAGGGCTCCGGGACGAGCACGAGCTGCAGAGTTACTTCGTACGCCGGATCGAGCGGTTCTTGAACAGCAGAGGCCGCCGGCTGGTCGGCTGGGACGAGATTCTCGAGGGCGGCCTGGCGCCCAACGCCACGGTGCAGTCCTGGCGGGGCCTGGAGGGTGCCATCGCGGCTGCAGGGAGCGGCCACGACGTGATCTCCTCCCCCACGAGCCACTGTTATCTCGACTACGCCCAGGTGCGGACTCCCGGCGAGCCGACCCGGATGGGCTTCATTCCGCTCGAACGCTCATACGCCTTCGAGCCCACGCCGGTGGAACTCACCCCGGAACAGGCCCGCCACGTCCTCGGCCTGGAAGGCAACATGTGGACCGAGCACGCCCCGCAGGAGCGGGTCGATTGGCAGGTGTTCCCGCGGCTGTGCGCCCTGGCCGAAGTCGGCTGGTCGCCGAGGGAGGCACGCGACTGGGACGGCTTCTCCGCGCGAATGAAAGTGCACTATCGCCGACTCGACGCGCTCGGGGTGACCTACTTCCTGAGCCCTCCCCGCTGCACGTCACCGGACCGGGTCTTCACCGAAACCGTCCAGGCTGTGCTGGCCAACCCTCTGGGCCGGGGCGAGATACACTACACGCTCGACGGCAGCGACCCGGCTCTGCACTCGCCGAGGTACACCGCGCCGCTGCGTCTCGACGACACGACCATCGTCAAAGCGCGGACATTCCTGCCCGGCGGGCGCTGCAGCGGCATTGTCGAATTCCGCTTTCGCCGGCTGCAGCCCCGTGAACCGGTCGAGGTCCCCGAGGCCGTACCCGGGCTGGCCTACGCGTACTACGAAGGTAGCTGGCAGCGCTTGCCGGACCTCGACCAGCTCGCTCCCGCCGCGACCGGCACGACCGCGACCTTCGACCTTGGGGTGCGCAAGCGCGACGACGGCTTCGCCTTGAGATTCACGGGCTATCTCCAGGTGCCCACCGACGGTGTTTATGCGTTCCATCTCGTCTCGGATGACGGCAGCCGGTTGTGGATCGGCTCGGACCTAGTCGTCGATCACGACGGCCTGCACTCAGCCTGCGAGGCGTCCGGGCAGGTCATCCTCCAGGCGGGGAAGCATCCGCTCAGGGTGGCCCATTTCGAGGCAGGCGGTGCACAGCACCTGGAAGTCAGCTACGCAGGGCCCGGCATCGGCAGGCAGCCGATCCCGGCATCGGCTCTCTGGCGTCGAGGGGCGGACTGACCGCAGGGGCGTCACAGGCCAGCGACGAACCGGGCCATCTCCCTCTCGTGCCGGACGATCGAGGCGAACAACCTGAATTGAGTCCGGCAGCGGTCGAGATTGTGGTTCGGGCGTTGGATCCGGTAGTAGGTGTCGCCGTTCAGGAAGTCCGTCAGAAAGCGCACGCCCTGCTCGAGGGTGATCAGCTTGCCGGCCGTCAGGAGATTCGCCCGTTCAGCCGGCGTCAGAAACGCGGCCGCCGCCTGCAGATACCCGCGGGCCAGCGCCTCGAAGAGGGGCATACTCACTTCAACGCGCGACAGGTCGGTCTCGTCCTCGGGCGCCGGGCAGGTCATGGAGCGCACCATATCGCCGAAGTCGTGCGGGGCCAGGCCGGGCATCACCGTATCGAGGTCCACCACGCAGAGCGGCTCTCCGGTCCGGGCATCCAACAGCAGGTTGCCGATCTTGGCGTCGTTGTGGACGACGCGTTCCGGAATGTCGCCCGCCTCGTGCAGGTCGGACAGCACGGCGGCCAGGGGACGGTGCCGGGAGGCGTACTGCGCTTCGGCTCGCGCCGCCGAGAGCCGGCCGTGCGGATCGGCCTGGATGGCCCTCTCCAGCGCCGCGAAACGCGACGGCGTATGGTGGAAGCCCGGAATCGTCTCGTGCAGGCGGGGCCCGGGAATGTCGATCAGCAGGGCCTGAAAGCGGCCGAAGGCTCGACCCGCCCGCTCGGCCAGTTCGGGCGTGTCCACCGTTTGACACCCGCGGGTGCCTTCGATGAATACGTAGAGTCGCCAACAACCGCCCGCACCGTCACGACAACAGGGACTTCCGTCATGCGTGTGCACCAGCCTCAGGAGACGGCGGCCGAGGTCCGTGCCGGCCGACGACTCCAGTTGGCGCCTGATGTGGCCGGTGACGCGCCGGATGTTGTCCATCACCAGGGCCGGGGAAGGAAAGACCGCTTGGTTGAGGTGCTGCAACAGGAACCGGGCAACGCCGCCCTCGTGCCGGTAGGTCAGCAGAAACGACTCGTTGATGTGGCCACCGCCAAACGGCTCGACGGCGGTGAGTTCACCTTCTACCGCGAAGTGGCCGGCGATGTTCCGAAGGTCGGACGTCATCTTCAATCCCAGAGCCGGCCGGGGTACCGGCCCTCCTCGACCAGTCTGCCAATCGTCTCGACGACGCGGGCCCGGTCACTGCGGTGGGTAACGCCGATCCAGGCAGCCTCCGTCGGCAGCACCCTTACGCGGGCAGCGCCGTCCGCCACCAGATCCTGCACGGCGCCGGGCAGAAGAAACTCTGCCGTCGCCGACGCCGCGTTCCGCCGGAGGAACCGCTCGAACAGTCGGCCCAACTGGTCGAAGAGCCGGGGCTGAAATCCCCAGGCATTCATGGAGACGATCTGATCCCCGCTGATGATCCGGCTGCTGCCGGATGCGTCGCGGGTTTGTCCTCCTGAGGGGTGGCGTTCGATGTCGGCAATCTCGGTGATGCCTTCGAGCCACCCGTCGGGGGTGCAGCGGCAGCAGGCGCGGTTGACCGCACCGGTTTCCGTCAACGTGTCGCGTAACGCGTAGCCGACCAGCGCGTGGATCGGCACCCCTTGCGGCTGGGGCCGTCTCAGAAAGTCGCTCAAGCCGACGTAGGCGTCCGCACCGTAGAGATCATCGGCGTTCACGACGGCGAACGGCTCTGCAACGAGCCGCTCGGCGGCGAGCACCGCGTGGCCGGTCCCCCAGGGTTTCCTCCGCCCCGGCGGAGCAGCGAAACCCCGGGGCAGCGCGTCCGGCCGCTGGATCGCGTACGCCACCGGTACCAGACGTTCGTAGCGCCGGCCGAACGTTGTCCGAAAGATGTCCTCCATCTCCGGACTGATCACGAACACGATGCTGCCGAAGCCGGCACGCCGGGCGTCGTGGATGGAATAGTCCATGATGGTGGCGCCGCCCGGACCGACGACCTCCAACTGCTTCAAGCCGCCGTACCGACTCCCCAGGCCCGCGGCCAGGATCACCAGAGCAGGCTTCATCGCCCGTCGCTCCCAAGAAGGGCCGATGTCGATGAGGCAGGCAGAAGCCTCCCGGTCGGCGGCGGCCCGGTCATGGCAGCCTCTCCTTCGCCACGGGCTCGACGGCCTGGACACGACCGTCGTCGGATGCAGCGGCGGACCGCCTGCGCAGCTCACGAAACAGGTACCGCAGGTCAAGGGCCCCGCCGATGGTGAACCACAGGGTCACCAGGACGGCACAGCCGAGGATGAACCAGGTCCAGCCATGCCAGTACGCCAGCCAGGCCTCCGGCGAGATGCCGGCGGCCATGTGGTAGATGGTGACGACCAGGAAGATCACCGTCCAGAGGAGCGGCCAGCTCAGGGTCACATACGCCACCACGCGGTCCCCACCGGTGAAATCCCTGCTGAAGCCGATCTTCTCCCACAGGGTCCGTGCGTCCTGCCACGTGGCCGTGGATTCACCCGGGATGGCGTATTTCCCCCGGTGCAGCAGGGCATCCATGTTGTGGACCGCCCGGGGGCCCAGCAGCGAGACCGTCACGTAGACGGCAACCGCCAGAACGATGGCCGCGAAGCTCATCTCCTGCCCGGTCAGCAAGAAACCGGGATGGACCTGCTTGACAACGATGCCGGTCAGCGACGCCCCCATCCCGGTGATCATCGCCGCCCAGGCCGCAGGCGTCGTGCCCCGCTTCCAGTACAACCCTCCGATGATCACCGCTCCCGCCCCGCCGACGAAGACGGAAGCCGTCAGCGCGCAGAACATGGCGATGTACTGCGTATGCTGAAACAGCAGGCTGACGCAGAAGATGAACACCGCCACGCCCAGAATCGACAGCCGCAGGAGCCACAGATGCCGCCCGGGTGCCAACGGCTTCCTGCGAAAGGGCAGAATCACATCCTGGACCAGAATCGTCCCCCAGGAATGCAGGTAGGTATCGTGGGTGCTGATGAAGGCCCCCAGCATGGCTGCGCAGGCCAGGCCGAGCAGGCCGGCGGGCAGCATGACACGCATGGCCAACGGGGTGCGCAGCTGGTTCTGCAGGGCCACCT
>Ga0180432_10004488_pt1 | contig 19127 bp, 21 predicted proteins | sample SS_ome_10_FD_132414 | JGI IMG/M metagenome (GOLD analysis project Ga0180432, IMG submission 132414) | Hypersaline lake sediment archaeal communities from the Salton Sea, California, USA - SS_1_MS_2 metaG | ecosystem: Environmental > Aquatic > Non-marine Saline and Alkaline > Hypersaline >...
CCCGTATTACTGTGGTTAAAATTTTCGTCTTCCTTGATCTTAACGAAAAATCCTAGTTTTCGTTCTGCCACTAAATACCGAAAAATCTTTTGGCATTCTCTGTAGTAACAGACGCCAGTCTGTCTTGGGGCACGTTTTTCAAATGACTGAGTTCCCGAAGGGTAATTCTGAGGTCGGCAGGCTCCGAAACCTTATCCCGATACTTCACCGGTGCGTCGGTTTCAATCAAAATTCTTTCCAACGGCGCTTTGGCAATAACGGCCCGATGGGGTAAACTGTAGGCCAGAGCCGGCGTGGCCGAGACCCAAAAACCGTCTGCAAGGATGTGATCCAGAATGTCCAACGGGCCACTGTACCAGTGAAAAACCACCTTCTCAACCCCTGATGCCGCAACCATCCGGTATGTCCTGCTGAACCGATTCGATCTGATCAAGGTGCACATGGGTGTCAATAAGCATTTAGAATTCGTCCTTTGGGAATTTGGGGTCATGTTCTTGTGCGTCAATTCAGGTGACTCAGGGTGGAGCCACATCCCTTTAATGAAAGAACGGTTAACGATCTCAGGTGCTATAGATACGGAGCCATTTTGATCATAATCTCTTGCTTCTGAAGGGTTCCCGGAAGGGTTTGTTTTAAACGACCGTTATCAAAAATTAAAATTTGGGGAACGCTGAGAATGTTGAATTTTGAGGAGAGCGCCGGGCTTGAATCCACGTTTAATTTGCCGACTCTGATTTTTCCCTTTGCATCTTTTGCGTAATCGTCAATAATCGGTATAAACGTCCTGCATGAGGGGCACCAGGGGGCCCAAGCAAACAGGAGCACCGGAAGCGGGGATTTGAGTACCAGATTGTCGAAATTCGAATCTGAAACCATCAACGGCTGGGACACAAACAATTCTTTTGTTTCAAGTATTGCCCCGCATTTTCCGCATTTAGGGCCACCGTCTATTTTCGCAAAGGGTATTCTATTGCGGGTTCCGCATGCCGTACACCGGAAAAAAACGGATTCGCCGGCATTCTTACCGGGTTGATCCGTTTCAAGGGGTGTCCCGCATTTTCCGCATGTTGCGGTGCCTTTCATCTTCTCCGTTGACACTCTGTTTTTTACGCCGCATGTTGAGCATCGGACCACGCGGTGTGTCTTATTCTCCATTGAGTTTGTCCTCCAAAATTCATGCAAAACAAAAAAAGGTCTTTTCCATTTAAAATATAGTCCGTTTCTCTAAAAATCAATCTATATCAGCAATTCGAAGTTGTGAACCTTCTTCACGGTTGTCAACCGAGATTGGAAAAAACTAAAAAATCTGTTAACAAGATTAAAGTTGCCCAGAATATCCTTTTTATGAAATTTAAAATAAAAAACCCGAAAACAATAGGAGGTCAATTATGGAACAATTAAATTATCAAGAGACCGCTCAATTCATAAGAGAAAACCTGCGGCTTAAAACATTTCCTTTGGCGGTTAAATTTTTAGAGGATAAATCCGATCTTCCTGAAAAAACACGACAACCTTCCGCTGTTTTGGGTAAACGCATCACTATTTGCCAGGGTGTCACCTTGGCCAGGAATTACGGATGGACCGTAGGACTCTCCAAAGAAGATTTGATCTGTGTTCCGGCAATGATCGCCTTTGGTTTCAGCGGTGCAACCCGCCCGGTGGATACACTGGGCAAACTTTTCTGTGAAGTGGCCTTTTCCCAAAATGAAGCGGGTGGCATTAAAGAGGCTGAAGCCATGACCCGCCTGGAGAACGAGGAATGTCAGGCCATGGTCTTGGCTCCGTTACAAAAAGGGTTATTCGATCCGGATACCGTGGCTATTTTCGGCAACCCTGCCCAGGTTATGAGATTGATTCAATCTTTTGTATTTATGGAGACCACCCGTATTTCCGGCAACTTCGGCGGAAAGGTGGAATGTACCGAATATCTCATTGCCCCCTTTAAAACCGGGTTGCCTCGCATCGCTATACCCGGCATGGGTGATCGCATCTTCTCCATGACCCAGGATGACGAAATGGTTTTCTCTATACCCGGACATCTTCTTGCAGGTTTGGTTGAGGGTATGAAAGCGGCGGGGAAGAAGATCGGTGCCCGTTACCCGGTGACACCCTACCAGAACTTCGAGCCGGAATTCCCCAAACCCTACAAGCAGTTGGCGAAAGAATTGGGATTGTTTAAATGAAAACATCCGGTCTCCTGATTTTACTTTCTAATTGCCAATTAAGGAAAATGACATGGATACACGAACAGAGCTTTTTTTAAAACAGGTCAACAGAATTATTGAAAGAAAGTATTTTATATCTGCAGGCATGAACCAAAGTGATTTTATAGACACCCACATCATGCCGTTAAAGCAATACGTTGATAAAAACCATGTCATGGAACCATCAAAAGAAAATCGTATTCCAGTCTTATTGGTGGTGCCGAATACCACTGTAACACTGGACTATCAGCTTGAAAAAATCAGAGAAAGTCTCAACGAAACTCCCCTTGACTATGTCATCAAGCCCGAGTGGTTTGAAAACGCTGAAGATGTATCCACCCCGGAGACACCGTATCTACTGTTTGATGTGGAAACCGGCTTTGCCATGAGGAATACGCCCCCTAAAAAATGCCTCAAAACTTTTAAGGATCAAGGAAGATTGGCATTAACCATTGACGAGGGCATCGCTCTGATCACCCATTATCCCGAAGTTCTGTCAAGCCATTGGATCGATCTGGCAGGGTCGGTATTGATCCATAAAGTGGCCGGAGAAGACGCGATGAAACGCGGCATGCAGGCCTCATTACCGCACGCTTTTGCCAAGGAGACTTTTGTTGCGGCGTTCTACTATAAACATTACAACAGTCTGAGGCTTTTCTATGTATCACAATCCTTGGAAACACCATATTCCGGATCGGCCTCATGTGCGAAACGCTTATCTTTGGAGACCGGGATCAAACCTTGATCCTCGATTGTCAGCCAAACGCCGGAATGTGTTGACCCAAAAGACCGGGTATTCAATGTAAATATAAAGCGGAAGTTATCAAAATGGTTGAACATGCGGTGGGAATATATATCGGGTTGTTGTTGCTTGCGTGTGTGGTGGCGATTGTCAGTAAGATGGTCACGCAGTTGCCGTATACGATATTTTTGACTTTGGTAGGACTATTGATCGGTGTGTTGGGTATCGGTCCGGAAATTGAGGAGACGGGATTTGGGCATGATCTAATATTTTTTGTGTTTTTGCCACCGTTGCTTTTCCAAGGAGCGTTTCATATGAATATAAACTCTCTCTTGGAGCAGTTTTGGCCGATTGTGTGTTTTGCAGTGCCGGGAGTTATTGCATCCACCCTATTGGTAGGAGGAGTTGTAGGATGGTTAGGGGGTATCGGTTCAATGATGGTGGCAATACTTTTTGGCGCTTTGATCTCACCAACGGACCCTGTGAGCGTACTGTCGCTGTTCAAGGAGGTGGGAGCACCCGAAGATCTAAAGACAATAGTGGAAGGAGAATCGCTCTTTAATGATGCAACCGGAGTCGTATTGTTCACGATCCTACTCGAGTCTCTTCTGGAGGGGCAAGGGTTTGGATTCGGCCAAGCCGTATATGAATTTGTAAAAGTATCCGTGGGGGGACTACTGCTGGGAGCAGTACTCGGTTGGATCGTTTTTAAGATCATGCGCCATATAGAGGATCATCTGCTGGAAAATGCGCTTTGTCTTGTTTTGGCTTACGGGTCATTCTGGTTGGCCGAAGGAATCCACCTTTCCGGCGTCATTGGAACCGTAATGTCCGGATTGATGATCGGTAACTATGGCCGGCGACTCTCCATGAGCGAAAAAACGACTCAGACGGTTGAAACATTTTTTGAGTCCATAAGTTTCCTGATCAATTCACTGCTGTTTATCTTGATCGGCCTGGAGTTACGTGAAGTGCCGGTAGATATTGTGTGGATGACAGCATTTGTTGCCATTGCCGCGATGCTGATAGGGCGTGCAGCGGTTTCCTACAGTTTTTACTGGTTGCTGAATCAGGTGGGGACCCGGCGACCGAAAAAATGGAAGCATATTCTATTCTGGGGCGGCTTGAGGGGCTCGATACCCATTGCCTTGTTGCTTCAATTGCCCAATGAAGGTGTGCTGGTTACATGGCGCCCGCTGTTGTTGGCGTCAGGGTTTGCTTGTGTATTCTTCTCGATGGTGGTTCAGGGAATCACCATGAAACCGCTGATACGCAAGCTCGGTATTTAAGACCTCATGCAAACCGTCGCCCATTAACGCAGCATAATTCTATCAGACATCAAAAATAGTATTCCCAAGTGCTCTGCTCCGTAAATACGGTAACGTATTCTATGACAGGCCACCGCATTCAACATAGCAATTAATCATAAAAGTGACTAAAATTTGAAGTGAGCTAAAGTGAACTAAAGTTAAGGAGCTCGCCTGGGGCAAAGCCAGTTTAAAAATGATAGAATTCATCAACTTTAGGCACTTCAGATCACTTTTCACTTAAAACTTTTAAATGAAATGAACAAACCCGTGAAGGAAGACCCAAACGAAACCGCTTTAAACGCCCACACCGAACTCCACCAAGCTCCGCTCCCCCCGGAACTGCTGATCAGTCTTAAAAACCGTATTTTTATCATTGTGGCATCTTTATTGGCCCTGTTTCTAGCCGCGCTGGACGCCTTGGTAATGGGGGCGGCGATGCCGTCTATTGTGGCGCACCTGGGCGGGCTTCATCTATACAGCTGGGCTTTTTCTTCCTATCTTTTAAGCCGAACGGTGGCTCTGCCGCTTTTTGGAAAGCTCTGCGATCTTTACAGCAACAAAAAACTTTTCAATGTTTCCATCTGCATTTTTCTGGCCGGCTCCGTATTGGCCGGAATTTCCCGGAATATGACACAGCTTATTTTATCCCGGTTCATTCAGGGCATCGGTGCCGGCGGAAGTTTTGCCCTAACCTACATTGTTTTGGCCGATATCTCTTCGCCGGAAAAACGAGGAAAGATGATGTCCATGGCCAGTTTTGTCTGGGGAGTGGCCAGTGTTCTGGGGCCGACCTTAGGCGGCTTTATTGTAAATTACTTCTCCTGGCGCTGGATTTTCTTTATCAATTTACCGGTGGGAGCGGTTTCCCTGTTAGGGATATACTTGTGTCTCATCGAAACCCGTGAAAAACGGAAAACCGTTTCCATGGATTATCTGGGATTTTTAACCCTTTCTTCCAGCATCCTGGCATTGTTGACCGCTTTTTTGCTGGGCGGCCGCAGCTACGATTGGCTTTCTATTCAAATCGTTGGGCTGTTTGTCTTGACTGCCGGGGCGGGCTTGGCCTTTTACCATGTGGAAAAACGGGCGAAAGAACCGATTTTGTCTATAGGTTTTTTCAAACTGAAAGGATTTCGCATGGGCAACGGTGCCGCCTTTTTTGCCAGTTTTGCGATTTTCTCGCTCTTTTCATTCAGTCCTTTATTTATTCAGGGTGCTCTGGGCAAAACACCGGTGCAACTGGGAATTGCCATGATGCCCTTGAGCCTGGGATGGTCTTTCGGCGCACTGTTTTGCGGGCAGGTGGTCAATCTGATTGGAAAAAGAACTGCCAGCATTCTGGGCGGCGTTTTACTGGTGGTCGGGGGCATTATGACCTTATGGTTTTCCTCGGCCACCTCTTTGGTGTTGTGTTCGATCACTTTGACCGTGGCCGGGTTCGGCATGGGCTTTGTATCCATTGCCACACTCCTGGTCGTGCAAAACAGCGTCGACATTTCAAACCTGGGCATTGCCACCGCCTCTCACCAGTTCTCCCGGACACTCGGAGGCACCATCGGTATCGGCATATCCGGAAGTCTCGTCACGGTTACGTTTTTAAAGGCCCTAAAGAAGGTGTTGAGTATCGATCTGCAACAAAAAATCGATCCGGAACTTTTCTCTCGGATTCAACAAAACGTGGAGAACATTTTTATCCCGGAGATTCAGACACTGCTGTCAACAGATGTCCAACGGGCCTTGCAGGAAGTCGTGACCCAGGGCGTCATGCCCATGTTCTGGGCATCTTTGATAGCATCAATTGTCTGTCTTGTGTTTGCAATACTGCTGCCTCGTTCCGACGAGTCCGAATATTGATCGTCGATTAAATTTGCCAAACTCTCCCTTTCTGACGCTATAAAGAATCCTCCAAACTGCATGGGATGACTCTACCTTTGACCGTTTTAATTTCTCCTTTGAACTTTTTGCCGTTTGTGGTATGATAACCGACAGGCTTTAATATAAATTATAATGTGATTATAGACAGTTATACATCCCAGCAGTTGCAGGAATTTAAAAAGGTAAAAAATATGATTCTAGCGGTAATGAGTGACAGCCACGATAACATCTGGAATTTACGAAAAGCCTTGGCCATCGTCAAGCAAAGAAATGCCGACATGATAATTCATTGTGGTGATTTTATAGCGCCATTTACATTGACCGAGCTCGATCAAAGCGGCATTCCGGTTCATGGTGTTTTCGGAAATAATGACGGAGATAAGTACCTTCTAACAAAATTTTCTCTGACGTCTTTAACAAACATTACCCTTTATGATCCTGTGGGACTGGTTGATACAAACGGATTTAAAATCGGTTTTACGCATCATGGCGTTGTGGGAGAAGGACTGGCGGCCGGCGGCAATTTCCACCTTGTCTGTTTTGGCCATTCCCATAAGTATTTTTTCAAGAAAATCGGCCGGACCATTCTTCTAAATCCCGGCGAAATAATGGGAAAAGACGGGCTGCCAAGCTTCTGTCTGGTTGATACAGATACCCTCAAAACAGAAAAAATCCAATTAAAGTAAAAAAGTTGTGTCTTGACATTAATATGCATGCAACTTAAAAAACTATCGTAGCCATTGAACTTTATAAAAAAAATATCCGTGTCGATTAATCGTTTTCGTGAGGATTTTACATATGAAAAAGAAAACTCTTCTTTTATTTTTTCTCGCATGTTGCGTTCTTTTTTTTGAAAGCGCTTCTTTGGGAACAGAAAATAAAACTCTTAACGTGCCGTCTGTCTTTATTCCGAAAAGTCGTTATGAGTTCGATCCGGTTTTAGACGGTACTGAAATTACACACGATTTTATTGTGCAAAACAGGGGAACCGCTCCGTTGACGATTGAAAAAGTCAGAACCGGCTGAGGGTGCGCCGCAGTCTCTTATACGAGGCAAATCCCTCCCGGGGAAGAGGGAAAAGTAACCATTAAAGTCAATACCACCGGATACGGCGGGAGAACGTTAATAAAAAGAGTAACGGTGAAAACAGATGCACCGGTTAACCCTTTACTACACCTGACAGTTGTCGGAAATGTCAATAAGTTTGTCACCATCATACCCCGTAGAGTCGTTTTGAGGGGTTTTGCCGGAAATCAGATAACCCATAAGGTAAGAATAATTCCTGAAAAAAACTATCCGTTCAAAATACTCGGAGACCGGGCAGTCCGTAAAAAAAACATTCGCTACGAACTTAATGAAGCCAACCGCTCAAAAAAGATAGAGTATGTTCTGACAATAGCCAATCTAAAAAAACAAAAGGGCCGCTACTTCGACTTAATAAAATTAAAAACAGACAGCAAAATACAACCGGATATTAAAATCCGTGTTTACGGCAACATTTTTGACCGGCCGCTCGGTGTTAAAAAAAATCCATGAAAAATATCAAAATCGTCGCTTTTGACTGTGACGGCGTCATGTTTGACACAAAAGAATCAAACACCGCTTACTATAATCAAATTTTGAGCCATTTCGGTCGGCCGGCCATGACCGCCGAGCAGTTTGCCTATTGTCACAGCCATACCGCAGACCAGGCAATCGCGAAACTGTTTGACGATGAAGAGAGCTTCCGGGCGGCACAATCCTATCGTAAAAGCATGAGCTATATTCCGTTTTTAAAATATATGGAAATGGAACCCTATTTAAAACCTTTAATCGAAAAGCTACGGCCCAGATACAAAACCGCCGTTGCCACCAACCGATCAGACACAATGGACCGCGTTATCAGCGAACACGGTCTGGAAGGATGTTTCGATCTTATTGTTTGCGCCAGCGACGTGGAGAATCCCAAACCCCATCCGGATCCGTTGATCAAGATTATAGAACATTTTGGGGTAGTACCCGGTGATTCCCTTTATGTGGGAGATTCGGAATTGGATGAAATGGCGGCAAAGGCGGCGGGAATGCCATTTGTCGCTTATAATAACCGTCTGCTCACCGCCGATTATCATATACAAAACCTGATGCAAATCGCAGAGATTCTTGAGGTATAAATGAAGAGAGCCACAGCCAGCTTGATTCTTTGCATGGCCTTACTCGGTCCGGCAAAAATGGCATGGGCTGGAAATATAGATGACATCCGATCTCTCGTGTACGCCTGGGCCGATGCCTGGCAAAATCGAAATATCAAGCACTACACATCTTTCTATAGCCCGACATTCCGTTCGAAAGGACTCGATTTTAAAGACTGGATACAAAAGAAAACCGATTTTTTTCAAAGACCCGGCCGTATCCGAGTGGGGATATCCGACCTGTGGATCTTTATCGAAGGTAAAAATGCCACCGCCCGGTTTGTTCAACGGTATCAGGACTCAAAAGTTTCGGATGTGGGAGAAAAAACACTGGGATTGGTTCATTCAAAAGATAAATGGAAAATTATCTCCGAAGAGTGGAAGCCGATGGTAATACCTGCCCGAACGCCCGGAGCACCGGCGACTTCTTTAAGCCAGCATAAATTTTATGTCGATAATCGACCATCTGAACCAGTGAGTCAAAAAAACAAGAAAAACACGAAACCTACCAATAAAATCATTGTCAAAAGCATTAAGCTTAAAACTGAAAAGAATTATGAAGAGTTTTTTATTGCCTTGAACACTTTTTCTATTCCGAAAGTCCAGTCCATAGAAGGTCAAAAACCGAGAATTGTTATTGATATTAATAATGTTTCTTCATGGAGCGGGAAGTACAAAATGCCGGTTAACGGACATTTGATCAAGCAAATACGAACATGTCTACATCGTGACACTGAAACACTTCGCATTGTTTTGGACCTTAAATATGCCGACGATTATATTATTGATCAGACCTATGACAGAAAAGCAAACATTTACTCTATTGCAGTCAGATAACTGAAGTGTCGGAGAGTTTTTTTAATTCAATTGCTCCATGAATAATCAGCGATACCATCATACAAACTCATACGGAATGCTGAGACAACTTGAACCATGAACAATGAACCCAATGATTATAAACGCAAAAGGCGTAGTATATATTATATTTTTGTTGGTGCAGTATTCATTTTTTTTACCTTGATTTTAAACGGATTTTTTTTCGGTGAAAAAGATAGTGTGCACTCCAAAGAACCGTTCTGGAAATCTTCAGCCAAAATTGAAGATCGAACAAAGACCGGACACGGGGTGTGGGACGGCCCGATCTTATTTTATAAAGGAAACGGGAAGCCGGTTCATCTGATTCTGGTGGAAAAGGCTATCCAGAAGTTACACTTGTACCGTTATAACGGACAATACCAACTCATCAAGAGTTATACCTGCAGTACCGGTGAAAACCAGGGGAAAAAACACGAAGAAAAAGACCGGAGAACTCCTGAAGGTATATATTTCAACATAAAAGCTTACCGGGATTCTAAAATTACCCTGTTCGGCGATCGGGCTTTTAGATTGAACTACCCTGACCCCTTCGACCACCTTGAGAGCAATAGGGGCAACGGGATTTTTATCCACGGGTCCAACCGAGCCATTAAGCCCTTCTCCACCAACGGATGCGTGGTGTTGAGCAACCACGATCTATCCGATCTTGATCAGCGAATAAATTTAAAAAAAGTCCCTGTCATTATTGGAGAACGCCTGCCTTACCGGTTCGAACCGGCCGGAAATAACATGTCGAAATTTATACCACTTTTCAAGAAGGCCATGATCCCCGAGAACTATGCTTCCATGAAATCCGAATTCCGTTATATTACCTTGCTCGGTTTTCAGGAACGGATTGTTGCCTTGAGTGCCATACGGATTAAGGATGCCGGGGACATCCTCGGGTTTTCCAAACTCTTTTTGGCTCGCCCGGAAAAGAATTTTTTAGTGCTGCTAAAGAGGGAGTGGAACGAGGAAAAATTGGTAAAAAAATCGGGATGATTTAGAGGATTAACCTGCCAAAGTTCGGTGGCGGGTTAAAATTTAAGCCTGTCGAAGCTTGGCGAAGATCCCGCTCAGCGGGGACGTAGAAATTGGGCAAAAAGGGGCGTTTTGCAAAGGCCTCTATTGATTTCCTAAACCATTGTGATCCCCGCAGTCCGGGCATTCCCAGGTTATACCGTTACACGACATTCCCCAGAAATTTTCCAACATGCATTCCTGGCAAATGGTAAAGCCGCAGCGGCATCTCCAGCAAAAAGGGGATTTCTTTTTGCAACAATAACAGGCGGTCTCCCTGGCTTTGCGGCGCTTTTCTCTATAGGCCGTTTTTATTGCAGAGCCTCTCATGTTCAACCTTTATACACCTGTCCATAACCACATCAATCCCCGCTGACGTCAATAGGTCCGCTGCTTCCCGGTTTTCGATATTCAGCTGCATCCAGAAAACCTTTGGTTTAAGGCGGATGGCCTCGTATGCATGGGGAACGATTTGTGCGGAATTTCTGAATACGTTGACAATATCCACGGACTCTTTAATATCATCAATGGATCTATACGCTTTTTCCCCGAGAATTTCTTTTTGAGCGGGCCGGACCGGGATGATCCTGTACCCATGATCCTTCAGATATCCGGCAACCCAATTGGAGTCTCTTTCGGGTTTGGGGCTCAAACCCAAAATTGCGATGGCCCTGGCGGTTTCGAGCATATTTTTAATTTCGTGGTCCCGGGTAATTATTCGACCGGTTTTCATGTTCAGATTCCTTGAGTGATCTTGCTGTTTTTGTTAATTGATGATAGAAGCATAATGACCATAACAATAACTAAAACCAAAATTTAATGCAGTAAATTATTCATGTCAACCAATACCGATCCGTAATACACCACTGAACTTATGAAAAAAACCAAAACGTTATATCTAATAGACGGTACCGCATATATTTATCGTGCCTACCACGCCATCCGGAGTCTGACCAATTCAAACGGGCTTCCCACCAATGCCGCTTTCGGATTTACCCGCATCTTGATAAAACTTATTGAAGACCGGTCTCCGGAATATGTGGTCATGTTTTTTGACGCCAAGGGACCGACCTTCAGGCACAAAATCTATAAAGAGTACAAAGCCAATCGTCCTCCCATGCCGGAAGATTTGTCGGTTCAGATCCCGCATATCAAAAAGATAACCCAAGGATTCAACATACCGGTTATGGAAATGCAGGGGTTTGAGGCTGACGATCTGATCGGCACGTTTCGACTCAGAGCTGAACAGGCCGGGTTTTCTGTGGTAATGGTTACCGGTGATAAGGACTTCGTGCAACTGGTTACAGATAATGCCATTATCTGGGACCCCATGAAGGAGAAAACCATAGATATAAAGGCCGTCAGGCAATCTTATGGTGTTGAACCCGGCCAGATGGTTGACGTCATGGGTCTTTCCGGCGATTCGTCGGACAATATTCCCGGTGTACCCGGTATCGGGCCAAAAACCGCCCTCACACTGATAAAGACGTTTGGCAGCATGGACCGTCTGTATGAACAACTGGATAAGATTACAAAAAAAAAGCAACATCAAAACCTAATCCAATATAAGGCACAGGCCTTTTTAAGCAGAAAGCTGGTTAAAATTAACACCGACGTACCGGTTGCGTTCAACCCCGAGCACTTGAAGCTCAGGAAACCGGATCATACCAAACTCTCCTCTCTTTTTAAAATGCTTGAATTCAGGCAACTGCAAAAGGACTTTCCCAAAGAGGCCGATCTTTCCAAGAAACAATATATTACTGTGTTGGATACGGAGTCTCTTTCTGATCTGGTTACGCGTCTTAAAACATCTAAACTATTTGCCGTGGATACCGAGACCACCTCCAAAGATCCCATGAAAGCCGAGCTTGTGGGTCTTTCATTTTCAATGAAAACCGATGAAGCCTTTTACATTCCTCTTGCCCATGATTATCCCGATGTGCCCGATCAGCTTGAACTTAACGCCGTTTTGAATATGCTGAAACCGGTGCTGGAAAACCCCGACATCAAAAAAATCGGTCAGAACATAAAATATGACTGGATCGTTCTAAAGCACTACGATATCAACTTGGCCGGTGTTATTTTTGATACCATGCTGGCATCCTATCTGATTAACCCTTCAAAACGAGCCCACAACCTGGATCAGATCGCTCTGGATTTTTTGGATCATAAAACCACGACCTATGAAGAGGTTGCCGGCAAAGGCAAAAAAGGTGTCCGTTTTGCCGAGGTTCCCCTGGAAAAAGCCGCGCCGTATTCTTGCGAAGATTCAGATATTACCTTTATGGCTTACCACGTTCTGAAGCCCCTGCTGGAAAAAATGGATCTCATGGAACTTATGGAAAACGTGGAGATGCCCCTGATACCGGTTTTGATGAAAATGGAAATGACCGGAATATCCGTAAACAGAGATAAGCTTCGGGATCTTTCAAAATCGTTTGAGCACCAGCTAGAACAGATTGAAGCCAGCATCTATTCGATTGCAGGTGAAACATTCAACATCAGGTCATCCCAGCAGCTCGGATATATCCTTTTTGAGAAACTCAAGCTGCCGGTTCAAAAGAAAACCGTAAAAAAAACCGGGTATTCCACGGATGTTAATGTTTTGACGGCGCTCGCAGACCAGCATGAACTTCCTGAACTTATTTTAAGACACAGGGCCCTTTCCAAACTGAAATCCACCTATACCGATGCTCTGCTCGATTTGGTTCATCCGGAAACCGGGCGGATCCACACGTCATACAATCAAACGGTCACGGCTACCGGCCGTCTCAGCAGCTCGGATCCTAATCTTCAGAATATTCCGATCCGGACCGAACAAGGCATGGAAATTCGCAGAGCTTTTATTCCCAGACAGGGCTGGACACTGGTATCCGCCGATTATTCCCAAATAGAACTGCGAATCCTGGCCCATTATGCCGATGATGAAATCCTGATAAAAGCCTTCAAGGATGACGAGGATATTCACACCCGTACCGCAACCGAAGTGTTTCAGGTTTTCCCGTCAATGATTACGCCCGAACTGAGGCGGCAGGCCAAGGCCATCAACTTCGGCATCATTTACGGAATGAGTCCTTACGGTCTTTCCAAAGAACTCAACATAAGCCGCAAGATGGCCAAGACGTATATTGACAATTACTTCGCCAGGTATAGCGGTGTTAAAAAGTTTGTTGATCAGACCATCGCTGTTGCCAGAGAGACCCAAAAGACAAGCACCCTGCTGGGTCGAATCCGGCTTTTACCGGATATCAACAGTGCCAATAAAACCGTACGCGATTTTGCAGAGCGTATCGCCATCAACACGCCCATCCAAGGGACGGCGGCAGATCTCATCAAGCTTGCCATGATCCATGTGGATGCCGCCTTCAGTGAAAAAAACCTTAACGCCGCCATGCTTCTTTCGGTGCATGATGAAATCGTTTTTGAAGTGCCTCCGACAGAACTTGAAACCGCTAAAATCCTCGTCAAAGAAATCATGGAAGGAATCTGGGACCTCAAAGCACCCCTGAAGGTCAACATAACATCCGGCGGCAATTGGGCTGAAGCACACTAGCCCGGATATTTCATGAAAACAGAATGAAGCTAAAGTGCCCCCAAAATAATAATCATAAGCAATTCATCAGAGAATCTTATGATACCAGAGGCAATCGAGTAAATATTGAAGTAGTGGATGAATATGGCCGGTTTATGGGTGAGCAACTGGATCTCTACACAGGAGATGTCAGATATGAGTATTTTTGTCTCCAATGCAAGGTCCCAGTTAAAGAAGAAGGTAACAATTCTAAACATAAGATGTAATGGGGTGTAAATCGCAACCGTTGGTGAAAGAGGTGTCAGGTGTCAGGTGTCAGCGCCTCTTTTCATCATTCCTGACACCTGACACCAAATAGCCATGGCAATCTCAGCAACCGACAGTCTTGAATTACACCCCATGTAATGAAAAAATGAACTGTTCTATGGGTAGATATTTATGGCTGAAAAACATCTTGCCAAAACCAGAAAATTCAAAGCAGAAGATATAAACCAAATACTTGAAATTGAAAAACAGGCATTTCCAAAAACCGTTTTCTCAAAAGCAACGCTTTTAAACTATGCAAAACGCTTACCGGATACTTTTATTGTCGTGCAATCCGGCAAAGAAATTGTGGGGTATATAATTTTTGATGGTACCGGCCATATCCATTCCACGGTTGTTAAAAAACCATACAGAAGAATGGGCTTTGGGAAGATGCTATTCATGGTTGCTTCAATATGTGCTCAAAAAGGTTTATGGCTCGAGGTGAGATCGGAGAATCGTGAAGCAATAAAGTTTTACGAAAGACTTGGCATGAAGATCGTAGGAAAAATTCCAAACTACTATGTGAACGACCATGCACTTATGATGCGTCTTGAAAAGGAGATCCCGCCATGAGCGGAAAAAACAAAAAACTTGACCTGGATTAACCGATGAAAGACTCGCTTTATACCAAGATGATTATCGATACGGTTAAGTTGTTCTCCGCAGCCCAAACTAACAATGGAACTATGCTCATGCTCCCGGAGAAAAGTAATAGCTGCGGTTTAGTGGGTTCTTTCATATTCGTACCGGTTTGCATTTGGCAGGAAAAGTTATCGGCTTTTTTGAAAAACGGCAGCCAAAATATCTTTTTCGGAAACCGCTCCTTCTCTTAAAATTTTTGGGGAAACTGAAGTAACATCGACCACGGTTGAGCCTATACCCCCTTTGAGCGCACCCACGTCAATAATAAGATCCAGTTCATCCGTAATCAAAGGATCCATATCCGAAACCCGGGAACATCCAGAATCGCCGGTAATGTTTGCACTTGTAGCGGTTATAGGGCATTGAACAGCAGTTGTTAGGGCTAAGGCCACCGGATGTTCCGGCATTCGCACTCCGATTTTTTCAGTGCCTGCCGTAAGATTTATCGGCAGAATATCTTTTGCCTTAAAGACGATGGTGACGGCACCCGGCCAGAAGCGTTCCATAATGCATGTTGCCGCATAAGGAACATGTTGCACCAGTCGGGTAAGATCGTATTGTTTATTTACTAGTACGAGAAGCGGTTTATCATCCGGCCGCCGTTTTATCTCAAAGACCCTATTCACGGCATCCGCATTAAAGGCATCCGCCCCCAGCCCATAGAGGTGCCGTGTCGGAAAACAAATAACACCGCCGTTTCTAATGACACGGGCTGCCTCATCGATGAGATCATGCGTGGGATGTATCGGGTCTGCTCGAAGAATCTTTAAGCTTTTTTGCTTTTTGATCAACCTGTTCTGCAAGTTCCTCTTTAAATGCTTCCAGCATTTTTGTAAGTTTTTGATTTGATAAAGCGAGTATCTGTACCGCCAGTATACCGGCATTGCGAGCACCCGGCTTTCCGATGGATACCGTGGCTACAGGGACACCCGGAGGCATCTGAACCGTGGAAAGAAGAGAATCAATCCCCTGAAGACAAGAGGAATCTATGGGAACACCGATGACCGGAAGCCGGGAAAAGGCCGCCATGGTCCCTGCCAGGTGGGCGGCATGCCCGGCCCCGGCAACAATAACTTTTATGCCCCGCTTTTGTGCGGAAGATGCAAAATCAGCCGCGCGTTTGGGATTCCGGTGCGCGGATACAACCGTCATCTCATAGGTCACCCCGAACTTTTTTAAAACCGAAGCCGTTTCTTCCATAACTTCAAGATCGGAATCACTTCCCATTACAATGCCGACTTCCGGGGACCGGTCAAGTTCTTTTAGAGCCTTTTTTCCTGTTTCCAAAGATACCTCCTTTGTTAACACTTTGGAGAACCCCTCCTCCGGGTGTGAACATTTTCCTTTTTCAGGAGTTGGCTGCGAGGTTTTCTAAAAGATTCTGTTTTTTCTGATCAAGCTCCTTGCGGCTGATACGAGCGCCTTTTATTCCGCCGTTTAAAGCAATTTCCGAAAGAAAATATTTTTCATTATCCGTAATCTGGAGATCCACGTGGGCATAGGGGAATTTACCCTGCTCCATGGCAGCACGACAAAATTTTTCTATATCCTTGTCCACGACATAAGTGTAATTTTTACCCCCCATTGAAATATTCATTCTGAAATTATTGGGATTATGTCTGACATAAGCTTCCACGTAATCCCCTGCAATGATGACGCGTACATCGGTAAAGTTTTCCAAAAAGGGCTGAATAACAAAAGGATATGATGATTCGGAAAAGGCCATGAAACTGTAGACGGTTTCAATAGTATCCCACTTGCGAACGCCGTAACCGCAGTGCAGGCGGTCCTCCTTGGTTATTACGGAAGCGATGCCACGCCGGTTATATTCATTGATAATATTTATCAGATCCGCTCGTCGCGTGATAACGAATGTATGGGGCAACATCCACTTTTTCAAAACAAGAACCTGTGCGACCTTGGAACGGTTTAATGTTTGTGACAAAGCGGATGGAAAGCATAAGACGCCTCTTTCAAGAAGATGGATCAGTACCGACGGCTTGAGATGCTTATAGGTCAGCATGCCCAGGAAAATATCCCCGGGGCCAAGTTCATCATATCGTGCCTTGAGTTCCTTGCTGCTTTTGATGATCATTGAATCACCTGTTTGTTTTGTGCGCCTCAATACTTAATTCGATCAACCGGTCAAGAAGCCTGCTGAAAGAAATACCCGCTGCGTCGGCAGCAAGAGGCAACAGGCTCGTTGCCGTCATGCCGGGTATGGTGTTTGTCTCGAGGACAAAGAGATCTTGATCCTTGAGAATCATGTCGGTTCGGCTGTATCCTTTACAAAAAAGGGCGTTATGCGCTGTTTTAGATACTGCCTGTGCCTTTTGAGTCAACGCATCATCAATACGGGCCGGGCATATTTCCTGTGTAGCACCTGCGGTATACTTGGCGGTATAGTCAAAAAAATCATAGGATTTATCCGGAATTATTTCTATAACAGGCAATGCTTCTATCTTGTCATTACCAATAACGCCGCCGGTGAGCTCAATACCGTCAATATATGCCTCAATTAAAATAACATCATCATGAGCAAAGGCTTTATCAACGGCATCATTTAATAAATCTATAGACTTGACGATGGAAATCCCAACACTTGAGCCGCTGCCAATCGGCTTTACAACCACGGGAAGACCCAGTCGCTCCGCACACTTTTCCGGATTTAAGACGTCATCACGTTTCATAACAATGTAAGGCGGAACCCGGAGGCCGGATTTTTCATAAAGCTGTTTGGATACCAGCTTATTCATTCCTATCGCACTCCCGAGGACGCCCGATCCCTGATAAGGAATTTTAAGAAGGTCCAGCAGCCCCTGAATCGTACCGTCCTCACCCATGGGCCCGTGAAGAATGATAAGTGCGGCATCAATGTTGGGTGCATCCGCCACGAGTCGAGAAATATCTGTTTTTGGATCATAGCGGATGATATCGTACTTTTCACTATCAAGGGCCTCATAGACCTGGTTTCCACTGGCAATGGATACGTCACGCTCGGAAGATGTACCACCGGAAAGAAGCGCAAGAGTTAGTTTTTTCATGGGCTTTCCTTTCAGTATGTTAAATGCTACGGGTTTAAAAAATAAGTTTACAATTCTGGGAGTTGAGGCGCCCGAATGGAAAGGCACGAAACCTTAAAAATTTCAAGCATATTTCGAGTTTTCGTAACGCAGACCGGCGAGATGCATCGGCGTCCGACATGTGAAATTATTTTTGAGTGAGCCCTAAACCGGATACACCGGAAATAACAAATCACAAGAAGCATCAAATCTCAAAGAAATTCCAAATCCCCATATTTCTATGACTTGAGAATCTGTTCTTTAAATCTGTTATATTCATCAAGGGTAATAAGATTGTTTTCAAGCAGGTGGACAAGTTCGGAAAACTCCCTGTTGTGAATTATATTCGGGTCTTCTAGTTGCTTAAATTGCCCGGATGAAGGGGTTTCCAAAGCGGCCGGATCATTTGACCCGCTGATTTTTAAAGATGCAAGTCCTCCTAATAAATTGACTTCAACAGTTCTTCCGCCAAATCGACGAGAGTTTAAAATTTCCCTAAGCGTCTTGCCTTCCATTTTCATGCGTTTATAAAAATGATAGGCTGATGCAACGATGGCAGCAGTACCGGCGATAAAAATCCATATCATGTAATTTATAATACCACGGAAAAAAATAACCAGCAGAACCAATCCTGTAATCAAAACAACATGGAGAACAAGAATTAAATAAGCCATCAAAACACTTTTAAGATGACTTTCCTCTTTTTCTTTTTTATTTAACGCCATAACATTTCTCTATATTATATCCCCTATCCCGCGATACGTGAGAAAAATAATAGGGTTTTTGAACTTTTTTTTCATTTTATCATACATGAATTCGACAATTTAGTAAAGAAACCTTTCCAACATGTCGACATTTTAATTTCAGCCGGTTTTTGAATTTTCAAATCGTTCTACCAATTTTCCCGTATATACCTGTGGCATTTCATGGACAATTGATGTGTCTCGAATTGAGTTTAACTTCAAGATTAAAAAGTTCAGTTTTTTTAATATACGGTATTTTTCGGAAGTTTCCTGCATCCCCGCCAACAGGTCTTCTGTTTGTTTAATCTCCTTTTTTAATTCAATTTCAACCGGGACACAATCTGCATTTTTTAGTATTTTATAAGCCAGACGCAGGTCTTCCGAAACAAAATGGTCGTCCTCAAAAACCAAGGGCTTGCCGACACCGGGCAGGTTTTCAAATTCACCCCTTTTTTGGGCCTTTAGAATTCGTTCTTCAACAATTTTTTCAAAACCGTAAAGCATAGCTGAACTTTTTTTTTCCAAAAAAATAGTGTGTTAAAACAAAAAGGCCCCTAAGATAATATCAGAGACCTAATCTCAATCAAAGCTGGTGGCGATGCAGGGAATCGAACCCCGGACACTGCGGATATGAGCCGCATGCTCTGACCGTCTGAGCTACATCGCCA
>Ga0180432_10004489_pt1 | contig 19126 bp, 19 predicted proteins | sample SS_ome_10_FD_132414 | JGI IMG/M metagenome (GOLD analysis project Ga0180432, IMG submission 132414) | Hypersaline lake sediment archaeal communities from the Salton Sea, California, USA - SS_1_MS_2 metaG | ecosystem: Environmental > Aquatic > Non-marine Saline and Alkaline > Hypersaline >...
CCACTCATTCCACCCATTTGAGGTGGTGTTAGCGGGATCAACCGGTGTCATTTAGGATACCCTTCCGCGCTTGGGATAGAGACCCAGAGGGTCCACGAGTCAGTCAACGATACGCCTCCATGGGGAACACCGGGAGGACAGTAGAGCATATCGCCGCGCTTAAGGTGGTGGGTTTCACCTCTCAACTCGATCGTCATCTCACCTGAGATGACCAGGAGCCACTCTCGTTCGTCATGGTGATGTTGCTCGAATTCAGTTCCAGCCTCCATGAAGAGGCGTTGTACTGCGTAGGATCCGTCATTCCAAAGACAGAAACCCCTAGCAACCTCTTCCCCTTCATGGTTGACGTACGGAACCGTATGGGGATCCTGACAGGTCTCGGCGAACTGAGGTAACGTGTGGGTTATCTCGTCCAGCCTCTTGAGGTGTTCACTCATCTGAGTCATCTTCCGCTTCTTCGCCCTCCGACAGATCTTCGAAGAGGTCAGGTTCTGCAACGGGTTCTGGTTCGACTTCCGGCTCGGGTTCGGGCGTTTCAACCGGAGCTTCCCCTCGGTTCACTTCCCGTGCGAAGACCTGGAGTCCATCCACCTGGAAGACGTCTTCCCAGGATTCCCGGATGGCGGTCACGATTCGATCCTTGGCCTCGGGAGTTGTGACCGTCAGTATGGGTCTCCCGGGAGCCGATTCCTTATGTGCGATTATGATATCGAACATGAGAGTTCTCACTCCAATTAGTTGGCGATGAAGGTTGAGGGAGTTACCTCTGAGCCCGACGGATCTTCACCCGCATGTTTGAGCAGCTTACCCCATCGGTAGAGGTCGGCCCGAGCCAGGACGGGCAATGGGTAGGGTCCCAACGCAGTGTCCACCAAAGGGCAACGCGGCGGAAGAGCGCTCTGGGCGGCGACCTTTCCATCCGTACCGAAGAGGTAGGCGCAGTAGGCGATCTCCTCTCCGACAAGGATGGTGTCGTTTCCACTCCAATTGAGTTCGCCGTCTCGAAAGGAGACCATTACTAACTCCGCGATGGGAGTCGCTCGGACCCAGATTCGAACAGTAGCTTTACGAAGAGCGATCCCACGAGCCATACCCTCATTCAACGGAGTGGTAGGATCGGTGATGGCTTCAATGGCCAAAGCATCAGCGTCCTCGGTAAAGAACTCGATCAGAGCGTTGATGGGATCTCCGTCCTCATCCACAACCACTGCTCGAAAGATGATGCTATCCCCAACCCGTGGAGGGGTGAGGTATTCAGCCGTGAGAATGGCTTCGGTGACAGTACCTTGGATCGTGATGACCAATGTATCCGTCACCTCTTGGGCCCTGACAGGCATCGCGAACAGCAACGCCACGAGTAGGTATCTCAGATGCTTCATGATTTACTGCTCCCTTGCAATCCCATGCTCCATCGAATGGGCGGTCGAAGGTTTCCTCCAAAGTTCCCATTTCCACTGGGAGTGTTATGGAGTTTGACGATCTCGTCGGGGAAGTTTCTATACCGACGATCAACGATGATATCCAATGGATCAAAGACGCAACGACCACAGAGGATGAAGGATTCGGCACCATAGGTTCGGATGAACCATTCTTCGTCTTCTAGGATGGCCTTCATCTCTTCTTGGTGTCGTCCATTCCATTGAGATAGGGTGAACTTAGGTCCGGCCATATTGCACCCATCACATACGGCTCGAATCTCGATCATGATAACTGCTCCCCGCCAACGTGATTCGCCGGACCACCAGGCGGCGGTCCCTGTCTTTTGGAAGCCTGGGCTCCTTTTCTAGTTAGGGTAACATCTGCAAGGGTCAGTTGACCCCATGGTGCTCGGGCAATTACTACACGCTGATGCCGCCGAACCGTTACTGATCCGCTGCCTTTTTCCAGTCCAGAAGGACAAGAGAGCATACCCACGAAAGGCGGTGCCGCAGATGCCACGGCAGGGTTACGATGACGGGGAGCCATATCAGTTACCGTTCGTCCGAACCTTATCACCAGCGTGGATCGAGATCGCGAATACGCCAGAGAGGATAGCCGTCAGGATCGAGGATACATCGGTCTCACCCACCATGGCAAGTTCAGTGGGAAGTGGGACCCCCGCCCAGTTGCCAATCCAGGTCAGTATGAAAGCGACCACCAGAACCACGATCCTTTGGATCGCGGCCGGGAAGCCGTCGATCTTGATGAGCCCTGATAAAAAGTCGGGAAGACCTGTAGCGAGGAAGTCCGAAGCGATCTTCAGGTACTTCATGATGAAGGTGGTAAGGAAAGCCACCACCACAGGAATGATCGCGCCGATCAGTTCTGTGAAGGAGCCTCCTTCCACCGGCTCGACAACGGCGACGGTATCTGTCACCTGAGCAAACACCGCGAGAAGAAACAGGTCCATCTTTACCTCCTTTGAAGAAGTCTTCCGATCCAGCGGAAGAAAGCCTTGTCTACCTTCCCATCCGTGACGAAGTGGATCCACAGCCACGTAAAGAAGATGTTGAAGGCCCAGCGAACTGACCAGTGCCAGGTCTTGATCCACCAGATGAGGTTGGAGAATAGATCATCTCCTGGACCTCCGAGATTACTGAATTCGAAGTGACAGAAGTAAACGAGCACCATGATCAATGGGATACCCCATATCATCAGATACTTGGTCGGAGGTTTCTTCTGAGCCATTAGAGTTCCTCCATCAACTGGAAACCCTGGTGCATGCGGAGACCATGGGGGATCTGTAACGGAGAGAGTTGTTTGATCGTGGACAGGAAGCTTCTCCGATGCATATGGACCGTGTCATCATCGTCGTAGACGAAGAAGAATTGTTGGTGGGTTCCACATGCTCGGTTAAGTTCGAAGAGATGAACCATTGCTTCATCGTCCTCGATCTCTGGAATCGTGAAGTTGAAGATGCGCCGGCGGGGTCTTTCATCATGATGGATAGCTCCGCCGTCAGATTCAGTTCTGGTGGATGTAGTATGCCACCCGAGCTGAGCACCTTCTTTGAAGTTGATGGTTGGTTGATAACCCGAGAAGATGACCAGTCGGCCTATCTCGATGTACCCATCGGCATTCCCCGTATCGACGATCTCGATTCTCCAATACCGTTCGGTCTGAGGAGATGAGCAGATGTGGATGTAGTCTGGTACATATCCTGCATCATACTCGGCCTGTTGAAGGGATCCATCTCTACTGGCTGGAACCTCCCATTGAGGCATGTTCGATGGGTAGATATCAGGGATCGCCGCTTCAGCACCAGGGTTGTAGTCAGGAGATGAGAAACCAGAGTTATCATCCGCGTAGATTCGGACCGTACCCGAGAGGCTGATGTTGTGTCCGATCAGGGCAACGCCATAGATGTAGTAAGCTGCACCCAGATCGACATCAAACTTCGTATTGGCACTCGCGGCGGACGTTGACCGAGCGACTTTGGATAGCCGTCGGTGTTGCATATTCGCCAGAGGGAGGTCGGATTCCCAGCTACCGCCAGAAAGAGAACCTCCGTCTGATCGAATAGGATGCCCGAATACGCAGACGCCCATGATTTACTCCTTACGCCTCGTAGGTCCGCCGGAACCGCGTCGGGTCCTGCGCGAACCACCTTTGGATCCATAGGGAAGCTTCTTCTCCTTCTTCTTGAAGATCCTGTTTCCGAAGATGAAGAAGAAAGCCACAACCACCAGTGTTACTGCTCCGCCGAGAATGATATCCATGATCTTATCCCCAGATGATGAACGTGACCTGCTTCTTCCGAGCGTTGGGTTGAACTTCCAATACTCGGAAGAGCTTTCCCCCACTCAAGCCATATCTCGCGTGGGTAACCTTAATGACATCACCAAGATCAATATCCTGTGTATCATCGTCTAGAGGAACAACCAGCTCAAACCGATCCCGTTTCACACCCCTTAGGGTTTGACGACGGTTTACTTCCGACTGTGCGTTGGCTTCAACTTGGAGGATCGTTTCTTCAACGGTCTGGAGTGCTAACAGGTGTTTGGTCTGTACACTCGAATCCTCAGAAGATACTTCCCTCCATTCCTGCGCGAGGAAGGCTAGACGAGCAGCAGTTGGTGCCATTATCTATCTCCGATATACTGCCGAGAAAAACTTCGCCGGTTGGTATGAATCCTGACGCCATACACCTTCGAGTTCGGCAACGGGTTCCCAGTCCTTGAACGCTTCCTTGATTCCTTCAACCGAGATCTGATGGAGATGGAGGTCATCGATTTCATCATCGATCCATTCCCATATCCGAACGATCATCCCTAAGCTCTTAAGGTTCTCGAAGCAGAGGTTCAGATCTTCTACGTGTTGGAGAACGTTATAACACCAGACTTCATCGAACTCGCCAGGGTTGTGTTTGAATACGTCTTCCAACCTACAGGTGAACCTTCTGAGTCCTGCCTTCTTGAACCGTTCCTCATCGAGGTTCGAGAAGGTTAGCGGATCGAGCACTGCACTCTGATGATGGACCTTTCCTTCTTCAGCCCAGTCGAGCAAGAGAGGTTGTGGACCCGATCCAACGTCGATAATCCTTCGACCCTTGATCTCGGATTCATAACCAGCCAGGTCGAGCATCATCGAATAGACTCGTTGCTTCCTCTTTTCGTTTGGCCTGAACTTCTCGTTAGCATGGAACTTACCTTCGAGCTTCTGTGCCTTCTCCCATCCCTCAAGAGGTGGTACCTTCGAGACCACTGTTCCGAACTTCGATCTCATCTCATACCACCCCTCGCCCTGTAGCCCTTTGATGTAGTCGAATACATCGAGATACATGTTCCCGATACGATCGAATCCATAGAGCCTCTCGGCCCTTTGGGCTATATAGCTACGGTCCAAGTCAGGGACACGTACCAAAGCCGCCAGGAAGTCACCTAGGGTATGGCAACGGAATCCTGTAACCTGATCCTCGATGGTTTCAGTAAAGGCCCCGAACGAGGTAGTGAGAACAGGCGTCCCACAGAGCATAGCTTCGACGGCCACTCCACCAAATGGTTCTGAGAAGTTGGTAGGCATAACGCAGGCCATGGCGTTGCCCAGGTATTCACTTCTCTCGGTTCCAAACAGAGGTCCTACATATCGAAGGTTCGGGAGATCCAACCACTTCTTGGGATCTCCTTGGCCGGCGATCTCGAATTCCAGGTCAGGTCGATGCTTGGCCATCTCCCAAACAGTGTCCAATCCCTTGCACGGATCGATCCTTCCGAGAAAGACCACTCGGTTTGATTTAGGAGAAGTGTTGATCTCCCACTCATCGAGGTCGAAATAGTTTGGAATGACCCACTCGTAGTTCCTCCCATTTCGACCTCCATCTTTTCCGTGATGCCAGTGCATCCAAGCGTAAGATTCAAAGACCCTATAGTGATCGTTCCCGGGATAGAGTTCAGGGTAACCAATACCACTTTCGACGAACTTGTAATGCCTTCCCTGTATGGCATCGAAATGAGCATGTCCAAAGGGAAGGAGAACGATGTCGTTCTTCACATCGACGGTATCCATCAGGATCCGACGAAGCCTCTTGTTGAATTCCTTGTAAAGAGGGTTTCCTGAGTTGGCGTCATCACCATGGAACTTGGTCTTATCGGATCCATCATGACCACGAAGTTGGTTCTGTTCTTCTCGGGTCATAATTTCGATATGCTCAGCAGCTAAGGTCTGAGCTCCTTGAACCCCATAATGAACCATGGGAGGACCACCAACTTCTTCCATCATCTTCGGAAACTTCAGTACCTTTCCTGTGAAGGCACAATGCGAATGTTTCTGATCAGTTACTGTATGGGCTAAGCCCAGTATGTGGAGCTTCATCTTTTCCTCCGGCCGCGTGCCAGCCTTTAGAGATTATGTTGGGACGGGTTGCCAGTTTGCTCGTGACTGTCCGCTACTCCATGTTGGAACATCCCCATCTGAGGGAGTTCCGTATACAACTAGACCTCCTGATCCTGTAGCTCCCGTGGCTCCTTGAGAACCAGGAGTACCAGGGTCTCCTTCTGACCCCGTAGCGCCGGCGGGTCCAGTGGCTCCTGTGGGTCCAGCAGATCCTGTTCCAGTGGCTCCGGCGGGTCCCTCAACCCCAGTAGCTCCCTTGGACCCAGTAGCACCAGTGACTCCGGTTTGACCTGTCTGTCCGATCCCTGGGTCTCCATCGGCTCCGGTTGCACCAGTCTGACCCTTATCACCTGATCGGAAGAAGATGACGTCGATATCTTCACCCGACGAGAACATGGAACCTGAGTAGTCCACGTCGGTTGCGTATACTCTACTCCAACCTGAATAGTTGATCACATTCGTGATGGCCAGAACAACCCACTTCGAACCGGCCGAGTTTCGAATAATGAGATGACCCTTCGTGCTAGATGAAGAAGCATCCCAATGGTTAACCCAACTTTCAACGTTGACCCCGTTAGCATCGAGATCGTCGACTGCCAGGCTGGAGATAGATGCAAAGGAACCCGAGTTGAACCTCAGGTCTCCACTACCAGGGTCGGACATGGAAGTACTGGTGTCGAAGTTGAACGGTGTACCAGCAATCCCCTTGGATCCCGTTGCACCAGTAACTCCCTGAGCACCCTGGGCTCCCGTTGCTCCCGTGTCGCCGTCGAAACCTTGGATACCACTAGCACCTTGTGAACCTGTGGCTCCAGTGGCTCCCATCTGAGCTATCTTTTCCCAGTCAGGAGAAACTCCTGGTTCCTGATTATAACTCGTTGAAACGATGTTGATCCAAGTCGTTCCCTCATGTTCCACCATATCGTTTTCTTGATAGGTGGTTGTACCCGTCCAGCCGCCTTCCCAGGTAGCACCGACTTCACCCTCGGCCCCAGTAGGACCTTGAGTACCTTGAGCGCCTGTTGCCCCTTGAGTACCTTGTGCCCCAGTAGCTCCTGCTACTCCATCATCGCCCGTGGCCCCTTGGGCTCCCTGGGGTCCCTGAGAACCCGTAGGTCCTGTAACGCCGGCGGATCCAGCAGCTCCCGTGGCTCCGGTCTGTCCGGCCGCGCCAGCAGCTCCTGTGGCTCCTTGAACCCCGGCTGAACCTTGGGTTCCTGTGGCCCCTTGGGCTCCGGCTGCTCCTGTGGCTCCATCATCACCATCTGCTCCTTGAATTCCCTGTACGCCAGTGGGTCCCTGTGCACCCGTCGGACCTACTGCTCCCGTGGCCCCCGTTACACCTTCGGCGGCGATGAGTTCCCAGTAGGTGGCGTTAGGCGGTACCTGGTTCGTGTGGGCTTGGATACAGATGTAAGCAGAGCCGTCGTAGTATACTGCTTCATCTATGGCGTAGGTAGTTCCTGAATCCCACTCACCCAACCAGAACATCCCCTTAACACCCGTGGGACCCTGAGCTCCCTGAACACCAGTGGGACCTTGAACACCCGTAGGACCCTGAGCCCCTGTTGCACCAGTATCACCCTGAGGTCCTGTGGATCCCGTATCACCAGTAACACCCGTCTGACCAGTAGGACCTCCGTCTCCCGTGGGTCCAGCATCCCCGGTTGCACCCGTTTGACCATCGAGTACATACTCGGCCTGGACGTTGTAGTTCTTCTTGTATCGGAGGATGGTTTTCCAACTTGGAAGACCTGATCCTTTCTCTCTTCCAATAAGTTTCTGGAAGGGCCTCTTCATATCATCAGCGACGAAGGCTTGAACCTCTGACCCTGATGGAGCAAGAAGCTGTTGGATCCTGAAGTCCCCGGTCCGATCAACTCCCCACCACGCTCCAGCTGTACCAGCCGTCAGATCAAGAGCTGCGGCAACCGAAACTTCTCGGTCGAACCAGACTCCACATTCATATCCGAAAGCTGAATCTAGGGTGGTGATATCTGAGGCGTTCCAATCAGATGCTGATAGGCCGGCCTCGGTTAGGATACCCTTGAAGATCTGAGCCACTGTTCTATTCGCGACAGCAGCTCCTTGAACCGCGTCACAGGTAACCAATCCGACGGGTGAAGATCCCAATCTGAACATCCCGTTGGCGGGATAGACTTTGAAGTATCCAGCCGAGGGTTGTTTGGCATCATCCAGAAGATCGGCTTCACTCGCGTAATCAGCTTCCTGACTCAGGGCCTCTGCCCTATCGTATACGGCGGTTACATCTGCCAGTCCATCGTGGAATTGATAGATCAACTTCGCCGTGTTGACGATCGGAGGGTTGATGTTCTGAACAGATCCGAAGAGAAGAGGTTTGGGCTTACCTCCAATGTCGTCCTCGGTCCCTTCGAGTCCAGCTGGAAGAACGTTGTCTCCTGCATACTTCGTGGACTGAAGAGGAACGTTGACCTCGAACTGTCTATCCCTTACTCGAATCGAAACCCTAGACCTTGAAACCTCAGGTTGTTCCATGGTCCCTTTGAAGACCGTGGTCCAACTGCCAGGGTATGCATCGCCGGGATCTCCCCGACGAACGATGATCTCTCTACCATCCAACCCATAGTCCAACCAATCGTCGAGTTCTCCATCAGAGTTATCAAGGATCAGAGTACCATATCCGATCCTCGTCCGACCACTGGTTGTACCTGGTGCGAACAGGGCTCGCTTTACATCGAGAGGTTGTAGAATACGAGGATCAAAGAAGGTATTGTCTGGAGTATCCGTTGGGAGAGTAGCATACCCCAGTCCATCAGAGAAGTAGAAGGTTACTTCTCCAGTCCCTTCAACGTAGGCCTTGAGTTCGGTTAAGTAGATCATTCTGGAAGAACGTCCCCAGGTCCGAGTCTATCGATACCATCATCGACTTCGTTGACTGCCAGTTCTACTGCCCTCATCCGTTCGCTGAGATCATTGAAACCTGCTTGGAGAAGGTCCATCTCTTCGTCAATCTTGTCCACGATTGGAGTGAAGTCAATCGGAGGATCAATTGGATCGCCACCATCAGGAGGCGGAATGATGATGGGTCCGTCGGCGAAGATATCTCTGGTCTCTCCTGTGTTGTCAGCAGTTTCCTCAGTAGCTCGAACAATATTCAGGAATTCGATCAAGGCGTCAGCAGCGGCTTGGTTGGCAGCAGCTGCGGCCGCGTTAGCAGCATCGATCTGTTCCTGTGCGCTGACCCTCGCAGCGTCCGCCTGAGCCCTTAGGTCGGCGATGATTTCATTGGCTTCCTGTCGTGCCGCCGCAGCTCTCTCGTCCAGCGCTGCGATCTGAGCTCGGGCGTCTGCTTCAGCCTGGTTCTTCGCCGCGTTTATGGAATCCAGTTGGGCCTCCGCTGCATCTACTGCGGCGTTAGCGGCATCCACCTGGGATTGCATACCAGCAGTCTGCTTCTCGAGTTCTGCCAGCATGGCCTCTTCGACGGTCAGTTGATTCTCGAACTGACCCCGGATCTCTTCGATGGTCGAAGTGACGTAGTTATAGTCGGAAGCATATCCTGCGTTGCTAGCGTTAACTGCCCTCGAAGCATCGAGCAGAGCCTTAGCCACAGTAGGCAGTTGACCCGCAGCATCTGCGTCTCCTGCTCTGGCCTGGGCTAGAAGTGCTTCATACTGACGACGCGCTTCCTCAAGCTTACGAGTAGGAGATAGAGTACTGGCGTCAGAAAGAGCGAGTTCATCAGAGAATGCTCCTAGTGAATCGACCACCTTACGGGTAGCAGCAACCAGTCTCTCCTGCTCCTTCAACTGATCCTCATGTACCCTGAGTTGTTCCTCAGCAACATCAACTTGTTTTTGTGCCATGTCCAATCGGGATCGGGCAGCAGCAATTTGATCGTCGAACTTGGCTGTGTTCGCCTTGATGGCTTCCTTCTGTTCGTTGATTGAAGCGAGCTCGGCAGCGAGTCCATCTCGAACCGTTTTCTCCTGAGACTTAAGGGAGGTCAGGGTAGCATTCAGGTTTGAATTGATGGAGTTGATTGTGTTCTGTAAATCAACCGCCCTCTGAGCTGATGCCCGTTCCTCTTCGTGAAGCAGGTCGATGAACTCGAGGAATGAATCAGAGGCTCCACCAGCAACTAGGCCGGCCCTCTCATCCTGTCTCCTCATTTCGTTTCGGATGTTGCTACTCATATCAGTGAAGCCAGTAGCATCATAGATCCGAGCTTCCCATTCCTGGAAGTTGGTAGACGCCTGAGTTGCAGCATCTCCTACTGCCAGGATGGCGGCAGCTAGTTCTCCGTCGAGAACGGCGACCAACCTCTGGAACATCTCCTCGGTTATGATACCTGCTTCAACCAGTGCTTCAGCCGCCTCGATCTCTTGCTGTTGCTGTTCCACTAGCCTGGCGGTTACTTCACCCTTCTTATCTCCTGCTAGGGCGGCCTCACGGGCTTCTAGATCGGCGAGGAAACCCCGACGTTCCTTCGCCGCGTCATTGGCCTTCCTAAGAGCTTCAGCTTCATCCTCGAGGATCTGGATTCTTTCGAGTTCCGCGAGAGCCGTATCGCTAAAGCCTCGGGCGATAGCATCCCTGATCTGTTCTTCTTTCTCAAGCCTTCTCTGTTCACTAGCGACGAACTCATCATTGCCCTGAGCCGCAGCTTCCCTGATGGCCAGGGAGGTCATGAAGGCTTCTTCTTCTTTCCTCAGGGTTTCCGCCATATCTTCGAAGGCCTGTTGGATTTGAATCAAAGCACTGGCGATCAACCGTCCGTTGTCATCAACCAGTTTGATTCCAGATGCTTCAACCACCTTCCTGAAGTCTTGGATGGACATCCCAAAGGATTTGAAGATGTCGTTGAACTGATCATAGAGCTTATGGGTAGACACGGTGTCAGTAACATATGATCCGAGCTTACCCCATCCACCTTCTTGCTGACCGAGTTTGAGAATGGCAGCGGCAATGTCCTTCGATACTTCAAACTCCTCAGCTCGGATACCAACAGACCCTTCCAAGTTCTCTTTGATCTCGGAGAGCCTCTCAGCATTTTCTTTGAGGAGTCGGTTTCTCATTTCATCCCGACGTTTCCGTTCCTCATCATCTCCACCGAACAGTCCCTTGAGAAGACCGATACCTCCAATGGCTAGGCCGGCGATTCCCATAGGTCCACCAGTGGTCAAGCTACCCAAAGCATCACCTATACTGGATCCTTGGTTCAAGGCGTCCATCATCTCGGTGATACCATACTTCTTCGCCAACATCGTCGCCAGGATGTTAGATGCCAGGTCCTTGAAGATCCCTAGCACGTTATCGGCGAAGTCCTCGAATCCATTGAGTCCATCGTCGAAGATATCGTTGAACAGTCCAGCGAAGGAGTTCTGAATGTTCCTCGCTGCTTCGGCGTAAGGTTCGGCCAGTCTCTTCGCCTTCTCAGAAGCAAGACGTTCTTGTTCCTGTTTCGCCCTTTCGCTTTCCTTCTCGGCATCAGTAAGACGTTCCTGTTCTTGAGCAGCTTGAGCCGTTACTTCGGCCGCCTCCCGAACAGCACTGATTTGATCTTGGGTCAGCTTGATGTTCTTCTCCTTGGCCAGTGACTCCAACTGTTGTACAGCGGCTTCACCTGCCAGGGTTATCTTCAAAGCGTTGAGGGCCTCGTTCCCTGCGACCTGAGCCATCATCAAATTGATCTGTGTTTCGGCCGCCTGTTCGGTAGCAGCAACGAACTCGTTGAGTTCCTCAATGGCTGTCTTCTTATCCTCAGCAGCTTGAAGCTCGATGGTCTGTTCCTTCAGGTCGTACAGAGCAGCGGTCTTGGCGTTGATGATTTCGAGTTCTCGACCTGAGTACTCCGAAGCATTTTGGATCAGAGCAGCTCTCCGCTCATACTTCAGGTTGATCAGATCAATCACCTTCTGTTCGGCCCCAATAGCCTGGTTCAACTCTTCAACCTTATCGATCTCAACCTGCATAGCATCTGCGACCTTAGATGCTAACTCGAACCTCTTCCTTCCTGCTTCGGCATCGGCCGTGCTTATTCCCTCAATCTCCTGACGTTCCCTCATCAGTCGATTGATTTCTTCGAGCATCTCCTTCTCACGATCCCATTGCTTCGTGTTCTCAGCGAAGTCTTCGGGATCCATGATCTGTCCCTGTGTACTATGGATCTCGGCTCGAAGGATCTCCCTCCTCCTCAGTTCGATCTGAAGAGCTTGGAGCTGTTCGTTATTTAGTTCTTTGAGGGAGTTCAGTTTCTCCTGGTATGCTTCAGCCTCTTCCCTCGCCGCCTCGGCCGCTTCTCTCTGTCGCTTACGCCAGATGAAGACGGCGGATGCGATGGCGGTGATACCTGCGATGGCTAGCCCGATCCAACCGAAGGAAAGTTGGAGGAGCAGCATGGCATCCCTTACGCTCTTGATCGCGGGTACGAGTGAGAGGAAGGTTGATACCGTCTGGAGTGCGATGAAGGATTTGAATACTCCAACCACCGCAGATACAGCCTTAACCAATCCCGCTGCACCGAAGGCGATAGTCAGCGCGATTACTGCGTCCTTGATCAGATCGATGTTCTCAGCTAGTAGCTCAGCCGCAGGAATCAATTTCTCGAGGATGGAGTTCCCCAGATCAATCATACCGTCAGTGATCTGTTTGGTGGCTTTACCCAACCTCTCGAAGGGAGCTTGCATCTGCTTATCAGCAACCTCCTTCGTGGTTCCTCCTGCATCCCTCAAAGCTGCTTCGTATTCCCTGATCTTCTCAGAGGTTCCGATCAAGGGAAGGATGACGCCCTGCACCCTGGCCTGGAATCCCAAGGCCTCTAGAGCTGCTACCCTCTCGGCATCTGCCAGTGGAACGAGGGCTCCTTCAAGGTCGGATACGATATCAGCCAGGTTGGCCATCTCTCCTGATGCATCGAAGACCTCGACGCCTAGCTGTTCGTATACTTCGGCGTTGTTGATTGCTGCGGAGGACATGAGTCGAAGGATCCTGGAAAGACCAGTACCTGCGACCTGTGCTTTAACACCCTGATCCGCGAAAGCTGCGAGGACAGCAACACCCTCTTCCATATCCTTACCCATGGATCTGAGTGCTGCACCCGCTTCAGTTGTTAGTGAGGTGGCGAACTGTTCGACCGATGCGTTCGCCAGAGTATTCGCTTTGACCAGGACATCGGTTACTGACGTAAGGTTCTTCAGGTTCTCCTGTGCATCTTTTGAGGTAAGGCCCAACGCGCTCTGCGCATCGGTGGCGAGGTCGGTGGCTTGTGCCATGTTGAACATACCCGCCTTGGCGAACGTAGCCACCGCTCCCATCGCCCCGATACTCTGCTGAGCGTCGAACCCAGCAGAGGCTAAGTAGAAGTAAGCCTCTGCCGCCTTGGTAGCTCCAAGGTTCATTTCGATCCCAGCCTGACGAGCAGCATCTGCCATTTCACCTTGAAGGGCAGCGCTTACATCTTCCATGATGGATAGGGATTGCTGCATGGCTCCTTGGAACTCGCCGGCCATGCGAGTAGCTTGCTGAAGGAAGATGCCAGCACTCAAGGTGGCTCCCAGCTGGAGCATGATCGAATTGACCGCGCTTCCAGCCTTACCGAGTCCCTTGAGAGCCGCCTCAGAAGAAGCAGCTTCTGCTTTCATCTGCCTCCCATCGAGCCGAAGCCCGAGGGTTGCAATATCTACTCCACCGTTAGCCATCTTGGTTGTCCTCTTCGCCGGTACTGGGATAAAGTGAAACTCTGTCCAGCAGTACTAAAGCCCTCACCTCATGAGGTTGAACTCGTCGGTCTGTAGCAATACCCCATTCAGTTACATCGCCCCAGGTGATGGGCTCAGGACCATTGACTCCGGTTCTTCTTCCAACTTGTAGTTCTTCCAACCAATCGAATAGGTATTCGAGTAGCCAGGGAAAGGGAGGCCCATCTAAGGCCGACGGGTCCTCCCTTCCCTGACGTATCAGTGCCTGGAGATGTTGTTCCCAGGTGTACCCATCTGATTGCTTCTCTTTCAGCAGCGCCAGAAATCTGACGTACTCGATAAGATCTACAAGCTCGCTTCGAAAAAACGAGAGTGATCCTCCATGGCCGATTCCACCTGTTCTCGGATCCAAGGAGCTGCGTCAAGGATAACCTTGGCGTTGTCCTTCGAGAAGGGAATCTTCTTCCCCCTGTCGATCAGTCCATCGAACCCGAGACTACAAGCAGCTACCAACTCCAAGGCCTGCTTCCCGAGGAGTTCTCCGGTCACGCTCTGAGAACGACCCTTCTTGACCGTCCTCGTGACCTGAGATTCCTTGGCCCGTCGGTAGATGTTGCTGTAGGATCCCGCGACCTTCCAGGTGACGGGCTTCTTCTCACCGTTCTCCTCGTAGAACATCTTCTCGCCTTCGATGTCGCTGAGGTGAATGGTGACTCCTTCATCTTCCCTCTCGGCCACTGGTTTGGCGGAACCGAGATCAAAGCCTCCAGAGATTCCCTGTGCTTCCTGTCCTTCTGACGGCGTGCTCATCATAAGCCTCCGAGTTTGTCCTGAGCCTCCGCCGTGGCACGCCTGAGTGAATTGCGGAAACGAGTGCTCTTCCCCAGCACGACGGAGACACAGGACAAATGATTCTTCTTCAACTAGACCTCTTAAGTGCGTGCAGTCATAAGAGGGTTAGGGTTTATCAGGTCTCGGTGTAGATACCGAGCATCGTCTGATCGTAGCCCGTGGCCGAAGCCTGCAGACCAGCCATGAACGGAAGAGACTCCACCATGGCTCCATCGGATCCGAGAGCAGCATCGGCATCGGTGAGTTTGATCCGAGGAACGTAGAGGCCGAAGGCTTTCTTCGGGGTCCCGGTCGGTTCCTGGAGAAGGACGTTGAGTTCGAACTCGGTCTCGGCATCGAAGGCGCTCACGTAAGTGAGATCCTGTCGGACCAGGGAGATGGAGCCTCCAACCACCATGTTGTCATCGAAGACATCGGGCGTAGTAGATCCGCCGATGATGGGCAGCGTTGCACCACCAAGGTTGATGTCCAGTTCGAACGCGGTAGCGATAGCGATATCGGTTCCATCCAGACCGAGTAGAGCATCCGTGAAGACGAGACCTTCATTGGTATGCTCAGTCGGAGAGGTGTAGTACGGAGAAGATCCGGTGGCCAGTCCTTCCATCGAAGCACCAAGCAGCCGGAACTCAATCGTGGCCATTCCGTCGGGCTGACCTCGAATGGTAGCACCAACGACCCGACACCCACCGAAGACCTGCGACTGATCGATGTCCTGGTAGTACTGATCGATGTAGAAAGACCGACGTACCGGAGTCGTGGCGTTGACCAGCTTCTTGAGGATGGTCAGGGTGAAGGCGTTATCCGGAGAAGCGTCCAGGGTCAGAGGAGTACCAGCCACCGTGATGGTGGTAGCATCCACTGCCGTGACCCGAAGATTCAGGTTGTTGTTGGCCGAGGTGGCATGATCCGTGAGACGAACGATATCTCCAACCCGAACGCCTTCGGACAACCAGGATCCTCCCGCCGCCACGATGGTGGAGGTGGTAGTGGTGATGGAAGTCATCTCGGACTCGGTGATGGCTACTGCCGCCGTCCAGGTTGACCTCATCAGTGCTTGCAGGAAGGTATCGCATGCTCCGACGGAGATATCACCGTTGTACGAACCGGATACCGTCCGAGATCCAAGCCTTCCCATGGGGGTGAGCATGTCCTTGCGGACCTCACCAGGAAGAATGTTTGCCCGAGCGAGCTTCAGACCCGGGGACGGGTTGAGGCGGAGATACTCCGCGCTCCCTGCGCCAGGTGCCGTGTCGAAGGTTCCTTCCACGTAGTAGGCAACTGACATGTTCCTACCAGTTTGATTCGCCATGATTCCTTCCTCATGCTACGGGTTAAGTGGTATACAATCTCATCGGGATGGTTACAGGAGCAGAGGCCCAACCGGGCTCTCGCTGGAGCACTTGGCCACGGTAAGGGCCGGTATCAGCTCTAACCCGTAGCACATCCCCGTTTGAAAGGGTGATAGGAGTTCCGTGTCCGAACAATGCGATGATAGAATCAACGTACTTATTGATGGCTCCTGTTCCGACGTTGAACGGAACCTTCACCGTGATTCTGTAAAGTGGTGTGGTCTCCTTGATGGTGTTCGTGTTCTCATCTCCCAATGTTACCTGAGAAGATGGACCAGGGATGAACTCCTCCTCGATATATGGGTCACCCGAAGTGGGATCGAACTTCACGTTTTCCCAGGCACGTTGAGAAGGGAGACCTGCCGTTAGTGTTTTTCCGGCTCCGTCGGTTTCTGTGGTCAGTGTCTGATCCACTTGAAGGGTGAGAGCATTTACTTCGAGAATGACGGTCGCTACCTCGTTCGCTGCCTCATCGAATCCTGATCCCGTGATTTCCATCCCGGCGTAGAACCCGTCGTCTATAAACGAGCCGGATGGGCGAACGTAGGTGTCCCCTGTGGCTGATAGGTTGATAGAACCGGTAGTAACTACCGATAGGGTAACCAAGCGGGCTCTAAGGGCTACCTGCATAGCATCGTGATCGATCATTTCACTACCCTTATCCGGGCCAAGTTCAGGATCTTACCGAAGCCCGCTTTTGTCAGTTTAACGGAATGGAACCCACCCACCTTTGATTTCAAGGTCATAGGCTTCCCTCCACGTCCAATGTTCTCCTCGATATTGGGTGCGTACTTTACGAAGGTGATGATCGCTGCCAATAGAGGTTCGATGAACCGGATCTGCCATGAACCCTTGAGATATCCGGTGTCCACAGGCTGACCTGGGGAACCAGTCACCTCGGATCCCTTAACGATCGATCTGTGGATCTCATTAGCCGCTTCACGATGAATAGCTTCCTGCCTCTTCTTCACCTTATCGACGAAGCGGTTGATATCGGATTCAAAGCTCATTTTGAAATCACCACCTTGAACATGATTGGGGATCCATCAGGACCCACCGGCCTAACGTCCCGAATCACGAAGTCCTCGAGGTTCCAAGTGCCCGTATAGCCGACCCTTGGAACATCACCATAAGTGGTAGCTGCGAACAGAAGCGTTGGAGAAGATTCCTCAATCAATTTGAGGGCTTCATACCGCTTCGGATTTCCTCTTGTTCGAATAGCATGTCCGGCGACGCTAGTACCGTTCTGTGAAAAGGTTATTGCTGCTCCTGCTTGTTTGATCTCCCTCAATGCATCAGCATGTTCTACTGAGTAGCTTAGACCTCCTACTCCTGAAACCCGAGTTCCTCCGGATATGACGATACGAGCCATGATCGGAGTACCATCTATCGCCAGAGGTGTAATGTCCCTGGCGGTCCACCGGGAACCCGCCCAAGTACACGCTTCGCCCAAGTCTGGAAGATAGCCCTGCTCGGTCGGAACGAACAACAGAGTAGGGGCGTCATCTCCAATTAATGAAAGTGCTGTGTACTTGGCGGGATTCCCGGGGACTTCTATGGCGAAGCCAGATACTGAACCAAAAGTCACCGCCTCTCCGGCCGCAGATATGTCGGCGAGAGCATCTGCATGTTCTCGGCTATATCCGAAGCCACCTGATGCTTGAGTTCTTACTCCTCCACTGATCACGACCCTTGCCATGATCGGCGGACCGTCTAACGCCAGAGGTGAGATATCCCTGACGTTCCAACCTGCTCCAGCCCAAGAACAGCTTCCTCCTAGTTCAGGTAGATAGCCCAAGTTCGTCGGTACGAAGAGAAGGGTTGGAGCATCTTCAACAATCAGGTCGAGCTCTTTGTACTTCTCAGGATTCTTTGGTACTTCAATCGCGTAACCGGCGATGGTTTCAATCAGAGCCAGTTGAGAACGATTGGTTAGAGGATCAAAGGTTCGATGATACTGACTGAAGGTCACGGCAGCGCCGGCCTCGATCAGATCCTTCAAAGCATCAGCATGCTCCTGTACATACTTCGAGTCAAAGGATCTCTGTGTAGCGATAGCCTTGGAGATCAACTCCAAGAAACCATCCGAAACGATGCCGACGTAGGTTCCCCAAACATCGACTACCAAATAACCATCGACCAACGCGAAGTAAAGCCCTTGGTCTGAGTCTACCAGATCCAAGTGCCCATTCGCGTCGATCGAGGGCCATTTGAACTCAGTCATCGTTCAGGTCCTTACTCCTCCGTTGCTTCTTCGAAGAGTTCGGGTCCACCACCTTCGGTGGCTTCATCCTCGGTATCTTCTTCGAGGCCCCAGTCGTCAGCGTCCTCATCTTCGGACCAGCCGGCGTACATGGGACCGAGACCGACGGCGATTCCCGGTTCGGGGATCACCTTGCAGTTGGACAGATCAGCAGATTTCAGAGGAGCACCATTGGTGGCGATCTCTTCATCCAACAGGATCCCAACTTCTTTGTTGAAGGCGTCGTGGTTCTCGAAGGTGACGGAACCTTGGATATCCTCCATCTCGCCGGTCTCAGGGTTCCTCTGTCGCTGAGGAATCTTGTTCCCATCCTCATCCACCTTGGCGTGTCCGTCGATCAGTCGCTTACGATCTTCCTCGTAAGCTTCCTTATGCTTCTTGGTCCATCGGAACATCCGCCCAATCTTCTTGCTGACCTTCCCGCTTTTGAAACCCCGTCCAGCCAGAAGTTCCAAGGCAGCGTGTGCCTCAAGGATCTGTCGCATGGTCATGGTGGCGTGCGTCATCATGATTCTCCCTTAGGAGTGAAAGAAAGAACCCGTGTCTTACGGGCTCGGGATAACCGATTGGGCTCCAGCCAGGACCTTGTCCATCAGTCCTTGGAGACCACTGAACTCCGCGGCCGAAAGATTGACCGGAGGAGTGTCAGGCATCAGGTGAGGAATGGCGTTCCCAGCGCGAACCGGTGTCATCCGCTTCCCGAACTGATCCTTGATGTAGAACTCGAAATACGCCTCATACGTATTCGGGTCATCACCATTGTCGTTGCAGTGAAGCCGAAGCTCCACTCGATCCACGGAGGTCGGGATCTGAGTTACCTGTTCGTCGAAATTTTCCTGAGCCATGATGTTCTCCTGTCGGTTAGACGAATGCTACTTCGTGTTCGGTTCCGGCACCGTCTTGGAAATAGAGCTTGTTGTCGTTCTTCGTGTAGATCGCGCCGTAGTTCGGTTGAGCAGTCGGAGTGGTTGTTTCTCCAAGGTAAAGAATACCCGTGGCCGAAGCGATGTATCCAGCAGCAGAGAAGTGGTCGTCCGTCGCCAGGATATTGGCACTGTTCCGGTAGAGGTTGACGTCCGACCAGTTGATGACCAGGGTGTCCGAACGGAAGCGCAAGTCCGTGATGACCCCGTTGCCGAGGGCAATCTGATTCGAAGCGTCCGTGTAGG
>Ga0180432_10004490_pt1 | contig 19123 bp, 24 predicted proteins | sample SS_ome_10_FD_132414 | JGI IMG/M metagenome (GOLD analysis project Ga0180432, IMG submission 132414) | Hypersaline lake sediment archaeal communities from the Salton Sea, California, USA - SS_1_MS_2 metaG | ecosystem: Environmental > Aquatic > Non-marine Saline and Alkaline > Hypersaline >...
TCATTGACACAACATCAGGAAGCACCACTCCCCGTATGGACCAACAATAACGTAACTGCCACCGGCTACTACCATTCGCTGCCTCTGGTGGCGTAGACTCACAATTTGGGATACACACCCATGTCACATTTGTCATTGCGAGGGCGCAAAGCGCCCGAAGCAATCTCCGAACAGCGAAATGAGATTGCTTCCCTTCGCTACGCTCTGGGCAGGCTGCCGCAAAACCTGTCCTGAGCCTGTCGAAGGAAGCGCGGCTCGCAATGACGGGTAAAGTGGCTCAATGTGGCTCCTTGCTGAAATGTGACATTGTCGAAGTAGTTACCCTTTTTCTTTGTGTCCTCCGCGTCTATGCAGTGAGATGTTGGCAATCGCCCCAAGCCCCCGATTGACAATATCTCCACGTCGTGTATAATGTGACCCTGGTCATTTTTGTTCTGTGGTCATCAATATGCAAGATAATCTCTCACGACGCGAGCGTAAGAAACAGCGAACCCGCCAGCGGCTGATGGGGGCCGCGCTGCGGCTCTTCCAGGAGCAGGGGTACGACGACACCACCGTAGGGCAGATCGCCGAGGCAGCCGACGTCGCCAAGAGCACCTTTTTCAACTACTTTGAGACCAAGGAGGCCATCCTACCCGCCCTGGTCGAGTGGCAACTGCAACAGTTGGAGGAAGCGCTTCTGCCGGAGCGGGGCGCGCCTGCCAGCCCCGTCGCGCGCATCAAATTGGCGCTGTGCCTGGTGGCCGAGAATCCCTTGACCGACCCCCCACTGGCGGGGCGACTGTTCGTGGCCGGGATGCGACGCCGAGAAACCCATCCTGGGCTGGCGCTGCTCAACCTATTCTCCGAGCAGGTGTGCCAGGCCCAGGCCGCCGGCGAGATCTGCACTGATCTGGACCCCATCTATCTGGGCGGACTGATCCGCGCGCTGTTCTTTCAGCAACTGATGATGTGGCACCACGGCTACTGCCCTCTCCCTCTCCCGGAACTGCTCTGCGCTACGGTGGACCTGCTGATGGACGGCGTCGCTGGCCCCGAGTGGAGGCGAGAGTAGTGAAATATCTCTGGCGCGCGTTGAGCTATCTCAACAAGTACTGGCTTCTGGCAGCCAGCGCCTTACTCAGCTTGCTCATCTCTACCGCTACCCAACTGGCCGTCCCTCGCATGACCCAATTTATCATTGACGATGGCATCGCTGCCAGGCGGATGGACGTCGTCGTGTGGGCCGCGCTTGGCATGGTGAGCGCGAGTGTGATCGGGTCGCTATTCACTTTCTTCCAGGGAGTGCTCTCCGCCCGCACTGCCCAGGGCGTGGCCTACGATCTGCGCAATCAGCTCTACAGCAAGATCCAGTCCCTCTCGTTCAGCTACCACGACCGCGCCCAGACCGGGCAACTTCTCACCCGCGCCACGTCCGACGTCGAGATGGTGCATCATTTCATCGGTATGGGCTTTATTCAGTTCGCCAGCGCCCTCCTGATGATGGCCGGCAGCGTCGTGCTGCTGTTCGCCACCGACTGGCAACTGGCGCTCATCGTCCTCGTGATGGTGCCGCTCACCTTTGGCCTCTTTGGTTTCTTTGCCGCCAAGGGCCGGCCGCTGTTCATGCAAATTCAGCAACGACTGGCCGATCTCAACACCGTGTTGCAGGAGAACCTGGTCGGCGTGCGGGTGGTCAAGGCTTTCGCCCGCGAGCCTTACGAGCGAGCGCGTTACGCCCGCGCCAACCAGAACCTGTTCGACCTCAACCTGGTCGTCGGGCGGCTGATGGCGGGCGCTATGCCTCTCATCTTTCTCATCGCCAACCTGTCGCTCATGTCCGTCTACTGGATCGGCGGGTACCAGGCCATTGCTGGCCACCTCAGCGTGGGGCGCATAGTTGCCTTTGCCAACTATATGATGATGACTTTCTTCCCCATAATGATGCTGGGAATGATAATGGCGATGATCTCGCAGGCGGGAGCTTCGGCCGAGCGGGTCTTTGAGATTCTAGACGCCCAGTCGGAGGTGGTCGAGAGGCCGGATGGGATCGAATTGACCTCCATCCAGGGGCGCGTAGCTTTCGAGAGAGTCAGTTTCCGCTACTTTGGCGGGGGCGAGCTGGTGCTCAAAGAGGTCGGTTTCACAGCCGAACCGGGCCAGACGGTGGCGCTCCTGGGGGCGACCGGTTCCGGCAAATCCACCGTCATCAACCTGATTCCCCGCTTCTACGACGCGACCGAGGGCCGGGTGGTGATTGACGGCCACGACGTGCGCGACGTGACGCTGGACTCGTTGCGCCAACAGATCGGCATTGTGCTCCAGGAGACGACGCTCTTCTCCGGCACTATTCGCGAGAACATTGCCTTTGGCCGGCCCGATGCTTCGTTGGAGGACGTCATCGCCGCCGCCAAGGCGGCCGAGGCCCACGATTTCATCACGAGTTTCCAGGAAGGGTACGATACAGCGGTGGGAGAGCGGGGGACCACGCTCTCCGGCGGGCAGAAGCAGCGCATCGCCATCGCCCGCGCTCTGCTCCTGGACCCGCGCATCCTCATCCTGGACGACGCCACCTCCAGCGTGGATTACGAGACCGAGCACCGTATCCAACAGGCTTTGGAGCGATTGATGGAGGGCCGCACCAGTTTCATCATCGCCCAGCGCGTCGCCACCGTGCTCAACGCGGATCAGATCCTGGTGCTGGAGCGCGGCGAGATCGTGGCGCGCGGCACACACGAGGAACTGTTGCGCGAAAGTTCGATCTATGCCGAGATTTACTATTCGCAGTTGGAGGGAGGCGGGGAACGTGATGCGTGATGTGTGTTACGTGAAGGGGAACAATCACTCACTAGGAGCGCAATCGCTCAAGCCGTTCCAGCGTGTGCAGAAACCGTGCCACCGTCACAATGCGAACAGATCCGTAGCGGCACAGTTTGAGCAAATGATGGTCACCACTGACGATGTGGCGTGTCTGTCCCTCTATTGCACAGGCGATGAATATATCGTCTTTGGGATCATCCAAGACGATGCCAGAGACCGATGTGCCAGGCACGAGTATGGCCTGACGCGAGAACTGTCTGACAAAGTCCCGAATATCCTGACTGGTCAGGTGATACTTTTCTCGGATGCGCGGGCGATTCAACACGTCGGACAACTCGGCGATGGCGGTTGGACAGGTGACAATCAAAAAATCACCAGCTATCCAGCGACGGAGCAGCGTATCTGGATGACCACCACGCTTCAAAGCTGCACTGACGAGGACATTGGTGTCCACGACAATCTTGAGCATGCCGGACACCTCACTATGCCGAGGCAGATAAGGCTCGTACTTCCCGAACTGCTTCGGCTACGTCACGGAGTACTTCGGCTTCTGGGATCTCGGACGGCACGCGGGCTTGAACTCGATCCAAAAGCGCCTCGAACCGCTCCGCCCAGGTCTGATCCAGTCTCCGTGAGACCAAAAGCTGCTCGGCTGGCTCAAGTTGGTCAATCAACGATAGTATTTGACTGATGCTCAATTCCAGCGTTACCTGGGGATAAGTAGTGGTTATGTTCATTACTTTTCACCTCTAGGAAGATTATAGCGCAAGAAACATCTTGCTGCAAGTGACTATTACTGACAAAATGGAGATCATATCGTAATGTTCGGCGCTAGACACATGCGCGGCCTCGCGCAGGAGGCGACCAAACCCACGGACGTAAGCGGGACGCTGCGCCGCCTGTGGGGCTACTTCCGGCCATTCTGGGTATTGCTGGCAGTGGTGGGCGCGCTGATCGTAGTCAGTACGCTGATGCAGACGCTCTCCCTTTACCTGCCCGGCGTCGCCGTCAATCAGTTCATTGATCCCGGCGACCAGCCCCAGGAGCGCCCGCTCTGGCTGGAGTGGCTCCTGCCCCCAAACGCCAGTCGCATTACTGGTCTGACCGTGACCATGCTCCTGCTGCTTGGAGCCTACCTGCTGAACTGGGCCGCGATGGCCGGTCAGTTCTACCTGATGACGATGGTCGGGCAGCGGGTGCTGCTCGACATGCGCACCCAGATTTTCGAGCGTATCCAGACCCTCTCGCTAGGATTCTTCGACCGGCACGAGGCCGGCGATCTGATGTCCCGCTTGGTCAATGATACCCAGGTCATCAACCAAGCTTTTGGTTTTGGGATCGTGCGGCTGGCGAGCATGAGCCTGAGGCTGGTCGGCATCGTCGCCGCTATGCTGCTCCTCAACTGGCGGCTGGCGCTGGCGAGTTTCGCCGTTCTGCCGCTGATGATTCTGACCACTACCGTCTTCTCCCGGCGAGCGCGGGCCGCCTTCCGCCGCACCCGCCAGACCATCGGCGACGTGAGCGCCGAGTTGCAGGAGAACATCGCCGCCGTGCGCGAGGTGCAGGCCTTTGCCCGCGAGGAGGAGAACGTAGCCGAGTTCGACCAGCTCAATGCCGCCAACCGCGACGCCAACGTCCAGGCGCAATCCGTTCTCTCCGCCTTCTCCCCGGCCCTGGATGTGCTCAGCACCATCGCGTTGGCTATCGTGGGGGGTTACGGCGGCTACCTGGTTTTGCACGGGGCGGCTACCCTGGGGGACATTGTCTCCTTTCTCTTGTACGTGCGCCGCTTTTACGAGCCGATCCGCATGATCGCCAACCTCTACGCCCAACTCCAGGCGGCGATAGCGGGAGCCGAGCGCATCTTTGAACTGCTCGACACCCAGCCCGAGATCACCGACGCTCCTGCTGCAATTACTCTGCCGACCATCCGGGGGCGAGTCGAATTCGACCACGTCACCTTTGCCTATCAGGAAGAGGAGCCGGTGCTGGTAGACGTTGACCTGACGGCTGAGCCAGGGCAGACAGTGGCGCTGGTAGGGCCGACCGGCGTGGGCAAGACGACGCTCGTCAGCCTGCTATCCCGTTTCTACGATACGGGTCAGGGTGCGATACGGATAGACGGCCACGATGTGCGGCAGGTGACCCACGAGAGCCTGCGGCGGCAGATGGGCATCGTGCTCCAAGATACGTTCCTTTTCTCTGGCACGGTGATGGAGAACATTCGCTACGGGCAGCTGGAGGCAAGCGATGAAGAGGTCATCGCGGCGGCGCGGCTGGCTAACGCCGACCAGTTCATCGCCCGTGTGCCGGAGGGCTACCAGACCGAACTGGGCGAGCGGGGGCACAACCTGAGCCAGGGGCAGCGGCAACTCATCGCCATCGCCCGCGCGGTGCTGGCCGACCCGCGCATCCTGGTCCTCGACGAGGCGACTTCTAGCGTTGATACGCGCACCGAGCGGCTGATCCAACAAGCGCTGGACGAATTGCTCAAGGGCCGCACCTCATTCGTCATTGCCCATCGTCTGAGCACTATTCGCAATGCCGATCAAGTGATTGTGCTGGAGGAGGGTCGCATAGTCGAGCGGGGCACACACGAGGGACTGCTGGCCGCCGGCGACTTGTACGCCGAACTCTACAACAGCCAGTTTAGGCGGGAGGGGTGATTTTTCGCTGGGTACCGATGGTTGGTGTTTTCTCCCTTTTGGTGTAAAATAGACATATCAAGTGAGCAATGGGAGGAGATTGTGAGTACGACAGTGACCGCTGTTTACGAACGAGGGGTATTGCGGCCACTCCAGCCCTTACCTTGGCCGGAGCGCACGCGCGTGCGGCTTCGGGTTCTCGAAACGGAGGAGAGCGACGAGCAGGACGAGGTGGAGCGTGTGGAAGCCGTGCTTATCGCCGCCGGGCTGATCAAGCCGCTCGACCCACCCCCTGGCCTGCCTCATATCTCTGAAGAACGCCTGGCAGAAATCGCCGAGATGTATGCCATCGGTGGCCCTTTGTCCGAGGTTATCATTGCCGAACGAGAAGGGCGATGAAAGCCGCTTATTACTTGGATTCAAGCGCCCTCGTCAAGCGTTACGTCGCTGAAACAGGGACAGACTGGATACGCAGTCTCGTCACCTCTGTTGGCGCTGACCTGCTGATCACTTCTCGCATAACTCTTGTTGAAGTCAGGAGCGCGCTGGCGCGCCGCAGGCGTGAGGGTAGTGTCTCTGTGGACGAGCATGCTTTTGCTCTCAAAGCACTGCGCGCACATTCTCTCGCTCAATACCGCCTCGTCGAGTTCGACGCTTCGGTGGCTGCCCTGGCCGGCGACTTGCTTGACCATTATACCTTGTATGCCTACGACGCCGTGCAACTGGCATTGGCCTTGCTCATCACCCGTATCGTGACCGACGCCAGCCTGACCGCCCCCACATTTCTAGCGGCCGACGACCGGCTGCTCGACGCCGCCCAAGCGGAGAGGCTACCCACCGACAACCCCAACTGGCACTGAGTTCAGTATCTAACGAAAAAGCCACTGACGCGCTTTCGACCGCCAGCGGCTGTTCTCTTCCCTCACTTGCCCATCTACCCACCTACTCGCCACTCTGATACACTTCCTCTTTCAACACCCCGATGAACGGTAGATTCCGGTACTCTTCGGCAAAATCAAGCCCGTACCCCACTACGAATTCATCCGGCACCTCAAAGCCCACCATATCCAGCGGAACCTCAATCTCCCGCCTGGACGGCTTGCTTAGAAGCGTGCACACTCGCATGCTGGCCGGTCCGCGCGTTTGGAGGTTGCGCGTGATATAGTCCAGCGTGCGGCCAGAGTCAACGATGTCCTCCACGATCAGTACGTGCCGTCCCTGAATGTTCCGCTCCAAATCCAGGAGAATGCGCACCACGCCGCTGCTCCTAGTGCCTGCGCCGTAGGAGGAAACCTCCATAAAATCTACCTCGTGCCGCATCTCCAGGTGACGGGTCAGGTCGGCCAGGAACATGAACGCCCCCTTGAGCACGCAGACGAGGAGCGGGCGATCAGTGTCGTCGTATATTTCGTTGACTGCCTGCCCCAGTTCCGCCGTCCGCGCTTGCAGCGTCTCTTCCGAGATCAGCACTTTGGCCACGTCATCTAGCAGTCCCATTTCTTTTCCCTCTGCCTCACTCGTACACTTCCCGCTTCAGCACTCCAATGTAGGGCAGTGTGCGGAAGCGGTCGGCGTAATCCAGGCCGTACCCCACCACCCACTCGTTGGGTATCTCAAAGCCCAGATAGTCAATTGGCACTTTAACCTGGCGCCGCTCTGGCTTGCTGATGAGGACGCAGGTGCGCAGGCTGGCCGGATTGCGGGCGCGGAAGGTGCGCACGAGATAGTCCAACGTGTGCCCTGTGTCCAGAATATCCTCGACCACCAGCACGTTGCGGCCAGTGACGCTGGTCCGCGTGTCCATGATCAGCCGCACTGCCCCCGTGCTGACCGCGTCTCGATTGTAGCTGGAAAGAGCGATGAAATCCACGTGATGGGCTACCGTCAGGCGGCGAGCCAGGTCGGCCATAAAGATAAAAGCTCCCTTCAGCACCCCTACCAGCACCAGGTCGTCTAGGCCGGCATAGTCCGCACTGATCTGCGCCGCCAACTCACGCACGCGGGCCGTGATCGTCTCCTCGTCCAACAACACTCGCTCGATTGCGTTGGGAATACTCTTGTTCACTTTCTCACCTCGTGACAGCCCCGGCATCTGGCCTCGTACGCCTCGTCCGCCCCCACCAGGATCACCGGGTCGTCGTAGGCCGCCGGCTGACCGTTGATGATGCGCTGCGTGCGGCTGGCCGGCCCGCCGCACCTTACGCAGATGGCCTGGAGCTTGCTAACCTGCTCCGCCCGCGCCATCAATGGAGGCATCGGGCCAAACGGCTCTCCGCGAAAGTCCATGTCCAGTCCGGCGACAATCACTCTTACCCCCCGGTGGGCCAGTTCCTCGCACAGCATCACTAGGTCGTCGTCGAAGAACTGCACCTCGTCCAGCGCCACCACGGTCGTGTCCGGCTCGATTAGCGTCCGCAACTGGGCCGTATCCTCCACGGGCACCGCTTCCCACTGCATGCCGTTGTGAGAGGCCACTTCCCGTTCGGCGTAGCGGGTATCTATCGCCGGTTTAAAGACCTGCACTTTTTGGCGGGCGATCTGGGCCCGGCGCACGCGGCGAATCAGTTCCTCCGTCTTGCCGGAGAACATGCTGCCGCAGATCACCTCGACCCAGCCACCCGTTGGTTTGTTGTACATTGGGCGTCCCTCACCAATAGAAAAACAGGGGCAGGTATGCTTACCTACCCCTGTGGACAATCAATCGCTCTCCTAGTATCATCTCAATAATTCGGGGAAAGAAACCCTCGCCTTGCAACCCCAGGTTATTGAGAGGATACCTCTTCTACTCGGCCGCTTCGTCCGTTTCTTCTTCGCCAGCCTCTTCCCCTGGCAGGACAAAGCCTTGAGCGCGCATCTTTTTCTTCAAGGTCGCCAGCGACTTGAGGCCGAATCCTTTCAGGTTGGTCAGGGTCTCGTTTCCTTCCTCTAACTTGACCAACACGTCGCCGACGGTCTCGAGACCGGCTCCGATCAGCACCTTTTGCATGCGAGTGCTCAAATCCAACTCTGTGATCGCAAGCTCGGGCGAGGTCTTTTGCTCTTCACGTCTCTCTGCTTCGGCGAGCATACGCTCGCGCCGCTCCAGCTTTTTCATAAAGCGCTCCACCTGCCCGCCAGAGTCCACGATGCGCTGCTCGCCGGTGAAGAACGGGTGGCACTTGGAACAGATGTCGGTGCGGATCATTGGCACTGTCGCGCCCACATTCCAACTGTTGCCGCAGGCGCAGACCACCTGGGCTTCTGGATAGAACTGGGGGTGAATGTTCTCCTTCATAGTCACTCCCTACGCCCGCGTTGGGTATACACTCACGCGCTTACGGCCTCCCTGGATGTGCTCGAAGTGGACAAAACCATCGGTGTTGGCAAAGAGAGTATAGTCTCTTCCCATCCCTACGTTATTGCCCGGCTTGATGCGCATCCCGCGCTGCCGCACGATGATGTTGCCCACGCGTACTCTCTCGCCGCCATATTTCTTTACACCCAAACGTTTAGAATGACTGTCCCGTCCATTGCGGCTGCTGCCGCCGCCTTTCTTGTGCGCCATCTGCGTCCTCCTACACTACAATCTCATCCACTCGCAGCCGCGTGTAGCGCTGCCGATGGCCTCCGCGCCGACGATACCGCTTCCGGGGATGGTACTTGAAAATCCGAATTTTGGGCCCTTTTTCCTGCGCGACCACCGTTGCCAGCACTTTGCTGCCCTCGACGAGGGGCTGACCAATTTTGACCTGCTCGCCATCGGCGACCAGTAACACTTTGTCCAACTCTAGCTGCTGATTGACCTCGACGGGCAGCTTCTCGACGAGGAGCGTATCTCCCACCGCTGCCCGGTATTGCCGCGCGCCTGATTTCACGACTGCGTACACTATCAACCTCCCTTATGCGCAATAGGAGGCCGAGCCTGATGGCCCGGCCACCGTTTGCATTATACCGAATCTGACGGTTTTGTCAACCAGCACAACGGGCCTCTGCTCGTCAGAGCGAGCGCACCATCTCGATCACCCCATCTTCCGCAATAGGGTAGGTGCGAGGGCAGCTCGTACATTGGAATCCTACCGTCTCCCGTCTCATCCGCCCGCCGCAGGCGGGGCAGCGCAGGATCTCTGGCAGAGGACGAATGCCGCCGCCTCGTGGTTCCCCGGCTTTGACCGCCCAGGCCAGGTCATAGTCCTGCTGCCAGCACCGCACCTTGACCTCTTCGAGGGGCAGCCCGTCCAGCACCTGTTCGAACTCGTCGCGGGGAAAGGCCCGTCCGGGCAGGAACCTGGCGTCTGACCCGACACGATTGGTCGTCAGCAGCACCCCGCCGGGTCGCAGGACGCGCACCAGTTCCGCCAGCACCGTGTGCGGATGTGGCGTAAACTCGAGTGCCTCCAGGCAGGTCACTGCGTCGAAGGTGTCGTCGTCGAAGGGGAGGTTACAGGCGTCCTGCCAGATGTAGGTCAGACGGTTCGCAAACTGGGCCGTCCTGCGCACCGCCTCGCCCAGCATGCGGCGGGAGAGGTCCAGCCCGACGACGCGCCCGTCGAAAGCGGGCTGGCGCAGCAGCGCGCGGGGCAGGCGACCGGTGCCCGTCGCCACATCGAGCACCAGAGGGGCAGGGATCAGCTCCAGGGCGCGGGCCAGGGGCAGGCCCAGGAACCATTGTTCGTCGCCGGGGCTGTACCGCTTGATACGCTCGTAGACGCCGGCTGACCAATCGTACATCAGCGTCACGATGCGCGGCCCCAGGTAAGCGCCTTCGGCGATGATCAATTGCCAATAGAGCAGCAGCCCCAGGAGCACGAATCCCAAGAGTCCCACCAGCAGCGCAATCCAGTTCATCGCTCACAGCGCCCAGGCCGCGATCAGCATCGTCGCCATCAGCCAGGGCCGGGCGTGCCGCACGTACCATGGGGCTGATTGACCGCGTCGCAGCCAGGGGAGCAGCGCCAGTTGCGGGGCCAGCAGCAGGGCCACGACGCCCGCTGCCAGAGGTCGGCGCAGCGTGATGAGGAGCGCCAGCGCCACGAATTGGGCCGCTATCCCCAGTGTGCGTATCCAGTAGGAGCCGGCTCGCCGGTTGGCTCCCCAGGCCAGGGTAAAGGCCAGCGCCAACCCGGCGGAGGCTGGCGTGGGCGGGCCAAAGGCTACGTGCCCGGCCAGCCAGGGGAACATCACAGTGACCAGGGCGCCACACCCCTCCCAGGCCAGGGATAGTTGCATCACGGCCAGGGCGGCCATGCTCAAGAGCAACAGATCGGTGCCCAGCAGTATGCCCAGCAGTGCCGTCACCGGCAGGGCGACGGCGATGGCCGAAATCGCCGGGCCACAGGCGGGCCAGAGGACATCGTGACCCCAGGCGCGCAGTTGACCCAGCCAGCGCGAGGCGCGGTCGCCGGGGGAATTGGGGAGTGTGTAGGGCGGTGTGGGCGCCGGCTCGCCAAAGCGGTAGTTGCGCCAGCGACGCAGCGGCGTGGCCCAGTCGGTGGCGCTGATCGCCGCCCACAGTGTGCCCCATCCGCCATCCGCCAGCAGGATCAGCAGAGCCAATCGCAAAAAGTCGGCGCCCTGCCAATCAAAGCCGTCCGAGGCGACGACGCCGCATATCGCTGCCCACGTTGGTCCCAGCCAAACGGCAGGTCTGGTCAAACGGGCCTGCAGGCGGATCAGGCCGCCGGAGGCCGGGCGGGGGACTGGGGAATGTGAATTCTGTTCCATAGGCCAGGTAGATTAGGTTGTGTTTCAAATGAGTTAGGTGCGACGCACTTGGTTCAAGATTCGTCTGGTTATACGCGCGAAAATCGTCGTTTTTGATGCAAAAGTGCGTCGCACCTGGACGTTTCTAACTGAAATGGTAACCGTTCAGATGGTTGGTTGTTCTCTACCACAAAGTACGCCAAGAACACAAAGTGAGGATTGCAAAGGGCTGTGGTTTGAAGAGACCTACCAGATACGTTGCAGGCCGAATGTTTTTGGCTTTCTTGGTGTCCTTTGATCTTTGTGGTTGGCAATATGAATGGCCTGAACGCTTACCTGAAATGAAACACACCCGTAGATTATACCACGAATCGCTCAATCACGTCCAGGACGGAACGAGCGCAAGCGAGCCAGGAGAACCGGCGCGCGTTGGCAAAGCCGCGCTCGACCAGCTTCTCCCGCAGGGCAGGGTCGGCGACAATGCGCCACATCGCCTCGGCAATGTCGTCGCTTTCGGCGGGGTCCACCAGCAGCGCCCCGTCTCCGGCCACCTCTGGCAGGCTGGAAGTGTTGCTGGCGATGACGGGGCAGCCGCAGGCCTGGGCCTCCAGCACCGGCAGGCCGAACCCCTCGTACAGCGACGGAAACATAAAGGCCACCGCCCCACTCAACAGAGCGGCTTTGTCTTCCTCGGAGACGTAGCCAGACAACGACACCCGTCCCTCCAACCCCAAGCGGCGCGCCTGGGCGAGGAGGTCGTCGTAGAGCCAACCCCGTTTGCCGGCCAGGATCAGATGGGTTTCGGTTCTTGGGTTTCGGATTTCGAATTGGGCAAAGGCTTCCACCAGACGGGCCAGGTTTTTGCGCGGCTGGAGGGTGCCCAGGTAGAGGAAATAGTCGCCAGAGATGGCATAGCGCGCTTTGACCGCCTCAATCGCGGCCGGGTCGTGCACGGGGGCGAGCGTTTCGTCGCGGCCGGGGTAGACGACGCTGATCTTTGCCGGCGGTGTGCCGTAGTGGGTCGCCAGGTCGGCTTTGGTGGCCGCCGAGTCGGCCAAGAGATGGGCGGCAGCGCGGGCGCTCCAGCGGGTGGAGAGATCGAGATACAGGCGCTGGAGCCGGGGGTGGGCCTCAGGGAAGTGGAGATAGCCCAGGTCGTGGACTGTGACCAGGCTGGCGCGCGGGTGTACGAGCGGAAGGACGTGGGCCGGGATAAAAAGCGCGTCCGGCGGGCGACGCGCCATCTCCCAGGAAAGACGGGCGTGGGTCCACAGGCGCGGGAAGGGAATGGCGCGCATTTCTGCGCGGCGCACATCGGCGCCGGGAAAAACACCGGCGGGAGGCGGGTCGCGGAAGTAGAGGCGGAATTGGTGCGGGCTATCGAGCGCCAGCAGCGCCTGGATCAACCGCCGGGAGTAAGTCTCTGTGCCAGTGGGACGAGAGGCGACGGCGCGGCTGGCGTCAATCCCGATCAGCATTTATCTGGGTGTGTTTCAAACAAGTTGGGCAAGACCTCGGAGGTCTAATGAGATGTGTTTTCAGGCTAAGAACTGCCCAAAACCGCTGATTTGGGCGAGCACAAGCTCGGCAGAGACCTCCGAGGTCTAGGGTCTCTGCTGGAATGAAACACACCCCATTTATTTCGAGCGTCTGCCGAACAGCCCGCGCAGAAAGACCATGGCGCCCCCCAGGATCAGAAGGACGGGCCATAGTTTGGGCAGAAGGGCACGGGTCTCAGGGCCAAGCAGTTGGATCGTGATCGCCAACCCAGCGCCGCCGACCACGACTGTCACAAACGCCATAAAGAGCGCGCCCCAGTCGCGGAAGCGGGCCGCGATCCATTGGGCCATGAATGCCACGCTGCCGATGAGGACAAAGACGGGCCACCACGTCCTCAAGTCCTCGTACTCCAGCGGCCCCAGAGTGATGAAGAAAAAGGCCAGCCCCACGAGCGTGGCGGCTACGCCGAAAAATACCTGGTCGGGGTCGCGTTGCTTGCCAAAGACGTAATTACCCAACGAGGCCAGCCCTCCGGCCAACGGAAAGACGGGCCACAAGGCCTCCCAGCCGGGGATAGGGGTTCCCAATCCTTTCAGCAGAAGATAAGCGCCCAACAGAATGAGAAAGAGGGCTGGGACGATGGTTCCTTTTCGCATGAGGTCACTCCTTTGCTTCCAACGCTGTGATCTTGGCCACGCGCCGGGCGTGGCGGCCTCCGAGAAATTCGCTACTGAGAAAAGTTTGCACGACGTCCAGCGCCGAGCCGAGGCCGAGCACCCGCCCGCCCAAGCACAGGACGTTGGCGTCGTTGTCCTGGCGGCTCATGCGGGCCATGTAGCAATCGGTACACACGGCGGCGCGGATGCCGTCTATTTTGTTGGCGGCGAGGCTTATGCCGATACCCGTACCGCAGATTAGAATGCCGCGCTCAAACTCTCCGGCGGCCACGGCGCGGGCCACGGGAGCGGCAATGTCGGGATAGTCCACCGACTCGGGGCTGTGCACGCCGAGATCGCGCACCTGGTGCCCCTGGGCGACGAGGAACTCGACGATGTGTTGTTTTAGCTCGTAGCCGCCGTGATCGGCGCCGATGGCGATGCGCATAGATTTACCTCCCAAGGTGCTGAGGCGCGACGCACTTGACCGGCATGTCGCACCTGTCACCTGTCAAAAACTGAGTTCCTTGAACTCGCCGGTGGTCATGAATATGACCCGTTCGCAGATGTTGGTCGCGCGGTCGGCGATGCGCTCCAGCTTGTGAGCCACCCAGAGCAGGTGAGTGGCCCGCGTGATGCTCCTTGGATCTTCTAGCATGTAGGTCAGTAACTCGCGATAGATCTGGTCGTACAACTGGTCAATCTCTGCGTCCCGCTTTGCTGTTTCGAGCGCCAGGTCTGGATCGTTCTTGAAATATGCTTCCAGGCTGGCGTGGATCATCTCCTGGTCAATCTTGGTCATGCGAGGGACATCAATCAACGGCTTGAGCATTGGCTTGTGGGCCAGACGAATGGCAAGCTCAGCGATCCCGCTGGCGTAATCCCCGATGCGCTCCAATTCGGTGACGATGTGAATGGCGGCGACGATGGCGCGCAGGTCCCCGGCCGTGGGCTGTTGGGTGGCGATCAGCTTGAGGCATTGTTCTTCCAGGTCATATCGCTCGGTATTGATCACTTCGTCTCCGGCGATCACCTGGCGGGCCAGGTCTTGGTCTTGCTCCTTGAGCGCCTGGACAGATAGCCCGATGGCGGTTTTTGCCGTTTCACCCAGGCGCAGAATGTCATCGCGTAAATCTGCTAGCTGCTGGTCGAATAACTCTCTGGTTTTGCTCATTGCCTCATCCTCCCTGCCAAGCGTAGACGCCCATTAGCCCATCCGCCCGGTGACGTAATCCTCGGTCAGTTTTTCCGCCGGACGAGTAAAGATCTTGCCCGTCTCGTCGTACTCGACCAGGTCTCCCAGCCAAAAGAAGCCGGTATGGTCAGAGACGCGGGCCGCCTGCTGCATATTGTGAGTGACGATGACGATGGTGTAACGCTGACGCAGCTTGCGCATCAGCTCCTCAATCTGCAACGTGGCGGCCGGGTCCAATGCCGAGCATGGCTCGTCCATCAAGATAACGTCCGGTTTGACGGCCAGCACTCGCGCGATGCACAACCGCTGCTGTTCGCCGGCCGAAAGGTCGAGTGCGGAACTGTCGAGCTTGCCTTCGACCTCGTCCCACAACGCCGCCGACCACAGGCTTTGCTCCACCAGATCGTCCAGCGCACTGGAGCGGGCCAGGCCCAGCACGCGCGGCCCAAAGGCGACGTTATCGTAGATGGACTGGGGAAAGGGGTTGGGCCGCTGGAAAACCATGCCCACCCGCTGTCTCAGCTCGACCACGTCCACGTCCGGCGCATAGATGTTCTGACCGTCTAACAAGATTTCCCCGGTGGCGCGCGCGCCGGGGATGGTGTCGTTCATGCGGTTGATGCAGCGCAGGAAGGTGGACTTGCCACAACCAGAAGGCCCGATGAGGGCGGTGATACGTCGCTCTTCGATGTGCATCGAGATGTTGCGCAATGCTTCAAAGCCGTCGTAGTAGAACCATAGGTCGTGGATTTCGATTTTGCTCATTACGGGCATTTTACCCCAGGCTGCCTGAACGGGCAAGTTTGATTGACCGCCTGGACAGCTGGTGTTATAATCCAGGAGAATATATTCTTGACAGGAGAGGGGGGATTGCCACAGGAGGTGGTTGAAGTGGCAGGGGGGCAACTTTGACGATACGTTTGGAGGGATTAACCGCCGAGAATCCCAACGAGCGCTGAGGATGCAGTATGCGCAAACCTCTCCTTGTCTGCACTTTGCTCGTCCTGCTTACCGCCTGCCGCCGGCCCGAGGGAGGGGCAGGTGAGGCGGGCGTTGCCATTCAGAACGTCGGCTCCGACACTATCGTCAACCTGGCGTTGGCCTGGGCGGAGGCGTATCAAGCGCACAACCCCGACGCGCGCATCGCCGTGACCGGGGGCGGATCCGGCACCGGGATCGCCGGCCTGATCAACGGCACGGTGGACGTCGCCAACGCCTCACGCCAGATGAAGGAGGAAGAACGGGATGCTGCTGAGGCGAACGGTATCATGCCGGTCGAGCACGTCATTGCCCGCGACGCCATTGCCATAGTCGTCCATCCCTCCAATCCGGTGGATAATCTCACGCTCCAGCAACTCTCGGACATATTCAGCGGGCATATCACCAACTGGGCGGATGTGGGAGGAGAGAGCCGTCCTATTGTGCTCCTCTCGCGGGAATCGAACTCGGGCACGCACGTCTACTTTCTGGAGCAGGTGGTGCGGCTGGGAGATAAACACGCCTCCACGCTCTTCTCGCCGGACACGCTGTTGATGCCCTCGTCGGAGGGGATCAGCGCCGAGGTGCGCCAGAATCCCAACAGCATCGGCTACGATGGGCTGGGCTATGTCACCCCCGACCAAAAGACCATCGCCGTCGCCGTGGACGCCGGGGGGCCATTCGTGCAGCCGAGCATCGAGACGGTAAACCAGGGCGAGTATCCCATCTCGCGCGATCTCTACATGTACACCGCCGGAGAGCCGCAAGGGGCCATCGCTGAATATCTGGACTGGATCCGCTCGCCGGAGGGGCAGGTGATCGTGGGAGAGTTGGGGTTCGTGCCGTTGGAGGTAGAATAGGTGAATAACTCGCTCTACGAAACCCTCATCGAACGGTTCATCCGCGTGACCGGCGTACTGGTGATTCTCTTCCTGGCGCTGATCTTTATGTTTCTGCTGCGCGAGGGGGGCGCGACGTTCTTCGAGGTACCGGTCGGCGATCTACTCCAGACCCGCTGGTACCCCAATGAGGAACATTTCGGCCTTCTGCCGCTGGTGCTGGGGTCGCTCATGGTGACGCTGGGGGCGGCGGTCGTCAGCCTGCCGCTGGGTCTGTTGACGGCGGTTTTCATCGCCGAGGTGGCCCCTCGCTGGGTACGCGAGGTCCTCAAACCCTTCATTGAGGTGCTGGCCGGCATCCCATCGGTGGTGTTGGGCTTTATCGGGATGTTGGCGATCTCGCCGTTGATCCGCGAGTACCTGGGCGCTCCGACCGGCCTGACGGCCCTATCCGGCTCGGTGATGCTGGGTTACATGGCGCTGCCCACCATCATCAGTGTGGCCGAGGACGCGCTGGACGCCGTGCCCAAGTCGTACCGCGACGCGGCGCTGGCGCTGGGCGCTACCCGCTGGCAGACCTTGTGGCGAGTGACGGTGCCGGCGGCGCGCTCCGGTATCCTCACGGCGATGATGTTGGGCGTGGGGCGCGCCATCGGCGAGACGATGGCGGTGATGATGGTCACGGGCAACGCTGCCCGTATGCCGCTCACCCTCAACTCGTTTCTCATGCCGGTGCGCACAATGACGGCCACCATTGCCGCCGAGATGGGCGAGGTGGCCCAGGGGAGTCTCCACTATCACGTCCTGTTTGCCGTCGGCCTGGTGCTGTTTTTCGTCACCCTCATCATCAACCTGGTCGCCGCGTGGACGATTTTCCGGCAGGGGAAGCGCTACGGCCGCTTGCTTTCGTGAATTGCCCATGTCCAGACAACTGCGCCAACGACTCGGTTTCGCTCTACTGGGCATAACTACTGCCCTGGTCGTGCTGCCTATCTTGCTGCTGGTGGGCTACATTGTCGTCCAGGGCGCGTCCGCTATTTCCTGGGAGTTTATCGTGGCGATGCCGCGCGATGGGATGCGAGCCGGCGGTCTCTGGCCGGCCGTCGTCGGCACCGTGCTCCTGACGTTGGGCACCGCCGTCTTTGCCGTGCCGGTCGGCGTGGCGGTGGCGATCTATCTGGCGGAGTACGCTCAGGATACGCTGCTCACCCGCGTCATCCGGCTGGCCATCGTCAACCTGGCCGGGGTGCCTTCGGTGGTCTATGGACTATTTGGACTGGGGTTGTTCGTCATCTTTCTCCAGTTTGGCGCTTCCATCCTGGCCGGGTCACTGACGCTGGCGATCATGACCTTGCCCGTCATAATCAGCACGGCCGAGGAGGCGCTGCGCGCGGTGCCCCAGTCGTTCCGCATCGTGAGCCTTTCACTGGGAGGCACCCGGTGGCAGACTGTACGGCGCGTCGTGCTGCCCCAGGCCCTGCCGGGCGTTCTCACCGGCGTGATTCTAGGATTGGAGCGAGCTGCCGGAGAGACGGCGCCGATTCTTTTCACCGTCGCGGCCTTTTTCCTGCCGCGCTTGCCCAAGTCCATCTTTGACCAGACGATGGCGTTGCCGTACCATCTGTTCGTCATCAGCACCCAGGTGCCAGAGATGCCGGTGCGTATCCAGTACGGCACGGCGTTGGTACTCTTGGTCTTTGTGCTGTCAATGAACGTCGTGGCGGCGATAACGCGCAGCCGCTTCCGCGCCAAACGGCAATGGTGAGACGAATGGCGGAAGCACCCAAATTCTCATTGGACAAAGTCTCGTACACTTACGAGGATGGCGTTCGGGCGCTGTGTGACATTGACCTGTCCATCTATCCCAACGAGATCACGGTCATCTTTGGGCCAGCGGGCGGTGGAAAATCAACGTTGCTGCGGCTCTTGAACCGGCTCAACGACTTGATTCCGGGGCGGCAATTGGAGGGCCGGGTGCTGCTCGACGGGGAGGACGTCTACGCGCCTGGGGTGGACGTGCACGCACTGCGCCGCCGCGTGGGGATGGTCTTTGCCACCCCAGTCCCGCTGCCGATGAGCATCCGGCAGAACCTGACCTATGGTCCCGAGCTGGCCGGCATACGCAATCGCGCCCGGCTGGACGAGTTGGTCGAAAGCAGCCTGCGGGCGGCGGCGCTGTGGGACGAGGTGCAGGATCGGTTGAACGAGCCGGCCGTCGCCCTTTCTGGCGGGCAGCAACAACGGCTGTGCCTGGCCCGCACGCTGGCGCTGGAACCGGAGGCCGTCCTGCTCGACGAGCCGACGTCGGGGCTGGACCCCATCTCGACGGCCAAGGTCGAGGCCAGCCTGCAAGAACTGAAACGGCGCTACACGGTGGTCATCGTCCCCCACAGCGTGCAGCAGGCCGCCCGCGTGGCCGATCACGCGGTCTTTGTGTTGCAGGGGGAGTTGGTCGAGCAAGGGCGTGGCGAACAACTGTTCACCATGCCTCGCGACCAGCGCACCGAAGATTACGTCACCGGCCGCTTTGGATAACGCCTTTAGGTACCCGTTTACCGCATCTGGAGTGCACCACAGAGACGCAGAGAGCGCAGAGGAATCAAATGGAGGTTGATCGACTCCCCAGGGCAATCATCGGTGCGGCGATTGAGGTATATCGTACCAGGGACGTTGCTGACCCATCTGAAACTTGGTGGCTGGAAAGTTTGGTTGTATTTGTTTACCGGGGTTCCTCTCCTCATTATAGCCGAAGTGAACCTCCGATGTCAATAGCGACAATTCGCTATTGAAAAAGCGCGTGCTTTGGTGTATCCTGTAGGTGCGATGAATACA
>Ga0180432_10004492_pt1 | contig 19121 bp, 12 predicted proteins | sample SS_ome_10_FD_132414 | JGI IMG/M metagenome (GOLD analysis project Ga0180432, IMG submission 132414) | Hypersaline lake sediment archaeal communities from the Salton Sea, California, USA - SS_1_MS_2 metaG | ecosystem: Environmental > Aquatic > Non-marine Saline and Alkaline > Hypersaline >...
ACCCTGCTCGAAGGGGTCAGAGACTACCGTCTGTCGGCCGACCGGAAGAAGGTGCTGGTATTGCAGGGCTCGAACTGGCTGATCGCCGGTGCCGGGAGTGCGATCCGGCCCGGGTCGGGGCGTCTGGCGGTCGATGAGATCGAAGTCCGGATCGATCCCCGCGCCGAGTGGGAGCAGATCTTCAACGAGGCCTGGCGGATCAACCGCGATTACTTCTACGACCCCGGCATGCACGGCGCCGACTGGCCGGCGATGCGCGAGAAATACAGCATCTTCCTGCCTCACTGCGCCACCCGGGCCGATCTGAACCGGGTCATGATGTGGATGTGCTCCGAAATCGGGGTCGGCCACCACCGGGTCGGCGGGGGGGATTACCTGCACCGGGCCGAGAGCGTGCCCGGCGGGCTGCTCGGAGCCGACTACGTGATCGACCGGGGCCGCTACCGGTTCGAGAAGGTCTACGGCGGCCTGAACTGGAACGGGAATCTGCGCTCGCCGCTGACAGAGCCGGGGGTCGAGGTGCAGGCCGGCGAGTACCTGCTGGCCGTCAACGGGGTCGAACTGCGCCCCCCCGACAACCTCTACGCCCGTTTCGAGAACACCACCGGGAAGATGGTCGAGATCACGGTCGGACCGCGCCCCGACGGCCGCGAGGCGCGCACCGTCACGGTCGTCCCGATCACCTCCGAATATGCCCTGCGCAACCGCGACTGGGTCGAGGGTAACCTGCGCCGGGTCGACGAAGCCACCGGCGGCCGGGTGGCCTACACCTATGTGCCCAACACGTCCACCTCGGGGCATGTCTATTTCAAACGCTACTTCTTCCCCCAGGCGCACAAGGACGCCATCATCGTCGACGAGCGGTTCAACGGCGGCGGCTCGGTGGCCGATTACTACATCGACCTGCTGCGCCGGCCCGAAATCTGCCACTGGGCGATGCGCTACGGCGAGGACCTGCCCACACCGCTCTCCTCGATCCAGGGCCCGAAAGTGATGCTGATCGACGAGACCGCCGGTTCGGGGGGCGATCTGCTGCCCTGGATGTGGCGCAAACTCGGCCTGGGTCTGCTGATCGGCCGGCGGACCTGGGGAGGACTGGTCGGCACCCTGGGATTCCCCGTTCTGCTCGACGGGGGGTCAGTCACGGCGCCGAACCTGGCCATCTGGACCGAGGACGGCTTCGTGGTCGAGAACGTGGGAGTGCCGCCCGACATCGAGGTCGAGCAGTTCCCGGCCGATGTGATCGCGGGGCGCGATCCGCAGCTCGAACGGGCGATCGAGGAGATCCTGCGTCAACTCGAGGCCAATCCTCCCGTGCAGTCTGAGCGGCCGCCCTATCCGATCCGGGTCTGGAAGAGGTGAGCCGGTGAAGAAAGGCATGAAAGTCAGACTGCTTCTGATCGGGTTGTTGCTGGCCGCCGGTTGCGCCCACCGGGCCGAACCGGTGCGCCGGTCGGATCCCGCACCTTCCGATCCGGCCTTTGCGTCCGAGGTGAGGGCTCTGGGCGAGCGCGCCCTGACGCTCGTGCGACGGCACCGGGTGGCCGGGATCGCAACCCGCCGCTTTACCCACGACGAGCTCTGGACGGCGCTCGGGGGCCCGCTGTCGGCCGGCCCCTTCGAGGTCGCCGAAGCCGGACGCTCGGTCCAGGGGCGCTCGATTCTCACCGTCCGATACGGGAACGGCCCGGTGCGGGTTCTGCTCTGGTCGCAGATGCACGGCGACGAATCTTCCGCCACCATGGCCCTGGCAGACCTGATTGCCTTTCTGGCCGCCGAACCTTCACATCCTCTGGCCCGGCGGTTGCATGACGAACTGACGATCGTGATGATCCCCATGCTCAATCCCGACGGGGCCCGGCTTTTTCAGCGCCGCAACGCGTTCGGTGTCGACGTCAACCGCGACGCCCGGCGTCTGGCGACTCCCGAGGGCCGGATTCTCAAGCAGGTCCGCGACGACTTCGCCCCCGACTTCGGTTTCAATCTGCACGATCAGAACCCGCACACGCAGGCGGGGCGCGGCGGCGAGCGGGCGGCTTTCGCCCTGCTGGCGCCGGCAGCCGACGCCGACCGCAGCTGGGGACCGGTCCGGGAGCGGGCCCGGTTCGTGGCCGCGGCTCTGGCGGCCGTGCTCGAGTCCGAGGTCCCCGGGCGGGTGGCCCGATACAACGACGCCTTCAATCCCCGGGCTTTCGGGGATCTGATGCAGAAGTGGGGGACCAGCACCGTTCTGATCGAAACGGGGGTGCTCGACAACGACCCTGAAAAACAGCGCCTGCGGGACCTCAACGGCATGGCCCTGCTCACAGCGCTCGACCTCATCGCCACCGGCGACTGGCGCCGGGCCGACCCGCAACTCTACGACAATCTGCCTCCCAACCACGGGTTCACCCACGATCTCCTGCTCCGGGGGGGGATGGTGGTCCTGAACCGGGGCGAACCGGTCCGGCTCGATCTGGCCCTGGCCTGGGAGGACGGTGTGCGGCGGGAAGGTCTGATCGTGACCGATGTCGGCGACCTGGAAGGGGTGTATGCTCTCGAAGTCATCGATGCAACCGGTCTCTTCATTCATCCCGAGGGACCGATGAGCGCTCCCGAAGCCGGCGGCCGCTGGCTGCTGGTGGGCGAACCGGTGGTTCTGACTCTGCGGCGAGGATCCGAAAGGGAAAGCGACATGGTGATGCGTCTTGGCGGACATTGAGGGACTGCTGAGCGAACTGGCGCGGGCGGTCCAGCGCTACGGCATGTACCCGGAGGGGCATCCCGCGCGCACCTCGACCGCAGCCGAGGTGCACGACCGGCTGCTGGAACTGCTGCGCACCGAAGAAGCCGTGAACATGCGGGTGACCGGTGACCGGATCGTGTGCGGCGGGATCGAGACCGATCCCGACAGCGCTTTGCTGTCCGGTTTCGCCCGGCGCGTCCACTCCCACCAGCTGCACCAGATCACTCTGCGGGCGGGGATCACGACCGAGGAACTGGCCGGCCTGTTGGGTGTGCTGGCCGAGGCGGCGGGAGCGGTGGGAGAACCCTTCGGAGCTTCAGCCCCCGAGGTCCTGGCCCGCTGGCCGCATATCGATCTCGAACCGGTTCCCTATGCCGACCTGAGACTGGCCCGGGGCTCGGAGGAGGACGATGATGAGGACCAGACCGGCGACGTGCTGGCCGGCAGCGGCCGGGGAGGCGAAGCCGGGGAGGGCGGCCCGGGGGGTACGGGCGACGCCGGGGAGAGCGAGCTGCAGCGCCAGATCGCCGGTCTGCTGGACAACCTCGACTCCGGGGCCCGTGACCGGTTGCGGGAAGCGTTCCAGACAGTCATGAAGAGCGAGGGTGTCGGCGGGATTCCCGAGCGGGCGGTGGCCCGGCTCATCGAACGGGTCCGCTCGAGCGGGGGGCAGGACCGGGCGGCCGCCACCATGCTGGGTCTGATTTCGCGTCTCGGGAAATCGCTCGCCGGGGAGGGCAGCGAGCGACGGGTTTCGCCGGGTGAGGTGCTCGGCGAACTGGTCGGCCAGCTCGAGGGCCGGACCGGTGAGGGAGACCCATCGGGTGGTGTCGGGGAGGGCTTCGAGACCGTCGAGGCGGTCTGGGTCGGACCGATCGAGCCGGAACGTGTGCTCCGGCTCGGGGTCGAACTGGCCGAGATCTCGCCCGCGGCCCAGCGGTCCATGAAGACCCTGGTCGCCGAGGCCCGGGCCGGCACGGTAGCCGACATCCTGGAAGCGGCACCCGAAGACAATGCCGGGGCCGGGGAGATCCGGGAGTGGATCGGCCGTCCGAAAAATCTGCAACGGCTCATGGCCGGAGAGTCCCCCGACCTGGACGCCGTCGACCGATTGATCCGAATCTTCGGTTCCGCCGCAGCCCCGGCTCTGTTGGCAACCCTGGTGGACGCTACGCAGGAGGACGTGCGCGGCGAACTCGCCCGACGACTGATCGCCCTGGGTGGGGAGGTCGGTCCGCTGGCGGTCGAACGTCTGGAGGAACCCGATCCCCGGGTACGCGGCGCCATGCTCAGCATCCTGAGCCGGATCGACCCGCTCCCCGAAAATTTTCATCCCTCCTCCTTTTATCTCGATGACGACCGGGGGGTGCGCCGGCAGGCGCTCGAATTCGGCCTGCAGCTCGACGATGAGCGGGAGCGTGTACTCTATACCGCCCTGCGCGATCCCGATCCAGACATCGTGTCTTTCGCGCTGACCGAGATCGCCCGGGATTGTCCCCCCGATCTGGTTTCCCGGCTCATCCGCATGGCCACCGACCGGCGCGAGCCGGCGGCCATGCGCCGGGCCGGTATCAGGGCCCTGGCGTACGCCGATTCACCCGAGGTGCTGTCCGCTCTCATAGAATTGACCTGGCAGCGGCGTTTTTTCGTCATCTACGCCCTGGCGCCGAAGAGTTCGGAGATGCTCGAAGCCCTGGAGATACTGGTCCGCAACTGGGCCTCGAACTCCCGGGTGCGCCGCATCGTCGCGGCGGCCCGCAAGTCGAAGGATCCCCAGATCAAGGCGGTGGCGACCAGGTCCGGCCCCAGGCCGACCTCAGCGAGTGAAACCGGCGGGGATCGTACGGACGGAGCGGGGAGAGGCCAGGCATGAGCGCCGCGGTAGGTTTCCTGCACGCCCTCTCGCACTGTCTGTCGGCGATAGGGCTCTACGCCGAAGGGCACCCGGCTCGCGAGAAGGCTCTCGAAGACGCCTATACCAACCTCCTCGACCTGCAGGAAGATAGCGCGACCGTGGTTTTCACCTTTCTCGCCGACGAGGTCGTGTACGGCGAGACACCCCTGCGCGGACTGCGCAATTGGGCTCTCGCGGCCCGTCTGGCGGAAAACGGAATCGAACGGCTCGAACTGGGGACCGGCGTCACCCGCGAAGAGGTCGGAGTCTTCGTCATCGAGCTGGCCGACCTGATCGCCGGCCGCAAGGAGTACGCCGATATCCAGCCGGGGGAATTCGATAACATCCGTTTCGGCCCGGTCAGCCTGCTTGACGGGACCGGCGGCTACACCCTCTTCAACCTCTACGAACAGGCCGAAATGGCCGACGGGCTCTTCACCGAAGCAAGCGCCAACGGAGCCATCCACGCGGCGCTGTCGGCCGGCGTGCTCGATTCGATCTGGGGTGTGATGCACGCCGAAGAGGAACTCGTCATTCCCCAGGTGCCGATAACCGAAGGCTCCGAACTCGCGGTCGTCCGTGCGCTCAACACCAGCGTGCTGGCGGTGGCCCTGGGCGAGTTCATGCAGCTGGCCGAACCGGAGATAATGCTCATCGCCGAAGCCGCCCTGCTGCACGATATCGGCAAGGTGACCGTGCCCGAGGAGATCCTCAACAAGCCGGGCGAGCTGACCGACGAGGAGTGGTCGGTGATCCGCCGCCATCCCCTGGAGGGAGCCCGGATCCTGATGCGTTCGGGGGAGCGGTTCGGCGCCGCTGCGGTGGCAGCCAGCGAGCATCATCTCGATCTCGACGGTTCGGGGTACCCCGAATTCATCTACCCGCGCACTCCGCACCGCATCAGTCAGGTCGTTCGTCTCTGCGACGTCTATGACGCCATGCGCACCAGGCGGCCGTACGAACCCGAGCTGGGACTCGAGCGTATCATGGAGGTCCTCACCGCAGGCACCGGATCCAAATTCGCTCCCGACCTGGTCAAGGGATTCACCCGCATGCTCAGCACCTGGCGGGACCGTTTCGTGGCTGCCGATGCGGGCCTGCTGGGTTGATCGTCAGGGCTGGCTGGTCAACCCGCCGGCGATCTCGCCCCCGTCGATGACGACTGTCTGACCGGTGATGAAGGCGGCCTCATCCGAGGCCAGAAAGGCGAAGAGGGCGGCGACGTCCTCGGGCCGGCCGAGCCGGTCGAGGGGGAGCCTGGCGGCGAACGCCTGCTGCATCTCGGCGGTGTATTCGGCTTCCTGCATGGGTGTGAGGATGAAACCGGGGCAGACCGCGTTGACCCGGATCGCCGGGGCCAGCTCGAGTGCCATCGAGCGGGTCAGCTCGACCACGCCGGCCTTCGAGGCGTTGTAGTCGGCGTAATAGTGATACCCGACCAGGGCGTTGGTCGAAGCGGTATTGACGATCGTCCCCCCGCCGCCCGCGAGCATGCGTCGGGCGGTGAGCTGACCCACGGTGAAGATTCCGGTCAGGTTGACGTCGATCACCCGCCGCCACTCGTCGTCTGTGATCTCGAGAAAAGGATGCCGCAGGCTGATCCCGGCGTTGTTGATCAGCACGTCGAGCCCGCCGAGGTTGCCGGCCAGTTCGTCGAGAGCACTCTGGACCTCCGGCGGCGAGGTGACGTCGGCGACGAGAGTTCCGGTCAGGCCGGGCAGCTCCGACGACGCCCGGTCGAGAGCGTCGGAGTCGGCGTCCAGCAGGGTGACCAGGCTCCCCTCGGCCAGAAAACGTTCGGCGGCGGCCAGGCCGATTCCTCCGGCTCCGCCGGTGATCAGAACCCGTTTGTCGGTCAGACCCTTCATGCTCGGTTCTCCCTCAGGTGTTCCGGTTTTGGCGGCACGCGGGCAGCGTTGCGCCCGCCGGTACGGGTGCGGTTCCGTTCCCGGGACCGGGCCCGAACCCCGGCTCAGACCCCGTCGGCCAGTTCGGCGGTGGCGATCGGCGGGTTGTCGAGCAGGGCCCCGCCATGGCGTACAACGTAGGTTTCCAGGGCGTAGTAGGCCGGCAGCCCGAGGCGCTCGAGTTCGACCGCCGCTCCCCGGTTGCGGTCCTCCACCCGTTGCCAGAACTCGCGTTCCTCGGGACCGGGGAAGGGTGCCCGGTCCTTCTGCGATTCGTGCTTGAAAATGGCCAGGATCTTCAGATTCAGTTCTTCCTGCGAGAGGGGCACCAGGACGGTCGCCTCGGCCAGCGGCCACTCCTGCCAGGCCCCGCGGTAGAGCCAGATCTCGGGTTCGGGCCCGCCACAGGCGTCGAGTGCCTGCTGAATGGCTTCGAGGCACATGCGATGGGTGCCGTGTGGATCGGACATGTCGCCGGCCGCGAAGACGATCTCGGGCTCGAGTTCCTCGAGCAGGGCGAGGATGATGGCAACGTCCTCGGGCCCGACCGGGTCCTTGCGGACCTCGCCGGTGCGGTAGAAGGGCAGGTTGAGAAAGCGGGCCTGATCGGGCACCAGACCCAGGGTTCTGATCGCCGACACCGCTTCGGACTCCCGGATGGCCCGTTTGAGCTGCAGGACCTCCTCGATATCAACTTCGCCCGGTTCCTTGGCGGCGAGGAAGGTTTCGATCCGGTTGCTCACCGAGCCGAGTTCCTCGGGGCCGATACCGAGCACCCCCTCGGCCCGCCGGATGAAGTCGAGGTAGCGCCGGACCTCGTGGTCGAAAACGGCGATGTTCCCCGAGGTCTGGTACGCGACCGTGATCTCGTTACCGTTGAGCTGCAGCTTGTGCAGGATCCCCCCCATCGAGATGACGTCGTCGTCGGGGTGGGGGGAAAAAACGAGAATGCGACGGTCTTCAGGCAGCTTGCTGCGGCCCCGGATCTTGGCGATCAGCCGGTTGAAGATTTCGCCGTTCAGGGGGGCGGCTGAACCCCACCGGGCCGCCAGGGCGCTGAGATGGTTTGTCCGGTAGTCGCGGGTTTCGAGGCGCAGGATCGATTTACCCGTGGTCCGGCTCAACCACATGACGGCCTTGGTTTCGGCCGCCTGGTTCCACTCCACCGGCCCGAGCAGCCAGGGGGTCCGGAAGCGGGTCAGGGCGGCCGCGGTGGGGGGATCGAGGTAGACGGTGGCGTCGGGATGCTGCTGCAGGTAGCTGGCTGCCACCTCCTGGTCGACCGGTCCTTCGACCGCCCGCCGGATGATCTCGGCCTTGTGCTCGCCCAGGGCGATCATGGCGATTTCGCGGGCTTCGAGGATGGTGGCCACGCCCATCGTGATCGCCTTGAGTGGGACGTTGTCCTCGCCGAAGAAATCAGAGGCCGCGTCGCGCCGGGTGACAGTGTCGAGGTAGATGAGCCGGGTACGCGAGTCGCGCCCCGACCCTGGTTCGTTGAAGCCGATGTGACCGGTCCGGCCGATGCCGAGAATCTGTAAATCGATGCCTCCCGCCCGGGCTATCGCCGCTTCGTATTCGTGGCAGAAATCGTCCACCGAATCCTCGGGGATGTCGCTGCGGGGAATATGGATGTTGGCGGGGTCTAGGTTGATGTGGTCGAAGAAGTTCTCGTGCATGTAGCGGCGGTAGGAGTGAATCGAACCGGGATCGAGCGGGAAGTACTCGTCGAGGTTGAAAGTGATGACGCGGGAGAAATCGAGGGCCTCGTCGCGGTGGCGCCGGATGAGTTCGCGATAGATGCCGAGGGGGGTCGAGCCGGTGGCCAGACCAAGGACGGTCGCCCGTTCCCGGGCGTTGTTGGCCGTGATGAGGTCGCTGATCCGGTCGGCCACGGCGTGGGCGATCCGGCGATGATCGTCGAGGACGACGACCCGGATCCTCTCTTTCTGCGTCAGCACGCTTGTTCTCCTGCCGCTGCGACCCGGGCGGGAGCTCCGGGACGGGTGATGAGGGTGAGCGCGGTTTCCGATCGCTCCGGGAACTCGTGAGTATACGCCTCGAGCCAGGTCCGTGCGAAGGCTTCGGCACCGCTTCCGGTCTCGGGCACGACCGCCCAGACGCTGCCCCCGAAGCCCGCCCCGAAATACGAGGCCGCGGGCGCGCCCGCCTCACGGGCCAGAGCCTGAAGCCGGTCGGTTTCGGGGATCACGGTGCCCAGGTCCTCGCGGGCCGCCCGATGGGACCGCTCGGCTGCCCGGCCGAGAGCCTCGAGGTCGGCGGTGCGAAGAGCTTCACGGGCCGCCGGAGTGTAGACACATTCTTCACCGACGAACTGACGGAACCGCCCGGCCGGATCGAGATCCTCCGGTTCCGGTTGCGGTTCTCCCGGTCCGTTCCGGTTCTCCCGTGCCCGGCCCCGCGCGGCCAGGAAGTCGACGATCGCGTCGCATTCGCTCCGGTCCCGACCAGCGGCGAGTTCCCCGAGATGGCGCAGCCCGGTTCCGCGGGCCTCGTTCCAGAGTTCGACGGCCAGCCGGGCACGGCGGGAGGCCCGGTTGTAGTCGGCGAGCCTGGCGCCGGTCTTCTCGGCCCTGACACCAGAGGAAGCGATCACACAGCTCCAATCCCGGGGCCAGACGATCTGTTCGTGCAGGCGGGTGGGAGCGAAGGAGCAGGACGCAATCCGACCGGGACGGCAGAGCAGCATGGCGGCATGGTCTTCGCTTCCCCCGAAGGTGCCCACGCCCGATTCCCCGACCAGGGTGCCGTAGTTCTCGCCGTTCTCCACGCACCCCAGGTACTCGACCAGACGTTCGACCTCGCTCAGCTCGGCCCGCCAGGCAGGGGTCTCGTCCAGATGCCACAGGTGGGCGAGCACGAGAAAGGTGGCCACCATCAGGGCGCTCGAACTGCTCATGCCGGCCGCGATCGGCAGGTCGCCGGCAAAGGCGATATCGACCCCGGTGAGGGAAGCCTGAGAGCCGAAGTTCAGAGCCAGTCGGCGAGCTGTGGTGGCGGGATAGTTCAGCCAGTCACCCGGGGGCAGGGTGGGGCGTTCGCCGGGCCGGAAGAGACGGACGTCACCGGGCCGGTCGGCCGGAATGATCCTGATCCGCTCTTCGGCGGCGGGGCGGGCGGCCATACGCAGGCCCTGCCGGGTAGCCAGCAGCAGACTCGAGCCGCCGGCGTAATCGGTGTGCTTGCCGAACAGCTCGACCCGGCCGGGAACGAAGGCCCGCACGGGATCCGGCCCGGGCCCGAGAGTGTCCCGGCAGCGGTCGAGGAGAGGATCGTTGATGAAGTCGGTCTCGTCCGGGATCCTCACGCCTCGATCTCCGGCAGGGTCAGGGAGATCTCGCGGGTCACCGCTTCCAGGGAGGGGATGTCGGCCGTGCCGGTCATGTCGAAGACCGGCTGGTCACTGCGCACAATCCGGAAGGTCATCCCCATCTCGCGGATGCCGTGCAGGACCGCGGTGGGGATCTCGAGCTCGCCGCGCTCCTGGTGCGGCTCGATACTCCGGCAGGCGGCGAACATGCCGGTGGTGAAATGCCAGCAGTTCATCGAGAGAGGCGCCTCGGGGAAACGGTCGCGTTCCGCTCGACCCGGCTTCTCGATGATGTCGGTCAGTACCCCTTCCTCGTAGCCGGTCACGATCGCCATCTCGGCGATTCTCTCCGGAGCAATATTGGAACGGACGATGCCGCTGCGCTCGAAGGCGACCAGGGCGGGGGCGGGCCCGGAGAGCAGGCGGCGCAGGGCTTCCAGGGGGTAGAGATTATCCGAGTTCAGCAGCAGGAAGGGTTCGCCGGCGGCGAACTCTTCGGCGGCCAGCAGGGCATCGGCCGTGCCCAGGGGTTCGGCCTGGACCGCGAAAGCCAGCCGGGTGTCGGTGAGCCGTTCAGCCAGTCGTTCGTACCGTTCGTGCAGAGGGGTGCGGGTCGGAGCCAGTACCAGACAGATTTCGTCGCAGCCGGCTTCGATCAGGCGCTGGATCTGATAATCGAGAAAGGGCCGTCCGTTCAGGCGGATGAGACCCTTCAGGCCCTGCCGGGCGGCTTCCAGGTTCGCCCCCGACAGACCGGCCGCCTCGCTGCCCCGGCGCATGCGGGTTCCCAGACCGGCCGCCAGGACGACGGCCCGATGCGTGGTCGTGTTCGTCACCCCGATCGATCCTCTCCGCCGGCGCGATTCTCCTCTTCTGGAGCAACCGGGCCGGCTCCCGGTACCGTCGGTTCCCCCGTAGAGCTGGAGCCGAAGCCCACCCGGGGGAAGATCTGAATCAGATAGCGCCCCGCAACCACGAAGACGGCCAGACCGACGGCGGCGGGTGCGAATTTGCCATACAGCAGGAAGCCGGTTCCGAACAGGGCGCTGTAAATCGTCACGATTCCCAGGAACCAGGCCAGGAAGGCCGCACTCAGGTTTTCCCGCGGGCGGCCGTCGGGACCGCGCTCGGGCTCGGGATCCGGCCCGACGACCCGTCGCCAGCCCGGCCCGAGGGGACGGATTTTCTCGTAGAAGGAACGCAGGGTGGCCTCATCAGCCGGCCGGGTCAGGAACATGACCGCGATCCAGCCGATGGTAGTGATGGCCACGCCGATCACGAGCCGCAGCGAGGGGTCGAGCAGGGGCAGACCCACCGCCTCGTGGACGAATTCGAACCAGATCGCCACCGTGAAGGAGATGACCATGGCGGCGATCTCGCCCCAGGCGTTGATCCGCCACCAGAACCAGCGAAGCAGGAAGATCAGGCCGGTCCCGGCTCCGATCTGCAGCAGGATCCGGAAAGCCTGCAGGGCGTTCTCGAGCCAGAGGGAGACGACCGAAGCCAGGATCACGAGCAGGACGGTCGAGATCCGGGCGACCAGAACATAGTGTTTCGGGCTCGCCGAGGTGGTGATGAAGCGGCGGTAGAAATCGTCGACGATATAGGAGGAACCCCAGTTCAGGTGGGTGCTGACGGTCGACATGTAGGCCGCGGCCAGACTGGCGACCGCCAGACCGAGCAGGCCGTGGGGCAGGAAGACCAGCATGGCCGGGTAGGCCAGGTCGTGGCCGATGATCGAGGGGTCGAGGTTCGGGAAAGCGGCCTGGATCGAATCGAGGGTGGGGTAGACCAGAACCGAACAGAGGGCCACAAGGATCCACGGCCAGGGGCGCAGGGCGTAGTGGGCGACGTTGAACCACAGGGTAGAGAGCATCGACTCTTTTTCATTGCGGGCCGCAAGCATGCGCTGGGCAATGTACCCGCCTCCCCCTGGTTCGGCTCCCGGGTACCAGGTACTCCACCACTGCACCGCTACGGGGACGATGAAGATCGCCAGCAGCGAGCTGGTGTCGGTGAAATCAGGCAGGAAGCTCAGCTTGCCGGCCAGGGTGGGGGAACTGAGCAGGCCGCCGAGGCCCCCCACCTGGGGCTGCTGCAGGGCGAAGACGGCGGCGGCGATCGAACCCACCATGGCGATCACGAACAGGAGCAGGTCGGTCATGACCACTCCCCACAGACCGGAGGAGGCGGAGTAGATGGCTGTCACGGTGGCGCAGATGAGCACGGTGGTGTATTTGTCCACCCCCAGCAGGACCCCGGCGATCTTGATGGCCGCCATGGTCACCGTGGCCATGATCATGACGTTGAAGAACAGCCCCAGGTAGATCGAACGGAAACCGCGCAGGAAGGCGGCCGGGCGGCCCGAGTAGCGCAGTTCGTAAAAGCCCATGTCGGTCATGGCCCCCGAGCGCCGCCAGAGTTTGGCGTAGAAGAACACCGTGCACATGCCGGTGATAACGAAGGCCCACCAGACCCAGTTGCCGCTCACCCCCCCGGTACGCACGATATCGGTCACCAGGTTGGGGGTATCGGTCGAGAAGGTGGTGGCCACCATCGAGGTACCCAGCAGCCACCAGGGCAGTTTGCGTCCCGAGAGGAAGAACTCGTCGATCCCCTGGCCGGCCCGGCGCATGAAGTAGAGGCCGACCCCGAGAGCGATCAGGCCGTAGGCGGCCATGACGATCCAGTCGATTCCAGCCAGCTGCATGGTTCCCCTTCTATCCTGTTCGCTCGCCCGCCCGCCGGTTGGGCAGGTTTTGTGCGGTCGGTGTGGCGGCCAGCCCGCCGCGGGCGGTACAGCGCAGTTCGCCAGGCATGGCCTCGCCCACCTGACGGACGGCTGTCAGGGTGTCGTCGAGACCGATCGGATCGGTGTACCCGCCCAGAACGAGATCGGCGCAGAGGAAAGCATCGGAAGCGGCGGCGGCGTTACGGGTATGGCAGGGGATCTCCACGATGCCCTGGACCAGGTCGCAGACGCTGCCCATCGCGTTCTGCAGGACGATGGCTGCGGCTCCGGCCGCCCGGGCCGGGCTCCCCCCGGCGGCCTCGACGACCGCGGCTGCGGCCATGGCGCCGGCGGCGCCGATCTCGACCTGACAGCCGGCCACTTCGGCCGCGAACGTCGCCTTGCGCGCCACGGCCAGGCCGATCGCACCCGCCGCCAGCAGAGCCTCGCCGGCCCGCTCCGGGTCGAGACCGCGCTCGGTGATGAGGGTCTCGAGTACGGCCGCCACCACTCCGGCACTGCCGCCGGTCGGAGCGGCGCAGATGACACCGCGCGAGGCGGCCACATGCATGACCGCCAGGGCCCGGGCTGCGCTCCGGGTGTTCAGGCCCCCCGCGGGCAGGGTTCCGGCGGCCTCGGCGGCCGCCACCGCTCCCGCCGAGGGGACGAGCAGTTGCAGGTCGAGTCCCTCGCCGGTCAGCCCCCGGCGCACGCTGGCACGCATCACCTCGAGACGACGGTCGATTTCCGCCCGTACCTCCCCGGCCGTCAGACCGAGCAGCTCCGCTTCGTAGGCCAATGCCAACCGGCCCAGGGAGAGCTGCCGGCGCTCGGCCAGGGCGACCATGGCGGCGGCCGATTCGAAGAGAGGTCGACCCCGGGGAGGCAGCAGGACCGGTGCGGCGGTGCGGACTGCGGTCACGCCGGGATGCGAACGGATCCGGTCCACAATCGCGGCGGCGAAAGGAGAGCCCTGTTCGATGACGAGCAGGCCCTCCTCGATCACGATGGCGGTGTCCCCGGAATCGCCGGCCAGCTCAGCACACTCGGCCAGAGATGACTGCGAACCGGCGGCGACGAGGGTGTGGAAAGAACCGTCCAGCGCGAGGGGACGATCGTCGAGACGGGTGAGGAGAACCGCTCCTCCGCCGACCGAACGGGCCTCGAGTACGATCGCTTCATCCCCGATCGAGGTGAGATCAGCGACGAGAGCGTTGGGATGGTCGGCCCGTTCGAGGGAGCCGGTGGCGAAGGTGACCGCGAGACCGGCCCGGTCGGCCGCCTCGCCCGCCGCGAGGTACCGCTCGTCGGTCAGGGGAATATCGAGCAGGCCGCAGATGAAGGCCGCATCGGCCCCCTGGGCGGTATAGGTCCGGGCGTAGGAGCCCGAGGAATCGAAGAGAACCTGAGCCGAGCGGGGGGGCGAGCCGAGCAGGTCGGCTGCGAGCCGGCCGATCCGCCAGGCGCCGGCGGTGTGCGAACTCGAAGGACCCCGCATAACGGGGCCGATCACGTGATTGAGAATGCTGATCCGGTCGATCGGGCTCACTCGCTGAAAGAGTTATGCTCGGTCCGGGCGATGATCTCGTCCTGCAGAACCTTGGCGAGATCGCAGAAGTAATCGCTGTATCCCGCCACCCGCACGATGAGATCGCGATAGGCTTCGGGTTCGGCCTGGGCGGCGCGCAGGGTCGAGGCGTCGACGACGTTGAACTGCAGGTGATGACCGTCCAGACGAAAGTAGGAACGTACCAGATGGGTGAACTGCTCCAGGCCGGTTTCGCCCTCCATGATATGAGGGGTGAGCTTGAGGTTCAGCAGGGTGCCGCCGGTGCGGACATGATCCATCCTGGCCACCGATTTCAGCACCCCGGTCGGCCCGGCGCGGTCGGCGCCCTGGACCGGCGAGACACCTTCCGAGAGAGGCGTTCCCGAACGGCGGCCGTCGGCCGAGGCTCCGCAGACCGCGCCGAAGTAGACATGGCAGGTGGTGGGCAGCAGGTTGATGTGATAGCGCCCTCCCCGGGTGTTGGGACGATCCTCGATGGCGGCGTAGTAGATCTCGAAGAGTTCCTGCATGAGCCGGTCGGGGTAGGAATCGTCGTTACCGTACTTCGGGGTTCGCTCGCGCAGCCGGGTCGCCAGGTTCTCCTCGTCGGCAAAATCGTCGGCCAGAGCGTCGAGCAGCTCGGCCATCGAGAGCGTCCGTTCGTCGAAGACGTTGTATTTGACGGCTGTGACGGAGTCGGTCAGGGTGCCCAGCCCGACCCCCTGGATGTAGGAGGTGTCGTAGCGGGCGCCGCCGTCGTGATAATCGCGCCCGGTCGCGATGCAGTCGTCGATCAGCAGGCTGAGGAAGGGAGTGGGAATCTCCCGGGCCCAGAGCCGCTCTATGACGTTGTTGCCGCGGATCTTGATGTCCACGAAGTGCTCGAGCTGGCGCCGGTACGCGTCGAGGAGTTCGGAGAAAGTGGCGAAGTCACGCGGATCGCCGGTTTCGATTCCGATCCGCTCACCCGTGCGGGGATCGAGGCCGTTGTTCAGGGTGATCTCGAACACCTTCGGCATGTTGAAGTACCCGGTGAGATTATAGTTCTCCTTGCCGAAGGCTCCGACCTCGACGCAGCCGCTCGAGCCGCCCTCGCGGGCATCTTCGACACTCTTGCCCTGGCGCACCAGTTCCTGCACGATCAGGTCGGCGTTGAAGATCGAAGGTTGACCGAAGCCCGTTCGGATGATCTGTCCGGCCCGACGGATAAAGGCATCGGGATTTTTCTTGCTGACCTGGATCGAACTCGACGGCTGCAGCAGGCGCATCTCCTCGATGACATCGAGGATGAGGAAGGTCATCTCGCTCACGGCGTCGGTGCCGTCGGCGTATACCCCCCCGGTGTTGATCTGGGCGAAATCGGTGTAGGTGTTCGACTCCTCGGCGGTCACCCCCACCTTCGGAGGGGCCGGCTGGTTGTTGAACTTGATCCAGAGGCACTGCAGCAGTTCGCGGGCCAGCTCTTCGGTGAGTTCACCGTCGGCCAGGCCGCGGCGATAGAAGGGAAGCAGGTGCCGGTCGAGGTGGCCGGGGTTGAAGCTGTCCCAGGTGTTGAGTTCGGTGGTGACCCCGACGTGTACGAACCAGTAGTACTGAATCGCCTCCCAGTAATTTCGCGGCGCCTGAGCCGGAACCCGCTCGCAGACCTCGGCGATCCGCTCCAGTTCGGACCGGCGGCCGGCGTCATCTTCGGCCGCCGCCAGTTCGCGGGCCCGGTCGGCATAGCGTCCGGCATAGGCGATCAGCGCCTCGGCGGCGATATCCATGGCCTCGAGTTCGGTTTTTTTCGCCAGCGCCTCGGGATCGGCGTGCCAATCCAGGGCGGCGATGCTCGCAACGATCTGTTGTCGCAGGTCTTCAAATCCCAGCCGGTAGATCTTGTCATCGAGTACGGTGTGCCCCGGGGCGCGCTGCTCCATGAACTCGGTGAAGATCCCGGCTTCATACGCCGCGATCCATTCCGGGGCCATCTCGGCGAAGATCAGGTCGCGGATCGAACGACCCCGCCAGAAGGGGATGAAACGGTCCAGAAAAAGGGTGCGGGTGGCTTCGTCGACCCGGAAACTCACTTTCTGGCGGCGGTCGAGGATCTCGAGATCCTCGGGGGTGTGACAGCAGACCTCGGGGTAGGTGGGAGTGGCTTTGGGTGCCGGGCCGCGTTCACCGACGATCAGTTCGCCGGGTCCGATCTCGATTGCCTTACAAGTCAGGAGGTGATGAAAGGCGCGGGCCCGACGCAGGGGGGCCGGCTGCTGCCAGCCGTGCCGGGAGTAGTAGTCCGTGATCAGCTCGGCCCGCTCGGTGGACAGGACGGCTTCAGCCGCCAGACTCGCGTCCCGCAGGGTGCGTACCCGTTCACTCAACGCCATACTTCTCACCTCGCACCGTAACCTCCAGCCCGCAGCCGGAGAGGATATCCACGATCCATTCTAGCCGTTCGGGTGGCGGGGGTTCCAGGTCGGGCAGCAGGTAGTCTCTCTCGAGCCGGTCGTATTTCGTTGTCCCGATCCGGTGATAGGGAAGCAGATCCACCGGGGGCGGTCCGGGCAGCGCGCTCAGGAGCGCCCCCATCGAGCGCAGGTCGGTCTCGTCGTCGTTTACTCCCGGAATGGGGGGGTAGCGGACGATCAGCCCGGCACCGCCGTGGGCCAGGGACCTCAGGTTGGCGAGGATGAGCTCGTTTCCCACGCCGGTGTATTCGGCGTGCCGGGCCGGATCCATGAATTTGAGATCGAAGAGAAAGAGATCGGTCAGTTCGGCCGCAGCTGCGACGACGTCGGGCGGGGCGTGGCCGCAGGTATCCACAACGGCATGGAATCCGCGCTCGCGACAGGCTGCGAGCAGGTCGAGCAGAAATGCCGGCTGGGCCAGCGGTTCGCCCCCCGAAAATGTCACCCCGCCCCCCGATTCGTCGTAAAAGACGGCATCCTTTTCGAGTTCGGTCATCACCTCGGCCACACTCATTTCCCGTCCGACGATCTCGATCGCGCCGGCGGTGCAGAGCCGCGCGCACTCACCGCACAGTGTACAGCGGCCGCGATCGATGCCGATTCGCTCCCCGTCGAAGCTCACGGCTTTCTCGGGGCAGATCTCCAGACAGGTGTAGCAGTGCACGCAGCGCTCGTGCCGCACCCAGATTTCGGGTGCGCTCGACTGCGATTCGGGGTTGTGGCAGATGGCACAGGCCAGCGGACAGCCTTTCAGAAAAACGGTCGTGCGCAGACCGGGCCCATCGTGCAGGGCGAACTTCTTGATGTCGAACACGAGCCCCGTCGTCACAGCGCTATCCCCCGCGCGCAGAAGTTCAGAATCCGCCCCAGTTCTTCAGATTTTCGAGGTCTTTCTCCAGATCGGCGGGTGCGATGAGCAGGATCCAGCCGCTGCGATAGGGATCGTTCAGCAGTTTCGAGATGTCTTTCTCGAGCTCGGTGTTCACAGCCACGACCCTTCCCGTGGCCGGGCACCAGACGCGGTGGATGCGCTTCTGCTCGTCGATGATCCAGAGACAGGAGTCACCCTGGGTTTTTTTCTCGTCCACGCCGGGGAATTCGACCGAAGCGATTTTCCCGATGGTTCTCAGCAGCATGTGGTGCACGCCGACATGAGCGTTTCCGTCGCCGCTTTCCCTGACCCACGAGTTGCCCGGGATGACATGAGTGCCGTCGGGGATCGATACCTCCGGGTACCCGCTGGCTGCGCCCGAGAGTTCTTCCGCCAGGATTTTCTTTCTCTCCAGCGCACGCGAGATGGTGCTTCGGATTTCGTCGGGAGTGAAGGGTTTGGTGACGTAGTCGAAAGCGCCCAGCTTGACCGCCTGGACCGCGGTATGGATGGAGGGATATCCGGTGATCATGATGAAAACGGTGTCGGGCCTCCGTTCCCTGACGGTCTTGAGCAGGTCCATACCGGAGATGCCGGGCATCATCAGGTCGGCGACGATGATATCGTGGGGATTCTCCTGATCCTTCTCCAACGCTTCCTCGCCGCTCAGGGCGGTTACGATCTCGCCCTGCTGGCCCTCGAGCGCGCTGGCGATACTCCGGCACACCGGCTGTTCATCGTCGACAATCAGGATTCTGGGTGTTTCTGACATCGTGCTCCTCCGTTGCCTTCTCGAGATGTCCGACCTGTCTGCGGCAGTCGATTGATACTCCAGCTCTCAAACTAGTGTTCGACAGCGCCTCCGTGCCGCAAAAAAACAGCCGTCTGCCGCTGGGCGGTTTCGACGGGATCGGCTTCTTCATCTGCGGCGGCGTGATGTTCTGAGACTTTGCCGCAGAGCGACGGAGTATGATACCCTTCCAACGTTCCCGACTGTCTGCCTGCTGCCCGTTGCCCGGCTCGTGAGTTCCACCTGGGGTTCCGGTCGAACCGGTACCGGCCCCCGGCAACGAGGAGGAGTGCCGTGGCAGCAGAAGCGCGCGTTTCGGAGCGGGTACGTACGATCGGAGCCTCGGCCATCCACGAGATGACCCGGCTCTCCGCGCAGTTGAACGACGTGGCTTTCCTCTCCTGGGCCAAGCCGACCTCGGGTACCCCCGGGCACATCAACGAGGCGGCGATCGCCGCCATCCGGGAGGGCCTGACGGCGGGGTACTCCCCGACCGCGGGCCTGCCCGCCCTGCGCGAGGAGATCTGCGCCAAGCTGGCCCGCGACAACGGCATCAGGGCCGAACCAGGCGAAATCGTGGTTACCGTCGGAGCCATCGAGGGGCTGGCGGCGGCGATCATGGCCCTCATCGATCCCGGGGATGAGGTCATCCTGCCCACTCCGACCTACTCGACCCACATCCGTCAGATCGTGATCGCTTCGGGCAAACCGGTCTTCGCCCCGCTGATCGAGGACGAGGGTTTCCGGCTCGATCTGGAGGCCGTGCGGGCGGCCATCGGGCCCCGCACGCGCGCCATCGTCTACTGCAGTCCCTCCAATCCGACCGGGACGGTCTTTGCGGAAGCCGATCTGCGCGAGCTGGCCGCGATCGCC
>Ga0180432_10004493_pt1 | contig 19118 bp, 19 predicted proteins | sample SS_ome_10_FD_132414 | JGI IMG/M metagenome (GOLD analysis project Ga0180432, IMG submission 132414) | Hypersaline lake sediment archaeal communities from the Salton Sea, California, USA - SS_1_MS_2 metaG | ecosystem: Environmental > Aquatic > Non-marine Saline and Alkaline > Hypersaline >...
AACTTCGTTCAGGTGTGAAGTTCGTCCATGTGTGAACTTCGTTCACCCAGAACTTCGTTCACGTGTGAACTTGTTCACCCAGAACTTCGTTCACCCGAAAGCCCGGACAATCCTCCCCCCTCACCAGGCGTATACCAGGGCCAGAACAGCCAAGACCAAGGAGATAGGCACCCAAAGCAAGTTGCGCCGCAACCGTCCGGTATGCCAGCGCTGAAGAGTCCGACTAAGGGCCAGCACGGCCCGCACCCCCCGATGCAGCAGTCCCTCCAATCCCTCCTGCTCTACCACCCGGTAGCCGACCCGTGCGCCACCCACCACCGCCCGCGTAGCGCGGCTGACGAGATCGTCGAGTCCCTTATGCTCCACCAACCAGGCGACACGCGCACCACCTACCACGGCGCCCACGACCAGGGCGACGATCCGCTCTGCAATCCCGACCTCAACCACGGCCCGTAACGTCTGTGCAGCCCTGGTTATCCCTTCCTCCAGGTTACGGGCCCCATCAATGGAGTCTGTCGCCCCAGCGAAAGCCCAGCCTTTCCATCGCTTTTGCAGCCAGGATGCCGTCACAGCTAACACAATCACCGTCAGCAGAGCAGGCGAGGTGACGACGTAGCGTAACAGGTCCAGGAAAGAAGGCAACACCGGTAGGTCCACATAGCCAACAGCGGCCGGCCAGGTTTGTCTTAATGCCAGTCCGCCGACCCATAGGCCGCCGCCCAAGAGCCCAACTGTCCCCCACTGGGTCCAGTGCACTGGTGTCTCGCCGCCAACACGCAGCCGGGAACGAAACATATGCCACACTGTGCGAGCCATCCAAATTCCGATCATGGCGACGGCGGCCTCAGCACCCAACAAGACCGCCCCTCCGACGGTGGAAAGCACACGCACCCACCAGGTAGTCAGCAAGCTAAAGGCTACCAGGACCAACCCGCCCAGGCCGAACAGACAGGCGCTCACCCCGTGCCCGGTGGCCGAATCGGTGCGCCGTGCCGCATTGGCCGCCAGGAAGAGCAACAGGCGCACCGGTGTAAGCACCAGTATCCCCAGCCACACGACGGGCTTGAGTCCAGCAGCGGCAGCAAAGAGCGCCAAGCCCCCCTGCGCAGCTCCAAGGTAGACCAGACCGGTGCGCTCATCAACCTGCCTCCACATACCGAGAGCAGCCAATGCCGCACCGCCGACCCCCAGCCACAGGGCTGCCGTACGCAGCGATTCCACCAGCACCAACAACGGCGCGACGCGGTAGAGCAAGTACGTGCCCAGGTTTGGCAACAGGATGGCGTAGAGCCAAGTCTGCGTAGCTAGTGAAAGCGCTCGCCCCGTCTGGCTCCACAGGTGAAATGGCCACCCACCCATCTTGACCCACGCCGCCAGCAGAAAGCCGGCCGCCACCCACCCCACCCGCGCTCCATCCAGCGCCTCGGCCGCCGCCAGCGCGGGGGCGATGTACAGCGTCCCGCTGGCGTCGCTCAATAGGAGAATAGCGATGAGCAGCCCCGCATCGCCGACGCGCAGCAAGAGATAAGCACTCCATCCCAGGCGAGCACCGGCCGAGTCCCCTACTTCGATCAGTGGAGCCAGAGCCACGCACAGCGCCACCATTTCCAGGGCCACGTAACGGGCCAGGAAGTGATCAGTGAGAAAAGCGATGTTGGCTGCCCCCAACGCCAGCAACACCGTCGCCCAGCGCAGAGGAGCCGACCTGGCGTCGGACGACGCAGCGCCAAGCAGGGTGAAAAAGGCCGCTCCCGTGGCCACCAGCACCATGTAAAGCCCTGAAGGGGCCGCTGCACTTCCCTCTACAGGAGCAGTGACCAGCCCCATGGGGCCGGTGCCGGGTAGCCACTCGACGGTGACAGATGCAGGATCTCCGGCGTAGAAGATGAAGAACAGCGCCAGCAGCGCCGTCACACCGACTGCCGCCAGCGCCAGCCGGTACAACGACGGCGGGCGGGCAAACCGTGTGGCTATGGCGACCACCAGGCTCATAAGAAGCGGCAACCCCCCGATCGCCAAAGTCAAAAAGCTCACCGCTCAACCCCGCAGCCGAGTCAAATCGTCAATATCCCCCGCAGGATAGCTGCGAAAGACGTTGACGATCAGCGCCACGGCGATAGCGATGACGACCGCCTCGACGATCAGCGCCGAGGCCACCATCGTTTCGGCAAACGACACGTTCCCGACGATGCGACCGGCTTGTACGAGGCTCAACGTGACGCCCTGGAGCATGATCTTGAGACCAATCACCTGTTTGATCACGTTGCGCTGTGTCAAGAGACAGAGCAAACCGAGGGAGAACAACACCACCGCCAGAAGGGTGTTGAGTGTATCCAGCCAGGGAGATGCGGGCATCATTCCTCCTCCTCCCTCCCCCTGGGCAGCAAGGCGGCGATCCCCAACGCACCGGCAAAGACCAACCCAACCTGGACCAGCAGATCGAGACTACGGCTTTCCCAGAACCACTGGCGGAACAAGCCGACATCCACGCCGTCACCCGGCGATAGGAAACGCCGGCCGATCAGCAAACCGAGACCCAGCAGGAGGGTCACGATGCCAACCCACACGACATGCTCACGGTCCACGTCGCTGCCTCCGCATCGACTCCGTCAGGCTAATGACGATGATGAAAAGCACACTGATCAACCCAGCTCCCACGCTCAACTCGAAGCCTCCTGCATACGGTGCGTCGAGCATGAAGAACAGCATCGCCAGAGCAGAACTCCCGACTCCCAAAGCTACCGCCGCGCGAATCAAGCGTTTCGACAACACGGCGGCGACTGCGCCACCCAGGACAACCAGCGCCAACACAATATACGCAAAAACCTGCATCACATCGCTCCCAACTTGAAAAGCACCTCACTTACAACTCGCCGCCTCTTACCTGCTTTTAGTGTATAATAAAAACCACTATTTTGCAAACCGGGCCACCCAGGTCTCAAGGGATGACTCTTGAGTTCATGGCCAAATCAAGACAGCAGATACGGTCCGGGCACCGCGGGCGTTCACTCGCTTTGTCACTTCCGGTCGCCAGTAGTATAATATACCGCATATGGTAGAGAATCTACAGGCTGCGTGCCTTCTGCAGGTCTCAAAAGGGATGTAATTATCCACCTGCTCCTGCTAGATGAAAATATGCATCCTGCGTGCATTTTTCCTAGCAGCTTTGCAGAGGCTAAACGGGTTCGATTCTGCCTCCAGCAGCGGATTTTCATCCACTGCGAGCACAAGGTGAATCATTACATAAGGGATTTTAACGGGATTCACAGGACGTTTCTGACCATACCTGGAAACGAAACGGCTAAATTCTGTTCATCCTGTCGAGTGAGTTTCCTTGCTCGTCGTGCAAGAATTCGATCGCGAAGGTACTGAGATAGGAGCATAGGAATATGGCACAACAGACATCAACCACCCCGGCCACCACCTCATTTATCCCACCGACACCAACGTCGGTCAGCGAGACCGGGCTGGGAGAGGGGTTTCTGATCGATCTGGCACTCAAAGTGATGTACTTCGAGGGCAACCTCTCGGGCTACGAGCTGGCCGAACGCATGAAACTCCCCTACACTGGCGTGGTAGATCAGGTACTGGAATTCCTCAAGCGCGAGAAACTATGTGAGGTAAAGGGGGCCGGAGGGTTCGCGGAAGCAGCCTATCAGTACGCCATCTCCGAAAAAGGACGCGCTATGGGACGCGAGGCACTCGCACGCAGCCAGTACGCCGGGCCGGCCCCAGTCACGCTAGCGACCTACTCCGAGGCCATACGCCGACAACCCCTGGGCAATGTCATCGTCCACCAACGCGCAATGCGCCAGGCACTGTCCCGTCTGGTCATCAACGAGGACACGTTCGCCCAGCTAGGACCAGCGGTCAACTCAGGACGGTCCATCTTCCTCTTCGGCCACCCGGGTAACGGCAAGACAGTCATCGCTGAGAGCATTGGCCACATGGTTATGGGCGATGCAATTTACATCCCCTACGCGCTAGAGGTGGCTGGCCAGGTCATTCGAGTCTTCGACAACGTGAACCACGTGATGGCCGAGAATCCCGATCCTAAAAGCCGGTCTCACGATCCACGATGGGTGTACGTCAATCGTCCCGTCATCATCACCGGAGGTGAGTTGACCCTGGAGACGCTCGACCTGGTATACGACGAGACGAACAAGTATTACGAAGCGCCCTACCAGATGAAGGCCAACGGCGGTATGCTGATGATCGATGACTTCGGACGTCAGCAGGCCCGGCCCCGCGATCTGCTCAACAGATGGATCGTACCTTTGGAGAAACGCGTAGACTACCTGACCTTGCACACCGGTCGGAAAATCGAGATCCCCTTCGACGTGCTGATCGTCTTCTCAACCAACCTGGCCCCGCGCGACCTGGTGGACGAAGCCTTCCTCAGGCGCATCCGACACAAGATCGAGATCGGAGACCCCTCATGGGACGAGTACCGCGAGATATTCCGCAGAGTATGCACAGCCAGGGAGGTGCCCTACGATGACCGGGGACTGGCCTACCTGATCCAGGAACACTACCTTAAGCCCAAACGCCCCAAGCGGGCTTGCCACCCCCGAGACCTGATAGACCAGTTGGTGGATATCGCCCGTTACCTGAACGTACCCGCGGCGTTGAGCCAGGACTTGATCGATCGTGCCTGCGAGGCCTACTTCGTCGAAATATAGAATGGCTCTACTGAAAAAAGGCTCCCGAACCCGTCCCGGGTGAGGCAAGCGGCCCGAGGGCGGGCCTTGGAGCACCTTATTTTCAGGGAGGTCATAGAATGGATTTCATCACGAGGACACGAAGACACAGAGGTGAAACCCTTTGAGCTCTTACGGATCAAACGCACAATGAATGCCTTTATCGACACACAATGGGTTCTCAACATCGCCCATCGCGGGGCCAGCGCCGCCGCACCTGCCAACACGCTGGCAGCGTTCGAAAAAGCGATAGAACTGGGCGCTGACGGAGCCGAGCTCGACACCCATCTCTCGGCCGACGGCGTGCCCATGGTCATACACGACTTCGACGTAGACGCCAGCACCGATGGAAGTGGGCTGGTAGCTCACATGACCCTGGCCCAACTCAAGCAACTCGACGCCGGCTCTTACTTCGACTCCGCCTTCGCCGGCGAACGGATCCCCACGCTGGAAGAGGTGTTGGAAGCAGTGGGAGACCGACTGCTGTTGAACATCGAACTGAAGACCAATAGTTGGCGCGACAACGGACTGGAGCGGGCGGTTGCCACTCAGGTCGAAGAACACAACTTAGGCCATCGCGTGCTGTTCTCATCGTTCAACCCCTACTCATTGCGCCGAGTGAAGAGATTCGCCCCTCACATTCCCGCAGGGCTGCTCTACGCCCCAGATATGCCGCTGCCGCTGCGACGTGCGTGGCTGGCCTTTCTGGCCCCTCACGAGGCACGTCATCCCGAGCACACCATGGTGGATGCACGCTATATGGCCTGGGCACAGCGGCGGGGTTACCGGGTGAATCCCTGGACGGTGGACGATCCCGAGGAAATGCGCCGTCTCATCAATCTGGGCGTACACAGCATCATCACCAACGTCCCTGACGTCCTGGGCACCATACTGGGATCCCAAGCGTAGGTTCAGCAGAGGTTATGTCAACACGCCAACGGACATACCACGCTGCCTCCTCCTGCGTACACACGCCGTCAGGATATCCCTTGCGGCCGTTCCACGTCGCCCTGGTGTTCACCGAACTGTTGGGCCGTATTCGCCCAGCAGTGCTCATACCTGCCTGGCTGGCCCTGGCCGCCACCGCCTGCTGGCCGTGGGGCGACTTGCGCCTGCCAGCCGCCACGCTGTCATTGGCTTTTACCCTCATCGACTGGACGGGTCTGGCGCTGCTTCCCCGGCTCAACCGTTCCTTCGGCCCTGTCACCCCACCCCTTCTGGCCCTGGCACTGGTACGGACGGCCCTCACATTCACGGTCGGCCTGCTATGGGAAACCCAGGCCGCTTTGCTGCTGACCACCGGGGTGAACCTGGCCATCTCGGTCATTTCTCTCTACGCCACGTGGATCGAGCCCTTCCGCCTCGAGGCCACTGAGATAGAGCTGCGCTCCTCTAAACTCAGCGCCGGGGCAGATGCCAGGCAACCGAAGTACAGGGGCGCCACTCCCAATCCATGCCCCCCAGACTCAGGTCCATTGCGGCTGCTCCACATCACGGATCTGCACATCGAGCGCATCACCTCACGCGAGGAAAAGCTGCTCCACCTGATCGAGGAACTGGCCCCTGACGTCACCGTCCTGACCGGTGACTACCTCAACCTAGGATACGTGTACGATTCCACCGCTCACTCTGAGACACGCGACCTGCTGGCGCACCTCTGCGACCTCACCCACGGCCCCATCTATGCCATCACGGGGAGCCCACCGGTAGATCGCCGAGACGTCGTGCCGGCCATCTTCGAGGGCCTACCCATCACCTGGTTGCAGGATGAGGTGGAAAGACTTCATCTCAAAGGCTGCACCTTGTGGATCGTCGGGCTCAGTTGCACCCGCAGACGCGAGGAGGACGCATCCCGCCTCCGCCATCTGTTGGACGACTACCCAGGTCGTGGATTCACTTTGCTGCTGTACCACTCCCCTGATCTGATGCCAGCGGCAGTGGAACTAGCTGTGGACCTGTATCTATGTGGTCACACCCACGGCGGACAGATCCGCCTTCCCTTCCTAGGCGCGTTGGTCACCAGCTCCGACTTCTGGAAACGATACGAGATGGGACGGTACAACGAAAGCTCCACAACGCTGTACGTGAACCGTGGACTGGGCATGGAGGGCATGGGAGCCCCCCGCGCCCGTTTCCTGGCGCCACCCGAGGTCGTCCTATGGAATCTATCACCCTGAATCCGTGTCCTGAGGGCTCGTGTTTGACGTCTACGCCGCCTGCTTACGGCGGCGCTGGAAGTTAGAGGCTGGGCAGACGGGGGCCTTGCCCACGCCCACGGCTATGTTATAATCTCGTTCATATATGTCAACAGCACTGATCATCTTCATCGGCACCGCCCTAATCTTCGACTTTCTGAACGGCTTTAACGATAGCGCTAACATCGTGGCCACGATGATCTCATCGCGAGCGATGGGGCCACGGCAGGCCTTGCTCCTCAGCGCAGTAGCTCACTTCGCTGCGCCCTTCCTCTTCGGCGTCGCTATAGCGACCACTATCGGCCGCGAGGTGATACAACCCCACGCGAACACTCTGCCAACTGTATTGGCAGCACTGTCAGGAGCAATCGTCTGGAGTCTCTTCACATGGCTCCTCGGCATCCCGTCCAGTTCCTCGCACGCCCTCGTCGGTGGGTTGATTGGGGCGACACTCTCGGGGTATGGAGCGGAGGCGGTACAATTGCGCGGATTGATCAAGATCGTTGCGGCATTGCTGCTCTCACCGCTCATGGGATTGGTCGGCGGCTACGCATTTATGAAAACAGTGCTCTTCCTGGTTCGAGGGGCCTCGCCGCGCATCAACCAGTTCTTCAGACGAGCACAGACGTTCACCGCATTAGGACTGGCGCTCAGCCACGGCGCGAACGATGCGCAGAAGACGATGGGGATCATCACAATGGGTCTGATGGGAGGAGGGATTCTGCAGGAATTCCGCGTGCCGCTGTGGGTCATCGCTGCCAGCGCTGGCGCCATCTCGTTAGGGACGGCTATGGGAGGCTGGCGCATCATCCGCACCCTGGGAGGGAAATTCTACAAGATCCGCCCGGTGCATGGCTTCACCTCCCAGGTTGCGTCAGCAGCGGTCATTCTAGGAGCGGCGCTGTTAGGCGGCCCGGTCAGCACCACACAAGTGGTCAGCTCCACCATCCTGGGCGTCGGGTCGGCCGAGCGGTTGAGCAAGGTACGGTGGGGCGTCGCCGGAAACATCCTCACAGCATGGGTGTTGACAATCCCAGCCTCAGGAATTCTAGCAGCGCTGGCATATGCTATCGTCCACAATGTCGTGACATAGCGAGGAGAAATTATGGGATGGCTGAAACGACTCTTTCGACCCCGACCCAATCGATTCATTCAACTGCTGATCCAGCAAGCTGAGTATACGGTCCAGGGAACGGAAGCGCTGACCGACTACCTCAACGAGCCAATCTCACAGAAAGCCGAAGAAGTGACCCGTATGGAAAAGGAAGCCGATGAAGTACGGCGGATCCTGATCGACGAGCTGAACCGCACCTTCGTCACGCCAATCGACCGCGAGGACATCCACGCACTCTCGCGGGCCATTGATGACGTCCTCGACTACGCCTACACCACGGTGGGTGAGATGGCCATTCTGGACGTAGAACCCAATCACTTCCTGCACCGTATGGCCTCGCTGTTGCGCGATGCCGCACGAGAGATCCACATGGGCGTACTGCGGCTTTCCGACCACCCCGGCGTAGCTGAGGATCACGCCGTGCGAGCTAAGGCGCTCGAGAACCGGGTGGAGACCGTATATCGGGAAGCCATAGCCGACCTATTCCACCTGCCCCGGGACGTCGACCACGTGGTGGAAATGCTTAAGCTGCGCGAGATCTACCGCCATCTAAGCAACGCGGCTGACCGGGGGGATGAGGCCGCCAATGTGCTCTCCGACATTGTGGTCAAGATGACGTGAGTAGAGCGATGGCGGCGGACTGATGCCTGAATACGGAGAACCTCTCACCGAACGAGAGAAGGAGATCCTGCGGATGGTGGCGACCGGCGTTACCAACCGTCAGGCGGCCCACCATCTGAGCATCAGCGTCAACACCGTCAAGGTCCACCTGCGCCATATCTTCACCAAACTAGGAGCCGAGTCGCGCACCGAGGCGACGATGATCGCGGTACGAGAGGGATGGATCGTCGTCGAGGACGAGGGGATCGCCGAAGGTGAGACAACCCAATCCGAGGCTCCGCCGGCCGCCCCAGAGCCCCCCCTGCCCTGGTTCAAGCGGGTGACATTGGTGACCGCAGTGCTCATCGTGACCGTCGGAACAGCGATGATGTGGCCCCGCAACACGCCACAGGGAGGCACAGGCTCAGACCTGCCGCTGGACCAATCTCCAGAGCGTCCCGGGCCCATACTGCCGGAGGGCAACGAGTCCTCCTGGCACGAGCGAGCTCATATGCCCACCCGCCGCGCTCACATGGCGCTCGTCGTCGTCGACGATCAAATTCTGGCTATCGGAGGCCGAACCCCTGAGGCAGCCACCGGGGCGGTAGAGGCATACGACCCCGAGAACGACGTCTGGATGCCGAGGCGCGAGAAGCCCACACCGGTGGCCTACATAGCGAGCGCCACAATCGGGACAGAAGCATACGTACCGGGCGGCTGCGACGCCGCCAGCACGCCGACGCGGTCGGTCGAGGTCTACGAGGCTCACACCGACTCCTGGCGCCAGGCCAGCCCTCTGCCAGAACCACGCTGTGCCTACGCCTTGGCGGCCTGGCAAGGAAGGGTCTACCTGTTCGGAGGGTGGGATGGAGCGCAGTACGTGGCCACCACGTACATCTACGACCCTCAAACGGACACGTGGACTGAGACAACTCCAATGGAAACGGGCCGAGGGTTCGCAGCGGCTGCCACCCTGGGAGACCGCATCTACGTCGTGGGCGGATACGACGGCGAGCGTGAACTGACGACGTGCGCGGCCTACGATCCAACGATGGAAGCATGGGAACAGTGCACGCCGCTGGCAATAGGGCGGGGAGGATTGGGACTAGCCGCCTTGGACGGACAACTCTACGCCATTGGTGGAGGTGGCTGGACCAGCCACCTGGGCTTCAACGAGCGCTATAACCCCAGCGATGACACGTGGCGAGCTGTCGAAACGCCTCTAGTCGAAGAATGGCGCAGCCCGGGCGTGGTGGCGGTCGGAGCTACGATCTACGCCATCGGCGGTTGGAGCAACGACTATTTGAGCCTGAATCAAGCGTACGAACCGCTTCCCTTTCGCATCTTCATCCCTGTGAGCCACTGAGCCGCTGCGCTTCCCTTGCCACTTGCTACTTGCCCAGTTTACGTCTCATACCACGCACCTACAGGGCGGGGGCCGCAAGCCTGGCGATCTTAGTCCCCACCTCGCGCCAAGTGATCTTGGTAATTCCCAGCTTCTGGCGCAACTTATCGGCCGACATCCCTGCTTTATGATCGCGCACCGCGCAGGTCCAACGCAGCATCTCAAACGAAAGGCCATGGGAGAGCTCGGCCTCCTGGGCCACGTTGGCCAGAACGTACTCTAGATTACGGGCGGTACAGGGGAAAAGATGATCTTGGGGCTGGAATTGGGCACGATACTCGGCCAGCACCGCCGGCCACCACACCGGCAGACGGAGTTTGCGCTCCTTATGGCGGCGACGCGGGTTGGCGTAACGCACCCACAACACGGGCTGAGCCGGGTCGCTGAAATCAAGATGATTCAGCACAATGTTCATGCACTCCCCCTTCTTGATGCCAGTATGGAGAAGCAGTGTCACCAACAAGTGAGGTCGGGCATCCGGCTTCTCAGCATGTCGCAACGCCTGAGTGACCCCCAGAACCCGCTCGACCTCGGCATCAGACAGGATCTCGGGCAGCGGCGTCATCACCGGTTTATGCACCACAGGCGCAGCGGGGTCGCTGGCGAGCACCTCCGTCTCAGCCAACCAACCGAAAAAGACCTTCAACGTAGTCACACGCCGCGCCAGGGATTTGGGGCTGCAGGGCACCCCCCGCTCGTGCACCAGCCAATGTGTGAAGTGATTGAGATCCTGGGTGGAGATATCGCCGATGGCAGTGCCGACCCCGACGAACTGGGACAGAATATTAAGGTCGGAGAGGAAGGCTTTGAGCGTGTTCTCCGCAAAGCCCTCCTGCTGCATATACATCTCAAAAGCACCCATCGCGGTACGCAGCGAAGAGCGAGCATCCAGAACACGTGACGATTCGCCACCAACGACATCCGTGTCGAGCAAAGCATCCTGTTCAGCCATCGCCCACATCCTTTCGTATAGCCGTTCTGTCGGGCCTCATTCTACCGCCAAGCGACGTGCCTGTCAAACGCTCACACGGGTGTAACGCAACCGCCATTACGGTGTTCTATCATACAAGCCCACCCTATAGGTACACAGGTTTCGCAGAAACAGGTAGAGAAAACCCTTGAGCATCCTCGAATAAGACCGGGATGCCCGAGCAGTTCTCAAAGGAGGAGGTCACCGTGGAACCAAGCTTCCCTTCTACTGTCAAGATCATTCTCAATCCAGTTGCAGGCCGGGGGTACGGAGCGAAGGCCGAGCCTGAGTTGTGCCGGTTGCTGGAAGAGGAAGGATTGAACTTTGAGTTGGTACGCACCTGCAGTCCCTGGCACGCGGCGGAGTTGGCCGAGCAGGCAGCCAGCGATGGATTTGAACACATCGTCGCCGTGGGTGGGGATGGCACGTACAACGAGGTGCTCAATGGGTTGATGGCCGCCTCGAGAAACGGAGCGACACCCATTCTGGGCGTCATCCCCGCCGGCTCCGGCAGCGACTTCGCAAACACAGTTGGTATACCCCCTGACTTGCGGGGAGCCTGCCATCGGCTGGTACACGGCCAGACTCGGGTCGTGGACATAGGCCGGGTCACGGTACCGGGCCAAGCCCCCCGATACTTCGACAACACCGTGAACATCGGCTTCGGCGGGGTCGTGACGGTCGAGGCCCGCAAGATCAAACGGCTGCGTGGAACTGCATTGTACCTGCTGGTCGTACTGAAGACCGTCTTCCTGTACTATGAGGCTCCACCGGTCACCATCGAATACGACGGACGAAAGCTGGCGCTGCCAGCGGTGATGATCAGCATCGCTAACGGGCCACGCGAGGGGGGTGGATTCCACGTCGCTCCCCACGCCCAGCCAGATGATGGCCTCCTCGACCTATGTATCGTGCACGAAGTAAGCCGGCTAAGGATGCTGCGCCTTATCCCTCACTTCATGAAAGGTACTCACGTCAACCAAGAGCCCATCACGATGGCCCAGACCCGGCAGGTGACCATCTCCTCGCCCGATCACCTGATCGCTCACATGGATGGCGAGATCCTGTGTACCGATGCTCACCGGATAGAATGCGAGATTCTCCCCCGACGGCTGAGGGTGCGGCACTGAGTGATTGAGATCACATTGTTGCTGGCCGGAGCAGTGGGGTATCTGCTCGGAGCGGTTCCCACGGGCGTGGTGATATGCCGGGTGACGCGGGGCACGGATGTGCGACAGCACGGCAGCGGCCACACCGGAGGGCTGAACGTCTCGCGCGCGGCGGGCGTCTGGGCCGGCGCACTGACCGCTCTAGGGGACGCCTTCCTGGGCGCAGCTGCCGTCGCTGTGGCCACACTGCTGACGGAGAACCCCTGGGCGGCCACGATGGCTGGCTTGCTCGCTGTGGTGGGTCACGATTGGTCCATCTTCATCGGCTTCGACGGGGGCATTGGCCTGGCCAAGCTCTCAGGCGCGCTGTTGTGCCTGTCTCCCCTGTGCGCGCTGGAGGCGATAGGCATCCTGATACCTCTGTGGTTACTCCTGACCGGGTTATTACACCTCCACCGAGCCCGAGCCACGATACTGGCGATGATCACGGCCGGATTACTGCTTTGGGCGCTGGGTGCCCCGCCTCAGGGAATCCTACTTGGAGCACTGGGAGGCGTAGTGGTTATCATCAAAACGCTGCCCGATTGGAATCGGCAGTACGAATGAGAGACGCCCCCAGGTACCAGGGTCCGGACATGGGGACGTCTCGATCGTTTTTGGGCCCATCCCTCAGACGGTCTGGACGTCCAGACTTTCTATATCGTCGATCAAGAACTCCATTCCAAGCTCTCTCAGGCTGCTCGCGCTGGGCAGCGTCGTATGAAGGTCCCAACCCGCGAGTTCCAGGAACTCCTTGATCATAGTCTCGTAGTCGACGGTCACGCCTCTGACGTTGCCCTCGGTGAGGGGAGGGTCACCCACGAGCCGGCCGGGCACGTTCCGAGTCAAGGGGTTAATGCCCTCCCGAAGATTGAAGGCATGACGCATGGTATAGATCCGCATGCCGACCTCGTATACCTCCTCCATATCGAAATCCCAACCGGTGACAGCCATGAGCTGCTCAGGAATCGCCTGAATCGGATAGCTCAAATAGCCAAACATACACAAACCAGCGGCGTTGCACACCTCCATAGATGCCACCAGCTTCTGGTGGGTATCGGCCCAACCTGTGTACTCATACTTGTCCTTATCGGGAAACCTAAATCCGACCGGCTCTAACAGCTCTCCACCCTGGGTATGCCGGCCCGGCGTAGCAGTCAGCAGGTACGTGGTAGCCAGGCCTGGGGTGTACCGTGGATCGTGGGCCGGCACCTCCTCCCCGTCCACATGGACCGCATATTCCGTGCCGATACGACCCAGCTTCTCCCAGGCGACTCGAATCCCGTCGGCCAGCATATCGCCGCAGCCTTCGCGCCTGCCAATCTTCTCGGTCATGGCCACGATCGCCTCGGCGTTGCCCCAGGTCATCTCCAGCCCATCGGTCTGCTCTTTGCCCAGCAAGCCATTCTCGTAGCACTCAATAACATAGCCAATGGTCGCCCCCACCGAAATCGTGTCCAGCCCCAGATTGTTGCAGATCTCGTTGATCTTGACGATGGAGGCGAGGTCGTCGTTCAAGAGATTGGTACCGAACATGCACAGGGTCTCATACTCCGGTTTGTGACCGACACCATCGTTCAACTCCAGAGCGAACTCCCCCTCCCTCTGCGCCAGTTTGCCCCCGCAGGCAATGGGGCAGCCCCAACAGCCATAAGGCTTGTAGTCCTCAAGACCAATGACGGCCTCATCGCTGATCCTGACGGCCATCTCGGAGGGAAAATCGACGGTCCCAGCACCACCCCAGTTCTTCACCGGCGAGTCCCCACTTAGAGCGCTGTCGTGAGTGATACCGCACGTACCGTACTTGTGAAAATCGTCAAAGGCGCCAGCGGCCTGCTTGAGAATCCTCTTCCGCAGCCCCCTGAGTTCCTCCCGATCGTGCACGGGTACCCTCATCTTACCTCTGACCACGACCGCCTTGAGCTTCTTGGATCCCATCACCGCACCCAGCCCAGAGCGCGCGGCCGCCCGCTCCTTATCGTTCATAATCGCGGCGGTCAAGGAAAGCATCTCTCCGGCCGGGCCAATGGAGCATATTTCCACATCCCTGCCATGCCGCTCCTTGAGCAGATCCTCCATAGGAGTGACGCCCAACCCCCACAGATCAGCGGCGTCCAGCAGCTCCGCCTTGCCCTCGTCGACGAGCAGATAGACTGGCGTATGGGCCACGCCGCTGAAAAGCAGGCCGTCGAAGCCCGCAAACTTCAGCCGAGGGCCGAAATACCCGCCACAGTTGGCGTCCCCCCAACCGCCGGTCTTAGGCGACTTGGCCACGGCCGAGAAGCGCGACCCGATGACGGCAGGTGTACCCGTCAAGGGGCCAGTCAACAAACCAAGAATATTGTTGAGCCCCAATGGATCAATCCCAGCCGGCATGCGATCATATAGCAACTTCACTCCTATGCCATAGCCTCCAACGTAGTCCCGACAGAGTTTCTCATCGAGAACCTCCTCCTCAAGGTCGCCAGTGGTGAGATTCACGTTGAGAATCTTGCCCATATATCCTCTAGCCATTTTACCCCTTCCTTTCCCTTTCTGAAAACCCAAGAACGAACGTCCGATTTTGCCCACAGACCACAGAAAAGACCCTTACCCTCCGGCAATGACCGGCATAATGTACACCTCATCGCCATCCTTCAGTTCCGTCTCCCAGCCATCCAGGAAACGCATGTTCTCACCATTGACCAATACAGCGAAAGAGCGCCGTTTCTTACCCTCTCCATCCCCTCCATGGGACGGACATAAACGCTCGTGCACCTCGGGCCACCTCGCCTCAAGAGCCCCACAGATTTGATCGATGCGATCGATAGCCACCTTAACCTCACCAAACGCAGGCGATATGCGGGGAGAAACACGCACCGTGATCACAGCCATCGTCCTATCATATCATAGCGTCAGGGCAGCATCAACGCAGCCGTATAGGCGGCGACGAAACGAGGATGGGTGGTCAGTTCAACGTACTCCACACGGCGGGCAATCTCCTCGGCCACTTCACGACAGTGACGAGAGAGCAAGGCCAGCTTGGCCCCCATGCCGGCGGCATTCCCTATCTGGATGAACCGTTCCCTCGGCAGTTGGGGAAACATCCCCACGGCCAGCGCGCTGTCCACGTCAAGGTAGGTGCCGAAGGCTCCTGCCACAACTACCCTCTCGATCTGCCCCTCCTCCAGCTCAGCTTCCTCCAACAACACCGCCACCCCAGCGCGTACAGCCGCCTTGGCCAGTTGGATCTCGTTCACGTCCCTGCGGTTGATGACCACGTCCCGAGGCGCGCCCCGCTCGCCGGCCGCGACGAGCAAGAACTCGGTCCCCTTCCCCGTTCCACGGACGCGGGGATGGCTGCCCGACTGCATGGTGCCATTGAGTCTCAGGACACCGACCCGCCGCAGTTCAGCCACGCCATCCAAGATACCGGAGCCACAGATCCCCACTGGCGGCGCATCATCAATCGTCCGATACTCGACCCGGGGAGGCTGGCCATCGGACCCAGCGTTCAACCGGATGCGCTCAATAGCGCCCGGCGCAGCCCGCATGCCATCGTGAATATGGGCCCCCTCGAAAGCCGGGCCAGAAGCACAAGAGCAACTCAGCAACCGCCCGCCCGCCGCCAGGCTGATCTCCGTATTCGTCCCAATGTCCAGCCCCACGGTGATCTCACGCGCTTCGCACATGTGACTCGCCAGGAGCATAGCCACATGATCGGCACCAACGAAGCCGGCGATGTTAGGCAGCAGGTACACGTTCGCTCCAGGAGCCAAGTGCAGCCCCAGCTCCTGGGCCTTGAGATCGTAGGCATGGGCGAGAGCCGGCACGTAGGGCGCCAAGCCGAGTTGGGCCACCGGCAATCCCAACACCATGTGATGCATGCAGGTATTCCCCACCAGCACCGCCTCGACGATCTCGCTACTCCCACGCCCGACTTGCGCGCACAGCTCGCGGGCCAGGTCATCCAGCCCTTCGACGAGGACGAGGTGGATCTCATAGGCCTTGGCCTCCCCATCCATGGCATAGGCGATGCGGGCCATCACATCCTCGCCATAGGCGATCTGAGGGTTCATCACCCCCCTGGCCACCAGCGTCTCGCCGCTCTCCAGATTCACCAGGTATGCAGCCATTTTGGTCGTACCGATGTCCACGGCCAATCCCAGCGGAGAGATCCCAACAGGTGCGACAGCGATAACCTCGCCATCTCGGACGACAAGGCGGACTCGCCACCCATTTTCCCGTAACAGGTCAGGAAGCTGGCACAGCGCCCCGTGGTCACATCGGTTCACGACGACGTCGTGTTGTCGCTGAAGCGCCTGGCGCAATCGCATCGCATCAGCCCGCAGATCCTTCAGGCTGGGAGGAGTCAACGTCACGTCAAAGGCCCGAGCGGCGGGGTCGAGCTCGACTGGACGCTCACGGCCCTCAATCTGGGCCCGCTGTGGGGCTGTAATGGAGCTAGGGGGCACATCCACACGCACGTGGTCCAGCACCCGAACCTGGCAAGCCAGCCGGAGCCCCTGGGCCACCGCCTCCGGTTCAAGCTTGACCCGCTCAGCCTCGGTCGGTGGTGTGACCTCCCCGGCGACGACGCGCACGCGGCAGGTGCCACAGGTGCCCGCGCCACCACAGATACCATTCAGGCCCACGCCGGCCTGACGAGCGGCCTCCAGCAGCGTCGTGCCCTGAGGCACACGCGCCCGGCGGCCCAGAGGTTCGAAGTCCACAGTGAATTCTTCAGTGAGTCTGTGAGTCATTTTCATTCCCTGACAGTAGAAAGGATGCGTGGGCAACCGAAACTGCATGATCGCCCGCGCACATAAACGTAGTGGCTCATTTCGTGCTCGTAGAGACGCGCCAGCGACAGCGCATACGCTTTGAACAGAAATCACAGGTCGTCCCGTCAGCCCGTATCTCCGGTCCTAACCCGACCACAAAGGAGACGGACTTGCGCGGCATCATAAGACAACTGTCGGTCAACCGCACGCCGATCCTCTCGGCGGGAACCAGGTCAAAGAGCACACGTTGCTGGCTCAACGACCACCCCTCCTGTCCAGGACTGGCACGCATACCCGTCCTCACCCCCCGAGCCGAGGCCTCAGCGCGTATCCGCTTCCTAAGAACACGGGAGAGCTCGCCAAGGGCAGCGATGCCAGCTCCATCCAAGGCCAGCGCCCGTAGAGGATCTCCAGCGGAGAAGAGCGCGTCCACCTGGTCCTCCAGCGCCGGCCCTATGGTGCATACAGCGAGGACAACCTCGGTGGCCCCGGCCAATGCGCGGGCCACCAGCGGCCCCTCGAAGACGGATACCTCTCCATCCTCCAGCGTCACCCGTTGACGACGGAAGTCACGCACCGGCGAAATCGTGTGCAGGGCGACAGGATCGAGAAGCGACCCCGCCTCATCAAGCACCTCCTCCGCCACAGCAGCGATCTCCGGACGTGCGCGAGATGGATCAATGCCTTGTCCCCGTAGGACGCGCGCCACATCGAGCGAGAGCTCCAAATCGGTGATGGGCGTCAAGGGCTCAGGTAACCGAGCCGCCAAGGCGCTACTCGCCTCGCTCGACGTGTGACGATGTCGCGATTCACGAACGGATCCATCCTCCACAAACGACCTCCTCTGGCCTACACAATCACCCTTCGTCGATCTCCCCCAACCCCCTAGACGGGAAGCACCGATGCTGCACACGCAGCAAAGCGCGTAAGACTCATTCGATCTCAAGACCAGCGATCAAGGGCAGCAGCAGTAAGAAGAACGCCGCGCCGCCCTCAGCCAACGAATGCATACCCTCGACCTTACCCAGGTACTGATCTGGAGAGACAGGCTTATGACGATAGACCCGACCATCCGGTCTCACCTCGGCCACATACCTGTCCGGGCCAAAGCGATGGCTATAGACCTCGCCATTTTCCAACCCCACGTGGCCCAGATACTCATCCGGACCGGGGCGATGGCTGTACACCCTACCGCTATCCAGCTCGACGCGGCCCAGGTACTCGTCTGGACCAAGGTGGCGACGATAGACTTTGCCATCCTCAGGGTCCACCCAGCCCAGATATTCATCCGGGGCGGCAGGCCTATGCCGATAGACTTTTCCCATTCAGGCACCCCTTTCCCCCACCTATTGAGAAAACACCTACCTCATACATCTGCGCCGTTCCTCATTCATTCATTCGGCAGCTGAGGAAAATGGTACAATAAAGCCTCGATTTGGGCAAGTCGAGCGAGGATGATATACTTATGCCAGAGACGAGGAGAGGAGTCGTCGCGCGCCCTACCGAGCGTACAGCACCAGTGCCTCCCTGATATGTCCAATGAACCGACACTGTGCCACTCTGTGGCTGGCCCGGGTGACCCTGGCCGCGGTATTCTGCTTCAACGTCAGTTGTGGGCTGGCCTTCATCGCCCAGCCCGCAGCCTACGCCCCCGGCTTCGAGGTGAGCGGGATCGCCGGAGAGACGCTCGTCCGAGGATTGGGCATCCTGTTTCTGATGTGGAACACGACCTACCCGCTGGCGATCTGGAATCCTCGACGCTACCGCTGGCTGTTTTTGATCATCGTCGTACAGCAGGCCATCGGAACGGCCGGCGAGACGTGGATGCTGCTGACGCTTCCACCGGGACATACCGCCCTCGCGACGACAGGGGCGCGCTTCATCGCCTTCGACGGTGGAGGACTACTGGCTATGTTGACCACGTTCACTCTGATGCAACCGGCCGGGCGTGCCCCTCCGTCGAAGCCATCTCTCCATCCAGGCCAGCGCGCCGGCGGGCCAACTTCACCCGGATCTCCTGATGTCGGCTGCGCGTCAGGGGATAGACCCAGGCGACGGCGACGGCCCCGAACAGAATAATGGCCGGGACGACCCCGATCATAATGCGGATCGCCGTCAACGCCTGGGGGGTCTGTTGAGCCGCGTTCTCGACGTATCCCGTCCAGGCCAATATCGGCCCGAACGTGGCCAGCACCAGCTTGGTCGAAAGCTTGCGGATGAAGA
>Ga0180432_10004494_pt1 | contig 19116 bp, 18 predicted proteins | sample SS_ome_10_FD_132414 | JGI IMG/M metagenome (GOLD analysis project Ga0180432, IMG submission 132414) | Hypersaline lake sediment archaeal communities from the Salton Sea, California, USA - SS_1_MS_2 metaG | ecosystem: Environmental > Aquatic > Non-marine Saline and Alkaline > Hypersaline >...
GACATTGTACTTACGCCCGGTTACCGGGACGGTAATCCAGAAGGGGGCGAAATCGAGGAAGATCCGCTTCGGAAGCGGGTCCGGAAATCATAACCACCCCCCCCTCTCGCGGCGGTACTAAGTTCGCCTTCGAGAAAAGGAGAGCGCCAGGGGCGTCGAACGAAATTCCGGGCGTCGACCTGCGCCCAGGGCCGTCGGCGCCGCCGCGGGAGCCAGTTCCGGGCCGCACCCTACTGGGCTGGTTGCATGACCGCGACGAGGTCCTGGTGAAGAGCCCGGGCGACAAGGGACATGTCGACGACGTCCCGAGGACGCTCCAGAGGATGGTGGGTGCGCCACAGACGCTCGTGCTCCGCCCGACGCGTATGGATGTATCGGGCCGTGGTCTTCGGGTCGGCATGACGCATGATCTGGCGAACCAGTTCCAAGCTGACGCCAACCGCGCTCAAGTGGGTCGCCAGGCTGTGGCGGAGGGTGTGGAAAGTGAGATGCCGTCCGCGTGGGCGTATCCGGTGACGACGCAGATGTGCGGCAAAGTCACGCGCTGCGGTCTTGGAGCACATCGCTCGACCCCGACATGACGGGAAGAGTGCCGGTCCTCCGAGCTGCTCGCGCAGCTCCAGCCACATCCCAAGCTGACGGCAAACCTCCCGGTCGTAGATCCAGAGCCGCACGTCGCAGCTCGACCACTTGGGGTGGCGGACCAGGACGCTGCAGACGTCTCCATCCCACTCGAGGTCACGGTAGCGCAGACGCCCCGGCTCGCCGACGCGCAAGCCGAGGGCGTACGACACCGCCACGAGAATCCCAGCCCGGGTCGCCAACGGATCCGACGGCATCTCCGACGGGTAGATCAAACGCCGCGTCTCGCCGACGGTGAGCACCTCGGCCTCCGCCTGATAAAGCCGCGGACCCCGGATCCGCCGCGCCGGATTGGCCGACAGATTCCCAGTGATGCATAGGTAGTCGTAGTAGGAGCGGAGCGCCGCCAGGGCACCCGCTATCGTCGGCGGCTGCGCTCCGGCGGCGAAGAGCCGACGGAGGTGATCGTTGACGTCCTTCGGGGTGGCCGACGCCGGATTACCGCCCAGGTCTTCCAGGAACCTTTCAATTGCCCGGCGGTAGTTGGCAAGGGTCCCCTGAGAGAGCCCCTGCACCCCCTTCAAGCTATCCACCCAATCGAGAAGTGAATCATTTTTTGATTCACTTCTCCTTTCCGCTAAATCGGGAAAACCCTGATTCTTCAAGGGCTGAGCTGGATTTTTTGGGATTTCGTGGTTTGACGGTCTTGACATCCTGACGTCGACTCTACTACATGAGCGACGGCGACACCAAAGACCCCAAGCCGGCGAAGAAGCGCGGACGCCCGAAGGGACCCTGCAACCCCCGCGAGCTGGCACAGCGCCGGACCGCGGCGTGGAAGCACGGCGGCCGAGCAGCGACCGCTCTGCGCCAGTCCGTGCACCCGTGCCGCGAGTCGTCCTGCCCGCTCGCCGACGACGACTCCGAGGGCTACCCCTGCACCATGCGCCGTGGCCTCGAGGACCAAGGGGCGGCCATGGAAGTCTGTCTCCCGAGGTTGGCGATCGATCCCAAGGTCCGGGATGCCTATCTCGACGCTCTCCGGGGCGACGAGCGGGGACTCCAACCCCTGATTGCCGACGTCATGGCCGCTCAGGCTCAGCTCCACGTCCAGGAGCTGGGCAAGCTCCTCGCCAAGGGATTCGAGCTCCCGGTCCACGCCGTCACCAAGGACGGCGCAATCCTCACAGACGAGGACGGCGAGCCCGTGGTCATCAAGACCGTGGTCAACCCGGCCGCCATCCCGACCCTCAAGCTGGCCGAGCTCATGGGCTATACCGCCCAGGCCCAGGCGATCGGACCGGCCTATGACGCCAAGCAACGACGAGACAACGGCTTCGCCAAGCTGGCGGCTCTGCTTGCCCAGAATCGCAGCGAGGAGACCCGGCCATGAGCCTTCGCGATCAGCTCATGCTCTGGCACCCGGAGCTCCCCGACTGGATGGGCGAGTACCTCGAGGAGCACGACTTCGCCTGGCACGATCTTGTCGAAGGACGACTCTGGCGCGATCCGAATTTTCCTTTCAACGATCTGGAGACCTTTCAGCAATACACCATCTATGCCGATCCGGTGCGATTCGGGGAATGTTGCCTTCTTGAGACCGAGGGCGACATACGACAGTTTCGTTATTATGACTACCAGAAAGCCAGCCTCCGCCTCAGGTGCAATCTCCTTAATCAAGGCGCGCCGGAAACCGGGAAGAGTCGTGAGATCCTGACCCTCCTCCTCCATACGGCGATCACCCGGCCGAGGAGCGGTCAACTGGTCGCGGGTTCGCTTTATTCCCATGCGCTGAATATCTCCCGAAAGATCGAAGAACAGGCCCGAATCAATCCCCTGATCAATACCGAGATCGATTGGCGGGCGACCACGAAAAGCCCTTACGTGGATCTCGTATTCAAGAACGGCTCCAAGATCTATTTCCGACCCGCCGGTAGCTACGGGAGCGCCCTGCGGTCGCATCACGTCAAAGACGGACTGTTTTTCGACGAGGCGCCGCTCTCGAAGCATGAAAAAGTTCTCGGCAACTTCCTGAGCCGGGCTCAGAAGGGTTGTCCCGTCCGCATCTACGGCACACCCGACGGCGATCGCGAATGCTGGTTCTACCGCTTATGCGAATCGCTGCCTGAAGAGGATCCGTACCATCCCCGTCCCCGAGGAACGGGAAAGGACGGTGAATTCATCAGGATTCGCTGGTCTCTCCCGATGAGCCCCGATTGGACGCCGGAACGCGAGCGCGCCGCCATCGACGCCTACGGCGGCCGTGACTCCTCCGAATATCAGCGACAGATCGAGGGGAAATGGGGCGACCCGCCGAAAGGTGTCTTTCGCTGGTCTCTTATCTCACGGTGCCTAACCTATGTGCCGGAGTACACCGTACTCAAGCTTTTCCACGACGACGAAGCAGGACGCGTCCTGGTCGAGGCCCACCGGCTCAATCCGCGATACAAGGTCCGCGCCCGCGAAAGCGACGAGGACGAGGGCAATGCCCTCATCCTCGAAGCCGAGCGCGAACTGAGAATCGACGGGTACGAGGAAGAAGAACAAACCCTCCGGGTCGATCGCTGGCGGAGACTCCTGTCCGATCTGCTGACGCCCCTTCCAGGGTCCGTCGTCTACGGCGTCGACTTTGGATCGCGCAAGGACGTCACAGAGATACTCGGATCTCAGGTCAACGGCTCTCGCCGGCGGTGGGTCCGCAGGATCCAGCTACGGCGCTTCCGCTATGTGATGCAGGCGGATCTGCTTCACGCACTGAACCTTTTCGATCGCCCATCTCACGGCTGGGGTCTTGAGAGGACCAGCGTCGGGACCGCGGTTGAGGACTTCCTTCGGGTGCCGGTCGCCGGGAGCCGCCTGCAATCGGATGGTTTCCCGGCCAACGGTACGACTGAAGAAATCGATCCCCGCACCCAGAAACCCCTCGTCGACGAAAAGACCGGCAAGGTGCGCACCGTGTCCTACAAGGACCTCGGGACGCGCTTGCTGGAAATCGGTTTCGAGGGACTTCGTTATGAAATACCGTGGGATCCGGACATCCAGTCCGAATTTCCGCGATACGTCGTTGTCCGAGAAGGCGCGCACGGACGGATCTTTTCCAAGAAGCACGATCATCTCGTAGCAGCAGCGCAGGTACTCGAGCTGCGCCTGTGGCGACTTCGACACCGTGAGACGACGACGCCGGAGGTTCGATTCAAAGTCGTTGGAACCTCCCGCAGCCACCGCCTTGCCAGGGATCTCGGTGTGGAGGGACCGCTTCGCATTGGCTACACCGCGGGCTTAAGGGAGTTATTCTCATGATTTCTCGAAGCGCTCTTGAGCCTCATCTCAAGAAGGAGATGGCAGGGGACGAAGCGACGCGCCTCTCCTTCGGAGCCTACGAAGAAGATCCGCATCCATCGGAAATCCTCGCGACACGATCGCGACCGGATCATCGGCTCGGTGAGCTCTACGAGGAGATGTATCGCAAGGATGGCGATCTCAAAGGTCTCCAGCGAAAACTCGACGATTCGGTCCTGGATCTGAGCCGCAGCGTCGTTGCGCACGACGAGCGCCGCCGGGCTGTGGAGGTCCGCGACCTCTGCGATGCAGCGCTTGACGGGATCGACAATCTCGACGACCGACTCCGCCATCAGCTCGGGGCCGAGCCCAGGGGAGTGGCCGTCGACGAAATCATCTGGGAAGAAATTCCGCGCGGGCCGCACCGCGGAGCCTGGCTCCCCGTCGACATCATCTCCCGGCCGATGTGGCGCTTTGCCTTTAATAAACGCCGACTCGGGGTGCGTCGCGTCGACGGCCCACCGATTCCCGCACCTATCGGTAAATTCCTGGTGTCCAGGCGAGGAAGCAACGACAGTCCCTGGGGAGATCCGCTCCTCGACTATCTCTACTGGCCCTGGTATATCAAACTCCACGGCATACATTTCTGGTCGCTCAATCTTGAGCAATGGACTTCGCCGTTTCCGATCGGCCGATGGAAAAGGTTTACCGGCGACGACGCCGAGGACAAGAACGACGACATGGAGAAACAGGCCCTCGAGCTTGCCCGAGCCGTCTGGGGCGGCGGAGCCGCCAGCGCCCCGGACGACGTGCTGCTCGATTTGATCGAGGCCAAGCGATCCGGCAACGTCTCCTATGCCGACTTCTGCGCCGCGCAGACCCGCAAGATGGCGCTCGTGCTGCAAGGCGAGATCAATACCTCAGGGCTGAGGCCCGGAGTCGGCGTCTATGCCAGTGAGGCGATCTCGCAGGAAATCCGGCAAGAGAAACGTAATCTCAAGGCGGTCGGGCTCGTCGCCCACCTGAGAAAAACCCTCCTGCGCTGGATTGTGACCCTTAACTACGGACCCGATGAGCCGTGCCCGCCGTACGTGATCGACGTTCTCGCCGCCGAGGAGCAAGAGACGCTACTTAAGGGCATCGAGGCCGCTTTCGCAGCCAACGCGCATTTGCAAGAGCCGATTCGGATCCCGAGGTCCCATCTCCACCGGGCGTGGCGGATCCCGGCGCCGGTCGGCGGCGAGGCTTACGTGACAGAAGGTTTCCCGGAGAGGATAAATCATGGATGACGCTTTGAAACTGTGGGCGCTGCCGGTACTGGCGAAAAGGTTCTCGTTCTCAGCATACCTGGCACGCGGTGACCAGGTCACCGAGGATCGGGAAGAACTCGTCGATCCTACGGAAATCCGTGACGGCCTGGCCGTGATTCCCATTCAGGGATTACTTGCGAAAGAGATTTCCCTGGCGCGGCTTTTCGGTTGGTCGGACCAGCCGACGACCGGTGAGCTGACGCTTTCAGTACGTAAGGCAGCCGCGAACCCTGCCGTTCACACGATCCTTCTGCTGATCGATTCGCTGGGCGGCCTTTGGCCCGGCTTGATCGAGCTGTGCGACGAGATCTGGGCGGCCCGCCAGATAAAACCGGTCATCGCCTACGTCGAAGACCACGCTTGCAGCGCCGCGTATTGCGTGGCGTCGCAAGCGGCCGAGATCGTCTGTAACCGCTCGGCGATGCTAGGTTCCTTGGGAGTGTTTGCGGTCTTGATCGATACCAGCAAACGAGATGCGGAGCAAGGGATCAAGGTGATCGTGATCAGTACCGCCGAGCTGAAAGGTGCCGAGTTCCGCTCCGATGTAACCGACGCGCTCAAAGAGGACACTCGGCGTGAGCTCAGCGATACCAACGAAGTTTTTCTGCAAACCATCACGCGCGGGCGGGAATGGAGTGATGAGGACCTCGCCCCATTGACCGACGGCCGAGTGCATATCGGCCACAAGGCCATGGCGCTCGGCCTCGCCGATCGCGTGCTGCCCTTGCGTGATTACCTTTCCGAGCTGATGGCGAAACCCACCGGCTCGGCCACCCCGAAAACGTCAGAAAAGGAGGATGACGAAATGTCACTCGTCAGAAAGATTCTGGGCGGGAAGCTCGCCGCCACCGCCGAATCCCCGACGCCGGCGAGTCCCGAAAGCCCGGCGGAACCCCTGAACGCTCCTTCCATACCGGATAGCGAGCTCGCAGCCGTTCAGGAACGCGCGCTCGCCTCCCTCGAGGAAGGTATCCGACGCACCGCGCGCCTGTCGGTGAGATCCCGACTGCAAGGGCTCGGCCCGCGCGTCACGCCGGCGATGCGCCGCGCCGGTCTGGAGGAGGTGCTCGTCTCTCTCCAGGCCGACGAGCTCGCCGAGCCCACCGAGCTTGTGGTCGACGGCCAAGCCACAAACCGGCTGGAGGTGATCTACCAGTGTCTGGCCGAGCTCACGCCCTTCGAAGCCGTGGACGCCGGCGAGATCGCGGCGAGCGACGACGCAGCCGCCCGGGCGACGACCACCCTGTCGCCGGAGCTCCTCGCGCAATTCGGCCTCGACGCGCAGGCGTGCTCGGCCGCGGCCACGAAGTACGGCATGCATGCAGGCGAGAAGGAGGACGAGGTATGACCGCCCTGACGACCCACGCCCAGCGCAGCGCGGCACTGCACATGATCCGCCGCACGCCCTATCCCGTGAAAGCCGGCGCAAGCATCTGGGACGGCGCACTCGTCTGTCTCGAGAACGGCCTCGCGGTCCCCGGCTCCGATACGGCCGGCCTCGAATTTGTCGGCGTGGCCTATGCCGGCTACGACAACGCCGACGGCGCCGACGGCGTCGTAGACGGCCACAGCTCGGCCCGTTACTGCGAGGTCGACGATAACGGCCCTTGGTCGTTCGTCTTTCAGGGAACGACCCCGAAACCGGGCGACGACGCGTTCCTCGCCGACGACAACACCGCGACGGTCGACGCCACCACCGCCAACATCAAAATCGGCAAGGTTACCGAACCCGATCCGGATACCAACAGACCGGGTTGGTGGTTCGTCGACCTCGAGAGGAGGTAATCATGATCAATCGACTGAGAACACTTGCAAGAACGGTCAGCCCGATTGCCCTGGCGATATACGATCGCGAGGATTCCGCATCGATCCTCCGGATGATCAGCCGCGAGCTCAGCTGGCCGAAGGGAGAGAAGGATTTTACCTTCGAATTCTGGGCGGCGTTCCCCGAGCTACGACGTTGGCTGGGGGAGCGCAAGACACAAAGCGTATGGGCGCCCGGCCCGATCGAGGGGAAAATTGAGAAATACGAAATCACCCTCGACATGGACCGCGACGACGTCGACTCCGCCCGCGCCCTGGTAAAGGCATCGGAGCTCGCCAACTCGATCGGCGAAGGGTTCGCGGCCGGCAAGGTCATGCTGGCCTACGGACCGCTCCGCGACAATGCGCTTTGCTATGACGGACAGAACGTCTACGACACCGACCACGTTCATCCCAACGGGAAGCCCTACAAAAATCGGTTTACCATCGGTCCCGATCTTCCAGACCGCGGCAATTACATCGAGCCGACCGCCATCGAGGTTCGCAGGGAGCTGAAGTTCGCTATCTCGATGTTGCACAAAAATCGGCTGATTCGCAAAACCCTGGTGCGGACCACGAACGCGATACGAGACCTTGTGGTCATCACGCGTTCGTTCGCGACATGGTCTGCTTTCTACGACCTACAAACCGAGGAGGAGATCGACGGCTCGCCGAATCGCTATCGGGGAAAGTTCGAGCTCCTGCACGATTACGATCCTCCGTCGGGCGAGGAAGACTCCTACGACGTGATTCACGCGGTCCCCGGCGGACCGCGTCCGACGATCTTTGTACGCGGACGTGAACCGAACGGCCTCAAGTTCGATACGGCCTCGGAGTTCCGAGACGCCAATATCCCATTTGGCATGGATGGCCGCTATGGTGTTGCCACTGCCTTTCCTCAAACCACCTTGCGAATAGGCCCGTTGGTCATGATGGCAACACCGGAGGTGCCGAATGTATGAAATCCGAGTAAGCGCAGAGGTGGCCCGCCGGGGTCGCGACGGCAGCGGCAGTCGCCGGCGCGCAGGTCTCGTATTCAGCCGGCGGCCGACGTTCCTCGACGTCGTCCCGAAGGAGGTCCGTGAGGACCCCCATCTCGAAGTCCGTGAGATCACCGACGACGAGCTCGCCGCCGCCGGCGGGACGATCACGCCGCTACCTCAGGCCGGCGGAACGCACGAGGCCGCTCCGCCGGCAAACCAGGCCGACGGCCGACGAGCTCGGCGAGGCCGCCGCCCGCGAAACGCGCAAGACAGCGCCGCCGCAAGCGAGGACTGAGCCATGGCCGACGCGGTGCTCCTTACCTACGAGGAGCTCGAAGAGCTCCGCGGCCCCGACGAGGTACGGCGACTCGCGGGCTCGATCGACCAGGCGGAGATCAGGCAATGGGCCGAGGCCGCGATCGCCAAAGCCACCGACGAGGCGGTCTCGGGGCTCCGGCCGCGCTTCGGCGACGAGCTCCCGAAAACCCCGGAGGACACACCGCGCCTTCTCAAACATGAAATCGCCGAAGCGGCCCTCTATCACCTGCAGGCCGATCACCGCGACCTCGTCTCGGACGACTGGGTCCGCAAGTACAAAGCCGTGAACCAGTTCTACCGCGACGTCGTCGCCGGTTGGCGAAGTCTGGATTTCACCACATCCACCCCCCCTCAACAAAAACCGCACATTGCGGTTCACCGTCCGCCGCGCGTCTTCGGTGACGGCGGGCTGAAAGGAATGCTCCCATGATCCGGAAAGCGAATCCGTTCACCGATATTCATGCCGTCGTCTTTGAAGGCGGCGGAGTGTGGGGCTTGGCGTACCCGCGCGCCCTCGAACGGCTGGCCGAGCATCTCGGCGGATCTCTCCGCCGACTGGGTACCCTGGTCGGTACCTCGGCCGGAGCGATTACCGCGGCCCTGGTCGCCCTCGGAGCCGAGTGTGAGGCCCTCAAACGCATCTGCGCCTCGACGCCCTGGAGTGAGTTCCAGGACGGCGATTTCGGCATTCTGCGCGACGGCTGGCGGTTGATCCGCAGTCTGGGTTACTACCGCCTCGACTATCCGCGCCAGTGGCTCTGTCAACGTTTTGCCGAGCTCGATTACATGCCGGCGACGACGTTCGACGAGCTGGCAGCGCGCACGGGCCGTTCCCTGCAGGTGGTTGCTACCAACGAGACCACGCGCTCGCTTACGGTCTTCGGCCCCTACTCCCACCCTCACGTGCCGGTCATCGATGCGGTGCTCGCCTCGATGGCGATCCCTTTTTTCTTCCCCCCGGTGCAAATCGGGGGAGACCTCTATAGCGACGGCGGCCTGCTCGCAAACCAGGCGATGTCGCTGCTCGACGACTTACCGCTCGAGCAGGTTTTGGGATTACGGGTCGATTCCGACGCCGAGCTCCGGACGCGTTGGCCCCGGCCGCGGACCGTCATCGGCCGGGCCGTCGGCATTTTAGACTGCCTCATGCGGCATAGCCGGGCCGCTCACGTTCCCCCGCGTTACGCCTCACGAATCGTCCGGATCCGCGTCGGCAATCTCTCGGCTGTGCGCTTTCAACTCGACGACGAGGAGCGGCTTGAGCTCGAGCGCCAGGCCGATCTCGCCTTTGACGAGTTCGAGCGCCGGAGCGCTGCCGGAGTCGAGGTCTGAGCATGGCGCTCTCTGTCGACGTCGAGATCTCCGGCCAGGAGCAGCTCGTCGCGCTCCTCGACCGCATCGATCGCCGGCTCGGCACCCCGCCCGGGCCGGTCCTGCGTCAAATCGGCGAGCTTCAGGTCGACGCCTTCGCAGCCAATCTCCGATCCCAGGGCGCCCGCGTGAGCGACCGTGGCGTCGACTGGCCCGCGCTCGCGCCGGCGACCCGCGCCGACCGCGCCCGACGCGGATACCCGGCCGAAGGCCCGGCGCTCATCCGCACCGGAGAGCTCGTGGATTCGATCACGATCCGCGCCGTCGGAGTCGATCACGTCTCCGTCGGACCGACCGCGCCCTATGCGCCCTTTGTGCATGGGCTGCGACCCTTCAACCTGCCCTCGCTTGACGACGTCGACCGCTGGGTCGCCCGGCTCGCCGATCACTTCTTTCCGGAGGGTGGCTGATGGAGCCGCCGTTTGAGCTGTCGATCGATGCGCGGATCGCCGAGTCGGTGCTCCGCATGCTCGGCGACGATGCCGACCTGAGCAATTACTTTCGGTGGATCACGGCCTTCGAGTTGGAGCAGCTCCTTCTTTCTTCCTACGAGGTGCCGGCCCTGGGCGTGATCATCGAAGCGACCGAAGAAACGAGAAAGGGCACCACCACGGAGCTGACGACCCATCTGCTCCTGCCGATCATCACCGATCCCGTGCCCTCCGGTACCGACAGTCTCGGCGTCTGGACCCGCTCGTCCGTGGTCGAGGCCGTAAAGCGGGTACTGATGGTTCACAAGGGCGCGATCCGCGACTACCAGGATCCCGAGCGTTGGATCGCGCAGGCTCTCACTACATTTAACCGTCTGCCCATTGGAACGCTCCACGGCGGTGCTCACATCGTCACTCCGCTCCGGGCGGCGTTCTACACCGACATCCACCAAGCAACCAGGGAGACGCTATGAGCAAATTCCTCGTTTTCTACCCGGGCCACCACGGTCCCGAGACCCGCGTACAGATGCGCACCGGCAATCGGATGATGCGCTTCCGCACCGGCGAGGTCCGCCCCATGCCGGCCGCCGACGCTCGGGACGTGATCGGCCTGTGCGGCTACCTCCGCGCCCTGACCGCGACCGAGGCCGCCGCCCGGGTCTCGATGACGGCCGACGAGCTCGTCGCGGCCGGCGGCCTGACCACGGCCGAATACCGGCCGCAAGCCGACGCCAAGGCCGAGACCGTGATCGTGCTCGACCGATCCACGGCAAGGAGGCTACGCGAGCTCGCTGAGACCGCCACACGCGCCGAGGAATCTGATGCCGCGGCTGATGCCGCCAAGGAATCTGAGCCGTCGCAACCGCGCTCGCGCTCGCGGTCCCGACGGAGAAAGGAGAGTGCCTGATGTCTCTCGTAGCCACCGCCAACGCCGTGGTTTTCGGCCTCGGACTCGAGCCCGAGTACGGAGTGCCGGGAAGCTCTCTGATCGGCTACGATCCCGTCCTCCCGGTCGACGCCACCCTTACCGGCTCCACCTCGCCGCCGATCGACGTCAACCGATCGGGTTATCCCCGCAGGGGCGTGCCCGGACCCAAGGCAGGAACACTTGATTTCGGCCACCGGCTGACCGTGGCGCATCTGCTCGAGCTCCTGGAACATCTGGTGGGGCATGCGGATCGGACGGTCCTCGAGGCCGGGGTTTATCAATACGTTTTCGAGCCGCCCGGCCCGGCGGCGCACGTCAACACGTCGCTGTGGGGATTGATAGGCAGAGAACCGGTGGACCGGAGCTGGTTCTACGGCGCCCGCGCCGGCAAGCTGGAAATGCAGATCGGCGACAACACCGCCATCCCGGCCCGGCTCACGGGAACTGTGGCGCACGGGACCCGGATCGGTCCGGTCGAGCCCCAGCCGGGCAATACCGGCACCTACACCCGCGGACCGCATCTGCGCGGAGTCCTCGCCGATCCGGACGCCGGCAACGTGTGGATCGAGGTCACCAGCGACGTCGCCGGCGGCGGCGTTCAGTTCAAGGCCGAGCAGACCTCCGGCGTGCCGGCTTTCGGCGGCGCCGCCGTCGACGTGGTGCTCGACGCCGACGGCCGAGGTACCTGGCAGAACCTCCAGGGAGCCGACGGGCGCGACCTCGGCCTATGGGCCGAAAACAAAGATCCCCTCGAGGTGATCTTCCCCGGTGACGCGGCCGAGCTCGCCGATCTCGCCGTCGGCGACCAGTTCCGCTTCCGGATCGCATGGGATCCGCCGGCGCTGTCGACCATTACCGCCCTGCATTCGTTTACGAGCGCGCACTGGACCCTGGGGGTCCGCAAGGCGGGCAGCACCGATGCCTACCGGCCGATTCCGGCCAACTCCGGAACCATCGGCTACGAGCACGCCGTCGAGGCCGATCGCGGCAATTCCGGGCGCTATGCCTACGAGGTAATCCGGACCGGTAATCCGACTCCGACGATGACGTTTGCTCGGAGTTTCGCGGATCGGTTCTCTATGGATCTCCTCGAGCGCCATGAGGCAATCGATATCGAGGCTGCCTTCCTCGGCGCCCAGATCGGCACCGGTGCCTACCGCGAGTCGCTGGTATTCCGGCTGCCCTCCGCGGGCATCTCGAAGGATGAGGCCCCGGTGAGCGGCGATGGTCGCATTCAGGAATCGATTGAGCTCAGCGGTGAAACCGACGACGACGGCAACCCGCCGGTCACCATCACCGCCATCACCACCCGGGACTGGACACCTTCAGCGTGAACGTAGCCAGCGTGCCGCCGGCGGGCATTGAGGGAGAAGTTTCTCGGCCCCTCACCCCGCCGGAGGAACGCTGAATCCGGATCAGCGAGAACCTGATGCCCATCGAGCGTGACATCACGGCGACCCTAAGGCACCGGCAGGAAGGCGATCCCAAGCTCTTCGAGCGCGCCGCCGCCGATATCAAAGAGATGGGCCGCGCGGCCGATCAGGCTGGCGATCAATCCCGACAATCCGCCGGCAGCGTCGACCAGCTCGAAGATCAGGTACGCCAGCTGGAGCAAGCCCTCGAAAAGGCAAACAAGGATCTTGATCACTTCAAGCGGACCGGAGAAGGGATTGATCAGGTCCGCGAATCCTTCCTCAATTTACGGACGGCCATCGCCACGCTGGCGATCGGGGCGGTCCTCGATCTCTTACGGCGGGGTCTCTCAGAGACCCTCGAGGTCAGTATCCGACAAGAGCAAGCGCTTAAGGCCCTTGACGCCGCCCTGGAGTCGACCGGCGGGCAAGCCGGAATCACCAAACAAGAGCTGGTCGGAATCGCCCAGGGACTTCAGGAGGTCACCAACTACGGCGACGAGGCCATCGAGGAGATGGAGGCGATTCTACTCACCTTTACCAACCTCGGCCGGGAGGTTCTCCCCGAGGCGATTGAGCGGGTCCTCGACATATCAACCCGCATGGATGGTGATCTGAAATCCGCCGCCCTTCAGGTCGGGAAGGCGCTCAATGATCCCGTCGCCAATCTCGGAGCTCTTTCCAGAGCCGGAATCCAGTTCAGCGACGAGCAGAAGAACCTGATCAAAACGCTCGTCGAAACAGGGGATCTTCTCGGTGCTCAGAAGATCATCCTCGCCGAGCTGGAAACCCAGTTCGGCGGCTCCGCCCGGGCGGCGCGCGATACCTTTGGCGGAGCGCTCCAGTCGGCCCAGAACCTCGCCGGCGACCTGCTCGAGAAGATCGGCGAAGGCGGTCTCTCCCAGGCGCTGCGCAACGTCGCGGAGGACTTCACCGAGGCCGGCTCAAGCGGCGGTAAGGCATTCGAGGAAATCGGCCGCGTGCTCGGCTCCCTGATCACCCTCATCTCCATCCTGGCCAAGGGTGCCAAAGCGGGAATGACCGCCATATCGGGCGCCGTGGGCATCGCTCTCGGAAGCATTGCGCACGGCGTCCTCGAACTCGTCGACCTGCTCAATGAAATCCCCGGACTCGACAAAATTATTGATGACCGCGAGCTCCAGCACATCCGCGACGTGGTTCAAGAGTTTATCAAAGGCGTCGCCGAGGACACCGAAGGCGGCCTCCGCGGGGCGCAGGAAGCGCTGTCGAAAGATCTCGATCGTTTGATCGATCTGTTGCGGGGCGCCGGAGAGGCAACCGCCGGAGGCGTCAAGGAGGTCAACCGAGGGCTCGAAGGGGTCGACACGGCGCCCCTTCAACGACTGCAGGAGTCGGTTGCTTCCTTTATTGAAAAAGTCAACAAGGCGAGCGCCGCGGATCTGGGCGGCGCTCTCGGCCGGGCACTGGCCGGGGAAGGGCAGAAGATTCTTGGTGAATTTCAACGGTTGGGCATTGAGGTACCCGCGGAACTGCAAAAAATCACCGGAGCCTTACAAGACGGAACTGCGACGTGGCGCAAGGCGATACACAGTATCGACCTGGGAGAATTCCGGGGCGCAGACGAAAGCACGCAGAGAAAGGTTCAAGAACATTTTCGAAATATGGTCGAGTCGATCAAGAAAGCCGGCGGAGCGATCGGTGAGGATATCCAGATAATCGGTAACCAACTGGGCGTTTTCGTGGCGCAGTGGGATCCCGTTGCCGCCGGTGTAAAAAAGGGCAGTGATGCACTCACCGATTGCGCTAAGAAAACCGGGGAAGCCGCCGCATCTGTTAAAAACGCCGGCGACGCCGCCAAGGAGTCGGGCGACGCCATCGGTGATCTGGGCACCCGAGCCTCCGAAGCGGCGGAGGGCGTACGAGACGTCACCGCGGAAGTCAATGCCCAGGTGCAGGAACTGCGAAAGGCGAGCCTTGACGAAGTGACGGCTTCTTATGAAAATTTTGTTCAGCGATTTAAGGAAGCGCGCGACTCGCTTGGTCAGCAGGAGCTCAAGGATGCCTTCGCTCCTGAGGCAGAGGCGATCCTTGCCGAATATAATCGTTTGGGGGTCGAAGTACCGGCGGCCATGCAGAAGCTATGGGACGAAGTGATCAATAAGATTTCCGAAGCAAGAAAGAGAATAAGTGATATTAATACCCAAGAATTCCTGTTGAAGCCGGAGCACGTTCAAGAATCCATTCGTGAGGTGTTCCGGGTGGCGGTCTCGGAGATCCAAACAGCGGGTGAAGAGCTCGGACCGGCGGTGAAGGAGGTAGGAGAAAGGATCGGCGTTATTGTAGAGGATCTTGAGCCCATGCGCACCGCCGCAAAGGAATCCGCCGACGCGATCGGAGATTTCGGCGAGGCGGCCTCTGAGGCAGCGAAAGGTCCGGAGGTCGTGACCGAAAAGGTCGAGGCCATGGCCGAGCAAATGAAGGCGGCCCGTGAAAGTACGGCTGAGGCTCAGGAAGGGATCGGAAAGATGGCCTCGACCGCCGCCGAAGCCGGGGAAAATATAAAGAAAGGGGCCGAGAACGCCGAAAAATCAGCCGGAGCCTTTCAGGAGACGGCGGAAAGGGTCGAGGAGGGAACAACCGCTCTGAGCGACCAAGCCGAGGCGGCATCGGAAGCGGGCGGAAAGCTGGATCAGACGAAGGAAGCGGCGGAGAATCTGGCGATTGCCGAGGAGTCTGCCAAGACCGGTATGGAGGCACTCAACGATCAACTGGCGACGATCGAGACCCGGCTGGCAGCGGTCGAGGAGAGGATGCGGAATCTGGCGAACGCGGTGAAAGATGCTTTTACCGGTGTTGCTGAGCTGACGCAGCCGCTGGAGGACGCTTTGGAACGTACTGCGGCAAAAGCTGATAAACTATCTGATAGCCTGAATCGCGTACGCACCGCCGGAGGATGACATGGCAACGCTAGTCGATTATTTGACGGATTTAAATACGCGGCTCGACGGAACCGTCGGCCTTGCCGAGAAGGCTGAGAGAGCCCTGTTGACCGTCGTCCCGGGGATTGAGTCGACCGCAGCTACGATCGCGATGGCTCAGGGCACGCTCGAAGCAAACGCTGCATCTCTGTCTTCAAGTCTCGATCGGATAGAGTCCGGGATTGATACTGTAGGTGAAAAGGTGGCGTCCTTTTCGGCGGCGGCAGGTGTGGCCGCCGGCACCATTGCCGACGCCGTTACCAGCATCGGTACCAGTACCGCAAGGGTTACCGAGCATGCGGACCGAATGTCCGAACACCTCCGCAAGGTCGAGGAAGAGTCCAGGGCTACCGTTGAACGCTTGCGGGATTATGCTGCGACGGAACTCGACGATCTCCTTCAAAGAGTCGACCAATTTTCAGATTCTATCAGTGGCCCGACGGCCGAAATGCTGAAACTCGCGATCGCCGAGGTAAAAGACGGTGTGCTGTCAGTCGAGGAATTCGCCCGAGTATACGGCGATACCATGATTGACATTGAAAACGGCAAGGTCGCCCTGCGTGAGCTCTTGCAGGGAACGGATCCCAGGCAGTTCCGCAAACGCGCCCAGGAAATCCGTAGGGTCAACCTCGAGCTCGCTGAGATCATGGCGCTGTTGACCGGCCTGCAGAATCAGGCAGCTCAGGGATTGCTCGATCTGATCCGACTTTACCAGGAGGGTGAGATCACCTGGAAGCGCCTGCTCGAGGCGGCGCGGGACGTGATCGAGGCCGCCGGAGAGGAATCACAAACCGGTGCGCTCGCCGAGAAATTGGAGGACTACCTGCGCCGAAGCCGCTCGAGCCGAGGAGGACCCCTATGACGACCGAGCTCGCCGTACCCACGAACGCCTGTCTCGACGGCCTCCACCTGGAGGTCCCTACCAGAGAGTGGCGCATCCTGCCCGAGCATCGTGCCACGGTCCGCACCTTGGCGCTCGGCGATCGCCGAGAGCAGCTCGCCGATCCCGGACCCGGCATGCCTTACCGGCGGATCAAACGGCGATTCACTCTCCGCTGGCCGCATGTCGGCGACATCCGCAAGGCTCTCGAAGAGCTCGTCGCGGTCCCGGGGATGCACGATCTGATTCTCTGGCGTCATGAGCAGCTCGCCTGGCCCGCCGACGGCCAGCGCGATGAGTTTCACATGCCCAACGAGTGGATACTGGCGGTCGACTACATGACGCCGCCGCAGGGGCTTTCCGCTGATCGCTTCGTGCCCGAGGTCAAGGTCGGCCGCGGCGGCGCGATCCTGACCTACAGCACGGTCGACGACACCACCTACGCCGGCGGCACCCCGCCCGCCGTGGAGGTCTGGTTCAACGCTCCGGACGACGGCTCCGGAGCAAGCTGCAAGCTCCCCGAGCCGCCGCCGGCCGGGAGTGTCGTCTACGCCCGGGTGGTGCCGGTCTATCGCGTCCTGGTCGCGCCCCAGCAGTCGGAAAAAAGCCTTACCGAGCCCATCCGCGAGCCGGCGGAGATTACTCTTCTGGAGGTTTGAGCATTGCCGATCGCCGGAACCTGCGATCTCACCGCCCGCGTCGTCGCCCCTGCCGGACAGATAGCCACCCTGGTGGCCACCGTCAACGACGGCACCACCCCGGCAACCCTGGTAGGGACGGTCAGCGGTACTCGGCTCGACAGCTTCGACCTGCGGACGATTTGCACGGGCCTGCGCGTCGTCCTCGACGGCGCCGACGTGACCGCGGACCTGGTCGGTCCGGTGACCCTGCGCGAATCGCTCGACAATCCCCTCCGCTCCGCTTCGTTCGCCCTCGTCGGCCGACGGTATTCGCCCGTGGTGACGATCACCACCTGGACCCGGACGCCGGTTGAGATCTGGTTCCGCCAGGGCGTGCCCGGGAATATCGACGAGCACCTCGAGCTCCGCGGCTATGTCGACAGCTGCTCCTCCTCGGCCGACGGCGTCTACTCGATCGAGGTAGGTGATCTCGGCCTCTGGTACGTCAAGGCCGGGGTGTGCCTCGAGTACCAGCCGTTTGCCGGCAAGCGGCGCGGTCAGATCTGCCGCGAGATTGCCGCCGCGGCCGGGATTGCGGTCACCGACATTCCCGACGGCGCGCTTTACCGCAAGTCCTACGAGACCGCCGGCGGGCGCGTGTACGAGCTCGTCGCCGAGGTCGGCGAGCCCGAGGGCTGGTTTTGGCGCACCGACAACCACGGCACGCTCGTGGCCTACACCGCCGAGCTCGGCGAGCCCCCCGCGGCGCCGGATCACGTCTGGCACCTTGCCGATCTCGACGCGCCGCCCCGGATCAGCCCTCCGGAGGACATGCCCTCGACGTGGATTGTCCGCGGCAGCTCCGCGGTCTACTGGGAGTCCGAGGGACTCCGGACCGAGGTGAGCGAGGTGCGGATCTACGCGCCCTATGCTCCCCTGGGGGCCGTGGAGCGGCAGCTGTCCGACGGCTCCCGGCAGCCGATGTCGCCGTCGAGCGTCGTTTCCGAGCGACTGGTCTCGCTCGTGCGCGAGGAGGCCACATTTCGCGGGGAGCTCCTGATACGCCGTACCACTACGGAGTGGGGATGGTACAACCCCGCGCACGCCACCCTCTCGACCTCGGCCGGCGGCTCGCTCGGCGCCGGTCCGGGTCCGGATGGGCTCTACTACCTCACCGTCTATATCGATTCCTCCGGCCGGGCGGTGACCTGGATCGTCGAGCGCTTTGTCGAGACGTCTCGTGAGATCGAGGCGCCGTCCTATGACGCCGACGGCACCCTGCTCGCGACCGAGACATCTATATATAGATGGCACCGGCGCACTCAGGCGGTGCGGCATGCATCGAGTCCGGATTTCACGGTTCACGGGTCGGTGATCGGCGACGACAACGTCTCCTATCGTGACTTCGCCGCCGGCCGCATCGAGGACTACGGCCGCGCCGAGCGCCGCGTGATCACGTACGAGTACGCCGCGAGCGGCGCCGAGCAGCGCGAGATCGAGGAGACCTACGGATTCTACGCTCCGCGCTCATCCGTCGAGCCGACCTCGCCCTACTACGTCGTCTACGGCGGCACCGGTCAGGTCGATCTCACCGCCGACCGGCGGCGCACGGAGCGCCGGGAGCGCCGCCAGCACCTCGACGCCTCCGGACGCCTGCAGGGGGAGACCGAGGTCACGTCGGCGTGGTACGCCCATCCGATGCCTCAGGGCGAGCACGACTGGGGCAATAGCCAGCGCAGCAATGCCGACGAGGAGTCGTTCCGGGTCACCGAGCGCCGGGATCGACGCTTCCGCGCCCGCGGCCCGGGCAGCTACGAGGAGGAGACCCTCCGCGAGGACGGCTCCCGCGACCGGGAGATCCGAGCCGGATCGCCGCCCTTGCCGCGCTACCGGGCGAGCGCCTGGACCCGGCTGGTTCAGGAGGCGATCGAGATCATCTGGGATAACGACGTCCTCCGCGCTTGGTTCGGATCCGAGGCCCGGGTGCTCAGCAACGAGCACATCCAATCCGACGCCGAAGCCCGGGCCTTTCTGCTCCGCCAGATCCGGCGCGAGCTCGCGCATGAGATCACCGTTTCCCGGCCCGAGACCCTGGCCCGGCCGGGCCAGACCGTGCACCTGATCGACCCGAGCCAGGGTATCGATGACCGGTGCCTGCTGGTATCGCGGGAGGTAACCCGTCACCCGTCCACGGGGGAGGCCACGGGGCGCTACGTCCTGGAGCTGCCCATCATCTAGA
>Ga0180432_10004497_pt1 | contig 19113 bp, 16 predicted proteins | sample SS_ome_10_FD_132414 | JGI IMG/M metagenome (GOLD analysis project Ga0180432, IMG submission 132414) | Hypersaline lake sediment archaeal communities from the Salton Sea, California, USA - SS_1_MS_2 metaG | ecosystem: Environmental > Aquatic > Non-marine Saline and Alkaline > Hypersaline >...
ATCATCACCGGATGATAGGGCGGATAACCCCGCTCCTCTCCCTCATACCGCCTCATTATGGCCGAAAGGTCCATCATGTCTACCACGTCCGATATGAAGTACACCAGGTGGTCGCTCGGCAGCCAGTCACGCATGGAAACGGGCATCAGAAACATCTGGTCTCGATCATAAGGCCGGAACGTCTTGCTCATCCTGACCTCCCTCTATCAATTCCGACCCTATTATATCACATATACTCCGCTATGTCTACCCTGGATTACTCGGACAGGCTCCTAGGCCCACGCCATCTTTGAAACAAACCAGAATTCGTGTCCTGGTGAAGGAGTGTCCCTGAAATAGCTTGGCAATGGAGCCCCCCGTGTCATTCCTGCTTGTCCCGGTTCATCGGGGCGCAGGCAGGAATCCAAGAGACGGTGGTGGGGAGGTTCCCACGACGCAGGCATCCTGATCCTTCATGGTACGGCTGCCATCCGGATCTCAGGGAGCCTTGGCCTGAAGCTTAAGCTCATCGAGGTCGAGCGGTTCTCCCTTGGAAGGCTCCGGTCGCAGGCTGATGGCCCCGATGGGGCAGACGTCCTCACACACACCGCACCCCATGCACTTGACCAGATTGACAACGGCCCTCTCTTCCGCTTCATCCAGGCTCAGGGCGACAAATGGGCAGACGCCGTCCACGCAGGCTGCGCAGGCGTTGCACTCATCGCTGACCTGGGCCACGTAGCCCGAAGGGGCCAGGAAAGGGACAGCCCCTTCGAGCAGGTTCCACATCCTCACCCCGACACAGCAGCAACTGCAGCAGTTGCAGATGGCCACGAACCTGTCACCCATCTCCTTCTTGAAGTAGGCGCAGTGTACGAACCCTTTCTGGTGCGAGAATTCCAGCACGTTGATGGCCTCGTCCTGGGAGATCTTGCGGAAAAGGGGGTTCTGATCAGCCAGAAATGACGACCAGGGGTCGCCCACGAAGAGGCACACCTCCATGGGAGGAGGAAGACAGGGCTTCTCCTGCATCCTGCGGCAGACGCAGGAACCCACAGCGATCGACTCCGGGTTCAGAAGGATCACGTCCTTGGCCGTCTTGAAGGGGACAACCTTCTCAGGCACCTTCAGGTCCAGGTGCTGCTTCTGGGATACCAGCTTGATGGCGTCCGCCAGCTTGACGATCTTGGCGTGATAGGTGTTGGTCTCGGCACTGGGGGCTGCTTCCGCCGTTATCTGCGCGTAGGCAGCAACCATCTCCTCGATCTCTTCAGGCAGCTTCTCTGCTGGCTCTATGGCCGGAAGACCAGAGTTCAGGAAGACCTGGTAGATGTAGTGCTCGAGGTGTTTCATGTAGAGGTAGCTGGGGAAGAAGTCGTTCTTGTTCTCAGGTGGGAAGAAGTCGAAAAGCGCCCTGGTCACGTTGTGGTGCATGATCCCCCCTTTGCTGAGAGTTGTGGCCCTTTGGTGGAATAGTAGAACCACCTATATCACAGCAGACGCGACCATGTCAAACAGACCGGCAGACCAGAAATCCGCCATCTCACGGGTTGGCCCAAAGGTGTTCTTTGAGCACCCGCCGGGTGAAGGAATTACCCCTCAAGAGATGCTTCATAGACGGTCGATTCTGGTCCCCTCACCCCAGAATGCTACTGGAGGGGCGGTGAGCTCATTTCCAGTTTCCACCAGGGCACGGCTGGGACCCTGGCCTACATGGTAGTGAACGGGATCGATCGAATAGAACCGTAGTCGGGGTCGTCCCTGTACCCGACAAAGGGCCTGGGTACTGCCTTGCTGATCGACCCTAGCCGCCACGTGACAGGCATCTTGGAGCGGCGAGCGGGGGTCGGGGTGGCCCCACCCCGGGGTTGCCACGCCCCGAGACTCCGCCCTGCTGGGAGGGCCTTCTCTCACTTCACATACACTGTCTTGACGTTCACAAACTCCCGTATGCCGAAGTGCGACAGCTCCCGTCCGTAGCCGCTGCCCTTTATGCCCCCAAAGGGCAGGCGAGGGTCGGAGACCACGTAGGAGTTCACGAAGCAGTTGCCGGCCTCGATCTCCTCGGCGGCTATCCTCTCCCCTCTGGCAACGTCCCTGGTGAATATCGCAGCGCCCAGGCCGAAAGCCGTGTCGTTGGCCACCCGGATGGCCTCGTCCTCGTCCTGTACAGTCACGATCGCAGCCACCGGTCCGAAAAGCTCCTCGTTGTACGCCGGCATCCCTTTGACCACGTCCGTCAGGACGGTAGGGGGATAGAAAGCGCCTTTTCCCTCCGGGACCTGGCCTCCCAGCAGGCACCTGGCGCCCATCCCTATGCTCTCAGTCACCTGGCGGTGCAGGTCATCCCTCAAGTCATGTCTGGCCATGGGGCCGAGGGTGGTCGCTTCTTCCATAGGGTCGCCCATCCTGGCTGCCAGCATGCGCTCGACCACCAGGTCCTCGAACAGTCCTCTCTGCGACGCGGTGACGATGAAGCGCTTGGCGGAGATGCACGTCTGGCCGCAGTTGATCAGCCTGCTGGCAACGCATGTCTCCGCTGCCATATCCAGGTCGCCATCGTCCAGGACCACGTAGGGATCGCTGCCCCCGAGTTCCAGGACGCTCTTCTTGACCATCTGCCCTGCCCTGGCCGCAACGGCCCTCCCCGCCTCGGCGCTTCCGGTCAGGGTCACCCCCCTGACCAGGGGGTTCTCGATCACGGGACCGGTCCTGTGGCTGCCTATTATCAAGGCCCTGAATACACCCTCCGGGAAGCCGGCCTGGTGGAAGGCGTCCTCAATAGCCAGGGCGCAGCCAGGCACATTGGAGGCATGCTTCATCACGACCGTGTTGCCGGCCATGAGAGTGGGAGCAGCGAAGCGGAACACCTGCCAGAAAGGGAAGTTCCAGGGCATTATGGCCAGGATGACGCCGAGGGGTTGGAAGCAGACGTAGCTCCTTGTTGCCTCGGTGTCCACTTCTTCGGCATGCAGCATCCCTTCGGCATTGTCGGCATAGTGGTCGCAGGCCCAGGCGCACTTGGCCACCTCCCCCCGCCCGCTGGCCAGCGGCTTGCCCATCTCACGGGCCATCAGCATGGCGAGCTCCTGCTGCCGGTCTCGAAGCAGCCGGGCCAGCCGTCTCATGGACGCTGCCCGATCGGCGAAGCCTGCCCTGCGCCAGCCGACGAAGGCCCCATGCGCTTCCTGGATGATCCCCTCCACCTCCTCCACCGTCATCTCCTGATAGACCGCCATTGTCCTACCCGTGGCGGGACTAACAGCGCGGATTGTCATGTCAGCCTCCTCCGTGACAGATTGCGCTCAGGCTCGCGGTCGGGGCCGGATGGGCGCAGTGGCCCAGTCGGCCGGCTGTGCCTGTTGCTTGGAGGGTCCGGCGAGGCACTGAGCGCCGGGTTCGACCCATTATAACCGCCCCATCACGGCGCGCACGAGGCTGCCCTGCCCCTCAGCTCACAGGACACCCCCTCTATCCGGTCTCACGGCAGACAGTCTGGCAGTGTGCTATAATCAGGCCGAGGGGTCTGAGCCCAGTGCCGAGGCTCACCGGAGTTGGCCACACAGGCGGAGTTCTGGCATGCGGACCTGCAGGTAGAGGCCAATCCTCCAGTGGTTCTGTGCCGCTCCGCTTCTCTGTCGACAAGGTAGACCCATGAAGCTATGGAGAAAACCCTTTGACCACGAGGCGAAGGCCGTCCGGCCTTCAAAGGTGGTCATAAACAGGGAAAGGTGCAAGGGCTGCGAGTACTGTGTGGAGTTCTGTCCCACGGGCGCACTGGTGATGAGCGACGAGATGAACGCCAAGGGCTACCTCCTGCCCAAGGTGGCCGACGAAGAGAAATGCCTTGGCTGCGGCCTGTGCGAGGTGATCTGCCCGGACTTTGGCATCTTCGTCATCCCGCAGGACGGCAGCCGGACAACGTAATCTGCCTATGGCTGACGACGCTATACTCGAGGGCGAGTTCTTCATGAACGGCGACGAGGCCTGCGCCGAGGGAGCCATCGCTGCAGGCTGTCGCTTTTTTGCCGGCTATCCAATCACCCCTGCCACAGAAGTGGCTGAACGCATGAGCCGCCGGCTGCCGCAGGTGGGTGGGGTGTACATCCAGATGGAGGATGAGCTGGCCTCCATGAATGCCGTGCTTGGAGCGTCATGGGCCGGGGTCAAGGCCATGACCTCCACCTCCGGTCCCGGATTCAGCCTGATGATGGAGAACCTGGGCCTGGGGGCCATGTTGGAGACCCCCTGCGTATTGGTCAACATACAGAGGGCGGGACCCTCGACCGGGCTGCCAACGCTGGTGGGACAGGGTGACATGATGCAGGCAAGATGGGGCACCCACGGCCTCTACGAGCTTATTTCCCTTGTACCCAGTTCACCCCAGGAGATCTATGACCTGAGCGTCACTGCCTTCAACCTGTCGGAGAGGTACCGCGTGCCGGTGCTGATCATGTCCGACGAGGTGGTGGGGCACATGAGTGAGAAGGTGGTCATGAGGCGGGTGCCACCTGAGGATATTGTGGAAAGGCGACGGCCCACCAAGCCGCCCGGCGAGTACTGGCCATACGAACCGGACGACGACCTGGTCCCCCCCATGGCCATCGCCGGCCAAGGATACCGTTTCCACGTCACCGGGCTGACCCATGATGAGAGGGGATATCCGGTCATGACTGCCGAGGCGCAGGACGTCCTCGCCCGCCGCCTGGTGGACAAGATCAGGGTCAACCGCAGCGATATCATTATGCTCGAGGAGGTGGACACAGAGGACGCTGACGTCATTGTCTGCGCCTACGGGATCACCTCCCGGGTTGCCCGTCGCGCTGTGCGGCAGGCGCGAGATGGTGGGATCAGGGCGGGGCTGGTGAAGATGATCACGGTGTGGCCCTTCCCTGAAGATCGGATCAGAGAGCTTGCCTCACAGGCAAGGGCCTTCGTTGTGCCGGAGATAAACTACGGCCAGGTGGTACTGGAAGTGGAACGCTGTGCTGCGGGGAAAGCCAGGGCGGTGCTGGTGCCGCACATGGGTGGCGGGGTGCACCGTCCCGAGACCGTTCTGGATGCGATACGGGGGGCAGTCTTGTGACGACGGCAGTGACGACTGAGAAGCACCCCTATGACCCCTACCTGAGGGTTGACAGGATGCCGCACATATGGTGCGCGGGGTGCGGGGTCGGCCCGGCAGTGGGCTGCTTCATCAAGGCCATAGAAAGGTCGGGAGTGAACCCTGACAGGATCGCCTTGATCTCGGGGATAGGGTGCGCCGGTCGCGCCGCTGGCTACGTGAGGCTTGACTCCTTCCATACCACCCACGGCCGGGCCCTGCCCTTCGCCACCGGCCTGAAACTGGGGAACCCCGAGCTGAACGTGGTCATCTTCTCCGGCGACGGGGACCTGGCAGCCATAGGGGGCAACCACCTGATACACGCCGCCCGCCGTAACATCGACATGACGGTGATCTGCATCAACAACTTCAACTACGGCATGACCGGAGGTCAGCTCGGGCCGACCACGCCTCTGGAGGCACGCAGCTCAACATCTCCCTACGGCAATTTCGATCCCCCGTTCAACCTGCCTCACCTGGTGGCCGCCTGTGGGGCGACCTATGTGTCCAGGTGGACGGTCATACACCTGCGGCAACTGGAGAGGTCTATCGCCGAGGCCATGGTCAAGCCTGGGTTCAGCTTTATAGAGGTGTTGGCCCCCTGCCCCACCGTCTACGGCAGGATGAACAAGCTGGGCCAGGGCACGGATGAACTGCATACCTACCAGAGCAGATGTGTCGTCCAGAACGGGGCAGACCCGAAGGACGCCGAAATAGGGCTCAGCGGTACCATCATTGTGGGCAAGTTCGTGGACACCGAGCGTCCCACCTTCTGGGACCACTGCATGAAGGTGTTCAAGAAGGCCCAGAAGAAGTGACGGGTCGTGCAGCGAGCCGGTGACCAGCCGGGCCGGTCCGACGCAGGTTTAGCATCGTGGAAAGAAGGGAACTGAGAATAGCTGGCTTTGGCGGGCAGGGAGTCGTCCTGTCCGGGTCCATCGTGGGCAAGGCGGCCTCGATATATGACCAGGGCTTTGCCGCGCTGACCCAGAGCTACGGGCCGGAGGCCCGCGGCGGCTCCTGCACCGCAGAGATAGTGATGTCCCCCGAGCCGGTGGACTATCCCTACGTCACCCACCCCCAGGTGGTGATCATCCTGGCACAGGAGGCCTATGCCAACTACGGGCGCAATGCGCCGCCTGGCACCCTGGTGATCATCGACCCTGACCTGGTGACCCCGGACCCGGATATCGAGCCTGCACCGCTTCTGATCCCCGCGACACGCATGGCGCGGGAGATGGGCCGGGTGGTGGTGGCCAACATAGTCATGCTCGGCTTTCTGGCGGCTGTAGGCGACCTGCTCCCTCCTGAGGCGCTCCGAAAGGCAGTAGAGGCTTCCGTGCCCCAAGGTACAGAGGAGTTCAATCTGAAGGCCTTCGATCTGGGACATGCCTACGGCCTGGAGCACGGAGGACAGAGTGGCGACTCAGCGAACTAGGCAGGTCGCCGTATTCGGCGGAGATGTCCTGGCGGCACAGTGTGCTTTGACACTGGCCCAGTTGGGCGTCAATGTCGACGTCATCACCACCTCGATCGACCTCAGAGCAGACTCCAACGACAGCACCGGAGAGTCCTCCAACGCGGACCTTTTTCGTCTCCGGCCGCTGCTGCTGCGGGCGGCCAGGCACAGCAGGGTAGAGGTCCACACCAACACCAGGGTCGAGGGCATTGCCCCCAGGCGCAGGGGGTACGCTCTGCGGGCGGTCAAGAACCCTCGATACGTCAAGACGGACCTGTGTACCAGTTGCGGCCAATGCACTGAGGTATGCTCAGTGGAGGTCCCCTTCCTTCAAGGGGGCAAGTGGCTGAGGCATAACGCCATCCATGCTCCGTCCCTGGGCGTCCGCTCCATACCTTCGGCCTATTCCATAGACAAGCTTGGCGTTTCTCCCTGCACCGCAGGCTGCCCTCTCGGCATCAATGTGCAGGGCTTCGTCTCCCTTGTTGCAGCCGGCAAGGTGGACAAGGCACTGGCCCTGATCAGCGAAGCGGCCCCACTGGCCGGTGTCCTGGGCCGGGTCTGCACCCATCCCTGCGAGGAGGTCTGCAGGAGGTCAGAGGTGGATGAAGCGGTGTTCATCAGGGCCTTGCACCGCTATGCCGCCGACAACGCTGCCAGCCCTGTCCGCTTCACTCGTAAAGCCGGCGCAGGCGCGAGACGGGAGAGGATAGCCATTGTGGGAAGCGGTCCGGCCGGGCTTGCCTGTGCCTGGGAGCTGGCCCGTCGCGGCTATACGCCCACCATATTCGAGTCCCACGCCGTGGTCGGTGGAATGCTGGCCACCGGCATCCCCAGGTTCCGCCTGCCCCGTGAGGTCCGGGAGAGGGAGGTCAAGGCCATCCTGGACATGGGTGTGGAGGTACGGACCGGCATCACGGTTGGGCGCGACGTGGCCATACCCGACCTGCGGGAGAGAGGGTTTCGGGCCTTCTTCGTTGCCATTGGGGCCCAGGAGAACCGGGAACTGGGCATCCCCGGCGAGGACCTGGAAGGGGTTGTCGATGGCATGTCCCTCCTCTTTGAGCTGAACCTGAAGGTCGGCGCTTCAGTGGGCAGGAACATGGTGGTCATCGGTGGCGGCAATAGCGCCGTAGACTCTGCCAGGGCCGCGCGACGGCGCGGCAGACGAAATGTTACCATCATCTACCGCCGCACAGCCGAAGAGATGACCGCGGTCAAGGAAGAGGTTGAAGAGGCTATCAACGAGGGAGTTGCCATTGAGTACCTGACCTCACCGGTGGAGATCCTGGGCGACGGCACCAATGTTACCGGGGTCCGGTGCCAGAAGATGGCGCTGGGCGAACCGGGTCCCGACGGCCGTCGAGAGCCGGTACCCATTCCCGGGTCTGAGTTCGTAATGGAAGCAGATCACGTGGTCCTGGCCGTTGGCCAGCGGCCCAGCACGGCCCAGTTGACTAAGAAGAGGCTGGAGCTGAACGAGGACGACACCATAGTAGTCGATCCCATTACCCTGGTCACTGGCGTGCCTGATGTCTTCGCTGGCGGCGACTGCGTGACCGGACCGAACAGTGTGGTGGATGCCATGGCTGCGGGTCTGCGTGGAGCGGAGTCCATCGACAGGTTCGTTAGAGGGCGCAGCCTGACCAAGGGCGAGCGCGTTGAGAGACCGCAACCCGCCGACGTGAACATGGCCGATAGATACGCATCGCCATACAAGCGTGCCCCCATGCCTTTCATCCCCCGCGCCCAGAGGATGGGCACCTTCGAGGAGACCAGCCTGGGGCTTCCCCCGTGGGTGGCGGAACGGGAGGCTGGGAGGTGCCTCAACTGCGCCCTGTGCAGCGGCTGCCTGGAGTGCCAGGAGGCCTGCCAGGTGGGCGCCGTGTTCCACGACGACTCCACCGAGAAGCTGGAGATGCAGGCTGACGCTCTGGTGGAGTTCGTCTCCGGCGAGGCCAATCCCCTGGCCTACCTGGTGGACTCAGGGATGGGCAGGTACGGAGCGCCCCCTGCAGGGCGGCCGGGTGTCTATACCATTGCCGTGGAAGAGGGTGATGGCCTGTGGGGCAAGCTCGACCTGGCATCTGCCGTTGCCATGCGGGTGGCCGCCTATCTTGACCTGCGGGCGGAGAAGAGGCTTTCGGAGCCGGAGACCGAACATGAGGCCGCGCCCGGTTGGGCTCTGGCGGGGCCGAGGCAGCCCGCCGCGCCGGAGGGCCAGCCCCGGACGAGCCTTATCCTGTGCCACTGCGGTGGCAGCATCAGCTCCGTCATAGACTTCGCCCAAGTGAGCAGACAGGCGGTGGGACATCCCGGGATATTCAGCGTTGAACAGATATACCAGGCGTGCACCGAGGAAGGGGCGCGCCGGATTGCCGCCCACGCGGCGGCCTGGCAGGCAGACCGCCTTGTTCTGGCAGCCTGCCGCTGCTGCAACCAGGACCAGATATGCTTCAGTTGTACCGACAGGCGGGTGATGTGCCAGCATTATCTGAGCGAGCATCTGGTCCTGCCGCCGCACGGGGGCGTTGACTTCGTGAACATCCGGGAGCAGTGTGCCTGGGTCCATAGGAATGCACCTGAGGACGCCACGAGGAAGGCCATGGAGACGATCTTCGCGGCGGTGGACCGGGGCCTGTCGGACCGGGTCGAGGATGCGACCGAGAGACCCATTGGCGGGAACGTCTTGGTGATAGGCTCCAGTGTATGCGCACTTACAGCGGCAAGGAGCCTGGTGGACCGTGGGCACCGTGTGTCTCTGGTCTCGGGTCCTATCACCGGCAAGAAGAGACCCGGACGGCAGAAGGCCAGGTATCTCAAGGCCAGAGAGGACCTCGATCAGCAACTGCACCGGAAGCCGGTGGACGCCATGCCCTGGCCCAAGGAGTTATCTCTCGGCGGGACACCAGGGCAGTATGAGGCCGCTCTGGGCTACGACACCGAGACGGTCCACGTCGAGGCTGCGGCCGTGATCCTGGTGCTTGAGAATGAGATCGGTGATGCCGGGGAGGCTTATGCCTCTGTATCGGGAGACAGCCTCCTCGGGCGTATCATCAGACACAAGAGCCGCTTCCTGGGGTCCGAGGCCGCCGGGCCGCATTCCCTGATGTCCATTACCATCGGGGAGAACGCGGGGATCTTCATCGTAGCCCTAGACGACGCGGAGGCCGTCGAGGAACAGGTAACGAAGGGGGAGGCGGCTGCCGCTGCGGCCTGGAGCTACCTGGCGCAGGGCACAGTCAGGCCCCGAACTGACTCAGTGTCCATCAACGCCCGGCTGTGCCGTGGCTGCGGCGACTGCACGACGGTTTGCCCCTATATCGAAATGAAGGCCAGCGAAGGCGGCAGGTCCTCCGCCTACGTCGAACCTGCGCTGTGCCTGGGATGTGGTGCGTGCCTTTCGCTGTGTCCCACAGGCGCCATCAGCCAGCCCCTTCAGGGTGACCGGCAATTGACATGGGTGCTCGGGGCACTCCTGGGGCAGGCTGGGGCCCCATGTGAGGTGGTGGTGTGAGCGCGTCGCCGAACCTCGTGGTCTTTGCCTGCAACTGGGACGGCCTCACCTGCCTGGAAGCCGCCGGGCAACAGGGCCTCGGCTATCCGACCTGGGTAAGGGTCGTCAGGGTCAACTGCCTTTCCCGGATCAACCTGGGACTGATCCTCAAGGCTTTGGACCTGGGTGCAGACGGTGTGGTGCTCCTGGGCTGCCAGCCGGGTCAGTGCCATTACGACATAGGCTCGACCTGCATCCAGGAGGAGTACCGCAGGGCACAAGAGGTCTTCAAGTTGCTGGGGATCGAGGAGGAACGGCTTGTTCTGGTCCTCGTTGCACCCGGGGATGCCGAGAGCTTCGTGGCCGCAGTGAACGGACTGGCTGGGCGGTTGCAGACGGCCCGGCCTGGCATAGGGGCGACACGGACCGGGTAGTAGCAGGGACTGGCTGGGGCATATGTTCGACATAGACAGCGAGATACAGGAAACCAGGGTCCGGCTGTGCCTTGACTGCGGTAAGTGCACCGTAGTCTGCCCGGTGGCTCAGTGCGACCCCGATTTCAACCCGCGTCTGATAGTGCAGAGACGGCTGGGAATGGATGGCAGCAGCCCCGACGACGAGACGATCTGGTCATGCGTCAACTGCTATATGTGCGTGGAACGCTGCAACTATCGCGTTGGCTTCCCCGAGTTTGTCAACGCCCTCAGGTGGGAAGCCCGCTCCAAGGGCTATCAGGTGCAATGCGCGCACGGCGGCGCCCTCCAGGCGTTGATGCATCTGATGGCCCGTCCCGACCTCATCCAGGACCGCCTGGGCTGGCTGCCGCCCGATATCGAGGTATCCAGTGAGTCCGATACAGTGTTCTTCGTAGGCTGCGCTCCGTATTTCGATGTCATTTTCGAGGACCTTGGCGCCAGAGCGCTGCAGGGGACCAAGGGAGCGCTGAGGCTCTTGAACCGTGCCGGGATACCCTTCCGCTTGCTGGACAACGAGCGCTGCTGTGGCCATGATCTCCTGCTCCAGGGAGACAGGGAGGGCTTCGCAGCCCTGGCCAGGGCCAACATCGACGAACTCTCCAGGCACGGCGTCAGAAGAGTGATTGTCAACTGCCCCGAGGGCTACCATACCCTGAAGCGGGAGTATCCCGCCTATATCGGGGGCTTCGACGTCGAGGTAGTCCACTTGACGGAACTCCTGGCTCCGCTGGTGGAAAGCGGTAAATTGGAGCTTGGCGGTCTTGAGACCCGGGTCACCTATCACGACCCCTGCATGCTGGGGCGATGCTCGGGCCTGTATGACGAGCCACGCACCCTTCTCCAGGGTGTCTCGGGCCTCCGGTTGGCCGAGATGGAGCAGAACCGCGAGAAGGCGCTGTGCTGTGGCGCTAGCCCTTGGGCGCACTGCGGAGCGGTCAACCGCCAGATCCAGGAGAAGCGTCTTTCCCAGGCGGCAGCCACCGGCGCAGAGGTGATGGTTACAGCCTGTCCCAAGTGCAGGATACACCTGAGCTGCGCCCAGCAAATCGGGGCGCAGACGTCATCGCAAGTCCCCATTGAGGACCTGTTCAGCCTGCTGGCCCGATCGCTCGATTAGGAGGTGACGCGTATGGAAGCAGAAGAGATGCGCATAGGCGTGTTCGTTTGTGATTGCGGGTTGAACATCGCCGGCTCCGTAGACACCGAAGAGGTGCGCCGGTACGCTGAGGGACTCGATGACGTTGTTCTATCGGTCCGAAACAAGTATACCTGCGCCGATCCGGGTCAGGAGGAGGTGAAGAGGAACATACGCGAGCACCGCCTCAATCGAGTGGTGGTGGCTTCCTGCAGCCCGCGTCTCCACGAGCCGACCTTTCGCCAGTGCGTGGCCGAGGCGGGACTCAACCCCTACCTGCTCGAGATGGCCAACATCAGGGAACACTGCAGTTGGGTCCATGCGGACGACCATCAGAGGGCCACGGCGAAGGCCAGGGACACCGTGAAGATGGCCGTGGCCCGGGCCAGGTACCTCCAGCCGGGCGTGGAGACCCGGGTACCGGTGACCAACGCAGCGCTGGTGGTCGGTGGTGGCATCGCCGGCATCCAGGCGGCACTGGACCTGGCTGACGCCGGCCACCAGGTCTACCTGGTGGAGAAGCAGCCAACCATCGGCGGCGTAATGGCGCAGTTGGACAAGACCTTCCCCACCATGGACTGCTCTATATGAGTACTCGGTCCCAAGATGACGGATGCCGGTCGGCATCCCAGGATCGAGTTGATGACCCTCAGCGAAGTCGAGGAGGTGGCCGGTTACATCGGGAACTTCAAGGTCAAGGTCCGCAGGCGGGCCCGCTTCGTCGACGAGAAGGAGTGCACTGCCTGTGACAAGTGCGCCGAGGTGTGCCCTGTTGTGGTGCCCGACGAGTTCCAGCAGGGCTTCTCCTCCAGAAAGGCTGCTTACATACCCCATCCTCAGGCAGTGCCATCGTCGTACCTCATAGACATGCAGAGCTGCCTGGGCAACAACCCCGTGGCTTGCGCCAAGTGCGTCGATGCCTGCGAGAAGGGGTGCATCGACCTCAACATGGAAGACAGGATGGTGGAGCTGCGGGTGGGCACAATCATAGTAGCCACCGGCATGGACGTTTACGATCCCACCGCCCTGGACGAGTACGGCTACACCCGCTTCGAGAACGTCATAACCAGCATCGAGTTCGAGAGGCTGATATGCGGGGCGGGGCCGACCAGTGGCCACCTGGAGAGGCCCTCCGACCGCCGGACGCCGAAACGGATAGGCTTCATCCAGTGTGTTGGCTCCAGGACAGAGAACAGGGGTAATCCCTACTGCTCCAATGTGTGCTGCATGAACACGGTCAAGGACAGCCTGCTCATCAAGGAGCATCACCGGGACGCGGAGATATGGGTCTTCTACATGGACCTCCGGGCCTTCGGCAAGGGTTTCGAAGACCTGCTGAGGCGCTCCAGGGAGGCCGGGGTCCACTACATCAGGGGTTTCCCCGGCGAGGTCGCCGAGGACCCCGCCACGGAGAACCTGCGCCTCAAGGTTGAGAACACGACCACGGCACGTGTTGAGGAGTATGAGTTGGACATGGTCGTGCTCTCGGTGGGCCTTGTGCCCGGCGAAGACCTGAAGAAACTGTCCAGCATATTGAACCTGTCGCAGACCTCTGACGGCTTCGTCCTGGAGGCCCATCCCAAGCTGAGGCCGGTGGACGCTCCCACGCCCGGCATCTTCTTCGCCGGCTGCGTGGAATCACCCAAGGACATCAAGGACAGCGTTACGCAGGCAGGGGCGGCTGCCGCCAGGAGCGCTATCCTTCTCAACGCAGGCACTGTAACCAGCGAGGCTATCAAGGCTGTGATAGACCTGGACAACTGCACATCCTGCGGCGTCTGTGCCAGGGTCTGTCCCTACGGTGCCATGAGCGTAGACGTGAAAGGGAAGACGGGTGCCAGGGTGGTAGCTGCGGCCTGCATGGGCTGCGGCACCTGCGCCGCCGAGTGCCGTTTCGATGCCATAAGCATGCAGCACTTCACCGACGCTCAGATACTGGCCCAGGTGGACGCTGCTCTGGAGGAACAGCCCGAGAGCAAGATCCTGGCTTTCCTGTGCAACTGGTGCAGCTATGCCGGTGGTGATCTGGCCGGCATATCCAGGCTCAGGTACCCGGCGAACACGCGCTTCATCCGGGTGATGTGCAGCGGGCGGGTGGACGAGGACTTCATACTGCGAGGCTTCGAGAATGGGGCAGCAGTTGTCCTGCTCTCGGGTTGCCACCTGGGGGACTGTCACTACATAGACGCCAATCACTGGACCGTGCGCCGGGCCGACAGGCTCTGGGACAGGCTGGAGAAGCTGGGCATCCGGCCGGAACGGATGCAATTGGAGTGGATAAGCTCCGCCGAGGGGGCCAGGTTTGCCGAGGTGATGAGCGGTCTGGAAGTCATTCGCCGCAGCGTTACCCCCGAGGAGATCGAGCACAGCCGGAGGGTGGTGGCGGCGTACAGGAAGTCGAAGAAGTCGACAGAACAGAAGGACGAGCTCGAGGTGGCCGAGGTCTAGGAGCCGGAAGCGATGGAAGAACGCTTGAAGTGCCTGCGCTGCGGGCATGAGTACACAGTCAAGCCGGAGCCCAAGGAGCCCCTGCGGGAGAGGGTCTGCCCCAGGTGTCAGTCCAATAGCGTCCGCAAGCTGCGCTCCAAGTAGCGGGCCGGGCCCCGTACCTGGACTGGTTGCCGCTGTCCACGCCCCGGAGCGCTGAAGGCGCTGCGCTAGCCTTCAAATCCCAGCCAGTAGGTGCCACCCTCGGGCAGAACGTCCATAGGCTCACCGTCTAGCTTGGCCCTCAGGGTGGCCCCAAGCGTGTTGATTGGCGCCCTTATCTGCTTCAATGAATCCCTCTCCCTGATGGTCACCTGGTTGTCTTCCAGCGACTGGAAGTCGATGGTGACGCACAGAGGCGTGCCAGTCTCATCCTGCCGGCGATAGCGCCTGCCTATGCTCTGCGAATCGTCATACTGGGTCATGAAGGCGCCGCGGATGTCGGCATAAACCTGCCTGGCCAGGGGGACGAGCTGCTCGTTGCGGCTCAGCGGGAGGATGGCCACCTTGATGGGGGCGATGGCGGGGTGGAAATGGAGCACCACCCTCTTCTCCTTCTCCAGTTGCTCCTCGTCGTAGGCATCCAGCAGGAAAGCCAGCACCGACCGGTCCACCCCGGCGGACGGCTCTATGACATAGGGCGTGACGTGTTCCTGGGTTTCCTCGTCGAAGTAGCTGAGGTCCCTGCCGCTGAACTTGGCGTGCTGGACAAGGTCGAAGTCGCCCCGGTTGGCGATGCCCTCCAGCTCCGACCAGCCCATGGGGAACAAATACTCAACGTCGTAGCAGTCCAGGGCGTAGTGGGACAGCTCGTCCTGCCCGTGCTGCCGAAGGCGAAGGTTGTCCTTTCGTATGCCCAGCCTGACGTACCAGTCGAACCTCTCCTCCAGCCAGTACTGGAATGCGTCCCGGTCGGTTCCGGGCTTGACGAAGTACTCCATCTCCATCTGCTCGAATTCCCTGCTCCGGAAGATGAAGTTGCCCGTAGTGATCTCGTTGCGGAACGACTTGCCGATCTGGGCTATGCCGAGGGGCAGCTTCTTCCTGGTGGTATTCATCACGTTCTGGAAGTTGACGAAGATGCCCTGTGCCGTCTCTGGCCGAAGGTAGACGACCGCGGCCTCGTCCTCGACCGGCCCCATGAAGGTCTTGAACATGAGGTTGAACATCCTGGGATCGGTGAGTTCGCCGCCGCAACTGGGGCACCGGTTCTCCGTTAGCTCATCGGCGCGGAAACGCTGCTTGCAGGACTTGCAGTCCACCAGGGGGTCTGCGAACTCCTCCACGTGTCCGCTGGCCACCCAGGTCTGCGGATGCATGAGAATGCCGGCGTCGATCCCCACCACGTCGTCGCGGTCGGTCACCATCGCCTTCCACCAGGCCTCTTTGACGTTGCGCTTCAGCTCTACACCGAGGGGGCCGTAGTCACAGCAACTGCCCAGGCCCCCGTATATCTCGCTTGACTGGAATATGAATCCCCTCCTCTTGCTGAGGGAAACTATCTTGTCCATGTCCACGCCGCTTGTCTGCGTCACCTCGGTATACTCCTCCTCTAGATGCTGACTTAGCTTAGCCGCTTGCTCTCGGGGGTGTCAAAGGGGAAGATGCCGGGGGCCACGGCGGATAGCTAGCACGTCGCGGCGTCGGCTCCTTATGGCACGGAAAGACACATGCCCCCTACGTGTCAACTCATGTAAGAATGCCACCGAAGGCCGGCCTGTTGACTGTGCGTAGAGGGCTCTGCTATAACTTAGCCGCAGGATTGTCTGTGCCCGTACCCTGACCCCGGGTATGAAGCCGCTTGACCCCTCGGTTGGACGGTTGGCCGGGCTGCTGGAGAGCGAGATTGGACCGGGAGGCAAACGTGGAAGTCAGAAAGACAGAGAATGTAAACGGGGCCGAAGTCGATGTTGTGGTCCTGGTCCGGCATTTCGGCGCTGCGGCCGCGCAGGAGGTCGAGAAAGCTCTGGACCAAGTCGTTGCCAGGGGTGCCAAGAAGATACTGGTGGATTTCTCCGAGAACGAGTACATAGCCAGCATTGGCCTCAGGATACTCCTTGCCACGCTGGAAGCAGTGGAGGCCCGGGGCGACAAGATCGCCCTGTGCTGCCTCAAACCCTACGTGCTCAAGGTGTTCGAGACGGCGGGTTTTACCGGCCTGTTCAAGATATACGATTCGGAGGAAGAGGCCCTCAAGCATATCTAGATCCGGGGACATGCCGGCGAACGTGATGCTTTCCGCACCATCCCCGTGCCCTTCCTTCTGGTTTACGCATGCGGAGCCAGGCGTGCTATAATGGGGCTCGTAGACGCATCGGCGCCGTTCAATAGATGAAGAAACGCGTATTCTCCGGAGCCCGTCCCACAGGTAGGCAGCACATTGGCAACTACCTGGGGGCCATCCAGAACTACGTCAGCCTTCAAGAGAAATACGACTGCATCTACTGCATTGTCGATATCCACGCCCTGACCACACTGGAGGGCAGGGCAGACGTGAAGGACTTGCAGACCAACATCAGAGAGATGTTGCTCGACTGGCTGGCGGCAGGCATGGACCCTGAGAGAAGCGCAATATTCGTCCAGTCACACCGGCCGGAGGTCATGGAGTTGCACACGCTCCTGAGCATGACCACGCCCCTCAGTTGGCTGATGAGGGTCCCCACCTTCAAGGAGAAGGTGAAAATGCAGCCGCAGAACGTCAACTACGGGCTGCTGGGCTACCCGGTGCTGATGGCTTCAGACATCATCCTCTACAAAGCAGAGGCAGTCCCCGTGGGCGAGGACCAACTCGCCCACCTTGAGCTGACGCGGGAAATCGTCAGACGCTTCAACTTCCTCTACGGCGACACCTTTCCCGAGCCCCAGGCAAAACTGACCCATATTCCCCTGATTATTGGCCTCGATGGCGAACAGAAGATGAGCAAGCAACTCGACAACCACGTTGAGCTGGCGGCTGCTGCTGAGGAGACTACCGAGCGCATCATGACGGCTTTCACCGACCCCTCCCGGCGGTACCGCAGTGACCCGGGTCATCCGGAAATCTGCAACGTTTACAGCCTCCACCAGGCCTTTTTCTCGGACAGGCTGGACCAGATTGCCGCCGATTGCCGCAGCGCCTCAATTGGGTGTGTCGAGTGCAAGAAGATGCTGGCGCAGGAGATCAACGAGGCGCTGGCGCCTTTCCGCGAGAGGCGGAATGATCTGGCACAGAGGCCCGAGTACCTGATGGAGGTCCTGGTAGAAGGAGCACGTCGTATCGAGCCCATCGCCAGGGAGACCATGAGGGAAGTCAGGGAGAACATGGGGCTGGCCTAGACCTCCCCTCTCCTATCACCAGGGTACCACAGTGGACAACCGAATAGTCCCTGACCGTTTGCCCATGGATACGACCCAGTGGATACTCCTGCCGGAGTCCCGAAGCGGGAGGCATGCGCTGGAGGTGGCAGCGCGCGCCGCTGAGGCTGCCGGCGAGTTGCTGGTGGAGCACGTCAGCGAGGAGAGAGAGCTCAGGTACAAAGAGGGAAGGGCCAACATAGTCACGGATGTCGACGTACTGGCGGAGAGCCAGATAATCAGCCTTCTGCAGAATGAGTTCCCGGAGCATAGCGTGCTCTCTGAGGAGACGGCAGCGATAACCAACGATTCGGAGTACACCTGGGTCGTAGACCCGCTGGACGGCACCAACAACTACGTCCACGGCATTCCCTTCTGCTCGGTTTCCATCGGCCTGACAGACAGCTACCAGGTCTTGCTGGGCGTGAGCTATGACCCCTGGCAGGGCGAGCTCTTCGTGGCCCAGAAGGGCGCCGGGGCCTGGCTCAACGGCCAGCGAATATGGGTCTCGGAGCGGACCACCCTGGAGGGGTCCTTTATCGGCTGTGATATGGGGTATGATATCGAGGCCTCGGGGGCGATGATGGAGGGGTTCAGGAACTCCTGGCCCCAGATGTCCGGGCTCAGGATCATGGGCTCATCGGTCCTCGGCCTGGCCTACGTAGCCTGCGGCAGGCTCGACCTGTACGTGCACCCTCACCTCTACCCCTGGGACATGACCAGCGGCATTCTGCTCATCAAGGAGGCCGGCGGGATCGTCACCGATTGGGATGGCGAGCCGGCCTCGCTCTACGGCAAGCAGATCGTAGCCGGCAACGAGGCGGTGCATGATCTGTTCATGAAGCTGATGAAGGCTGAGTTCCAGATGGGGTTCAGTTGGACCTGACCCCCGCCCCCACCCCTTCCGCCCCGGCACTGACCGCTACCCAGACCTCCCCCCTCGTCCGACAGCCCATCTGCTGGGAAACCATGCCTCTGCCCCTGAGAGCCCCTTCCCCATCGCGGTCCTGCGCCAACATCGACCTCGGTCCTGCTGCCTGCGTACCCTGGAAGGTTAGGCGAACGAGTCTCTACGCTGAGTAGTGTTGTGGGTCCCCCAATATCCACCATCTGTCAAGCATGCTTGAAAGGGCAATTCCTTCACCCGGCGGGTGCTCAAAGAACACCTTTGGGCCAACCTGTTAGATGGTGGACAGAGGAACCCCCGGGAACTTGACAAAGGAAGTACCTACGGCTTCAGGCTTCCCCGGAGGGCCGGACCGGAGGACATGGCAGGCTGGGCCAGTCTTCAGGGTTGGCCTCATACGCCATGCAGGAGATCGCACCGCAGGCGAGTCCTTCGAAGTCTCATCAGCAGATCAGGCAGGTTGGAATACGCGTGTCAACTCATTTAAGAATGTTACCGGGGGGCCGTTAGCGCCTCCTTCCTATACGATTGTTTGGTCTCTCTGGGAGACTGTGTCACTTCGGCCATCCTAGGCAAGTCTGACTTCCTGCGGGGCTGGTCTTCGCCGCCTTGGCTGGGAGGGGTGGGGGACTGGGGGCCTTGCCACAGCTCCTCCAGAGCATCATAGATTGCTTGTCTCAACTGCCTCGGGTTGGTCCGGGCATACAGGGCCGCCAGCCGCTCTTCCTGTTCCCGTG
>Ga0180432_10004499_pt1 | contig 19111 bp, 19 predicted proteins | sample SS_ome_10_FD_132414 | JGI IMG/M metagenome (GOLD analysis project Ga0180432, IMG submission 132414) | Hypersaline lake sediment archaeal communities from the Salton Sea, California, USA - SS_1_MS_2 metaG | ecosystem: Environmental > Aquatic > Non-marine Saline and Alkaline > Hypersaline >...
GCCGGGCAAGCTGCCGTGGCGCTTGCCAGAGGCGCCAGCCCCGCTGCGCGTAACCAACGGCGATCTCAGTGCGAGTTGAGGCCTTTTTGGGGGCGATGCTTTCCTGGCCACTCCCTTGGAACGCCCAAAGCACCTTGGGAGAGCATCTGATGTCTGAGTCGGTTCGAAAAGGGGCACCTGAGTCGAAAATCAGAAACGACACATGCACCCCTTTCGTCGAAGAATCCGGATCTGCTCCTCGGGCGGATCTACGAAGGTGTCCTGTTCGGTCGAGCCGGTAGCCAACGCCGGATCGAGGGAGCTGTTGTGGTTGAAGCCCCGCCGCTCCATCTCCGCTACGATCTCCTCGTGCTTCAGAAAGAGCGCCTTCAGCTTCCCCTGCCAGCGGAGCACCTCGGGATGATGGGCGTACCCGCGCTTGCCCTGGGTGATGATCGACCAGATGCCGTGGAGTTCGGCGTGCTCCCCCAGCAGATGGTTTCTGCAGAGCTTCTCAGGGGGTACGTCCCAGATGCGCATAGCGGCCTCTCTCAGACGTGGTTGCGGAGCATGAGCTCCTTGGGATAGGGGTGGAGGTAGACCTGCTGATGGACCCAGTCGGCCACCGGGTGACGGTTGAGGTGATGCTTAAGAAGCGTCAGGGGGACAATGAGGGGGACAAGCTCGCGCCGGTAGTCGTCGATCAGTCGGGTCAGCTCCGACTTGTCCTCCGCGGACAGGAAGTCCTTGAGGAACCCCATGAGATGCTGGAGCACGTTCGTGTGTCTCCCGACGGTGGCCATAACCTTCAAGCCCTCCATCAGCATCTCCCCATACTGGCCTCGAAGATCCTCCCAGTCCAGGTTGCCGGCCTCGGCCACGAGGCGGCCCATCCTCCGATAGTGATCCGGGCTGTGGGCCATCATGGTCAGCTTGTGGGCGGTGTGGAAGGCCACGATCCCCCCGGGTGAGGGATCCTTTTCAAGCATGCAGGTCCAGCGGTAGTAGGCGAAAATGCGCTCGATGAAGTTCTCGCGCAGGCCCATATCGTGCAGGCGCCCGTCCTCCTCGAGGGGCAGAAGGGGAAACCGGCGCGTCACTTCGCGCGGGAAGATTCCCATTCCAACGCGGCTTGGCATCCCGTGCTCATCGTAGATCCTCACGCGGTAGAGCCCCGAGCTGGGAGAGTTCTTCTTGAACACGAAGCCGTGCAGGTTCTCCCCGGCCAGCTCCTCTAACCGTACGTCAGCCCAAGTCTGCATCCGTTCCGTGTAGTCCTTGCCGGTCTTGATGGTGACCAAGCGCGGGTCTTCCGGGTCGCCCTCGAGGTGCATCGCCTCTCGAGGCACAGGGAGACCGATCTCAACCTCCGGGCAGACGGGTACGAACTCCACGAACTGACCCAAGCTGTTCACCAGGAAGCGGTCGCGCTGATGGCCCCCGTCGTAGCGGACGTTCTCGCCCATCAAGCAGGTGCTGACCCCCAGGCGGATGGTGGGCTCCTCGGCAAGACAGCTGGTCCAGAATGGGCTAGGCATCCTGCCACCTCCTGCCGAGCCAGAATCGTTGCCAGTCGCCGTCGCTCCTTTGGAGGGCGATGAAGGCGTAGAGGCTGGCGGTGAAGAAGCCGAGCACCATCATCAGTACGACCCAGATGAGGGACCTCAAGAGGGACTTCTCCCGGTAGACGATCCAGGCGGAAAAGAGGATGAAGCCCACGTACAGGTCGACGAGAGAGACGATTCCCCAGGGCATGGAGAGGAGCTCGCTCCCCTCCTGGGCCAAGTTGCCTGTGGTGAAGGCATAGACGAGGACCCCTGTCATGGCGATGACCCCGAGCAGGGCGACAGCTTTTGCGATTCTCATGGTCTGTTCTCCTTATGATGGATTCCGGAAGCCCGGCAGTCTTGTTAGATCACGTGAGGGCCGCGAGGTCTCCTGGCGGCGTGCCGGCACAGGTCCGCGGACCATAGGCGAGATGACGGCCTGGGGGCCGGCCGCGGGGCCGGCCTCGGGGCCGCCGACGCTGGCGAACCCGAGGGCAGGGGACGCGGCGGCTCTGGGCTGCGATCGGATGCGCCGCTCACCGCGAGAAGATCTCGCCTGCAGCATCGCTGCTTCCGTCGCCACGGCGAGGGCGGGGACAGGCAGGCCGACGACGCTAATGCGGGCCCAGAGGCTCATAGAAGCGCCGCCAACACACTGACGCCGAAGGCAACGATGACGAGGCCCGAGGCACGGTTGATCCACCTCAGGGCGCCGGGGCCGATGCGGTGCCGAAGTAGCCCGGCGAGGCTGCTCAACGTGAGCCACCAGAGGATCGAGCCCATGAAGACCCCCAACACGAGGGTCACCGCCGCAGCATAGTCCCGCTGGGTCAGGTTCAAGCCCAAACCGGCGAAGACAGCGGTAAACGAGAGAATGGTCATCGGGTTGGTGATGGTCAGGGCGAAGGCCGAGGCGTAGGCGGCTGGAAGTCCCGCGGGGCTCAAGGACTCGGCCTCGGCGGCGCTGTCGATAGGAGCAGCCAGGAAGGCGCGCATGCCAAGGGCGCAGAGGATGAGTCCCCCAACCAATTGGATCAGATTCTGCTGCTCGATGAGATAGCCGGAGACAGCGGTGAGTCCGAAGGCAGCCAGCGAGCCGTAGACGGCGTCGGCACTGGCCGCGCCAAGCCCGGACACGAATCCCGCCCGTGTGCCGTTGGCAAGGGATCGACGGATGCACAGGACGCCGATGGGGCCTACGGGCGCGGCGATAGAGAGGCCGATGGCCACGGCCTGAAGGAAGGGGGTCACCGATCTCTCGTTCCCGAATGCCACTCGTGGCGCAGCAAGCCGTAGAGGAGCATATCGTAGCGGCGTGCGTCACGCTCCAGAAACTCGCGGAAGGCGCCCTCGCTGCGGAAGCCGAGCTTCTCGACGAGGGCGATGGAGCGGTCATTGTAGGCGAAGACGGTGGCCGTGACGCGGTGGAGGTTCAGTTCCTCGAAGGCGAAGGCGAGCCCGAGGGCGGCTGCCTCGGAGCCAAACCCCCGACCCCAGTTCTCGCGCTCACCGATAGCCAGCCCCATCCCGCAGACACGATGAGCCCAGAGGATGGAGTCGAGCTCCAGGGTGCCGAGGAGGCGGTCGTCCTCCAGCGCTCGGATGGCGAAGGCGATGGTCTGTTCGCTCTGGCGTACGTCGTCCAGCCATTCCGCCACCTCCGTCTCTGACCGGGGTACGGCGGGGCGAGCGTCGTAGAGCCGGAGAAAGGGACCGGTCTGCCAGCGTGCGATGGTGGGGACGTCGCGCTCCTCCAAGGCGCCCAGGCGGACGGCGTGACCAAAGAGGAGGTCTCTCGCGGGTCTCATGCTTTCATAACCTCCCTCAGCACGGTGGTGGCGTAGGAGCCTTTGGGCAAGCTGAAGGTCAAGAGGAGTCCGTCCGGATGAGCTTCCACCTCCAGGTCCTCCAGCACCAGGCGGGCGCGGCGGCGACTGCCGTTCAGGTGGGCTCGCTGAAGCATCTCTTCGGTCACGCCTGCGTCCTCAAGAATGCTCCGCTCGAGCGTGCCTGGCTCGCCGTTGGCCCACCACATCCGATAGCCGTAGATCGGCCCGGTGTACGTGATCTCGTCCCTGTCTAGGCGCGGCTGCGCAGCCTGGGCATCCTCAACCTCAAAGAGGCCGCCCGTGTCGCGCTTCTTAGCCACGTCGCCGACCAGCAAGCGGTTGAACCAACCGCGATCCATGCGTGCAACGAGCCAGGTGTTGAAGAGGGCCGATTGGTAGGCGCGAAGGAGGAGACGGCGGAGCCAGCGCTTCCGCGGGCCCTGGCCGGTCAATAGGATCTGACGGCCCTGCTCGGCGTTGTCGCCCTGGCGGCCAAAGCGCTGGGGGCCGTAGAAGTTCGGGAGGCCGCGCTCGCGCAGCACGTGCAGGACAGCCTCGGCTTGGGCCAACGCTCCCTCGACGGGATCCAGGACGACGATGCGGAACCGGTTGCCGAGGAGGTGTCCGGCCTTGATCTTGTTCTTGTGACGGCGCACCCACTCGAGGTCGACGGGTATGTGCTCCTCGATCCGAGCGGCGACCTGGTCATCGTCGGTGTTGGGCAGGCTCAAAGAGAAAGTCTGGGTCGTCCTGGCGTGTTTGTCCTTCCGCCCGGCGCACCCGATGTCGACGTCCCGAAGATCGAAGAGGTCGGCTAGTTGGTTCTGAATGTCCCGGGTCGTCCAGCCCTCCTTGGTCAGGCGGACGTACACGTGCTGGCCCTGTCCGGAGGGCTCATAAAGCGGGATCTCCTCCACCACGAAGTGGGCTGGTTCAACCTTGATCTCGCCGCCCACGCCTTTCAGATCGTTCGTGATGTAGGGCAGATCCTCAGTATGCATCAGCGTGGCCGTTTCGGGATCGTTCATTCCGACACCTCACTACCCACCCAGATACTGCCAGCCTCGACCTTCGTCGAGTAGGTCGGCAGGGCGTTCTCCTGCGAAAGGGCACCCAGCGCCCGGCCCACGACGGGCGGCCAGGGCACCCACGCCTCGACGGCCCCAGTTTCCAGGCGGAAGACGGTGTGGTGGCGAGGGCAGATGATGGTTCCATCTCCTGTTACCTCGCCCTTCTCCATCCTGGCGCTCATATGGGTGCAGCGGTTACTGATCGCGTGGATCTCCCCTGTGTGGTTGATCAGCAGCACCTCCCTCTCACCAACGGTCACCACACGGCGGGCGCCGTCGGGGAGATCGGCTTCGGGCAAGACCTGAGTCCAATTCATGGTCGCCTCCTATGTGCAGTTTGCCTTACGAGGTCCTTGGATCTAGGGACGGAGAGAGGGGCACGACGGGGCTGGCGTCGACACATCGAAGGCCGTGCAGCGGCCCCGCGAGTCTGTCTCTTGTTGGCGTCTCCCTCTGTTCGTCCTCCACTGAGTGTCACAACAGATCGTGCAGGGCGGACTCGGCGCCCGGGAAATGGAATCTGAAGCCGAGGTCCAGCAGACGCCTAGGAATCGCCCGCTGGCCATCGAGCACCACAGTGCTCATCTCTCCGAGGACGAGGCGCACGGCGAAGGCAGGTACGCGAAAGAAAGCCGGGCGCCCTAGAACCCGCGCCAGGGTTCGGCCGAACTCGGCGTTGGTCACGGGTCTTGGCGCGGACAGGTTGAAGGGTCCCACAGCGGTCTCCAGTTCGATCAGGAAGCGGATGGCACGTACCTCGTCCTCCATATGAATCCAAGGGAGCCACTGGTCCCCGCTTCCGAGAGGCCCGCCCACGAAGAGCCGGTAGGGTAGTGCCAGCAACGGCAAGGCGCCGCTTTCCCTGCTGAGCACGACGCCAGAGCGGATGATGGCACGCCGCACACCCTGTTCTTCCACCGGCGCGGTGGAGGCCTCCCACTGCGCGGCAGTGCGCCCGAGAAAAGTGTCCGGGAATCCCGTCGTCTCTGTGACCACCTGGTCGCCTCGAGGCCCGTAGGCGCCCGTGCCCGAGGCCTGGACCACGAGGCGAGGTTTCCTGTCCACCCGTCGGACTGCGTCTACCACGGCGTGTCCGGCGTGCATGCGGCTGTCGCGGATCAGCTGTTTGCTACGGGGGGTCCAGCGGCGCCTAAGGCTGGCGCCAGCCAGGTTGACGATGGCATCAGCGCCGTCGGCCAGCTCCGCCCAACCGTCTCCAGTGCGGGCGTCCCACTCCACGACACGGACGCCATCCGGCATCGCCGGGGCGCGCCCGGGGCTGCGGCTGAGCACGATAGCCTTATGGCCGTCGGCGGCCAAGTCGTGGCTCAGCGCCCGGCCGATCAAGCCCGTACCGCCGGTGATCACCACGCGCATGCCATCTCCGCCCGGGCCAGACTTTTCGTCAAGAGTCCCTAGCCCTTCCTATGGCCGGCTGAGACACAGGCGAAGCCAGCCGCCCCAGGACCGATGTGCGTCCCAATGACGGGCGTCACATCAACCTCCACAGGTTCCTTGCCCGGAGGAAAGAGATGCCTGGCCCGCTCTCGAAGCTCGTTCAGCTTCTCCGGCGCGTTGGTGTGGACGAGGGCCAACTCCTCAAGGGGCGCCAGGGAGACCAGCTTGTCGAGCAACTTCTGGACCGCCCGGCGGTCGGTACGCACCTTTTCGACATGGGGCTCGCCGCCGTGCATCGTCAGAAGCGGCTTGATTCTCAGGAGCGTGCCGATCCGCGAGACGGCCCAGCTCATCCTACCGCTCCGCTGGAGAAACTCCAGGGTGTCGAGGCCGGCAAAGAGGTGTGTACGTCTTCCCATCTCCTTGACCACGTCAATGATCTCTGCGAGGGAGCGACCCGCCTCGGCGGCTCGCGCGGCGGCCGCCACGAGGAATCCGGTGCCCATGCTCAACTGGCCTGAATCGAGCACGGTTACCGGAACCCTGTCCGTCGCATCGGCGGCGAGCTGGGCTGTGTTGAGGGTGCCGCTCAGGCTCTCGGCGATGTGGATGGAGAGGATCTCGTCGGCGCCCTCAGCGGACAGCGTCTCATAGGTATCACGGAACATCTCTGGCCCGGGCGACGCCGTCTGCGGGTGGTCGTCGAAGTCCGGCAGTCGCTCATAGAACTCCTGGCGGGACATGTCGATCCCATCCAGGAAGCTCTCTTGCCCCACGTTGATATAGAGGGGAACAACCGTGATGCCGAGCTCCGCGACGGCCTCCGCGGGCAAGTCACAGGTACTGTCGGTGACGATCTTAACGGACATGGATCCCCCACTGATGTGCTTGGTCGGTCACGCTAGCCCTCTGTGTACAGCTTGTCGGTCTTGGCAGCCATGATGAAGTCATTCTCGTGAAGTCCTTTGATCTTGTGCGTGTACCATGTCACCGTGACCTTGCCCCAGGTCAGCGTGATGATGGGATGGTGGCCCTCCTCCTCGGCTGCCTCTCCCACCCGATTCGTGAACGCTAGCGCCTCCACGAAGTTGCGGAACGTGAACGTCCGGCGCAGTTTGTTGACGCCGTCCTCCTCCGCCAACTCCCAGTCCGGGACGCGGGGCAAGTACTCCTCCAATTCCTCGTCCGTGAGCGACGGCTCATCCCCACGGCACGCGGAGCACGTCATCTTAGCCAGATGCTCGTCCATCTCAACCCTCCTTTGCTCTCGATCTTGGGAAGCCCACAGGTGCGGAGTCGCCCTCCCGCTTGGCGTACAGGCATTTCGTTTGGATGAGCGGTGGCGTTTCACATAGCTCGATCATAGACGAAGATAGCGGGTCTTGCAGAGGATTATGACCCAGGCCGCCGAGTCTGTCAAGGGTTCTGGCAAGGTCCACCGGGGGCTGCCCCGCCGTCAAGCCGGTAGCCAGCGGCACGGAATCCAGGAAGGCGGTCACCGCCTCCAGGAATGGACCCGGACATTCCTCCTGGGGCACGTGCCCACACTCCGGGATAACCACGAGCTCCGCGTCCGGGAGCTCTCGCGCCAATCGGATGCTGGAGGCCGTGGGCACGATGCGGTCGTCATCACCCGTGACGACCAGCGTGGGCATTGTGATCCGGTCGAGGTCATCGGCCAGGCCGACCTGGCGCGAGGCCTTGGTCAGCTCCCAGAGAGCCCGGTCCCAGTGGTCAGCGCGGAGTGGTTTGCGGTAGCCCTCCCGGATGTCCTGGGTGATTTGCGCTGGGTCGTGCCACGCGCTCTCCAAGAAGTCATCGCCGCTCACGGCGATCCTTCGGGCGAGCAGGGGCCCAAGCCGGTCGATCTGGGGCAGCCCGAGGAGCGGGCGAATCCAACTTGGGGAGCCGCCTCCTTCGTAGATAGCGGCGGCCACGAAGACCAGCCCATCGAAGCGGTCTGGATGGGTCAGTGCTGCGTGGGCGGCGACGGTGCCCCCGGCTGAGTGGCCGACCAGGAAGGCGGTCTCCACGTTGAGTTCGTCCATTAACCCGACGAGCACGTCGACCTGGGCGTCGGGGGTATAAGGATTCTCACCCGGCGCCCAGGTAAGGGGCCGCTCCGTCAGGCCGAAGGCGGGCCGATCATAGGCGATGACCGTGCCGCGCTGCGCCAGGGGCTCCCTGACCTCGCGCCACGAGAAGACGCTGGCGCCGAATCCGTGGAGGAGAATCATGACCGGGTCGCCCGCGCCGTCCTGGTTGTAGTGGACTCGAAGGCCGTCCACGTCGACGAAGCGGCTGTGAGCATCGGCCATCTGCTCCGGTGGCACCGTGTCGTGGAGGGGCGGGATAGGCACCAGAAAAGGGCCAACCAGAAGTACGACGAGCAAGATCACGAGCGCCAGAGCGAGAGCCCGGCCCCATCTCCACGACACATTCTTCGTATAGGTATTCATCACGTCCTTACACACCACCAGGTAGACACCAACCATCCGCTGAGAAAGGCCTGACTCTGGTTCGCCACCTGTACCCATCCTCCTGCGTCGGTCCCAGCTCTGCGTACCACCATCACGACTCGAGGGCCGCCAGGAGCCGAAGTGAACCGTCAATGACCTGCTGCTGCTGGGCTTCGCGGCTGATGGTGGCGGGTAAGTCACCCTGCTGAGGGCCGTACCAGCCGAACTGCGCGTGGTTGCCCCCCACGATGGAAACCCAGATGGTGTCCGTAGGTAGGAGGGGGCGGGAGGCCTCGATGTCATCGATGGTCGCGAGGCCGTCGCGGGTCCCGTAGATGGATACGACCTCCACCTCGTACTGGGATAGATCGTCGCTCTGGGCCGGGTAGGCCGCCCACAGCAGGAGGCCGTCGACCGCCGCTGGGTGCCGGTGGGCAAACCGCGCTGCCATCGCGCCGCCCAGGGAGTGACCGCCCACAGCCCAGTGCTCGATCATCGGATAAGCCTGTTGGATCCCGTCTGCACGCTGGGGAGCAAGGAAGGCCAGGTCCAGGGGCATTGGGACGATGACAACCAGATACCCCTCATCGGCGATGGCCCGAGCTGCCGGGGCATAAGCAGCAGGGTCCACCCGGCCGCCCGGGTAGATCACGAGACCTGTTGAGACCTCTTCCTGGGTAGGGCGGAAGGTGAACCAGCGGCCGCGGTCGACGAGAATGCCATCATCGGCTGCTGGAGTCTCCAGAGCCACCTGGGCTTCGGGCATGGGCGAGGGCCCGGACTCGGCCCAGACGGCGAAGACACCGCCCGCCGCCAGGGGAAGAAGAAGGATCACCCACCACCAGCGCTTCCATGTGCTCACTGGTTCTCCCTCACGCCGTCTCGGGGGCCTCCGCGCACTCAGCGGGCGCATCCCAATACTCCGTCGACTTCGCCACGAGGCGGCGCCCGGCATAGATGACGACACCGGCCATGACAATCGCTCCGGCTGCTCCCACCGACCAAGCGCCGAGCTCACCGATAAGGAAGCCCCCGATGACGGGTGAGAGTATCTGCGTCAGGCTGTCGAGGGACGTCGAGAGGCCGAGCGTCCCACCAATATCCTCCTCGCGCACCGCCTTCGTCAAGGCGCTGTTCGTGACCGTGTTGAGGGTCCCACCCGAGAGTGGGAGGAACGCCAGTACCCCGAGCATCATGGGTACGCTGGGTACCACGGCCCAGGCCAGGAGGGCCGCGGCCAGAACAACCGCGCCGGCCAAGATGATTCTTCTTTCAGAGAATCGACTCGACAGCCAGCCGACCAGGAATCCCTGGACGAAAACCACGACGACCCCGACATAGGTGAGGATGTAACTCGTCGTCTGGTCGGACATGCCGAACCGGTAGCTCGTGTAGAGTGCGAAGCTGGCAGTGAACATCGTGAACGCCAGGCGATAGAAGAAGCGGGTCTGAAGCAGTACCCCCACCCGAGGCCGGTCAAGGGCCTTTCGGATCGTGTCGAGGGGCAGCAGCGTTCTCTTTCTGCCCGCCAGCTTTCGCCGCTGTGCCACCGTGAGGGATTCAGGCAGCCAGAGTGCCACTCCGACGAAATTGAGGATCGAGAGGCCGAGGGCTGCCAGGGCGGGGACAGCGTACCGGGAGAGCCCCAGTGCGACGGCCCTCCCGGTGATCAAGGGCCAATTGCTGAGGGTGCCACCCAGAGCCGGTCCGATGATGAAGCCGGTGCCGAAGGCGGCGCCGATGAGCCCGAGGCCCCGAGCCCGATTCTCCTCATCGGTGATGTCTGTGATATAGGCCCGGGCGAGGGAGACGTTGCCTCCCACCAAGCCGTCCATGATGCGACTGATGAAGAGCCAGCCGATAGCTGCCGCGTCCACCGTCAACCAGGCGGGTGTGCCCGCTGCCGTCCAACGGCCCAGCGGCTCGACGAGGGCCAGCAAGATGAAGCTGATGGCGGTCCCCGTGATGCTGAAGAGCAGCATCGGGCGGCGGCCCCAAGTGTCTGAGAAGTGACCGATGACTGGGGCCGCCAGAAACTGGGCGACGGCGTTTGAGGCGATCAGCAGGCCGATGAGCGGCGCACTCGCCCCCAGACTCCCTGCATAGAAGGGGAGCAGGGGTAGGAAGAGGCTGTAGCCCAGCAACTCGATGAAGACGAATCCAATAATGAGTACGAGACGACGTCTATCCACGGCTGGCTCCCGATGCGATCCTTTGCAGACCTGGCTTGTTGGCGTCGTCGTGCGTGGGAGTGGTCGACCTGCCAGTGCGTTCTTTCATCATTGTGCGGTCGACGCTCCCGTCTGCTGCTTGAGCTCCCGCCGTCGCTTCCGGTATTCGATGATCGGGCCGTCGCCCTCGATGAGCTTCTCGCCGATGGTCAAACCGGATGGTCTCGGACGTTGGGTCTGCACAACGCGCCGGTCCTGGTGAGCGATGACACGGTTGAAGGGCATCGCCAGTCGATTGAAGACGTCCCGCACGAGGGGGATCCGCACTATGCTCTGATACAAACGAAGATAGAGCAGAGTATGGGCCTCATCAACGGGGACGAAAGCGGCTACTACGCGTGTCCCATCAGAGACGTGGTTCTGCCACAGGTTAGGGAAGATGAACTCGAGGTGGAACCCATCCTCGGGCTTCGTCAACTCGTGTCGTTTCCGAGGCGGTGTACCGTCGTCGACCCGGTTGAACACGTAGACGTAGAACCGATTCCGATCGACCCACTCCACCAAGGGCCCGTCAACCAGGGTGCGGCCCCCGCGGCCGATGGTGCTCTCGTGGACGAACGGCAGGTGCACCACGTCCAGCTGGTTCTCGATGACCCGAGAGTAGTGGGCATCCCAGGGGTCGCAGATGCTCCCGTAGGAGAACTGTCCTCCTAGGTCGTCGAAGAACGCAGGCGGATCCAGGCCCTCCGGCGGATCCTCGCCCCACCAGATCCAGATGAGCCCCTCTCTCTCGTGCGTCGGATAGGCCCGTACACGGAAGCGCTCGGGTACGGGGGATTGCCGCCCGTTCGCCGGAATGACCCGCACGCGCCCCGAGGGCTCGTACTCGAAGCCGTGGAATGGGCATTGAAGATGCCCGTCGACCACGTCTCCCGCACTCAGCTCGGCGCCGCGATGGACGCAGCGGTCATGGAGACAGCCGAGTATGCCCGCCTCATCACGCCAGAAGACGAGCTTCTCGCCCATGCGCGTGACGCCGACGGGATTGCGGCCGACTTGCGTTGAGTCGAGGACGACGTACCATTGCTTAGGGATCATGCCTGCGACCCGTTCTCCTCTTGCCCCTGCGCGACCCTGTCGTTCAGCCACGCCACGAGTGGCTCCCCGCGCTGGTCCAGGTGCGCCGCGACGGCTTCCTTGTACGCCGGTAGGAAGGCGTCGAGCATACGCGCCGAAGGCTCGCTCTGCTCATCATAGGCCCGGTACCAGTCTATCTCCCGTGCCAGTAGATCGAGATCGTCGAATCGTAGGGCGGCCGCTGTCGCGCCGGTGAGACTCCCCGTGAGGGCTTCGAGCGCAGATCGGCTCACCCGAGCGTGCCCGAGTGAAGCATACACATCGGTCCGGATGGCTGGCAGATGCTCGAGGAAATGCGCATGCAGCGCTTCGGTCTCTTCCGACGGCGCCTCGCCTGCGAGCGTGGGACGCGCGGTGGTCAGAAGGCGCTCGGCAGCCCCGACTGCCTGGTCCAGCGTCCCGCCCAGGAAATGGGCAGGGAAATGGAGGCGGATCCCCGGCTCCTCGTTGAAGATGCGTCCCCCATAGGCGATGGGCACGTCCAGGTCCTCGACCGCTCCCACCACGTCGAGGAGGCTTGAGGCTGTCGCGAGCCGCTGGGCGGCCAGACAGATGAGGTCCGGTTGGATGCGCTCGATTGTCGCGGCCATCGTCTCGATGGGAACGTTGGCTCCGAGGTAGACGACGTCCCAACCAGCCCGCCGGAGAAGGAGTGTGAACGCGCTCATACCCAGGGTGTGCTCCTCACCTGCTGGGCAGGCGGTAAGGATGCGGCCTCGGCGCGTCGGAGCTGGAGCCGCCTCGATCATGCCCTTGAGGCGTCGCATCGCCAACTCCGAGGCGAAATGCTCCTGTTGAACCGTCACGTCTCCTACGAACCAGCTGTGTCCGATCTCGGCGATGCCCGCGCCGATGATGCCGGAGAAGACGATCTCGGGCGGATACATGGCGAGGGCTTGTGTGAGGACTTCCCCGGCCTTCTGCTCGTTGAAGGCCAGGCAATGCGACACCCACTCATCACGGAGCTGCTCGATCGTTTCGCCGACCGGACGCTTGGGGAGGGGAGGTGCGCTGGGAACAGGCATGGTGCGCAGCGGGTCCTGCCCCTCGCTCTCAAGGCTTTGCCAAAGTTTGACGGCCCGACCAATCCGAAGGCCTTCCTCTTGCCGGGCGACCAGCCAGTTGATCACATCAATGTCGCGTTGGGCATAGATCCGGTGTCCCGCCGGCGTTCGTGAAGGAAGCGGCAGGCCGTAGCGGCGCTCCCAGGCTCGGAGCGCGTCGGCGGTAACGCCCGTACGCTCGCTCACGGCCTTGAGGTTGTAGATGGGATCAAGATAGGCATCCCTGGTCATCCTTTTATCCTCCTCTATTGGTCTCCTGGGCTCGCGTGCCAGAAGGGCGCTTTGCAATACTTGTGGGCGGCGCTCCATGCACGTGAGGCATGATACCAGGTTGTACATAAGTTGTCAAGGGTTTGGTAAGGCGAGCGGGCGTAGGGCGTGCTGGTCTCCGTCGCTGTCGAATATGATAGGCGTCGTTCGCGAGGCACCGCTAGATCCCCCCCACCAGTTCTTGAGGGATCGCTAGATGCCCCTCACCGGTTCTAGAGGGATCGCTAGATGCCCCTCACCGGTTCTAGAGGGATCGCTATATCCCGAGTCAGGCGCTGGCAAGTGGGGAGGGCAGGACAGCGTGGGGCGTGTAGGAAGTAGGGTACTGTCGGAGTCGTGGTCCGGCGGATAGGGCGATCCGGCTAGAACGTGGGGTGAAGGTGGGGGTCGGTCTCCGATTCCTGAGGGATGCAAGATCCACGTCATCAGTTGATGGAGGATCGCTAGGTTTCCCTCTCCAGTTCTCGAGGGATCGCTAGATCCCGAGTCAGGTGTTGGTATGTGGAGAGGGCGGGATACCTCGGGGCGTGCGTGAAGTCGTGACCTGACGCTGCTGCGGTGCGCCGGATAGGGTGATCCGGCTGAATCGTGGAGGGCCGAAGCCGACCCAGCAAATCCAGCCGTCGAAGCCTGTGGGAACGGGAGGGCACCAGGTGTAAGCCCCGGTGCTTAACGTTCTTCTACCCGTCGTTGATCACCGGCTCAACCGGATAGGTGCCCGTCGTGCTCGCGCCGGTATGCCTGAAGGCCCCTGAACGTGCCGTAGAGCAGCGCCAGAAGCAAGAACATCAGTGGGAAGGCCGTCGCAATCGACGCCGTCTGAATGACCTGCAGGCTGCCCGTGCCCGCTAGGACGGCAGCCACCGCCCCGAGGACGATGCCCCAAAAGGCGCGCAAATTGCGGCTTGGGTCCTCCTTGCCGGACACGAACATGGACAGGGCCAGGGCCGCTGAGTTGGCGCTGGTGAGAAAGAACGTGGCGATGAGGAAGAGCAGGGCCACGGCCAGCAGGCTGGTAAGCGGCAGGTGCTGCGCGATCGCAAAGATGGCGCTCTCCAGACCGTGCTGAGTGAGCACGTCCGTTACGTCGAAACGTATGCCCGCGCCGCCCACGACCCCGTACCAGAGGAAATCGGCCAAAGTGGGAAGCACCAGCGTCGCCGCCACGGTCTCGCCGATCGTCCTGCCCTTGGAGATGCGTGCGATGAAGAGCGCCACGAAGGGCGACCAGCTGATCCACCAGGCCCAGTAGAAGATGGTCCAGTCGCCCAGCCAGTTCCCCTCGAAACCCGGCGCCGTGAAGAGGCTCATGGGCAAGAAATTGGCCAAGTACTGACCGATGGAGCTCGTAGTGAGGTTGATGAGAAAGAGCGTAGGACCGAAGATGAAGACGAAGAGGAAGACGGCGATGAAGACCCACATATTGACGTCCCCGAGGAACTTGATCCCCTTCTGGAGCCCCGTATAGACCGCCAGGGTGAAGACGGCGGTCAGGCCGCCGATGATCAAGTAGGAGGCATACGGCGGCAGGGAGAGACCGTACTGATACTCGAGGCCGCTGGAGAGCTGGAGGGCGACCAGGCCGGTGGTGGTGGCCAGGCCTCCCAGAGTCGCGAAGACGGCGAAGACATCCAGGATCTTGCCCAGTACGCCGTGGACCGCGTCCCCGAAGACGTAATAGAATGCGCTGGAGAAGCGGAAGGGCAACCCGCGCGTGAAGCAGGCGTGCGCCAGGGGAATCGTCAGGAAGGCGTAGATGGCCCAGGCGCTGAGGCCCCAGTGGAAGAAGGAGGTGGTCATCGCATTCATGGCCGCCACCGCGGTCTTGGGTTCGCCGCCGAAGAAAGGAGGTGGGCTCATGTAGTGGTAGGCGGGCTCGGCAGGACCCCAGAAGACGATGCCTGCAGCGATGGCGGACCCAAAAAGCATGGCGAACCAAGAGATGCTAGAGAACTCAGGCTTGTCGTCCGGTAGGCCGAGCTTCATCTTCCCGAAGCGGGTCACCATCAGCACGAGACAAGCGATGACGAGGGCGAAGACCGTCAACAGGTAGAGCCAACCCCACCCGAGGGTGGTCCAATCGAAGACGAAGTTGACGACGCGCTCCATACTGGCTGGAAAGCCGACGGCCCAGAGCACGAAAAGAACGGTGAGAATGGCGGAGACCCAGAAAACGAGCGGGTCGAACGACCTGTCGTTGTTGGTGGTGTTCTGTGACTGCGGCATCGTGATTCCTCTGCTATCTGACTATTCGACGACCTTGCCGAGATCGGCCAGGCGATCCTTCAGGAAGGCGATGGTGTCGACCGGTGTAGGATCCACCTGGTTGAGCACGGCCGCGTAATAGCTAACATAGTCCCCAAAGTGTATGAGGGACATCATCTGCGCCAATCTGCTCTCCCCGCGGCCCCAGACCTCCTCCGCTGCAACACCCTCTCGCTCCAACACCTCGCGTGTGACATCCCATCGCTCAGTGAGCCGCTCCGGATCCAGAGGGGAGCGAAGGGCAATGACCAGGCTGCGATCTCGCACGATCTCTGGGATGGTCAATCCGACGACGGCGTTATGGTTCAGCTCTGGGAGCACCTCGAAGAAGGCCCAGCTTTTGGCATTCTCATTGAACTGGGTTTTCCAGCGGTTGGCCGTGGCCCCCAAGAACCCAGCCCCATAGATGACGGGAAGCTTGCCGTGCGTCTTGGTGGCCAATTGCTTGGCGGCGTTCTTCCCCGTGGGAATCTCCGGCGCGATCTCTGCCTGCCAGGCCTCCATGCCGGCTGAGGCCTCAGCGACGTCCTCCGTGAAGTCCCGGACCAGGCCCAACTGATGGACAGCGCCGAGTAAGAGGATGAACGAGTAGCCCAGGGCAGCGCGAGGCTGGGACTGGTAGTCGAAGCGGATCACCGCGGCACCAGCTCGGTCAGCCAGATCGGCCAGCTTTCCGCCGGTCGTGATCGCCAGAACCTGAGCGCCGCGGTCCATGGCTTGTTTGAAACACGACAGGGTCTCCTCCGTGTTCCCCGAGTGGCTGCACGCCACGACTAGGGTCCTCGCGCCCCACACGAAGCGGGGAAGGGTATAGCCCCGGACGACGCTGATGGGGACGGTAATCTCGTCCGCGACCAAATCCCGGAGGAGCGCGCCGCCGATGGCCGAGCCACCCATCCCGACGATGACCACCCGGTCGACGTCGGCCAACGCCTGCGGAAGCTTGAGGCTTTCCGCTTGCTCCCAGGCCGATCGGCACTGGCCTGGGAGTTCGCTGATGCGGGCCGCCATGGCACCCGAGTCGAGTCCCGCCATGGCCTGCAGATCATCAAGGTTCATCGAGGGTACCTCCTGGGATCTCTGCTATCCATCAACCGCCGCGAAGGACGACGCGACTGGCACAGCGCCGCAAGTCGTCCGAAAAAGGGTGGACCCCGGCCGCACATCGTCTGCCTCGCCTACATCGTCTATGTCGCTTTCATCGCCTCCACCGCCTCAGGGAATGCGCGATTCAGCTCGCGCTGTTCTCGTGCCAAGGCTCAGATCGGATGGGCTTGGATGCCTTTTGCCGAGGATGTATCGGGGATCCGCGCCGAGTGACCACCGACCGAACGATGATACCAAGTGCAAGGGGAGTTGTCAACCTTGCGTGAATCGGCCATAAGGACTATAATTCGGGATGGCATATGGGGGAAGTGTCGGAATTGGCAGACGAGCGTGACTTAGGATCACGTGGGGCAACCCGTGCGGGTTCGAGTCCCGCCTTCCCCACTGGTTGACGTGACGAGTAGGCGCGTGTGGCGCGCCTACTGGCGCGCAAGGCGGATGCGGCAACAGGATGCGTGAGGAGGCATAGTCACTTGAAGATCACTACCCAACCTGCTGGTGAGAGGGAAGTCTCTCTGGTCATCGAGGTCGATGAGGAGCGGTTGAAGAAAGCGCGACGCAAGACGGCGCGCGAGATTTCGAGGGAGGTGGACATCCCCGGCTTCCGGAAGGGGAAGGCTCCCTATGACGTAATCGTCCAGCGGCTGGGCGAGAGAGTGGTGCAGCAGGAGTTGGTGGCGACCCTGGCGGAGTCCGTCTATCCTGAGGCCTTGCTGGAAGAGGAGATTGTCCCGTACGCTCCCGGGGCCCTGGAGGACACGAGCTTCGAGCCGATGACGCTCACGTTCACCGTTCCCCTGGTGCCCGAAGTGGAGCTCGGTGACTACCGGGAGCTCCGGCTCGACCCACCTGAGGTCGAGGTGCCCGAGGAAATGATGGAGGAGGCCCTGGAGGGGATCCGGGAGCAGAATGTGGTGCTGGCTCCCCTGGACCGCCCATCGGCCAAGGGCGATCTCCTGGTGGCGAGTCTGGAGGGCAGGACGAGCGAGGGCGTTTCCTTTCTGGATGAGGAAGAGGCTCGCGTCATCCTTGATCCCGAAGCGGGGGATGTGATCCCGGGGCTGATCGATGCGCTCATCGGTCTGGAGACGGGCGAGGAACGGACGTTCACACTGGTTATTCCGGAGGACTTCAAACACGAGGAGTTGGCAGGCGCCGAGGCCGAGTTCGAGGTTGCGGTCGAGACTGTCTACGAGCGGATCCTGCCGGAACTCGATGACGATCTGGCTCGAACGGTAGGGAACTATGAGAGCTTTGACGAGCTGAAGGACTCCGTTCGAGAACGCATTCGTGAGAGGCTGAGGGCGCAGGCCGAGGGGGAGTACGCTGAAGAGGTACTCCATGCGGTGATCGACAATGCCGAGATTTCGTATCCGGCGGTGATGCTTGACGAAGGCGTTGAAGACGCCCTGGAGACCTACAAGGAGGATGTCGAGCGCGAGCATCACATGATGCTCGAGGATTACCTACGGATCCAGGGCCAATCGATGGACGAGGTCCGGGAGGATGTGGAATCGGAGGTCCGTCACTCGCTCCAACGATCGCTGGTTCTTGGAGAGATCGTGGAGCAGGAAGGTCTGGAGATCAGCGACGATGCCCTCGATGCCCAGATCGCCGTGTCGAGCGAGCAGTACGGCGAGAACGCGGAGCGAGTGCGGGAGACGCTGAATCGGCCCGAGCAGCGCCGCGGCCTCCGGAATCGAATGCTGGCCAGTCAAGCGGTGCAGCGGCTCGTGACCATCGCGAAGGGCGAGCTTGAGGAAGGCGCCGAGGCTGAGGTTCAAGAGAGCAGTGACGCTGACGTGTCAGCTGAGGTGGGTGGGGCTGAAGACGAAGAGACCGGTGCCCCGGAGGCTGAGGTCCAAGAGAGCAGTGACGCTGACGTTGAGGGATTGTAGGAGCAGGAGGAGGGGGTATGCCGTTAGTTCCAATGGTGGTCGAGTCCACCGGTCGTGGGGAGCGAGCGTACGACATCTATTCGCGGTTGCTTAGGGACCGCATCATTTTCATCGGCACGCCGATCAATGATCAGGTGGCGAATCTGGTGGTGGCACAGATGCTCTATCTTCAGAGCGAGGACGCGGAGAAGCCGATATCGCTCTACATCAACTGCCCCGGGGGCGTGATCTATCACGGCTTGGCGATCTACGACACGATGCGGCACGTTCAGGCCCCGGTGCACACGTACGCGGTCGGCGTGACCGCTAGTATGGGGACAGTGCTGTTGGCTTCGGGGGACGAGGGGCATCGGTATGCGTTGCCGCACGCCACGGTGCACATGCATCCGGCCGGAGGGAGTGCCCAGGGGTACGCGCCGGACGTGGAGATTCAGTACAAGGAGCTGAAGCGCGTCGAGGATTTGCTTCATCGCCTGCTGTCGAAGCACACCGGGCAGTCAGAGGAGCAGATCTCTGCGGACTTCGAGCGAGATAGGTTCATGACGGCCGAGGAAGCCATTGAGTACGGTTTGGTGGATCAGGTTCTGAAGCGGGTCGGAGAGGAAGAGTAGGCCAGGCTGGGACAAGCGCATAGGCTCGCAGCCATCGGGAGGCATCGCCTGGCATTCAGCTGGGTGGTGCCTCTTTTCGTGTAGCCTGTGGCTGCCCATCGCCGTTCGCCTGACTCGGGATCTGGCGATCCCTCGAGAACGTCAAGACCGAGTTCTAGCTGGATCGCTAGATCCAGCGGGCCTGGATGGACGAGGCTCGGAGGTTGGGGAAGGGGCGGCACGAGGGGGCTGGTGCGGGCGCCGCTGCTCTACGCCTGACTCGGGATCTAGCGATCCCTCGAAAACAGGTGGGGGAGGATCCAGCGA
>Ga0180432_10004501_pt1 | contig 19097 bp, 15 predicted proteins | sample SS_ome_10_FD_132414 | JGI IMG/M metagenome (GOLD analysis project Ga0180432, IMG submission 132414) | Hypersaline lake sediment archaeal communities from the Salton Sea, California, USA - SS_1_MS_2 metaG | ecosystem: Environmental > Aquatic > Non-marine Saline and Alkaline > Hypersaline >...
CACGCCGAAGGCTACGGATTCCACTTCGGCTACGCAGCGCTCCACGTCGGCGCACACGTCCGTCTTGTTGAGCACGATCACGGGGTCTGCTCCGCTGTCCCACGCGAGGGCCAGGTAGCGTTCTATGCGCCGGGTATTGAAGTCCGCATCCAGGCCACTCATCAGAAAGACGGTGTCCACGTTGGCGGCAACGATCTGCTCTTCGCTCTTGCTACGGGTAACCTTGCGGGAGAACCGGCTCTTTCGGGGGAGGATCGCGTGTATGGTTCCCTTCCCCTCGTCTGGTCGCGCCTGAATCGCTACCCAGTCGCCCACTACGGGCAGATCACTACTCATCGGGGTGCCGCGGAGCAGCCTGCCGGCCACCCGGGCGGAGAGTTCCCCGCGTTCGGATAGAACCTGGTATGATTGGCCATGCTCACGAACAACCCTGGCAGGAGCAAGACCCTGAGACCTGAATGGACTGAAATGCTGGTCGAAGAAGGGGTTCCACCCCAGCGTCGCTAGATTCAAGGTGTGATTCCTCCGTATGCTGAAACATCGTCTGATGGCTCACAGAGGAATCGTCGTGCGGAGATCGAGAGAAAGAACGCAGGAGGATCGAGACTACCTCTGGGAGCCTTCCGTTGCCTTGGCTTCCTGGTGCTTCATCCCATTTGCAGTCATGACTGCACCTCCCTTCGGATTGGACCACTTGACACGAGACCTGGCAATGATAGCACAGATCGGTGCTGCTGCAAAACTGACTCACGCCGACGAACTACCCTGCCGGAGGGAGCACGTCCCCGTGGTTCTTCGAAAAGCGCTGATCTTGCTCTCAGTTGCAGCGTTGCCGTCGACGGAATTCGGTCCGTGGGTTGTCGCGGGAATGAGGGACGCACCCGTCAGTGACCGAAAGGACTGCGGCGACGGACGCGCAATCGTCACGGGCCTCGCACGCGCGGGCCATTCTCGCGTCTCTAGTCCTTCCAGATCTCCTTGAGGCGCTCGTGGTATCTCTTCTCTCGGTCGGGCAGTTCCGGGCTCACCTGTGCCCCGACTTCCAGGAAGTGGCGCTTCCCCCGGCCCATCGCGCGGCCGCGCGCCGTGTGCATGTCGAGAGCGTAGTCGGGGATCGCCGGGCGCAATCCCTGCTCCTCGACCGCGTGCGCCATCCAGTTGTACATCTCGTCGGTACTACGATCCTTGAGACGGGTCGCCAGGTAGCGCACGGCCTGGATCGCGAAGAGGTAGCGATCTGCTTGGTGCCGTCTGAATCGGTGCGAGAGTTGCTCCAGGCTCCGGATCAACACCGGAGCCGACAACTCACCGAACCCGACGTCCTCGATGGAGATAACGGACAAGCGATCCCATAAGCATTTCTCGAGCTCCGGACTGGTGTGGACCATCTCGTAGGCAATCAGTGCGGCATTGTCGCTGTTGCCACGGCGGATTTCCTTCTGCAGAGCGGAGATCACCTCATCTGCGGCCAAACCATGTGCTGTCAGAACGCGCGTCCATGGGTCAAGCCCGTCAGCGACCACGATTCCCCTCCTTTCCTGATGTAACCCGTCTTTCGGAGCGCGTCTACCCCCCCCCCATCGTCTCCCCGGAATGGCGCATCACCTGAAGGCCCGTTCGGCGGACAGGGCCGTCGATCCGCCGTGGCGATGCGAGTACCGGCTGGCGCCGTCGTTGACCAAGCTACTGTCCCGCTGGGCCATCGCGGGCCAGGATTCGTGCTTCGGTGAGGCCACTCTTACCAAGAGACGCCGTCAAGCTCTGGCACCAGCATGCCTCGTGGCAGCCGAAGGCTCCCGCAGTCGAAGACCGTGCCTGTGGTGCCGGCATAGATGATTCCTCGCGCCGGTCTCCAACTAGGCGGATCAGGACTCCCCGAAACCCGAGGCGAGAGCATCTTCGGCATCTGGGTGGATCTCGAAGACGTGGTCCAGCTTGGTGATCCTGAAGACCATGCGGGTTTGCTCGTTGAGCCCCGCCAGCTTGATGGTCCCGCCGCTCTCTCGGGCGGCTCGGAATCCAGATACCAGAGCTGCCAGACCCGAGCTGTCGATGAAGGACACGTCGGTCAGGTCAACGATCAGCCTGGCGTTCCCGGACTTCGCCGCTGCCTTCAGCTGTTCCTTGAGATCGGGGGCCACCACCGCGTTGAGACGGCCCGAGACCTCTACCAAAGTAACGTCGTCTGCCAACTGCTTCGTCTTGTACTCCAGACTCATTCGTGCACCTCGAAGTGTGTCATGTGCCTGCCGTACCGGTTGAACGTCTGTCGGGGAACAGGAAGTCAGGCGGCCGAGCCTCCCATTCGGAGGGTGGCTCATAAGTGGCCGCTCGAATGATGGGTAGCAGCATGCTGATGTTGTAGCCACCCCAGAACGTGTTCGCCACCACACCATCCAATCCCAGACTTCCACCAGTTGCCACTGACAGCCAGCCTCGTGCGATCCCTGCGACCGTGAGCACAACGATGGCCAGTTGTGGCCACACCAGCTTGAGGTAGTTGCCCGACTGACGCTGCTTGGGTGTGACCTGGAACTGAAGCTTGGCCCCGGTGACCACGCTGAGCACTGCCTGTATCCAGATGGGAAAGAGTGCCAGATTGAACTGCTCGCCTCGTCGCGTGTCGAGCCCCCAGGCCACGTACTTGAACATCACTCGGTTGAGAATCAAGAAGGGGAGTAGTCTCAACAGGAACTCGGTCGACCAGGCCGCGACGGGACTGATGCCGGTGAACAGATACACGACTGGTGCGACAAGGTAGACCACGTTGAAGAAGCCGCTGAAGTATGAGAGTATCGTAGATAGGTATTGGATCTTCTGAGGCCAACTGAGCCCCTTCTTGAAGAGTGGGTTCTCGTGTATCAGTACCTGAATCGTGCCTTGAGCCCATCGCAGTCGTTGGACGAGGGCTGAGCCCAGGTCCTCAGGCGCCAGACCGTATGCCAGGATCTCTGGATGGAAGACGCTGTGCCACCCCATGGCGTGCAGACGCATGGCAGTGGCGAAATCCTCGGTCACGCTTATTGTCGCCAGAGCGGATACCGGGATGGCCTCGTCAGCGCGGGTGAGTCCCAAGTCCTCTATCGCCTTCCGGGAAAGCCCGACCGCGTCGGCTCCTGTAGGGGCGGTGCCAACCATCTCACGCGCTATCTCGGATAGCTGGTCTTCCATGATCTTGCCAGCTTCACCGGCAGTCTCGTCGCCCGTCGCTGCCATGGCGCGCAGGTCTTCGACGATGGACGCCAGGTCTTCCTGCGCCACATCGGCCTGAGCCAGCACCACGGCCTGTCTGACGATGCCGGTCACGATGTCCAGAGGCTCGCCGGCCTTCAGGGCTCGATGAGCCCTGGTGACAGCCTGTCCAACAGACGCGAGAGCGGAGCGCTGTGCGGTTGTGTCCGGCCTGATGTGAGCCAGGTCTCGCTCCATGCCCGATAGAGCGTTCTGGACTCGTTGCTCCATCTCTTCCACGTAGCCCGTGAGACCCAGTTGCATGAGAGCCTCCCGGCGCAGCATGGCGTTGGAGCCACACAGGAACCCTGCATTCCAGCCGTCCATGCCCTGCAGGATAGGACCGTAGAAGAGCGGGGATGCAGAGCCGTACGGATCCCCCGGTTGGATGTTGTAGAAGTACTGTGGGGTCTGCACGAAGGCCAGGAGAGGATCACGGAAGTAGCCTATGGTGCGCTCGATGAAGTCCGGGCCAGGGATCTGGTCCGCGTCCAGCAGCAGTATGAACTCCCCTGAAGTCTGAAGCAGTGCGTTGTTGACATTGCCGGCCTTGGCGTGGCGTGCCTTACCGGCCCACTCCTCGCCGCGCACGATGTATCCGCAGCCGATCTCCTCTGCCAGGGCTGCCATTGCCGGCCGAGCTCCATCGTCCAGTATGTACACGCTGAGGTTCTCCCACCGCATCCTCGCAGCGGCCTCTGCTGTGAGCTTCACCAGCTCAACCGGCTCGTTGTAGGTTGCAATGAAGACATCCACCGTCGCGTCGTCGAGCGGCGGTGGAGCAACCCGGCGAGGCGGCTTCCACATCATGAACGAGAACACCACTGTGGAGAGGTAGCTGTAGGTCTCGGTCAATACCAGAGGAAGCGCAAACCACAGGGCCTCCGGGTTGATGCTGGACCGGTACCTCCAGACGATGTAGGAGAGGCCGATGGTCACATCGGCTATCGCCAGAATGCGAAACCCCCAGCGGCGCAGTCGTCGACGCGCATCCGGATCCTCTGGCCAGAGCCGACAGCGGCGCGCCTTCGGTCCAGCACTGTTCCTGACTTCCTTGTTAGGCATGCGATCCGTCCTCCCATCGTTGGTAGGCCGTCGAGCTGCTTGCGATGGCCGGGGCCCGCGCCAGCGGCACCGGCTGTGGCTCCGCAATCTGGTGCTTGGCGAGCCCATTCTGTGGTCGTTGTCACGCGAGTCTGGAGCGAGCTAGCAAGTAACTCTCCGGCGTGTTCGTCACGGTATCTCTGCGGCCAGCTTGACCAGACGCCAGTGGTTCCCATTGGGCTCTGAAGCTGTGTAGCTTACCTCGTCCATGAGTTGGCGGACGATTTCCAGCCCACGTCCCCTTTCCTGCGTTTCCTCGATTTGGCGAGCGGTGATCTCCGTGAGGTCGAAAGACTCCCCTTGATCGTACAGGTCCAGCTCTAGTCTACCGGGCAACAAGGACACCTGCCCTCGCAGTTCGCCGGGTGCCTGCCTGTACGCGTGCTCCATGATGTTGGTGACTATCTCCGACGCTGCCAACTCCACCTGAGAGGCGAACTCCCCTCCATACGTGCCGGCGAGCTCCCGAATGAGGGATACGACCTGGTCCAGGTGCTCAAGCGTCCCTGGATAGGCGAAGGGCACGGCGCGTGGCAGTGCTCGCACTACGATCAACGTGAGATCGTCGGAGAGTGGCGCCTGTTCTCCGAACTCCATCACGGCGTCGACAATGGTTGCGGTGAGGTCATCGGCCGACGCGTCGGCGTGCTTTGCTACTGTGCCCTTCAAGCGCTCCAGACCGAAGAGCTCCTCGGTCGAACTGGCTGCCTCAGTGATGCCATCACTGTAAGCGACGAGAATGTCTCCTGGTTGGAGGGTGATGGTCTGCTCGGAGACCGGAGCGTCTTCCAGAATCCCAACCGGCAGACCGGTCGATGACAGGATCTCGAGTGAGCGTGTTTGATGCCTCCACCACAGGGTGTCTGTGTGGCCGGCGTTCGCGATGGTCACTGTGCCTGCGATAGCATCCAGGCGGGCGAGGAGTACGGTGATGAACATCTCCGCGTGGACCAGATCGTCGTGCAGCGCCCTACTGACCCGCTCCAGAATGGCCGACAAGGAATCTCCGGGGGTGGCTTCCGCTCGCAGAAGGGTGCGTGCAGTGGAGGTCAGCAAGGCGGCGGGCACTCCCTTGCCCGATATGTCTGCCACGGCCATGCAGCAGCCACGCTCAGTCTGTGAGATGAAGTCGTAGAAATCCCCGCTGACGAAGTGGGCGGGCGAGGCCGCGACGGCGATATCGAAGCCAGCCATGGTCGGGATACTGTGAGGGAGAAGACTGGTCTGGACCTCGGCGGCTAGCTTCATCTCTTGCTGCAGACGCTGCTGAGCCAAGAGTTGTGCCTGGGCCTCGCGCAGTTCGCGAGTTCGCTCTTGTACTCGCTCCTCCAGTCGCTCGTTGGCTCGTCTCAGTTGCTCTCGGTAGGCGATCAGCTCCGTGATGTCCCGAAGTACGGCCACAGCTCCCGAGAACTCGCCGCTCACGAGCATCGGCGATAGATTGACCGAGAACCAGGTTTCCTCGTCGTCAATGGGAAGCGAGAATTCGACCCGGGAGACCTCTCCGTGCCTGGTCTGATCGAAGGCCCTCACGAACGTCTCGAGGATCCCCTCCGGCATGACCTCCGACATGGGCATCTGGAGGTACTGGCTGGGCAGGGAAAGCTTGGCGTCAGGAGGATAGGTGTCGGTGATACGCCCTTCTGCGTCGAACACGAAGACCGAATCATCCATGGAGGAGAGGATGCCGCTCATCTTGCTCTCAGACTCTCTGAGGGCCTCCTCGGCCGAGATCTTGTCCTGCAAGACGCGCCGTCGGCGGAGTGCTTGCTCTATCACCGAGGGCAACAGCTTGAGATAGCCGCCACCGCTGTCCTTCACAACGTAGTCATCTGCGCCCAGCTTCATGGCCTCGACGGCGACACTTTCGTCCCCGCTGCCGCTGACCATTACGGTAGCAGGCAGCAGTCCCTCTGCACCAAGCACTCTGATCACGTCGAGTCCGTCAGGGCCGGGCATGGTCTGGTCCACGGCCAGCGCGTCGTAGGATCCTGATCTGAACATCGCCATGCCGCTCTCGCCATCAGTCGCTATGTCAACGTGATAGCCAGCGCGAGTCATCTGCTTCTGGAACAGACGGGCCAGCCCAGGATCGTCTTCCATGTAGAGGACGCGGATCGTCTCGGACTCCGGTATGCTGCCGAAGGCCTCGATGAGACTCTCAATCGCCCTGATGTCCTTCTGGGTGACGTCTAGGAGCTCGAAGCCGGTGTCATGCAACTGAGTGCGCTCGTTCCTACTACACCAGACGCTACGGGCGTCGAAAGGGATCTCTCCGCTTCCCGCGATGTCCACCGGCAAGACCAGTCGAAGACGGAACAGCCCCTCCGTCTCTATGGCCTGGCCGCTTACCACCATGACTCCGCCAGAGGAGATGTTGACCACTCGCCCGATCAGTTCGCCGGTCTCGCCATCAACAGCACCAAGGTAGTGGATCAGGTGTCTTCTCTGGGCCCTTCGTCTGTCGTCCAATCGACGAACTCCTGGGGATTCGGCGACGATCGGTGCTACTGATGCGCGGACGTGCAGGTGCCATCCAACGTAGCCGGCGCTGTTTCGATGAGGCTCGCCCGCCACCCTCCCCCATAGACTAGCAGAAAAGCATCATGGAAGTCAAGTAGGCTATTGGGTGAGCCTCGCTCTCCGCCGGGTGGTGAGGGTGCGCCAAAGGGTGCTCAGGGGATGCTGCCCCCGAAAACTCGAGCCGTATTCCGGGATAGCCTACTGCTCCTCCCGGTCCTGAGCGCTGTCATGGCGATCGGGCGTGGGATCCACTTGGGCGTATTCTCTGGCCTGTATGATGGTCGACACCACAAAGGCAATCGCGAGAGCCGCCGCGATGGTCATGCCGATGAGGTTGTAGATGGACACGGTTCCAGAGGGCAGTTCCAGGACCGGGTTCCCGACGAAGTACACGACCGTGTTGGCGATCATGGCTATGAGTCTCATCTCGGTGGGGCCAATCTTGGCGTACGAGATCTTGAACACGCCATCCACGTACGTCCTGACGTACACCAGTACCGACATGAGCAGGTAGCCGACGAGGGCCAGGCAGGCGACCTCCAAGTTGACATAAGGCGACAAGCCCAGGCCCACGAAGACCAACACCTCGCTCAGGGCGTCGACCGTGTGGTCGACAAAGAAGCCATAGGTGGGTCGCTGTATGTTTCTGTGGCGAGCCACCGTTCCATCTAGGCTGTCGCCGAACCAGTTGATCACAAAGCCCAGATTCACGAGCCACAGGAAGTTCCTGTCTATGCCGGTCAGCCAGTATGAGACGAAGATCATTATGGCTCCGATGATGCCAATCACCGTCAGTACGTCCGGGCTGACCCACTCAGGTAGGTGAGCAGCCAGCCACTGTAGGGCAGGCCTTTCCAGCGGGGCGAGAAGTATCTCGTTGATCCGTCTGTGGGGTTTGGTTTGCGGCGTGCTTGCCATGAGGCGCCTCCTTGGCCCGTATTCTACACCCAGTGACCGGATGAATCAAGGCCAGCATCCCCTTCACTTGCGTGCTTCGTCCGGCCCAGTCACGGGCACACGTGAGATCCGTATGGATGGCAGATGGACGCGGCCATCTGTAGCCTCTTGGCCCAAGACATACAACCCCGTTTGGCGAGGTCAGATGCGCAACAGCGGGAGCGTATCTCGAAGCTCGGGGGTGTTCGTGGACGGTCGATCTGCCGGCGGCAAGAGGGGAGCACACGGCTGGGCGCCTCGCAGATGGTCCAGCGGTCGCGCGGGCCCGCCGGCTCAGGGACAGCTTGTCGAGGAAGGCCTCGATGGCCGCCGGCGCTGTCTGGGCATCTCGGCGCGAAACACACCCGCCGGCTGCCGAGGCTTGAGGAGTACGCCCCGGAGCCGGTGTTGAGAAGCCTCAGACAGTCTTTGACCCGACCCTGTCCCGATGCTATAATCAGGTTGTCTGCTCGGCTTCACATGGGATTGGGATGGTTGGTGTTTGGGAGAGGGAGATCACCAAGAGCATGGCAAGTGAACGCGAGATCGTACGGGAGCGCGCAGTCGCGCTCATGAGTCAATACGTTCAGATTGATACCAGCAACCCGCCGGGCAATGAGATGGCCGCGGCCGAGTGGCTCCGTGATCGTCTGGCCGAGAACGGGGTCACCAGCGACGTTGTCATCCACGAGACCGCTCCTGGCCGTGGGGTGCTGGTGGGGCGCATAGAGGGGACAGAGCCCCTCAAGCCTCTGGTGTTGAATCACCACATGGACGTGGTGCCTGCGGATCCCCGGAAGTGGAGCCACCCACCTTTCGCGGGTGAAGTGGCGGATGGCTACGTGTGGGGCCGGGGCACGCTCGACACCAAGGGTCTAGGCGTCATGCACCTGGTCGCCCTGGAGCGGCTGCGCAGGGTGGGTGTTGTCTTCCGACGTCCCGTCATCTTCCTGGCCGTGCCCGACGAGGAAGTGGGGGGCGAGAAAGGTATGGCCTGGTTGGTTGAGCACCATGCCGAGAACCTGGACCCGGAGTGGGTGTGGGATGAGGGCGGCATGGGTCTGCGCCTGAAGGACGGCGAGGTGATGTTCGGCATCGCCGTGGCGGAGAAGAAGGTCCTGTGGTTGCGTCTGGTAGCCCACGGAGAATCGGGGCACGGATCGTTGCCCAATCCCAACAACCCAAACGCCCATCTGGCTCGGGCCCTGAGGTTGATCGCGGATCAGCGCCCGCATCTACGAGTCAATCAGGTGACCAGGGCAATGCTGGGGCGGCTGGCCACGACTCGATCCTTCCCGGTATCCTGGCTGCTTCGTCACGCTGGCAACCCGCTCGTGATGCGCCTGGCGGGATCTCGGCTGGCCGGCAGCGACCTCTTCGCCGCCATGCTTCAGGATACGGTGAACATCACAACTCTCAAGGCAGGCTACAAGACCAACGTGGTTCCCGAGAGGGCCGAGGCCACTCTGGATTGCCGCCTTCTGCCCGAGACGGACGAGGAGGAATTCGTCCGGTGGCTGAAGAGCATCATCGCCAATGAACGGATCGAGATTGAGGTCCTCGAGCATTCCATGCCGGTGAGCGTGGCCCCCTTGAGTGGGGGATTGATGGATGCGATAGTCCGGGCGGCGGAACGGCACGTGCCGGGCAGCCTGGCGGTACCAATTCAGATGCCGGGGGCGAGCGATTCCCGCTTCTGGCGTGCCATCGGGGTTCCGACCTACGGGATCGGGCCCTACATCATCAGCGAAGAGGAGGCCAAGCTGGTTCACGGCGTGGATGAACGCATCTCCGTCGAGAATCTGGAGCTAGGGGTGAGGATCACCTGTGATGTGATTCGCTCTCTGTGCGTGGAGTGAGGACGAAGGCCGAGGGGTCAGCAGAGATGCTGTTCGCCCCGAAAGGAGAAGCGATGGAGCAGATCGATCTACTCCTGACCGCGGGCACTGTCGTTACCATGGATGAAGAGCGGCGCCTGATCAGCCCGGGTGCTGTGGCCGTGCGGGGAGACGAAATCGTCGCCGTCGGTCCTGAGGCAGAGATCACCCAGGCCTACGAGGCTGCCGAGGTGCTAGGCTCTGAGCAGGGGTTGATCATTCCGGGTCTGATCAACACCCACACTCACATGCCCATGAGTCTGCTGCGAGGCCTGGCGGATGATCTGCGTCTGGATGTGTGGCTGTACGGCTACATCCTGCCGGTGGAGAAGCAGTTCGTCAATCCCGAGTTCTGCTATCTCGGCAGCCTTCTGTCGGCGGCGGAGATGATTCGTTCGGGCGTCACCTGTTTCGCCGACATGTACTACTTCGAAGAGGACATCGCCTGGGCCACCGCACAGGCCGGCATGCGAGCGGTCTGTGGGGAGACGCTGGCGAAGTTCCCCACTCCCGACGCTGCCAGCTACGATGATAGCCTGGCCTATTGCCGGGAATTTCTGCAGCACTTCCGCGGTCACGAACTGATCGTACCGGCGCCTGCCCCCCACTCGGTCTACATGACCACTCCTGAGCTGCTTCAGAGAGCTGCGGCCATGGCCCAGGAGTTCGACGTTCCTCTGGTCATTCATGTGTCGGAGACCGAGGCAGAGGCCAGCGAGTGGATGGAAACTCACGGCCTGCCGCCGGTGCTCTGGTTGGAGCAGCAGGGGGTACTGGACGCCAAGGTAGTGGCGGCTCATTGTGTGCACGTTGACGAGCAGGAGATAGCCGTGCTGGCCAGTCACCACGTCGGCGTGGCCCACAACCCGACCAGCAATCTCAAGCTGGCCAGCGGAGTTGCCCCGGTCGCGGCGATGCTCGATGCCGGCGTCAACGTGGGTGTCGGCACGGATGGTTGCGCAAGCAACAACAACCTCGACATGTTCGAGGAGATGCATCTTGCGGCCCTGCTGCCCAAGGTACAGATGCGGAGCCCCACCGCCGTGCCGGCCTCCGAAGCCCTGGCGATGGCTACCATCATTGGGGCTCGTGCCCTGTGCCTGGATCACCTCACCGGGTCGATTGAACCCGGCAAGCGAGCCGACCTGGTGATGGTCGATCTGAGCGCCCCTCATCTGGTTCCGCGGTTCACCACGACCGGTCAGAACGTGTACTCACAGCTCGTCTACGCTGCTCGCAGCAGCGATGTGCGCCACGTGGTGATAAACGGACGAGTGGTGCTCCGGGATCGAGATCTGCTTACAGTAGACGAAGAGACCGTGTTGAAGGAAGCCGGTCAGCTTGCGCGCAAGATCAATCGCTTCTTCGTCAAACGAGAAGGCGATCTCCTGGACAAGCTGGTGGCCATCGGAGATCTCAGACAGCACGAGACTTTCGAGATCCAGGTCAAGGGACGAGTGAGCGATGCGGACGTCGTCGCGCGCGGGCTGAAGGATGCCGGTATCCGCATCCTGAGGCAGACGGTGAGAGACCAATACGACTCCTACTTCCTCTTTGACGATCGTTCCATGGGCCGGATCCGCTACCGTGAGGACGTGGTGCTGGCCGAGCATGGGGAGGAGTCACCGATCTACACCCTGACTCTGACCGGTCCGGCAAGTGAAGCTGAGTATCAGGATTGCATCGTTCTCACGCGGGCCCGCTACACAGCACCGGCCAATCGGAGCCTGCGGTTCTACAGAGAGTACTTCCAGCCCACCTCGGAGAGGGAGGTGGTCAAGCATCGTCAGCGGTACCGCATTCGCTACCAGGGGATGGACTTCGCGATCAATGTGGACGAAATCGTGCGACCGAAGCAGGAAGGATACTTCGCCGAGATCAAGAGCCGCACCTGGTCGAAGGACGATGCTTTGCGCAAGGCGAACCTGCTCAGTGAGCTGTTGCGCATCATCGGCGCCTCCACAGATGACCTGATCCTCAACGAGTACGTGGACTTGGTGTAGCGAAGCACGTGCGCGAGCGGCGTGAGTTCGTGGGATGCGGGCATTCGACGGGTGTCTGCCTCCGTTGGACTTTGCGGGCAGAAGTCGCGGATTAGAATCTGGTGGAAGGCTGGGATAGTTCGAGACCCGCGGTGAGCACTCCGCCTGGCATTGAAGATGGCTGATCGCCAACACCGGATGGCGGGCTATCTGTGCTCGTGCACTGGATCAGGAAGCGCGCCGGGGGATTGGAGCCCACTTGCGGCAGAGAGTGCTTTGCACTAGAATGTGGTGGCTCGAAGACGAGCGAAGCGGCACGGACGCGGCGTCTGTGTCGGGAAGATCTGAAGACAACACCCCGATTCCGGGAGGCTAGATATATGTTCTACCTGGATCCAACCTACATGCTCTTTGCGCTGCCGGCGATGATCCTGGTGATCTACGCTCAGTACAAGGTGCGGAGCACCTACGGCAAATACTCGCGGGTGAGGAGTCACAGCGGGATGACCGGCGCTGAGGCGGCGCGCGTGCTCATTCCCGCCAACGGTCTCTCCGTACGCACAGAGGTCGTGCGGGGGAACCTGACCGATCACTACGATCCGCGGAAGAAGGTGATGCGGATCTCTGAAGGCACGGCACGCAATCCGTCGGTGGCCTCGATCAGCATAGTGGCGCACGAGCTGGGGCACGCACTGCAAGACAAGACCAACTACCCGCTGCTGCGCCTGCGCTCTGGTATCGTACCGATCGTCAATGTCAGCTCTTGGGTGGGCTACGTCCTCTTCTTGCTGGGCGTGGTCCTGAGAGCCATGGGCCTTGTCTGGCTGGGCGTGATTCTCTTCTCTGCTGGAGCGGTCTTCGCCCTGTTGACGCTCCCGGTCGAACTGGATGCCAGCAAGAGGGCGCTTGGCATGCTGCAGGCCAATGGCCTGGTCACGGCGCAGGAGACGGGTGGGGTGAAGGCGGTCCTCTCTGCAGCCAGCTTCACCTACGTGGCCGCCCTCGCTCAGACCGTATCGCAGTTGCTCTACTTCATCTTCGTGGCTGTGGGCATGGGAGGTTCTCGGCGCAGGCGATAGCGGGCCTGCGCCTGGATGTGATTGCTCTCGTCCAAGTCGCACGAGTAGCTACACGGGTCAGTGTGCTCCAGGTGGCGCGTTGGGGCCAATCCTGAGGCTCAGCGTTTCGGTCGAGCTCTGGAATCCGTATTTGACATCCTGGCTGTCACGTGGTATTATTCAGATACCATAGGGGGGTACCCTATAAGACGGACACACGAGAGGCGGAGTCGGAGATTGCAAGGGCTCAGCCCGCGGCCATACCTTGGGAGGACAAGGCACTGTGCGAAGCGTGCCAGGTATGCACGGCACGAGTCGGGTGTCGCAGAAAGGTGCTGATCCGGCCTGACACCGAGGAGAAGCCCTTCGTGGACGCGATCCGCTGCTACGGGTGTGAAGCGTGGCTGATGGCGTGCCCGTACGGTGCGATCAGAAAGGCGCTTTCCTGCAATCTGCAGACGCTTGGTACCATACTGGGGGGCAATAGCCCCGAGAATCGAGATTACATAGGTGAGGGGATCGAGGAACAATGGATAATGAAGTGACGAACGGTGTCGTGCACGTTTCGGACGGTGAATTCAAGGATGTGGTGCTGGGCGCGTCGGTACCGGTGCTGGCCGATTTCTGGGCCCCGTGGTGTGGTCCCTGCCGCATGATCGCGCCGGTGCTGGAGGAACTGGCCGGGGACTACGCGGGCAGAGCCGTGATCGCCAAGGTGAACACAGACGAGAATCCGAGGTATGCCACCCAGCTTGGGATACGCGGCATTCCGACGATGATCGTCTTCAAGGATGGGCAGGAAGTCGATCGCATTGTCGGTCTGGTGCCCAAGCGCGAGCTGGTGGAGAAACTGGACGCAGCGCTGACGTGACGGCTGCTGGTCCTATGACGGACGTACGTGCGTGAAGGAAGCTACGTTGGAGGGTTGAGTTCATGCCGATCTACGAGTATCGCTGCAGTGAGTGCGGCGAGGAGTTCGAGAAGCTCGTCGCGTCGGCCCGATCGGCGGCGGAGATCAGTTGCCCCAAGTGCGGAAGCGCAAATGTGAAGAAGATGCTTTCGCTCTTCGCCTCGCGAGGGTCCGCGGCGAGCAGCACCAGGGGCAGTTCCTGTCTACCGACTGGGGGCGGTTGAAGCTTCTCTTCGGGGAGCAGTTAGCTTCCCCAGGATGGCCCGTAAATCGAGTAATCGACTATGGCAGATAGAGCACCAATACCGCCTCAGCTGCGACGCGATCTGATCGCTAGGCTGAGGAGGATAGAAGGGCAGGCGCAGGGCGTCCAGCGCATGTTGGAGCAAGAGCGAGGCTGCAGCGAGGTCATTCATCAACTCGCTTCCATCCGCGGGGCGACGCGCAGTGCGAGTCAGGCCCTCGTGAGCCACTACGTTTTGGCGCGGCTCCAGTCGGCACCGGCCGATGAGGGCAACGAGGAACTGGAGCGCGCCATGGTTGACGTACTGTCGATCCTGACGCACACTGCCTAGCCTTCAGGAGAGGCTTCAAGAATGGATCAATTGAGCGAATTGGGGGTTGGCCTAGAAGGCGTAGGTGTGGTCATCGCCGCAGTGTTGTGGCTCGTTTTCACCTTCTACCTGGCTCCCAAGCTGGGCTTGCCAACTTGAGCTACACGCGGTTGCGGCGTGGAGTCTCCACGCCAGGAAGCTTGTACCGACCGATCGACGGACCGCGATTTCACCGGTTCCCAGTCCCCGACAGGATCATCCAGGCAGTAGCTTGTAGATGGATCAGCGCACAAGCAGGGCATCGAGGGAGAATCAGCCTAGAGAGGTAAAGGAGGACCGACATGTCCCTACTGCAGGACAAGGACCGCGAGCAGGTCCAGCAGCTCTTTGCCGGCCTCTCCAAGCCGGTTAAGCTTGTGATGTTTACCCAGGAGTTCGAGTGCGAGCTGTGCAAGGAGACCCGGGAGTTGGTGGAGGAGGTGGCTTCGCTCGCGGAGCTGGTCACCGCCGAGGTCCACAACTTCGCACTGGACAAGGAGAAGGCCGAGGAGTACGGGGTGGACAAGATTCCGGCGGTGGTCGTAGTGGGAGAGAAGGACCACGGCATCCGCTTCTTCGGTATACCCTCGGGCTACGAGTTCAGCACGCTCCTTGAGGACATCGTGAACGTCTCCGCCCAGGAGTCGGGGCTTTCGGAGCGGACGGGCGCGTTCTTGGCCGGTTTGAAGGATCCCCTGCACATCCAGGTCTTCGTGACGCCAACTTGACCCTACTGCCCCAGAGCGGCCAGTTTGGCCCACAAGATGGCACTGGAGAGCGACCTGGTCAAGGCCGACGTGGTTGAGTCCATGGAGTTCCCGCACTTGGCCGTGAAGTATCACGTTCAGGGCGTGCCCCGCACGATCGTCAACGAGACCATCCATTTCGAGGGTGCTCTTCCGGAGGCGCGCCTGGTGGCAGAGCTGGGCAAGAAACTCTCAGAGTGAGGCCTCCTGTCGAGCTTCGCACTTCGGGGCTTCGGTATCAGTGGCCCTGACATCCTGCGCAAGGTTGCGTCCCAGAGCTAGGTCTGCCTGATGCGCAGCGGTATCGCGAGAAGGAGGGTGGGAGAGTGGACGTCAAGCAGGCCATAGGTGAGAGACGAGCCTATCGCTCGCTGGACCCGGTGCAGATAACCGAGGAACTCATCGACGATCTGGCCCGAAGTGCGCGGTTGTCGGCATCCTGCTCCAACAAGCAGCCCTGGCGATACGTCTTCGTACACGATCCCGAAGTGCTTTCTGAGTTGCACGAAACTCTGCCCCGAGGCAATGCCTGGGCCAAGGCGGCTTCGATGATCGTCGCCGTCTTCAGCAAGCGAGACCTCGATTGCCTGATCAAGGGCCGGGAGTACTTCCTCTTCGATACCGGCATGGCCACCGCGTTCCTCATCCTGCGGGCGACGGAGTTGGGGCTGGTGGCCCATCCCATCGCCGGATACAAGGAGCAAGAGGCCAAGGAAGTACTCGGCATCCCCGATGACATGACCCTCATCACGCTGGTGATGGTGGGTCGCCACTCGGAAAGCACCAGCCCCGTTCTGTCAGAGAAGCAGGTCGAGGCGGAGAAGCGCAGGCCGGAGAGGCTGCCGCTGGGGGAATTCGTACACTTCAACAGGTACCAGGGAGAATAGTGGTACACGTTCTTGTTAGCTCCGCTAGATGACCTCGGCGACTACCACGCAGACGCCAAAGCTCTCGTCCAATCGGACGAAGTCGCATTGACCCAGCAGTGAGCCTGACGCTAGATCACCCTCCCGTTCGATGCGGCGAAGGTGATAGTCCAATTGCTCGCGCTCATGGTTCCAGATCCAGGTGGGCACCGGGAACAGCGTGAACGCGATGAGACCTTAGGCTGGTGGGCAGCTCTCCCGAAGCTTCGCCATATCGCTGATAATGCCACCCATGTTGGGGGTGATGGGACGTATCTTGTCCTTGATCCCAGTGGCGCTCCAGTTGATGTTTGCGGTCTTCAATTCCACGTACCAGGTCTTGCCGTCGACTCGGAACGAGAGATCCGCTCTTGCCTTCCCTGGGTAGCGGATCGGATAGGGGGCCTCGATCTTGAGAGCCTCGGCGGATTCAAGCGGCTCAAGAACGGCAGGCAGCTCCATTCTAAGCTAGCCTTGGCCCATAGCGTGCGGTGCCGCCAGCAGGTCTACTGCGCGAGGGGCAGCATTGTGACATCCTTGAAGGTTTCCGCTGGCACTCTGGTTCGGCAGAGAGCAGCTGTAGCTCTCTGCGAGATGCGCGGTTAGCCGTCGCTTCGGAGTGTGTTGGTCTATTCCGGCCTTCGTGATGTACCACTGTCCAGCACGCGCCTACCACCCTGTGTCAGCAAAGGCTTCCGTCTTGTCAGTCTCGTGTTGCGCGAAGCCGCTCCATCACCAACGGCGCATCAAGGGTCGCCCTGGCTTACCACAGTCGGACCGCTTTGTTCCCTCGGCTGTGCGAGCGCGGTCTCGAGTTGTCGGAGGTGACACCACAACAGGCCTGATGACGGCTCCATATGCTCTGAGAAGCAAGAGTACCAGGAGATGTTCACCCGCTCCGGTCTAGGCAATCCGTCGCCCAGAGCAGGTACACAAGCTCGGCCTGTAGCCTCGCGGTCTCCAAGCGCGGCATCCAGTCGACCAGCGTGGACAACGTGATTAACTGCTCACCGTCGAAATCCGGGCTGGGCGCCAGGTTCTCCGTCATGTCACCCAGCGTCCGCATAGCGGCTATCAATGGTGGGCGAGACTCCCGTTGCTCTTCTGTCAGGCTCTCGAAGTACCGTAGCAGCTCAGCAGCTTGATCCAGCGCGCGTTGAAAGGCTTCGTTGATGGACTGGCTCTGACGCGTGAGGTACTCCTGCAAGAGAGTCTGGCCAAGGTCATCAGTCTGTGCGGGCAGTCTTGTCAGGTCACAGAGATGTGCCACTAGCAACGATAGCTCAATGAGCGCACTCTGAAACGTTGTGGCCATCTGAAGGCGTTCAGACTCCCATGCTGGGAGGCCTGACCTTGTCCAATCCTCCGGGGAGACGGGCCGCTGTACATAGTTCCACCAATCCTTGCCTCCAGATGCTCTCCCTGAAGCGAGAACGGATGTCGTCATTCGCCAAGCCATCTTATTGAGGCTCTTACTCCTGGCCAGGGGAACAATGACGACGGTCCCCCATCGCAGGTCCAGTGCGTATCCTTTCCAAGTGCTGTCATTGGATACTGCCATGGCGGACTTGAGGATCTCGAGCACCGAGTCGAAGGAGGTGTAGAGCTCAACTGGGCGGTGGACGTCGAACGTGATCCATAAGGCAGGTTGACCTTCCCATGGTAGCTGCTCTGACAGGATGGTAGCATCAATGCCTTCTGTTGACAGCTGCCGAAAACCGCGGCGAATGTCCCTGCGCACTCTGCCGAGGACCTTGTCTATTCTCGAGAGAGCCTCATGCTCAGCGTCCCGCCAAGTACGATTGGGGTGATGGGCGAAGTGGTACCAGAGAGCCCATCCGCGGCTGAAGACATCTCGCTCGCGCTTTTCCACTGTGTCAAGAGACCGTACGTCCACAAAGTGGGAAAAACGTCGTTTGAACTCCCGTTGAAAAGCCGGCAGTGCCGAAAGAGCTTCGGCCAGGTTGTAGGTTGATAGGTGGGCGAAGTCTGTTCGGACGCCTTGGTCAACAGCAGCTTGGAGCACTGATTCTCTGGCCTTGGCAGACTTGGTCCTGCCCAGCGCGGGGTTCAATGCTAGCACGTGCGTCGATTGTCGGTAGAAGTTGGATAGCGAGAAGGTGAAGTCTCGTAATGCAGAAAGATAGGGTCTGTGTTCCCAGAATGCCAGTGCTTCTCTCGTCTGTCGGCTCATATCGGACTCTGAGACTGTGCCTCGCGGGTTCGCTATGCCCTCGGTGGTGAAGCCCCATTCGTCTACAGCACACTTGGGAAGCAAGAGTGAGCCGCCGGTTATCAACTGGCAGTGCCTCCACTCCTCGATGCTGATGTAGTCGCCTAGTAGCTTGGTGGGCTTCTGCTTTCTGAAATGAGCGCAGAGGGCTCGCTGCAGGTCTCGGAGCGTACATGCCACAGTCTCTCGAAGTTGGAGGACTGTCTCGGCGTGCTCAAGCCATGTGCTTGGGCGAAGGGCATAGATCCCTAGCCCTCTGAACAGAGAGTTGATCCGTACAGGCCAGCCAGGTGCCAATGAATTGGCAGGGATACTGGGCTTGTCGGTGTCATCAAACGGAAGACTGAGCATTCCAAGGCGGTGTCCGTATCCTTGACAGCCATAGTGGTCTCGGTTAGGCGCCAGCTTGCTGAGGAGATGAACTCGGCGAAGGCTTTCATGGTGCGGCCGGTTGCGACTCGGATCGGAAGCAGAGCAGGCATGTCCATCCGTATCAACGAGGTGCTGCAAGTCCAGAATGAAGTGGGCTCGGATAGTCTTGCCACCGTTCTCGATTACGACTGTCTGGGTTTCGCGTCGGAAGCGCCGCAGGATCCGTGCCTGGTTTTCGTCCAACCAGGAGTGGAAACGGTCCGTCCAAGCGGCCTTCAGGCCGAGGACAACATCACCAAGCTGTTCCAGCGGTAGGGTATCTATTGCGCGATCTAGATCAGCCTCATCTAGTGAGAAGAGGACCCTACAGTCAATGGCAAGTTGGCCTGCCCAGAAACCGGCTTCCGCCATTGCTGCCCAGTCTGACAACGTGGTGGGTGGGGCCGGCTGCTTGCCGCATTGAGCCAACCATCTCTCGACTTGCGCAAATGCAGCGGCTTTGGTCGTCTGGCGTGCCTGCAGTTCCTCAATGGCCACCTTCATCTGGTTCGGAATCACATCCATGTCTTTCCACCAGGATGCTGCTAGGCCATTGGCTACACTGGCTATGTCGAAATCAAGCGCGAA
>Ga0180432_10004502_pt1 | contig 19091 bp, 35 predicted proteins | sample SS_ome_10_FD_132414 | JGI IMG/M metagenome (GOLD analysis project Ga0180432, IMG submission 132414) | Hypersaline lake sediment archaeal communities from the Salton Sea, California, USA - SS_1_MS_2 metaG | ecosystem: Environmental > Aquatic > Non-marine Saline and Alkaline > Hypersaline >...
ACCGGTGAAGGGCAATGAAATAAATTCCAATTTGTGCAAGGTTTACTTGCTGAATGAGAATGGGCGAACCGTAGAGAAGTTGTTCTAACTTAGGACCTGTCTGCCTGTCTGGAGGTTTTTATGGACGCTGAACTGATGGCAATGGCCGACACATCGGCTCAGATTTTTTCACTTCACGAAATAGGCACGGCGGTGTTACACATACGGTTGCGGATGGGATTGATGGTTGTGGCCCAAGAGGCCACGGGTGTATTTGCTTTTATGCCCTGGTTCCAAAAGAAGTAGTGGCCCGCGTTCTCGCTAAAGGAAACAGCGCAGAGTGCCTGGTGGACCCCCGTCAGGTATTAGCGTATACGGAAGTCCCGTTCACCAAGTTTGTATTCCTGGGGGGGTTGCCGGGGTCCGGGACTACCGTAACTCAGCATGTGCTCCAGAGTTGCGGGTTTGCGGGAGGCTGGTTCGGAGAAGGACAAATGCACGAAAAGTGCCCGGGCCCGCTACGGTATCCTGGACAAGGGAAAGAGACAGATTGGTATCTGCGTGAGAGGCTGTCCGTGGAATTGAAGGAGAAGTTTCGGGAATTCCTTGATACCTTTCGGAATGGGAAGCCTGTTTATCTTGATAAGACCCCACGCTTCACCTGTTTCTTCCCGGCGTTTCAGGAGATGTTTGGAGATGCCGCACACTTCGTAGTGATACTCCGAAACCCACAGGATGCGGTGATGAGTCTATGGCGCCGATTTAAAAGGACAGAAGCGGAATGCCAGGCTTACATAGAGTTTATGTTTAAATTTGTTGGAGGCTATCAGGATCGCCTGGGGAACCTCCAGTATTTGCGCTATGAGGATTTTTGCCGCCATCCGGTAGAATCGTTGTATCCATTGGTGGAGAAGCTGGATGTGGGGGTGAGTCGGGAGGATGTTCGGAATGCCTGTGAATATCACAATGTGGCTCCGGTGGTCCGGGAACCGCTACCATGGCCGTACAGCGACAACCTGATGACCAAGTGCAAAGAGTTGGGGCGTATGTGGGGATACCATTCAAGAAGATAGGAGCGGATTGATGTGGCGTCTTTTTTTTACCCGGTTGTTTCGGGCCATTCGGAATATCCCTGCTTTTTTGTGGGAGAGTGCGACCTGGGAATACGAATCCTGCAAGCGGTGCGGCTGTGCATTTCGCATCATGTGGGATGTGGAGGACGAAATCTGGGAGAAAGTAATGGGGGATCCTGACGCGCCGGGTTGTTATTGTGTGGGCTGTTTTATCAAGATGGCGGAGAAGAAGGGAATTGTGATACACCCTTCCCAGATAAAAGTGGGTCTGTTTTATCCGGAAGAACCCTACGAAAAATTCGCCGCACATCCAGACTACTCGAAAAAGTTAGGGGAAAACTGATGGGAATGATTCAATGTGATGGATGCGGCCGGGAAACCAACACGGCATTATCGGACCATATAGACGGCCCCGACGGCAAAGCCAAATGCTGCTTCGCCGCCTGGGACGAGGAATCCCAACATTACGTGCGGGGATGCGCCTACGGTTCCAAGGAAGGGGACGTGCTGCACATGCTCATGGCGGTGCGTTCGATTGCTCGGACTAATCCGGCCGCGATGATTTACTGCGTGGGGAACAAAAAGGAATATACCCGGCATTTTGAGAACCAGGTAGTTCCCCGGAAGAAGGGGCGCTCCAAGGATTATCCTGGGGGCACCGTCTGGCGCACCCGGGAGGAAGCCGAGGAACATGCCGTGGGTGGCCTCGCGGTCTACGGGGTGATCGCGGATTGGGACACCGAGACCGAAGCGCAGGAAGGGAAGCCCTATCCGGAGCATGACCTTTTGGTGGATGCTTACCTGGTGGACCTGGGGAAGATAAAGTGACCAGCCTCCAGAATATGCGGCGTACCTTGTTCCACGTGAAACGGAAGGAACTGGAGCATAGGATTGAGTTGCGGCGCCTGGAAGCGGAGCGGTACGTCAAGGCCATGCTCCAGATTTGGCAGCAGGAATGGAATGAGAAGCGGGAACGAGAACGGCGCCTACGAGAAACGTGGGGGCCGCAATCTGCATTGTGGTGGTCCTTCACCAAGCGATTCATCATGGGACCCATCTTCCGGCCGGACGAACTGCACAAGATTGTGACCGTATGAACAACGCCGTCCTCATACAGCACGCCCACGGTGAGCAGGAACACCTCCTGGACGTGGTGGGGGACTGGCATCGGGCATATTGCGAGCATCAGGATATGGACTACTGGGAGCGGTATGGTAGGGCCCAGAAGAAATATTCGGTCTACTGGGACAGCATATTTTTGATTCTGGAGGCCCTGCGCGCCGGGTATGAATACGTCTTCTGGCTGGACAATGACGCCGTGATTACGAACCTGGCCATCGACCTGCGCGAGGCACTTCCGGAGGACAAAGACCTTGGCCTTTGCCGAACTAATGAACGGTGGTGGAAAGAACAGTGCGAAAACCCTCATTCTTTCCTGCATCCCCATGTAGATGATTTTCCTATTCGGGATGGTTTTCCGGTTGCTTACAACACAGGTGCTTTTTATATCAGAAACTCGGGAGGGACGTTGAGATTTTTCGAGACTTGTTGGAATTGGATTGAGCATGACCTCCCGCAGGGCGAACAGGTCGCCGTGAACCAAGTCCTGCATAGCACGTTTCCCATGGAAAGATTTGTGGAATTAGACCGCCAATGGAATACCTTCATGCCTATTGATAACTGCCCTGATTCGGTGGTGGTGGCGTGGCATGGCTGCTCCTTTGATTTGAAGGTACGCCAGATAACATCGGTGTTGGAACATTTGACAGCGGTTTTGAGCGCCACGTATGGACGACGGACGGCTGCTCACGTCATCTACAAGCGCGCCACCGGCAGAATCAAGGCTGTGCTCAAGGGTCCGGCCGACGCGCTTCGGAGAATTCCCCCAGGCTGTGGTGGGTTGGCGTCGCACGCCGGGGTCTCCGCACGCGATCATCTGGTTAAGAATGGGGTGGTATTCGCCAAATGAAAGACGCCGTACTTCTCCAGACGGGTGTGGGGTGGGTTGAAGACCTGATGCGCACCACCGACACCTGGCACCGGGAATATGCCCGACATCACAACATGGATTTCCACGCCCACTACGGCGCTGCCCAGACGGAGCGCCACTGCTTTTGGGATTGCGTGGTGAAGGTTCGGGAAATGCTGGAAGCCGGGTACGAATGGGTTTTTTACCTGGACGCGGATTCCGTAATAGTAGATCCGGACCATGATTTGAGGCGTGCCATCCCGGAAGGGAAACATCTGGGGCTCGCCTTAGATTTGCCCGTCCTGGAAAACCGGCTCCCAGAACTGCATCAGTTAGGAGGTCCCCTGCACTTCAACACTGGAGTAGTTTTTGCCAGGAATTCTGCATGGACAAAGAGATTTTATCGAGAACTGTGGGAAGATTCTGACCTCACGGGTACGTGGGGAGACCAAAATGCCATGAACGCGCTGATTGCTCGGAAGGATAATCTGTCCCATTTGCATGAAATGGACCTGCGTTACAATCAATTTGGAACCAGGACAGAGCCCTACCTAAGCCGTGGCATATACGATGCTCATGTGCTGTCCTTCCATGGCGCAGATCCGGATTATAAGAAGCGGGCCATGGGAGACATTATGGACCATTTCAGAGCGACGCGGAGGGAGGGCTCCGATCGGGCTTTGGTGGCGTACTCCCTACGCACCGGCCGCATTAAGTATGTCATCAAGCCAATTCCGGCCCGGGTACCGCTGCCCAGGGAGGGGCTGCACCTTCTGAAAACCTTCGGGAGAGCAGACCAGCGGCGACACCGGGTAATTGCTGGGTGTATTTTTGAGAGATAGGGCTGGGAACCCGACGTGACCATAAAACGCATTTCTTTTTTATTTCACTGAGTTTTACGTGATGGTTTGGGTATTTTTTGGCTGGGAATTGTATGTTGATGATGAGCGAAAGAAAAATCAAAAGGAGGCGAAGAAACATGGGCGATGAAAGCGAAAGCAGCAAGAGCATTTATGACATGCGCCTGGGGGAGTACATTGCATTGGAGCATCTCCGGGTCTACCGGGTTCCCGGAGGATGGCTGATGGGACCTCATTGCCGTCAAGGAGAACTCAATTTCGTCCCGTATTCGGACGATTTTAACCCCGCCGCGAAATCCGAATGAGAGACAATCTATTTCATTTTCCGGGCCTGGCCGAGTGCTGGGTCCTATTTTATTTTTTGAGAATTGTATATTAAGTATGAGGGCGGTTATCCCCGGGAGCAACCGGGCGCTTCGTTGGACCTTGGCCCAGTCGGGTCTCCAAATGAGGACGTTGCCGACGAGCACTGGATGTTGAGGGAAGCCGCGAATGGGTCCCCGAAAGGGGAGCGGGAATCACGCGGAAGGAGGTGTGCGGGTCCGGCGGTGGGCAGCCGCTGGCCGCCGGGCCCCACATGATGCGATGTCACAGAAACTGATTGACATGACAGGCAAAGTTTACGGGACTTTTGAAGTCCTGGAACGAACCGCTAATGTGTTTTACGGGAACCAACAGCACACTGCGTGGAATTTGGAATGCCGCGCCTGCGGCCGGATAGTCGTGCGGGAAGGCAGATACCTAAGAACAAATCCTAATATGCATTGCAAATGTACGCCTAACCCTAATCGCAAACTTGATTTTTCTTTAATTGGGAAAGTGTATGACGATTTTAAGGTGGTTGGCAGAGATGGGGGTGCGCATGTACTTCGATGCGTGCATTGTAGGAAGACAATAAAAAGACAAAAACAACAGTTGGAATCCCGCAAAAGGATTATGGTGTGTCAGTGCCGGGTGAACCCTAAGCCCGGGGATGTGTTTGGGGCGTATTCTGTGATGGATACGGTTCCGGTATCGTTTTGGGGCAAAAAATCAAGAAATAAAGATTTTTTGTTTTGGAATTTGAAATGCCGTAAATGTGGGAGAACCGTTTTAGTTTCCCAGGCAACTTTGGCTAGATGGGCAATTCAAAGTCCTAGAAAATGCCAGTGTGAACGGAAGTATAAGCGGTTTAGTTATGGATCGGTTGTCCTAAGTGCTTGAAACTATTGGCTTTTTATTTTATTTCCTGGGAATTGTATATTAAGTATAGGGGAGAAGACAAAAGCCACGGGAGGAAAGCCATGATGACGACCACTGAAAAGCAAACCCTAACCTACCGGTTCTTCGTGCCGGTGCCGCGTGTGGATGAGGTGCAGGCTCTGGTGAAGAAGCTGGCCAAGAAGGCTGCGCGCCACGAGGTGTTGTTCAAATTCGAGTTGGAAACTACCTTGGAAACCCAGAAATATTATCCTCCTGATTCTGATCCGGAAATAGATGGAGAATTGACGGAAGTAAAGGTTCCTGGGTACTGGGCTGAGGTCGAATACGAGCCCCTGCGTATCAAGGGCGTCGAGTACGTGCTGTCCTTTGAGTGGGTGGAGGGCCAGGCCCTGGTCACCCGGCGCCCCCTGGTGGAAGACGAGGACGAACTGGAGAAGGCGGCTCAGATGGTCCAGAAGCCGATGTGCGACCACTGCGGCACCGTCCGTGCCCGGAAGACCACCTATCTGTTCCGGAATGCTGACGGGGCATATCTTCAAGTCGGGTCCACGTGCGCACGGGAATATTTCGGGCTTCCGGTGGCTGGTATGCTGGAAGCGGTGGCCGAAATCGCCCGGTTCGTGAAGGAAGCCGAGGGCTGGGAAATGGGTGAGCGCACCCCCACCGGCATCGTGGCGAAGTCTTACCTGGCCGTGGCCGCCATGTTCGTGCGTGTGAATGGCTGGATGGGCCGCGCCAAGTCCCGGGAGATTTGGGATACGGAAGGGCGTCACATAGAGCCTACAGCTAACAGCACTACTGATTATTGCCGGAAAACTCCTCGGGAGCGCCGGTCAGACTTCGGTGACTTGCAGCCCACCCAGGAAGACTACGACACGGCCCAGGCGGCTCTGGAGTGGGCCCAGGCCCTGGGGGGCGACCTGGACGACTACCTGCACAACGTGCACGTCGTGGCCACGGTGAGTCTGGTTCCCGACAAGTTCGATGGAGTGCTGGCCAGCGTCATCCGCGCCTATGAGCGCCACCTGGAAAAATTGGAGCAGCAGAAGGTTCTGGACCAGATTAAGCCCGGCCATTCCGGCACCGTGGGCAAGCGCCAGGAATTTGAAGTTACCCTGCTGGGCGAGACCGGCTACGACAGCGTCTACGGCTACGTGAGCGTCTATCGGCTGCTGGACAATGCTACGGGCCATCTGATGGTCTGGAAGACCACCAGCGCCTTCCAGGTGGAGAGTGTGGACGAGGGGGGCACCCGGTATGATTCGGTGCGTATCGGGGCGACCGTGCGCATCAAGGCCACGGTGAAGGACCACACCCAGTACCGCGACACTGATCAGACCGTGCTGACCCGGGTGAAGGTGGTGGGATGATGGAATCTTTGGCCATGGTTGCGGGTATTGGGATTGCTTTGTTGGGGGTATGGCTTTCCAACCGGTCGCAGCAGAAAGCAAACGAGCGGGCACGCGAACGGGAACGTATTCGAGAAGTTCGTTTCGAGCGTTGCATGGATGCGCACCGGAGAGAAGTCCAGCGTGTGATGAAGCGGAACGAGACGAGGAAATCAGGTGAGCGACTGGAGCCGATACCTTACGTCCCTCTTTTTGTGGAATCTGAATGGGAGGAATCGGATTGATGGACAAGAATTTCCGGACCCTATTTGAATGTGAGGCCGGGGAGGTGGGGTATGCCCTGCGCGTGCATCCGAGTGCTCCCCAAAAGATATTCCTGCACCGAAGGAACTGGGAAGGCATGTTGTTGATGGCGGCGACCTTCACTTCCGAATCGGGGGTGGAGGAATTTCTGGGGTTCATGCAGGCGATGCGTCACACCCCGACGGCGTGGACCTACGTGGCCGAGGCGGGGAAGCCGGAGCGTTCCGAACACTACGCCCCCGAATACTACCTGGCGGCGTGGAGTCAGGGTCTCCTGGGTGAGGAAGAATTTGGGGTGGATAAGTGCTATGTAGGTCCTGATGGTTGTTGGTATGACGACCAGGGTTCCCTGATGCTGGAGCATGCACGAATGGTGTACGCCTACATGCCGTGGCCGGAAGTGCCGCCGGTGGAGCCGGGGAAGGATTACCATGGCGTTTGAAGTTTTCGACCCGCCACCCGCAAACCGGCGCCACGGCAAAAGGCCGAACGAGATAAGCCTGTATCCTTCGGGGTCCTTTGGCCTACTGGTGGGGTTCTGGACCACGGTACCGGACTACAAACACAAGCGGATGGCGGAGTTGCTGTGGGATAAGAATAAACGCCGTATTGGGTTTGCATTTTATTACGACGTGGAAGCCCCGGAACATTGTTTTAGGTTAGGGTACGTGGGGCCTAGTTCCCATACGCTGGCTTGCCGGGTGTTTTTCGACAAGTTTGATTTGAACCCAATTGAACTTGCTGGTCGCTATTCGGTGCACAGAGGAAAAAGGGAGGGGCGGCAGGTTTACTATATTTGTCTGGGTGAAAGGAAGAAGCGGTAATGGCGAAGACTGATTGGAAATACGTGTCCGACGGCAACCCTACGGACAAATGCGATGGGTGGACATATTTGGTTTCATGGGTTCGGTTTGCATGTGGTGCTGTGGATTGGGAAAGCCGGGACGTATGTGAGGCCCTTTGGGATAAAAGGAAGGGTTGGGTATTTGGTAACGGGCTCACACTGGAATCAGAAGGATATTACGTCTACGCCTACATGAGGGAACCGAAACCTGCGCCTATTCCGAAGGGGACCTGAGTATTTTATTTAGCGGGAATTGTATATTAAGTATAGGCCCCCTACGGACCGAGTAAATCTGGGAGGATGTCAAGATGCCTATTGGACGAGAAACAAATGCTGCGGAAGCCAAAGATCGTGTATGGCGTAGCAAATTGCAAGATGCTGTTGCCAAAGAAAAACAAAACAATCCGGCTGCTGCCGCCTGGTTAATCTATTTGATTGAGAATGGAAAGGATAAAAACCCTTTTTATATTTCAATCGGTTCTGTGGAAAAAGCTAAAAAGGAATGCGAGATCCATCCTCCTGCGGGATATATGGATGCCTTTGAAGCCCCTTCTTCGTGGGATTATCGGATGCGGGAGTTGGTAGAGTTGTTTTTATCTAAGAATTAGCGGGAATCGAGCGAATTGGGAGGAGGACAGCCATGAATTACAAACAGGAATTGAAGGACCTGGTGGACCAGGTGCTCCAGATGGAGAAGGTCGCGGTCACCGACGGACGGCCGCATAATCCTGCTGTCGTCGTTTACGTGAACGGCGATTACTGGGATGGGCTGCGAGACACAGTGCACGCGCTCAAGGATGAAATGGATGAGGACGCGGCGCCGGTGGAGATCGAAGGTCACCGTTTCACCCACCCGGCGCACATTCAGTTCTGCCGAGAAGCGGACGATGCAGGGTACGACGTGGAGTATTACGAGGGCCCTGTCTCCTGGAAGGGCCCGGCGGTGCGCGTAGAGGACCGGGACGATATGAGTGAGTTCGAGGCTCTTATTTCGGTTCCCTTGCAAAGGGACAACATGGGTCTGGGGTACATCGTGTACCCCATGGCGCGCGGTGTGGTGGAGAAGGTGTCATGACTGTCGGCGATACCAACTGGTGGCGGCAGCGGGCAATAGTATTGAGCGGCCACGTGGCTGAGAAGGACATCGAGAAAAAGATGGTCCTGATGAACGAGGCCACCCAGGGCATTATTGCTCAACTCCAGATGGAAGGGTTCGGGCCGGAGAATCCGCCGGAAGTGACGATGGAGGATTTGAGGTTGGGCTTGGTGATTAAACCTTTTCCACCGGAATGCATAGATTCTCCCGCGAAGAAAAAAAGATGTTCTAAATTCAAATCCGCGCCTCCTCCTAATGAGACTTATTGTAAATGGGCATCACCATCATCCAGAGGTTGTGGAGAAGATATGTATTTAGCCTGTGAACGGGACGGCGGTCCTGGGGAAGTGGAGGATGAATCGTGAATAAAATTTTTGAACAGATTAGTTGGGTTTCATTTTTGGTTATGGCGGCTGGTTTTTTAGGATGCTTCCTCGTGTGTATAGTAGTATCCTTTGAAAATTTCACTATTACCAATGACCTTCTTTTTATCTTCTCTATTCTGGTGGTTTCTTTGGCTATTGGGGGACTGGCGACGGGGATGATGAATAACTATCTCTGGGAACGGTGGGTATGGAACGGGGGCATCTGTCGGGAGACGGGATTGCCCTGGGAGAGTACCGACACGGATTCCCAGGGCGGCGTCCTTTACTGTTCCGGTGTGCACACCGTTTGGCTATCCTCTCGATTTCGGCGCCAGGACGGGAATGAAGCATGAGCGTGGACTCGAAACCAAAGGTGTACTGGAGCAAAACCTGGGAACTTCCCTGGGGTGCTGTGCTGACGGTGGAAGAACATTCACAGTTTGGGTGGGGTTGGTTCATTGTATCTGGAAAGATTCCGATTTCCCGGAAATGGGGATTGAAGGACCGTCTTGATGCCTTGTCTCGGGCGCAACGAGCCTTACGGGAATACCATCGACAACTGAGTCATATCATGTCGTATGAACTGGAAACGGCTATGGAAGAAGCGTGGCCGGAAAGTATGAAAGGGAGAATGAAGCCGTGAGCGATTTCCAAGACAACAGCCCAACCCAGACCCCCGGCCTTCCCAAGGGCGCGCCGGGATTGAAACAGCCTGATGCCATCGAACGGATGCTGCCTCCGGGCGCGCTACGGGCCATGGCCTATAAGTTTCTGGATGAATTGCGTCGGAAAAAGACTGGAAAGGCCATCGTGACTACTTGGAGTCGAGAATACGGAAAGAGTCTGACCTATGCTGCCGTTCTCATTCAGGCTCTGGAGGAAGGGCTGATTAAGGAATCTGATAATGTATCCACATCGTTAGGCTACGTTTCGGTACGCCAGTGGATTGACGATACCTTTGATATGTTTGCATTGGAGGAGCATAAATAATGGATTTTCTTATTGGAACGACAATGCTGGTTTCGGTGGGGCTTAATTTCTTATTAGCCTGGATGTGGCATACCGCATGTAATTCTCTGAAAAAGACCCAGGATGACCTGCGCGTATCAGAAACCAAGTGGATGGAGATCCAGGAAAAATTGGACAAGATGCGTAGAAAGTACGTCCACGACTACGATGAACAAAAGACGGCAGAGTTCGTAGCAACCACGGAGGAACCTGTTTGTCACCCCTATCTTATCCTGTGGAATAGTGATGCGCGGTTGGGCCTATGGAAACCAATACCTGTGAATGGCTTTAAAGTGCTTATTAGGCGTGAGAACTGGGTTTTTGAAGAAAGCGCAGCGGCTATTTCTGCGGGGAAAGAACTTGTGGGCAAGTATGCCCGGTATCGTAAGAATCCGGATTACCAAGAACAACCGAAAAATATTAAGTCAGATGAGGTGGTGTGATGGGACCAGGACCCGGCTGGCTGGACGACATCTGCCGGAAGCACCATGGGATGACCGAAGTGGAGGCGCGTGCCGTGGAGCGGGATGCGGAGATACTTCCTGCCGACGTTCCCACGGGACCGAGGCTGGGATACACAGGCACATTGAAAGAGGGCGGACGTTTGTTTGGACCCGGAATTCATTACCCCTGGTGGCAGCGGGCGTGGTGGAAAGTATCCGGCCGCGTGGTAAGGGCCTGGCGCTGGCTGCGGGGATGGCGCCCGGTGGGTCCGGCTGGCGACGAAGAATATTTCGATGGCAGTATGTATGTGGGTGACGACCGAAAGGACGGGGAGTGATGTTCAAAGCATTGATTTGGGTTTTTGATGCTATCCGAATGGGGATTACTGGACGGATGGGAACCGATTTACGCACGAAACTGAATAACCTGAATCATAAATTGCAGGCTGATGGGTTGCCGCCGGTGACACCGACGCAACTCCAGTGCGCGGCCAGGTTCGGGATCCCCACCACGGCCGAAGTGATTATGAAACAGCGGCGCATTCAAAAGCGGCTGGCGCAAGAAAGGGAGCAAAATGCCGTTCGTGAAACTGACTGAGGGGCAGCAGGAAATTCTCAAGTACCTGGTGGAGACCGGCGGTAAGTGGATGTCGCCCAAGGAATTGGGGGAAGCCTTTGGTAAGCCACATCACCTGGCGTCCGGATGGGCCTGTCAGCGTTTGAAGCCCCTGGTAGCCAAGGGGCTCGTGGACCGGGGCGTGGCGTCACCTCAGAGCCGTGTGGTATACGCCGCGAATAATACGGGGAAGAATGCGTACCACGACCAAATTGCCCCAGAATCTGTGCCGATTACGGAGGATTTATTATGAGTGAATTTCCGCCGAAATGTCCTATTTGTGCTTCTGTATTCGTCGGATCTTGGACCCGAATGGATGATGGGAGGGAATTTTCAAACTGCCGACAGTGTCTTTCTGTTTGGGAAAGGAAATCCGAAGAAGTCGAAATCATTTTCACTGGTACGGGAATCACGAAAATTGTCAAGGCATACGCTCAGGGGGAAATGGACAAAAAAATCGAAGCACCCTTAGAGACGGAATTAAAAAAGAATCCAGAAAAATTCTGCCCCAAGTGTGGGGAATCTAATGTCATCGAGCAGACGGAACGTCCCGAGGGCCGTTTCTTCATGTGCGTGGATTGCAAGTCCATCTGGGAAGTGAAGGACGGCGCCGTGGCGGCGGTGGTGTTTGACGGCCCGGCGTATGAGGCCAAGCAAGAGGAAGAACAGGAATCCGTTTTCCATCCAGACAATGAATTTTGGAGGCCCGGACGTATCCCTGCTGATGTGCATGCTGCGGCAGAAATTCTGGAAGAAAATCTCGAAGACCTCACTAAAGATGGGCGCATATCTCTAAGTATACGTGCAAAAAAGATGCTGAAACTTTTCGGTGTGCTCCGAAAATTCATTGAAGTTCCTCCGGAACTACCTCGGGAATTGCAAAAGGAATTTTATGACAGCCTAGACCGATACGCCACTTCATCGGCTGTTTTTGGGGATTTTCATGGGCGCGAAAAAGCATTGTGTGACATCGAGATGGTACTATCCAAAATTGCCAAGGCTTCTGCTCAATGGGGAAAAACTCAAAAATCTGAAACGGAATCAGAATCGCCCCCAAAGCAGGAACCGAACCGGAAGGCTTTCGCTATGGGCCCTGCTCCAGATGGCAAAGCAAGCGCCGATGATGATGGGGTAGCCTGGGGATTGTTGGAAAGGATTTTCCCGTGCTCTCTTTCAAAAGAAGGCGGCACCGAAGAAGTAATACTGCGCCCAGAAGACGAGGGGCTTTTGGACGACATACGTGTAGCCCTAGCAGCCCGAAAAGCAGATGCCGAATCCAAACAGGAACCGCGCGTGGGATTCATCCAGGTGGACATGAGCAAGCAGGTCCCGTTGTGCAGACACGGCAAAGTATGCGGACAGGGAGACCATATCTTTTGCCAGCATGAAAAGCGTGATGCCGTGTATCCCCTCTGCAAAGGATTCCCCTGCAACCTGGTGACGGACGCAGACGTGAACCCGGAGGCCAAGGGAACTTATGTGGGGCAGCAAGTGAAGGAAGTGGACGATATTATGAGTCCGCTTCGTAGGCTGCTCGGTCTTTCGGAATTGGACATGGCGCGGATTACCTCGAAGTTGCCCAGCGAACTTTATGTGCCGCTGTGGGTCGCTATTCACCAATATGTCAAGGCTTGTGGTGGAAAAACGGATTCCAAAGGAGTGATGTTTCCTCGGATGCGCGCGGCATCTGAGGTGGAGAAAGTGGTTACCAAAATCATCCGATACTCCATCCTCACGGCAAAGAAGGTCATGGATGAAGTGGGAATGGATGACCCCGCCGATGTTCCACTGACACCGGATGGGAAACTGGATATTGAACGTACCGGTGGACCTCCTTGTCCGGTTGGTGACGGCTGGGACTGGGAAGAAGACCTCGTTGGGCATACCGAAGAAGCCATTGCCTCTGGAAAACGTGCTGCGCAGGTTACGCCCCTGGCCGCGTACTGGTTCCGGAAGTGGAATGAAGAAAAAAATCACATAGTACCTTATGACGTGAAGCGCGCGGTGAAGACGCTGGAAATGGCTGCCGAGATGATTGCGGCCGGGAAAGCGGTGGACGATATTGTGGTGTCCGGCGCGGTATCCGAAATCGGGAGGTATTTGAAGAAGATAGAATCCCCTGAAAAGGATGGGTTGAAAACGGAGGACACACTTTCGTCAAGTCTCGCAAATGTGGCCCCTAATAGTGTGCGGGTCATTGTTTTACGTGGTGGAGATCCCGCAGGAGTCCACTCTGTTTATGACACCGATAAAATCCAAATCATTGAAAAAGATGAAGACGACCCCTTTATTACCAAGATTTTATTGTCGCGGGGGAAGAAGTCATGAACCAACCTGAAGTAGTCAACATGGTAGATGCCATAATCGCGCTGGGAGTGATGACCCTGATTTTTGGGGTGGGATTGATGTTTGTGGGTTTGGCATTTGGGGAACGTCCGAAGCAAAAGGCACCACGGGAAGAACTTCCCCTTCGGGGACCGGCGCCGCGCCCGCCGCAGTTTGATTCCCTGACGCTGATGAAGATTAGATGCGTCGCTCATAATTTTTCCTTGAAGGGGAATACCTTTACACTCCGTCAATTATGTGAGAAGGCAAGGCTTCCTTATGACGAATATGAGAGGTGGTTACGGGGATGAAGATGGAACGACAGTTTTATTGGCCGGGCCAGACGGGCGACGTTTTCGATGACGAATCGGTGCAGATGATGCTGATGAATGTGCCAGTCAAAATCTCGGCCGAATCCATGCCTGACGAAGAATCCGGGCCGTTCCCCAAGATGCAGCAGAAGTTGCTGGAGAGCCTGACAACGCCGCAGTGGATTCGTTTTTGTGAGGTGGTGGGCGGATTCATGGAATATGACTGGCATAACAAAGGCCAGTTTGAAATCAAGCGGATTTTCCTGCATTACAAGAACAACATGCTGGTAGTAGGGATCGGAAAAGTGGGTGACTCTCAAATCCGAGACCATGTGAATATCAATTTCCTGGGCGTCGTGCAGATGGCCAAAGAATAGGGAGGGATTATCGTGAAGGAACTGACAAGGTATTGGAGACTCCAAAACGCCGAACTGGTATGCCCTGCTGTCATGAGTTTGGTGGAGAAAGTGCGGGTGACATTTGAAGGGTCAGAGATTTTGAAGGGGGCGAAAAACGGAATCGGAGAGGATGCCTACCAATGGCTGCTGAAACATCTGACGACCGCCCAGAAGTACCGGCTGTGGGAAGCCTTCTCCGCCATGATGGAGTTCAACAGCGGCCGTGAGGGGGACGAAGCAAAGTACAGTCCCACCTCTCTTGATTATCTCGGGTATAGCGGACTTTTGATTGTGCGGTTTACGCTGGGAAATTCTGTAGATGGATTCAGAGTCACGGCACTGGGAACTATGGAATTTCCACGGTAGGGAGGGGACATGACATGATTACCAGACCAGACGACAAACCAATCAGATGGGACGAATGCGTAGGGAACCTCAATGAAGTTGATTTGTTCCATGCTCCAGTTTTTCAGTGTGACGTAGAAGTGGGCACGGGAGAGGAAGCCCTGGAATGGCTTTATGGCCAACTGAATACAGTACAGCGCCAACGGTTCAAGGAAGTGCTCACGACCTTCTGGGATTCCAGCCAGCGGGACGGGGAGGGCCATCACCGCATCACCATGTACAACCTCGTCAGGGATGTACTGTGGATTCATTTTGAGGCGAAAGGTCAGGCAGGGCCCCGTATCTTGCGGATTCCCTTTTACGGCGCCGTGGAGTTTGGGTCATGAATCAGGCCCAGGAACTCCGGGACATCATACAGTTCCTCCGAGACCGATTCGACCGGCACATGAATCTGAACCGACTGGGCGTGGAGCGCCTGGCGAATCAGTTGGAGAAGATTTGCCCGAGGGACCCGCACCCGCTCATTGTGACGGAGCGAGAACTGTTGAAAGAGTTGGGCGAGCGCCTGTGCTGTATCGCCGGGAACCTGGCCATGCAGAAGGTGGAGGGCTGGGAGGCCGTGGCCCAGATAGCCCAGAGCCTGAAACCTTTGGTGGACCCCCAAGCGGAGAGTTATGGGAAAATGTTGGATATTGCTCCAATGAACCCGACGCTTCCGCTTTCCAATATCGACGAGGAGTGCCGGTGGCTGGTGCGGAGCATGAACCAGGTTCCTGGCATTTGGACCACGGAGAGTTGCTGCGGGCACGGGAAGCAACCCATCACAATTTGGTTCACAGTGAAAGACGCCCTGGCATTGAATCCGTTTATGTGGGCCGGGTGCCACCGGTGGTGGAACTGGCATCCGTGGCGGGTGATGGTATGTGACGCCGACCCGAACCGGGACGACGGAAGAATCCACCTGCTTCTGGAATCAAAGGAAATGGGACAACCGGCGTACATGGAAGCCAAAGTCATGGCAGCGGGGATAGAAAAGTACCTCGCGGAATGGGTGCATGGCCAAGCCAAGGAAAACGCGGAGAAGTGCAAGGAATGCGGCGGCAAAAAGACAGGTTGCCAACCCCTTGACGGAGATCCCCCTGAACCCTATGTGACCACTGTCTGGGAACCGGACTGGAGCCGGTGGAAACGGAGATAGCAGATGACCAAGAAACCAGATAAGTACAAAAATAAAAGCACTTACCCCTGCACATGCAATGAAGAAGGTCATTGCGAGTGCTGTGAGACGGAACGGATTGTTCGGGTAGATGATGGCACTTGGCATATTGGACAAGGGTATGAAGCGGAAACCGTGGAATCTTTGGTATGCAAGAAATGCGGAAGTAAAGAATTCAATGTGGGAAAAGGTAACTACTACACCGCCATCCGCTGCGTGAACTGTAAATGGGAACTTTGTGTGCATGAAGGGTAATTAATGGTGAGAAAAAGAAAACCATTGCCAAAAATAAAACCCTGTAAGGTTTGTGGAAGAATTATGTCCGTGGTCTATGTGACGCCCTATCATTTTCGGGTTCGGTGTTTTCGAGGTTGTTTTGAAGGGCCAGTACGCCTAACTGAGCGTGGTGCAATTAACGCGGCGAATAAAGGCATTGAGTTTTGAGGTTGGTGATGCCGGAGAAGGATGAAGAAAAATTCACCGCTGTGGAGTACGGCGCCTCGGTATTCGACCCCAACTACAAGGTGGCCAAATTGAATGAGGGAAAGATTGTGCTGCCGGATGGGGCAGCCACCATTGTCGCCGTGGGGGCCCAGGGGTATCACGCGGGCCCACCGCAATCGCTGCACCGCATGGTCGTGAAGAAGTACGGGCCCGACTGCGTCTTCCTGGTTTATACCCTGTATCCGAAGAATGAGAAACTGCTCGTCTTCTATCCCAAGGGGGAAATGGTGATTGGATTCCAGGCGCCGGAGACCTGGCGCAAAAACGGAAAGAGGTGGAGCCCCCAATGGTCATCATCATCCAGGAAATAGTTCTCCGGATGCGTCCCAAAGAAGCGGAACGTATGAAACAGGAATTGGAACCGTGGCTGACGGTGGAAGAAGTCCCCGGTGCGCCCCGGTGGCCAAAGCATTTGAAGTACCGCATCAAGGCCAAGGAAGGCTTACGCATCTATCAGCACGAAATGACCAACACCCGAAATTATGAACTGTTCCGAATAGAGATTGAGGACGGTTCCTCGGTAGTGTTTTTCCTGGAGGATGACCCGACGCATGAGGGGGCGTACCTTTTTGCCGGAAAAGGGTGATTGTAAATACCTTTCAAATAAAGAATTTTATTTTTTTCCCTGAGAATTGTATATTAAGTATAGGGAAGAAGGGAGGAGAAAAGCCATGAAAACACTTTGGATTTCGGTGATTGTGATGACGCTGTGGGGAGCGATTCCTGCGGTAGTGCACGGGGAGGAACCGGCGCCCGTGCTGGCGGTGATGGACTTCGAGGCCAAGAATATGGAGGCTTCGGCCGGGTCCATAGTCGCGGATTTCGTCCGGGACGCGGCGGTGGCCTCTGGGAAGGCCCAGGTGCTGGAGCGGTCCCAGGTGGCGGAGGTCCTAAACGAGCAGGGCTTCCAGCAGACCGGATGCGTAGCTGAGGAATGTGCCGTACAGATGGGGCGCCTGCTGGCAGCCAGATACGTGGTCCTGGGGTCGGTGAGCGGTTTGGGGAATGTCAAGTATATTAGCTTGCGTCTGGTGGACGTGGCGAGTGGCAAGGTGATTCAGACGGCAACTGGGAAGACCAAGTCCCTGGATTCAGCCTACGACGTGGCTGTGGGGTCCGTCAGGACACTTTTACGGCCTGTGGGGCGCCAGGACACCTGGGAGGCTCCAAAATTCAACCTGGGGCTTTCTGGGGCCAAAAACCCCACATGGAAGGGCCGGGGGTATGTTGGCCTGGCAATCGCAGCCAGTGCGGCAATTATTTCCGCCGTGGCTCACAACGTATCCCAGGGGGATTATGACCAGGCATACGAGGCGGAGACGCTGTATGATGCGGCGACCAATCCGACGGACGCGGCCCGGTACCGGGCTGATGTGGAGAGATACCTGGCCAGTGGGAATGGATTCAATGTGCTGGGGAACGTGATGCTGGGCCTTGGGACGACCATGGGAGCGGTGAGTGTGCCGGTCCTGGTCGTGAACTGGTAGGGAGGTGACAGCCATGACGAAACAAACCAATTTCGCCGAGTTCGAGAAGTTCGTGAAACTCGGGAAGTATGCCCGGGCGATTGTGAATATTCTGGAACAATTTCCTACGTGGGAGGAACAGGAGCAGGCATTCAAGACGGCCACGGGGTTTCTGGACCGGATGGGATACACTGGGGAAACCCACAAGCAGGTGCGTTGGGAAGTCCTGTCGAAACTGGCCAATAGTTACGCCCCGACGCCGCTGACTGATGATGACACCGCAGCCGTCCGGGATTTCCTGGAGAAGGCCACGCCGGATACAAAGGGCCGGTCAGTGCGCGAACGTCTGGTGGCCGTGGGGGCGAAGATTGGGGTGGTGCTTTCTTTGGTGATGGCCGTGGTCCTGGTCGGATGTGGACAGCGCGGCGGAAATATCGCCCTGGACAATCCCTACGATGAGAAGTACAACCAGCGGCCCGTTGCTGTAGCCCCGGCGGATATGACGGTCACGGTCGATAGCGTGGTGGCCCTGGATGGAACCGGCAGTTCGGATCCCGAGGGGGAGGCGCTGACCTATGCGTGGACCCAGGTGGAAGGGCCAGCGGTTACGATTTCCAATCCGGCCGTGGCTTCGCCTACCTGCGCCCTGGATACGGAAGGCACCTATGCTTTCCGGCTGTCGGTGACCGACGGGTATCTGGAATGCGCGCAGCAGGATGAGGTGACGGTACTGGTGGTGAGTGAAGGAACTCCCGTGACGCAGGAACCAGGCCCCAACACGTGGCCGGTTGTCAATGATGTTACCGCTTCCGTTTACTCTGTGACGGCTTCTACCCGTGTGACATTGGTGTGTGATGCCGAAGATGCGGATGGTGATGTTTTGACATACACGTGGGAATCCGATGCGGGGACATTGGCTGCGGGAACCTTTGTCGAGTATTTGGATTCAGCACATACGCAGGCCGTCTGGGAGGCGCCTCCTGCAATTTGCATAGATTCAGATTACGAAGTCAGCATTTCGGTTGATGTATCAGACGGAAAAGCTACAGCCGGATGCGAAATATATATTATGCTGCGGAGATAACGGGAGGGGTCGTATGCTGAATATAACAAAAGCCACCAGGCATGCCTTTGAGCGGTTCTGTCAGCGCGGCAGGATACGCATCCGCACCCTTGTGGACGAAAAGAAAGCGTGGGAGGATTTATTGGCAAAAGCCAATGATGGTTTTCCTGTGATTTCCCCTCGTGGCGACGGCTCGTCCTGTTATCAAAATCAAAATCTCAAATTCGTAGTGGCTCCCACGGACAAGGGAGAAGGCATTGTTGTGACGGTGCTTGAGGCGTAAGGGAGGGATATTTTGAAATTGAAATCCATTCAAGACATTCGGCGTGAACGAAAAGAACGCAAACGGCCGCTG
>Ga0180432_10004504_pt1 | contig 19086 bp, 24 predicted proteins | sample SS_ome_10_FD_132414 | JGI IMG/M metagenome (GOLD analysis project Ga0180432, IMG submission 132414) | Hypersaline lake sediment archaeal communities from the Salton Sea, California, USA - SS_1_MS_2 metaG | ecosystem: Environmental > Aquatic > Non-marine Saline and Alkaline > Hypersaline >...
GATGTTTTAAGATGGCAAGAAAAAATAGCAGATGTTGCTTTTACTGTTGATGTTCCTGTTTATTCTTATGAATCTGAAACTGAGGGATATAGATATTATACTGATGAATATTTTGAAAGATGTATGCAAGCTTCCAATGAGAACGCTTGGAAAATGATTGAAGCACAAGATAATCAAAAGATGCAATTATGGGGAGTTATTCAAGGAGGTAATTATAAAGATTTACAAAAATGGTATAAAGATTTGACAAAGAATCATACATACAAAGGTTATACTTTACCAATGGCAAGTACATTTACTCCAAAACAAAAAGAGGACTTTTTTGGACAATTACAGTTTGCAAAAGAAGTTGGTACTAATTTTCATTTTTTGGGAAGATGTGAACCTTTGCTTGTTCTTATTTTAGCAAAACTTTCACAAGTCACTGGTAAATATTATACTTATGATACAGCAACGGCGGCAACAGGATTAATGTTAGGAAAGTATCATGACCCAATGTTTTTAAGCAGTTTATCTTTTTCAAAGAAAAAACCTGAAACAGCTGTTAAGTTTGATATGAATGGTCCTCCCCCATGTGATTGTCCTGTTTGTAAAAAACATACAGTTGAAGAAATGATTAATGGTTACTTTACACTTTACTTACATAATGTTTATGTAAGAAAAAGATATAACGATTATATTAATGTGATGGTACAAGATGATGATATCTTTAAAGAATTATTAAACAAATTTTTAAATTTACAACCAAGATACCAAAAACAAAAGAATTTATTGAAATCAAAGGTTGATAGTTTAATATTTGGTGAGGAAGTAAAGCAAGGAAATATAACAGAATTTTTAGATTGGTAATATGGTAAGTAAAGAAGACTTTGGAGATAGTTTAATTCGTGATTATCTTAAAGTATTTGATTCTTATGCTATTGGGAATCCAGCTTATGGTAGATTAATTTTACATGTTATAATTGGTCAAGCATTAAAACATATTTACTTTAGACAAGATGCAAGAAAAATTGATATTCGTCTTCATGGTCTTCTTATCCGCGCATCTGGTTCAGGAAAAGGTGCAGGATATGGTTTCTTTTGTAAACTGGCTGAAGATTTAGGTATAGATAATCAACAACTTACAGAGGCAACAGATGCTGGTCTTGTTGGAACAGGTTCAACAAATCAAGATGGTGAAATTGAAATCAATGAAGGATTAATGAAAGACGCAGATTTGATATCAATGGAAGAGGCTTCTCCTTTGTTTGATTATACAGAAACATTTAGTAAAAAAAATTTGACATATCTCCAAATAGCAATGAATCCTTTGCACGATGCTTCTTGTCATGTTAGTAAAAAGATTGGAAGTTTACCTGACGCCATTGAATTTAAACCCCATTGTTCCTTCTTACTACTAACTTATATCCCAGATAAATTTTTGGATGCACTAGTTAAAAGGGGAGTTATTCAAAGGTTTATAACGGTATTACAAACAGTTTCTCTTGAAGAAAGAATGAAAACAGTAAATAAAGCAATAGATAGAATCAATATTTCAGTTGAAAAGAAAATGGAAGAAGATTATAATTCAGTTAAAATGAGATTAAAAACAGTAATTCTAAAGTATCAAAAACTTGGGGGATTTAATCATGAGGAAGCAAGATATAGATTTAATGAAAAGAGAGTAAGGGAAAATTTTGAGAAAATGATTAAACCAAAACCAAGTAAAGATAAATTAGATTTGTTATTTGATGATTTTCAAAAGAATCTTAAAAAATTTGAAGAAGAAGAATGGTTTATAAAATATGGTTATTGTTTTGATATATCTGATTCTGCTAAAGAAGCTGTAAGAGAAGTTGAAAGAGAATTAGTAGAAATGATTAAAGATACAACAGAATTAGCACAAGAAAAGTTATCAGAATTTACACATAGAATATTTGAAATGTTAATAAGACTTGCTATACATCATGCTATTTTAAGATTAGATATGAATGTTACTACAGAAGATATTATTTATGCAAAACGTGTTTACAAGCCTGTTTGGCAAGAAACAATTTATTTTATTGAAGATAATCTTATGCCTACTACAAATGAAAGATTAAAAATAAATCTAATAATACATAAGGCAGTTGATACATACAAAGCAATATTGAAATCAAATAAACCAAAGCATGTTAAAGAAAATATTTGGGTTAGGAGAGCAACTCTTCTTGCCTATCTTCAAAAGAAATGGGATAACTGTTCTTATGTAACAGCAGCAAAAAGATTATCAAAAATAGAAACGACAGACCCGAATGATACTAATAAGAATAAATGGTTTGTTGTAAAAAGATTTGGAAATATTCCTTATGTTAGACTCATTCAAGATATTGCGTAATGAGAAAAAATTTATGGAGGCAAAAAATGCAAGACATAGATGTAGAGCCACAACCAGTGGCTCCAGAAGAAGAAGAAGCTGAAGAACAACAAACAACAGAGTCTGCTCCAACAAAAGGAGAAAGAGGACCTGATAAACAAGTTTTATTTGTAACCGACAAAGGTTACGGAGTAAGAACAACTCTTGCTGAGTTTAGAAAAGCTCACAGAGGAACAAAAGGAACAAGGGCTGTTTTTTTAAATGAAAAAAATGGTAAACTTGTTGCTGCAAAACTTGTTAAAGATGGAGATGTTGTTACAGTAATGACAAAGAACGGTCAGGCTGGTCTCTTTGGTATTGACCAAGTGAGATTAACTGGCAGAGGCTTATCAGGTGTACGTTTAGTGACATTAGAAGAAGGGGACGAAGTAGTAGGAATAGTCTAAAGAAGGTGACTTGAATGGGGAATGTACCTGATGAAATTGTTGCTGGTCTCAAAAAACTTGCAAAATCAAGTGAAACGCCAGAAAAAACTATTTTAGAAGAATTTAAGCAGATAGCAGACACTGACCCATCTGTTCAAGCATTGGAAAATGTAGAATTTAAAGCAAGGCTTGCTTATGCTATTCTATTGAACAGATATACGTCAACAGGAGGAGCAGTTCAAATGTATATTAGACCCCTTTCAATTCCCCGTGCTAGACTTGTAAAATCACAAGGAACAATGAAGCATGTTGGTAACTTGTATGCTTTGATAAAACTAGTTGAAAAAGATAACGATGGAAATGTTGTTAAGGGAGATGTACAATATGCAGCAGGTACATTGTGGGAGAAAGCAGCTGAGAATGCTACTCAGCTTTCTCCTAATAAAGTCTACAAAACTACTCTTCGTGCTACAGAAGCAAAGCATGGGATTGAATTAGGTGGCAATGATGCATCTTTTGTAGAAACTGATGATAAGTTTCCTACAAATGAGGAATGGTTTAAAAATAATATAGAACCACATTTAGCTGAAAAATCAGTTAGATTAGCAGATTTAGAATTGAATCAAAGAGAAGATTTAGCAGATATAAAAGTTATTAAAGCAATGGTTCTTGATAATGCTACAGGGGAAACTGCTAACAAAGTTGAATTTGGTCGTTATACCGTGACTGATGATTCTTTAATTGGTAGAGAAGAAGGGGGACCAGGTAATTATTCTATATGGGTTCACCCAAGTGAAGTTATATGGGATAATGGTTCAACTTTAATGTTTGTTGGAACATCAAATTATGATGAAAAAGCAGAAGTTGTAAGATTTGATTGTCATTTTGTTATTCCAACAAATGTTGCGCTTAAAAAAGAAATAAAAGCAAAACCAGTTGAAAAAGAAGAAATGTCAGTTGAAGCATTAGATGCTGAATTAGATGAAGAACATGAAAAAGTAGATGAGAAACTGGCAGAGGATGAGTTTAGCGTATAAGGTGATATGAATGGTAATTAAAAAACCAGTAGCAGGACAAACTGAACCAAAAATCTTGTGGGAGCAGGAGGTAACTCCTGTTACCATTAAAGACTTTACTAAAGAAACAGGAGATGTTGAAAAAATTCTTTGGTTTGGAGAATCAAACACGGGTAAGACAAGAAGTTATCTTGATATTCTTGGTTATTTAAAAAGTCAAAAGTTACCTGCAGAAAAAGTATGTATGTGTATTGTTTTTAGTGACAGGGCAACAGGAATAACTAAACTTTATAATCTTATTCCAAAAGAATACAAGGAAAGAGTTTTTATATTTCCTGTTGATGATTATGAGGGATTAGTAAAAGCAACAGCAAATTCAGAAAAAATACTTTTAGAACATCATAAGAAAACAGGAACACATGGTTGGCTTATAATTGAATTGCTTGAAGAAGCATGGAGAATGTCCCAAGATTACTATAGTCGTGAAGCATTTGGGGAAACTCTTGCAGATTTGATGGCGGCTAAAAGAAAAGCAATTAGTGACATTAAAGGAATTAAAGATGAGGGCAAGAAGGAATCAGCATATCAGGCTTTAGAAGGATGGAGAGATTGGACAGTTATTAAGTTCTTTCATAATTTTAATTGGATAGATAGAATCAAAAAGATGCCTTTTAATGTAGGAGCAACATCTGAAGTGCGAGAAATAGATAATGAAGACTCAATATTTTATTCAATTAAATTGAGACCCGCAGGAGAAAAAGATAACGCTCATAGATTTGATACTATCTTATACAAGATACATCAGGGTGATAAGTTTTATCAAAGATGTTTTAAACTAACAGGGTATAACAGGCTTTATTCTAATGTTGATATTACAGATAAAAACAGTTATGCAGTGCACAAACAAATATTACAAAAATTTGAAAAGGCTGGATATAAATCATCTGCAATAGAAGAATTAGAAGCTGAAGCAGGAATTCCAAGTCCTCCAAAGAAAGAGGAACCAAAGCCCAAATCACCAGAAGAAAAACCAAAAATAGAAGTTCCAAATATTTTACCTGTACCAAAGGAAGAGCCAAAAACAAAAGAACCAGAGAAAGTAAAAGATGAACCCAAAAAAGAAGTTAAATCTGTTGATAAACCAAAAGAGGAAAAGAAAGAAAAAACCAAAGAGACTGGAGAAGTGACGGATTGGTCAATATGAAAACCTGTCCTTTACTTAAAGGTTTATGTATTGAAGAAAGATGTGCATGGTGGAATAAATATGAATGTTGTATTAAAACATTAATTTCACAAAGGAGGAAATTTAAATGAAAATAGAAATTAAACAATCAAAATTAGTTGAAATTTTAGATTATCTTTATGTTGATGGATTATTTCCATTTTCTATTATTTCAACAAAAGATGGCAAGTTATTTTCAGCACAAACAGATAAAGATGGATTTTCTTTTAGATACGCAATTTTCTTAGGAGATTATTTTAAAAATATAACTAAGGAAGAAGAATCGGTAAAAATAGATATTGAAAAAATTAAAAAGTTTATTAATATTCGTTCCCCTGATTCTATTATAACTATTGAATATCCATCACCATCTGATGAAAACAAATTAAGAATTAGTGGTGAGAATGCTAAAAACAATATAGCAGTAACAAAATTAGATGCAAATGAAATCAAAAAAGGATTGCCTTTTGTTATGAAAGAAAATATACCATATATTAACAAAGGACAAGTTGCTCTTGATACACATGTTGCAGTAAGTTTAGCATCATTTAAAACAATTAATGATTATGCAACTGCACATGGAACTGAATTCTTTAGATTTAAAATTGGAAAAGAACGTAAACTTGAAGTAAGAATTGGTGATGTACACGCTTTAGATGATTATACTCCTTATCAACCTAATTGCAAAGTTTTTAGTGTTAATGAGGACCTTGATGTTACTTTTACAAAAGGAATAAAAGAATTATCAAAAACTTTCAGTAGAGATGTTGATATCTGTATGCGCTCTAATATGCCAGCATGGTTTTCAGAGCAAAGTCAAAGTCATAAATTTGGAGTGTTATTATCGCCAGTAAAAGAAACCTGATGAGGAAGAATGTTTTGCTCATTAAACAGATGGCTGGGGTTTCCCCAAAGATTATACTGTGATTCCAAATTTGCGTTTAATAATTTAATAAAAGCATACAATGGAAAATGTCCATGTTTTATGAGCGTGGCAAGATATGAGGAGAGGAATGAAGCAGTCATGGATAAATTCCCATTTGATTTTGATTCAAGATTTAGTTGGAGAGTTCCATACAAAGAAACAATTAAATTATTGGATTTCTTTGATAAAAAAGATATCCCACATAGAATCATTGGAAGTGGAGGTAAAGGTTTTCATTTTTATTTTGGATTTGAAGAAGTTCCTGTTAATGATGAAAACAATAGCAAAATATTTAGTATTCAATACGCACTTAAACAATATTTTAACTTACAATCTGTTGATACACCTTTGTTTGGTAAAAAGGCTTTGCTTATTAGAATTCCTACCACAAAACATGTTGCTATTAAAAAAGAGGGAAAGACAAGAATGTTTGTAAGTAATGGAAATTACTGTAGATATATTTCTGATGATGACTTTAGAAAGGGTTTGGCTCACGTTGAAAAAATGTTAAAAGAACCTGGTGAGATGCCAGATAATCCAAAACCAAAATTAACACTTGATGAAATCGTTGAGGAGATTCCTGATTATACATTTAAAAAGAAATTTAATGGAGAATTTGATTTAGACATCAAAAGGGAAGGAATATTAACACCATCAACTTGTGCTGTTGGATTACCTTGTTTACAAAAAATTGCTTTAAACAAACATCCAACTCATCAAGAAAGAATAGAATTAGTTGCATGGTTAAAAGTCCAAGGTTATAGAGATATAGCAATAAATGCTTATATAAAAGCATTAAAATGGACTGATTACAATTATAAAGAAACTGCGGATAATGTTGCAAGTATAATTCCAAGGTTTCCAAAATGCAGTTGGTTAAAAGAAAGGTATTCTGATTCTTGTGATAAGTGTCCTTTGAGGAGAAAATAATATGCCAAAAGGAAGAGGTATAAATATGAGAAACAAAGGCAAAAAATGCTTAGTTATGGGATGTAACAGAAATGCTGCTTGCAAGGGATATTGTAAAAGTCATTATACTAAATATAAACTTAGGAGGAAAAAATAATGCGAAAAATTTGGTATAAAGGTGAAGATGGTAAGTGGCATAATAATTTTGAAAACTTGCCTCCTGGTACTTATTGTATGTATAAAGAAAATAGAAATGGAAAAAGAATTCCTGTAATGAGAAATAAAAGATTATCAAAAGGTTAATATGAAAATTTATATAGATACAAGAGAAAAAGAAAAGATTCAAAGTATTATTCATTATTGGGAAACAAACAAAAAAAGATATCCACATATAGAATCAATTATTAGTAAGACACTTTCTACAAGCGATATTTGCACCTCTGATGGATTAGTGGGGATAGAAAGAAAGTCCAGTGCAGATTTTATAGGGTCCATCTGTAGTGGAAAATTAAAGCAACAACTATTTGAGCTTAAAGAAAACTTTGCCTATGCTTTTTTGCTTGTAGAAGACTACGAAGGTATAATGGATTGCATCCAAAAAAATCCCCAAATCCATCCCAATGTTATAATAGGGGCTACAGCTTCTGCCTTTGCACATAGTAGAGTCCCTATTTGTTATGTTGGTGGATTTTATACTATGGTTGTTCTTTCAATGATTGAAAAATTCTATGATGGAAGAGAAATGACATCTAAAGAATATACACCAATAAGAAGGGCCGCTACCAAAAATGAAGAGAAGTTAAATATTATTATAGGGCTTCCAAATGTTAGTTTTACAGATGGTAAAAAGCTGTTAGAAGCCTTTGATTATTCAATATCAAAACTTGTTAATGCACCTAAAGAGGATTTAATGAAAATATCTGGTTTTGGAGAAAAAAAGTCAAAAAGAATCAAAGAGGTGTTAGAATGAAATTAAGCAAAGATTTACAATTTCAATTTATTATTCTAACTATTATAGCAGTAACTGGTGTTTTAACTGATTTCTTTTTAAGTTTAAAAGCATATCAAATAAATCCAGAAAGATTTGTAATACATGAAGCAAATCGAGAAATTGTTGGTTACTTTCATTATGGAGATTTACCTTATTTCTTTTATTTTACTTTAGTTTTTATAGTTATCTTTATTTACTTTTGTTTTACTTCTATCCAAAAATATAAGGATTTTGTTTTTATAGAAGAATTTAAATGGCTTATTTTCTTATTTGTTTTTATTATGTCATTAACTAGAGTAACTGCAGGTATGACATGGTTTTACTCTACTCATATTTATGTTGGTATGTTTCAACTTTTTTCTTTTATGATTCTTGGCGCTTTAACATGTTTAGCAATTTTAATGGTTAGAAAGAAAAAGGAGGTTAAAAATGAAAATAAAGGATATAGTTAAATTAGTTTTTGCAAGCATATTTTTAGGCTTGATATTTATATGTGGTGTATTTATTTCTGCTTTTTTAACAGAATCAGTAACTGGGGTTTTAGTAGGAAGTTTAATAACAGCTGTTTTACTATCTTTAATGGTTTCGTTTTTATACCCTATTATTTTTAAAGATTATATAAAAGAATTTTGGGAAAAACAGGAGGCAAAAGAATGCCAAGAAGAAGAGGAATAAAAAAACAACAAAAAATTAAAAAAAGAAAAGAAATACAAAGCAAACAAGTCACAACAAAAAAGGCATTTACTTTTAAAAAGAAAAAACAATATTGGATTGCTTTGGCTCTCGTTGGAGTTTTCTTTATTGTTTTGTTTATGAACTCTTATTTTAATTATACGTCAGGAATTGCGCATAATGAAAATGGCAAAACTTTAGGAACAAGATTTTACTATGCAGGGCCTGACCCTTATTATAATATGAGATTGTGTGAAGAAACTTTGGAAAAAGGTTATTATCCTTATTTGTCTCCCTCAGATGGTGACCCATTGTTAAACTATCCAGCTGGTCTTTATGGTGGAGCAAGACCTCCTTTGTTTAATATGATAGCAGTGGGGGCAACACATTTAGTATCAGGAATTACAGGAATGGACCAGTTAGAAGCATTGGGATGGTGTATGCTTTTCTTACCAGCAATCTACGGAGCCCTTTTAGTATTTCCAGTTTATGGAATAGGAAAGGAACTTTTCAATAGTAAAGTAGGAATCATTAGTGCAATGTTTGTTTCTATTATTCCTGCTCATATTTCATCTGGGCATGGTTCATCTTTTTCTTTATTTGACCATGATTCTTTTTTGCTTTTATTGTTTACTTGTGCCTTTTTGTTTGTTATAAAAGCATTTAAAGAAAAGAACAGAATAAAATCATTATGCTTTGCTTCTCTTGCAGGAATTTTTGTAGGGGCAATACAGTTAACATGGGCAGCAGCGCAAGTTATAGTTCTTATGATTCTTGTTTATGCAATAGTTCAATTTGTTTTAGATGTTATTAGACATAAGTTAGAATTAAGACATCCTTTAATAATTACAACTATTTTAGGAACAGGGTTTTTTGTTTCTTTACCTCTTGATATTGTTAAAGAAAATATAATGAATTTCCCAATCTATGCTTTTCTTGTTTCAATATTAATATTAGTTTTGTATATAGTTTTAAAGAAAATTAATATGCCTTGGATTATTTCTTTGCCTTCAATTGTTGGTTTAGGAATAGTAGGTTTATCTATTCTTTATGCTATCAACAAAGGAATAATAGCAACAAGAGGGCCTTTGTTTACTTTATCAAATGTTATATTTGGGGAAGGTGTTTACGGAACAAAAGTATCATTAACAATAGGTGAAGCACACACTTTTCCTTTAAGTCAAACAGTAATGATGATAGGACCAGCTTTATATTGGATAGGATTATTAGGTTTTCTTTTATTCTGTTTTAGAACATTTAAAGGAAAATGGAGTTCATATAATTTGTTTTTTATAGTTATTTTTTGTATACAATTTTGGTTTACTTCAACTGCAGGTCGTTTCTTAAACGATTTAATTCCAGCCATATGTATATTTGCTGGCTTTCTAACTTTTACACTAATTCAAAAAATTAATTATAAAGAAATGATTAGGAATATCAAAAGTGTAGGAGGTTTACATGGAGTAAGAAGGGGAGTTAAAGTTAAACATATTCTGGGTGGTTTTTTTGTTGTTGGTTTAGTTTTGTTACCAAATACTTTTTTGGCTTTAGATGCTGCTACTCCTCCTGAAACGGATACTGAAGTTTTTGGGGAGGACTTTGTTGGTACTTATGGAACTTCTTTAGGACAACAATACTATTGGGCTGATGCTTGTTATTGGTTATCCCAACAAGATACTGAAATAAAAGACCCAGCAGATAGACCAGGTATTTTAACATGGTGGGATTATGGATTTTATTTAGCATCAATGTCTGAACATCCAACTGTAGCTGATAATTTCCAAAATGGTATACAATGTGCAGCAAATTTCCATACATCTCAAACTGAAGAAGAATCAGTGGCAATTCTTATTATTAGATTAGCAGAAGGAGTTAAAAGACCTGGAGGATTAACAGGTTCAATGCCAGATAAAGTAAGGGAAGTTTTTAGTAAATACTTGCCTGTTTATATAACTCAAAATGATACAAACAATACTACATCTTTAAATATAATTGATATCATTGAAGACCCAACTAATAATGCACCATCAACTGGTAAACTTATTTCTCCTGAATATGGAAATAAAGAATTAAGAATTACAGCATGGAATGCTATGTATCATGATGCAGTTAATATCATAACAAGTAGATTAGACGATGAAGAAATCACACAGCTTTATATGGAGATGATGGAGGTAACAGGATATTCAATAAGATACTATGGAATAGAAACAAGAGATATGACTACAATATTTGGAGTATTTCCTTTCCTTGCAGATAAATCAACACATGGGTATGTAACGGTAGAAGATGATTGGTATGTAACAAAATATAAAGATAAATATGGAAATGAATTTACTTTAGAAGAAGTAAAAAATATGTCACATAGTGAGTATGAAGAAAGACAGCCAAGTGCTGTTACTAGGAATAAAGAAACTTATTACAATTCAATGGCTTTTGAAACATTTTATGGATACAATAATAACAATGAAATTCCCGATAATAGAATTCCTACTTATATGTTAAGGCATTGGGTTCCTGTTTATATTTCTTCATATATATCTATAGCAAAATATTATGAAGGGGCAAAACTTAATGGAAATGTTAAAGTGGGAACAACAGATTATAATGGAGTTACTGTTTTTGTTTTAGATGGTAATGGGATTCCGCATGATTATGATACCGTCATAGATGGGGAATTTAATGTAATTTTACCAGCTGGAGAGATTTCCCTAAGTTTTTATATAGGTGAAAATTATTTAGGTATAAGAAAAAATTTAGGAGAAATAACTGAGGCTGAGGCAACAAGAAAAACTTTTTTTAATGAAACAGTCAATATTTCTGTTGAACCAGCCTCAGTTAATGTTTCAGTAACTAATGTGACTGAAGAAGGATTAATACTTAATGTAACAAGTATTAGTTATTCTGGTTTACAATATTCAATTCCATTGCCAGAAGATAAAGAGTACATTTTTAGTGATATGATACCAGATAGTTACATATTTACTGTTTATAATAGTACAGGAAGCATAAAACATAATGGACATTTTTTTGTTGGACCAGGAAAAAATAATTATAATATTGAGGTGCAATAATGGATTATGAAAAATTTTCAGATGAAGTAGAAAACGCAGCAAATTATATTCAATTAAAAAAATCAATAGCATCGGAAAGAAAAGGAGTTGCCAAGGCAAGAGATAAACTTGTTACAGGAAAATTGGCTTGGCAAGAGGCATTATCTTTTGTAACTATAATACAATCTGCTGTTATATTTACAGCATTAATTCCCAATTCAGTTGATTCTGTAAATGGGTTTTTGGCTTATCTTGGTATCCCAATACAATTTCCAATTACAATGGCTTCTGTTTCTGCTTTAATATTTGTTATAGCAGTATTTATTTTTGGAGTACTGGCGCTTAGACACATGGGAACAATGAAAAGAACACAAGAAATAGCAACTAAAATGAATCCAGCAACTTATCTACTTTGGGAAAAATTAGAAGAAATGGAAAAGAAAATAAATGATTTAAATGAAAAAGATTAATTGTCCTGTTTGTAACAAAACAAAATTTGAATTCGTCTTCAAAGGTGTGGAAGAAAGTATAGAGTATCAGTATGTTATATGTAAAGAATGTGGTTTAGTTTTTATAAATCCAAGGATGTCTGAAAAAGAATATAAACAATTTTATCAAAGAAAACATGCTACAGAATATTTTGAAAAACAGTTTGAAAGGGATTATAAAAGGGGTAAAAATTTTATTCTTTATTTAGAGTTTAACAAAATAAATTTAAAGGGGAAAACAGTTTTGGATATAGGTTGTAACAGTGGTGGAATACTAAAAGCATTTCAAGACCATGGAGCTATAGTTACAGGAATTGATTACAATGAAGATGCTGTTTTGTTTGGGCAAAGAAAAGGATTGGATTTAAAAACAAGAGAAGTTGATATCACTAAACAATATGATATCATTTTGCTTATACATACAATTGAACATATGCTTTATCCAACAAGGAGTTTAAAAAGAATATCTGAAATTTTGTTAAAAGACAACGGTATTCTTTTTATACAGACACCAGGAATTTTAAACTTAAAAAGTGAAGGATATAATCTAAATGTTAATATGGGATTGGGGCATGTATTTTACTTTTCTTTTAGAACTTTATATAATTTTTTAACTAAAGCTGGATTTAGTCTTATTAAAGCTGATGAGGGTATTAACGTTATAGCTGTAAATACAAAAAGAGAATTCAAAGGTTACACGACTGATTATGCTAATACTAAAGCTATATTAGAAGAAGCAAAAAATTATAAACCACAAGAACATAGAAGAAAAGCATTAATTTTTTGTGCCAACATAGCAAAAAGAATAGCACCAAAAACATTTTACAAATTAAGAAATAGATATTTGGAGAGAATATGATAATTTCAAGAACATCTTTAAGGATATCCTTCGCTGGGGGAATGACTGATATTCCAGCATTCTATAATAAAACACCAGGAGCAGTAGTAAGTACAACTATTGATAAATATGTATATGTTTGTGTTATGCCTAAATTTATAGGTAAAAGCAGAATAGCATATAGAAAATATGAAGAAGTTGATTCTAATAAAGATATATCACATCCAATAATAAGGGAGGCTTTAAAACTTTTAAAAATTGAAGATAAGATAGAAATAACTTCAATAGCAGATATACCAGCAGGAACAGGTTTAGGGTCTTCGTCATCGTTTACAGTAGGTTTACTTAACGCCCTTTATAAGTATAAGGGATATGATGCAACACCGTCAGAATTGGCTGAACAGGCTTGTAAAATAGAAATGGATATATTAAAGGAACCTATTGGTAAACAAGACCAATATGCAGCCGCTTTTGGTGGTTTAAATTATATAAAATTTACAGAAGAAGAAGTTACTGTAGAGCCAATTCATATGTCTCAAGATTATCTAAATTTATTAAATAGAAATCTTTACTTAATATACTTGGGGAATATAAATAAAGCAAAAAATGTTTTAGAACATCAAGTAAAACAATTTAAAGATTATCATTTTGAACTTGTAAGGTTAAAAGTTATTGCAAATATGATACACAACAGTCTTAAAGAAAATGATTTAGAGACATTTGGAAAACTTCTTAATGATGCTTGGGAAATTAAAAAATTAATGAAAGGAGTAACCAATGAAGAAATCAATAGGATATATAATATTGCTACAGAATATGGGGCTCTTGGTGGAAAAGTATGTGGCGCAGGTGGCAGAGGGTTTCTAATGTTTTATTTCCATCAACCAGGAAACCCTGTTTTAATGATTACAAAACATAAATTCAAAAGATTAGACTTTAATATCGAAACTGAAGGGAGCAAGATAATATATGTTGATTAAAAATTACTTAAACGAATTAAAAGTAAACTTAGATTGTTTAGAAGAGCAAGAAGTTTTAATTGACCTTATGTTAAAAATAGTTACCATGGATAATAAGAAAATTTTTATTTGTGGTAATGGGGGAAGTTCAGCAACAGCTTCTCACATGGTTAATGATTTTCAAAAGATTGGTAATCTGGATGCTTGTTGTCTTACTGATAATGTTCCCCTTCTAACTGCTTGGGCAAATGATGATAAATATGAAAATGTTTTTGTAAATCAATTAAAATGTATAGCAAGAGAATTTGATGTTCTTATAGTTATAAGTGGAAGTGGAACATCCCCAAATATTGTTAAAGCAGTTGAATGGGCTAAAGAAAAGAAAATGTATATTTTTGGTTTAGTTGGAACAGATGGAGGAAAGGTTAAAAAATTAATCGAAACTTATATACATATTCCGACTGATATGTTGCATTTTGAAGATATAAGTCTAGTAATAAATCATATAGTAGCAAAAAAATTAAAGGAGAAAATATTATGAAAATTTTAGTTACAGGTGCAAGTGGTTTTATAGGAAGTAATTTAGTAGAAGCATTTTTGGAGCAAGGACATGAAGTAGTTGGTATGGACAATGATAAAAGAAAAATGTTGCATTTAAGTGAAGTTATAAATAATGAAAATTTTGATATGGTTTGGAGAGATATAAAACTATATGAAAACTATATGAATCATTTTAAAGATATTGATATTATTTATCATATGGCAGCAGCAAGTGATATAAAAAGAAGTGCAACAGATACTACATGGGATTTAACTGAAAATGTAATTGGAACACATTGTATTTTAGAATTGATGAGAAAAAAAGATATAAAGAAAATCATATATCCATCAACCTCAGTTGTTTATGGGGAAAATGCACCAAGACCAACCCCTGAAGATTGCCCAGATAGGTTTCCAATATCACAATATGCAGCATCAAAAATTGCAGCAGAAGCATTTGTGCACGCATATTCATATATGTATGGAATAAAAGGATGGATTTTTAGATTTGCCAATGTTATGGGTAAACATCAACATAGAGGAGTTGTTCATGATTTTGTGAGAAAGATAGAAAATAATCCAAAAGAATTAGAAATACTTGGAGATGGTAATCAACTTAAATCTTATATTCACGTTAGTGATTGTATGGCTGGAATGTTTTATGCTGTTAAAAATGATAAAAATAAAGGAGTAGAAATTTATAATTTAGCAACCAATGACCAAGTAACAGTTACAAAACTTGCTGACATAGTTTGTGATGAAATGGGTGTTAAACCAAAATATAAATATACTGGAGGCAAAAGTGGTTGGAAAGGAGATATGCCAAAAATTAGTTTAGCAATAGATAAGATAAAATCAATTGGTTGGAAACCTGCCATGGATTGTGAGACCGCCATAAGAAAAACTGTTGGGGAGATTAAGAATGGATAAAGAAGGTACAATAATTTTAGTTAGTTTTCTTCTAGGATTAAGAGAAGAGATTGAAAAAGGTATTAGAGATATTGTTTGGGATTATGCAAAAAATGAAGGGTTAGTAGCGGCGTCATATGAAAATAAAGAAATGTTTGCGTATAAAAAAATCATAAGAGAAGAACTTGGATTGGAAATATGAAAAAATTTATCAAAGTAGATGGGATACTTTATGATTATGCTGAATATGAAGATAAAGTTAAACCATTACTAAAAGAAAAAATGAGAAAGGAATACAAATGTTAATTTGTAGAAGTTGTGGTTGGCAAGGTATTGAAGCTGATATGGGACTTTGTCCAAAATGTAGCAGAGATAGTCTTGAAGTGATTACAATAAAATGTCCTATATGCGTTAAAGATTTGGAAACACATACTCATTGTGATATCAATAGTATAGGTTGGTCTTGTGATAAATGTAAGATAAAAATATATAAGGAGTTATAAAATGATAATAAGTAGAGCACCTTTTAGAATTTCATTAGGAGGAGGGGGAACAGATTTACCATCTTATTATGAAAAATATGGAGGATTTTTAATAGCGGGTGCAATTAACAAACATATTTACGTTGGGGCAAATGAACAATTTTATGATAACTATTCTTTAAAATATTCTAAAATAGAAATAGAAAAACAAATACATAATATCAAACATAAATTAATTAGAGAGGCTTTAAATCTTCTTGATATTCAACCAGGAATTGAAATAACATCACTTGCCGATATTCCAAGCAAAACAGGTATGGGTTCTTCTGGTGCTTTTCTTGTTGCATTACTTAATACATTACATCATTATAAAGGAGAAAATGTTAGTAGGAGAATTTTAGCAGAAGAGGCGTGTCGAATAGAACTTGATATATTAAAAGAGTACGAAGGCAAACAGGATAAGTATGTTTGTGCTTTTGGTGGAATAAGAGCATATGAATTTAAAAAAGATGGGCATGTAAAAGTTATTCCTTTCATAGATGAAGATATCATAAGAATAACCTTAGAGGATAATTTGTTTTTGTTTTTTACTGGACATAGAAGAGATTTTTTAGCATCTGAGGCATTAAAAACACAAGATACTAAAATTAAAAAAGATGATAGTAAAATGACTGTTTATATGAATGAAATCAAACAAATAGGATTGGCAACAAAAGAAGCATTTGAGGACCATAACTTTGAATTTTTTGGTTCCCTTTTACATAAACATTGGTTGGTAAAAAAGAAATATTCAAAACAAACATCAAATAAGTTTATTGATAGTTGTTACAATTTAGCATTAAAAAAGGGGGCAATTGGAGGTAAAACAGTTGGGGCTCCTGGAGGAGGGTTTCTTATGTTTTACTTTGAGGGAAAGTCAACTGATAAATGGGAGTTTGTAAGAGCAATGGAAGATTTTGGTTTAAAGCATATTCCTTTTAAATTTGATGGTGTAGGAGTAACTAAAATATGATTTATGTTTTTGATTTAGATGGAACATTGTGTGATACACCTCCAGGTAATGATTATTCTGTGGCAGAGCCTGATGAGGCTATGATATCTTTAGTTAATATGCTTTACTATCAAGGTCATACAATTAAAATATTTACAGCAAGAGGCTCAGGAAGTGGAATTGACCATTATAAATTAACAGAAGAACAGTTAAAAAAATGGGGATTAAAATATCATGAATTAATTCTAGGAAAACCATCAGGACATGTATTTGTTGATGATATATCTATGACACCAGAAGAATTTCTTAATGTGATATAATGAATAAAGAATTAAAAGCAAGGGTCGATGCAACATTAGAAATTATTCCCAAAGAGGGAACAGTATTAGAAATAGGAAGTTATCCTTTTATTGTTACAAACTATCTTATATTAAAAGGCTATGATGTCAAAGGTATAGATAAAAATTATACTCGTCAATCTATAGGAGTTTATCCTTGTGATATAGAAACCGAAAAGTTTCCCTTTAAGAGTAATACTTTTGATATAGTTCTTATGATGGAAGTATTTGAACATCTTGGTATTAATCCAATACATGCATTAAGAGAAAGTCGTAGGGTTTTGAAGCCAAAGGGAATATTTGTAATAACTACTCCAAATATAATGCGATTACAGAATATCAAAAACCTTTTATTAGAAGGCAAGCAATTGAATACTTTGAAATCATTAACCCAGAAAGAATCATTGGGTTACATGGGTCATATTAGGGAATATACAAAAAAGGAATTAAAAGAGATTTTAACATATTGTAATTTTAAAATTGAATATGGTAGAATGTATGAAGGAAGTCAACATAAGTTAACAAAAACTTTAACAAATTTATTTCCTTCTTATGCTACAACAATAATGTTGGCATGTAGGAAAGGTGGAAAATGATATGGAACGATATATGGATACAATTTTTTGGGGAACCAGAACAATATTACAATGGGTTTTCCCCCGATTACATAATAAGGTGCGAGTGCACTCACTTTATCTTTTCAGCATATTTGGGTTGGCTAGCATTCTTATTGACTTGGACCATTTTATCTCGGAACCACTCAAAATATCCAGACCGTTACATCTTCCGTGTTTCTTTCTTGTGGGGATTATTTGCGTCGGTTACCACGCATATATTCATAGACGCTTTCACAAATCTAGCATAGGTGGTTAAATGAAAGACTGTCCGTTATGTAAAGCAATAAAAGAAGAAAAAGATAAAATACTATATGAAGACAATGAAATAATAATACTACCAACTAAATACAAAAAAGGTCATCATAAAAGAATCATGGCAATTAGTACAAAACATTCACCAGAATTGTCACCTCTTTTAGAAGAAATGAGTTTACAACATTTTATAAAATTTTGTAAAAATTATTTTGATGAAGAACCAACATTTGCTTTAGTTGAGCCAACATATGCAACGGTGCCAGAACATTGGCATAGAATAGCATGTGATTGGTTTACTACACCAAAAGAAAGAAAGCAACTTAACTATACTCCTCATCAAGCAATACAAACAAAAGTAAAATGGAAACCGAGGTAATAATATGAAAATACTAGTTACAGGCGCTGCAGGGTTTATAGGTAGTCATCTTTCAAAAAGATTAGAGGACGAAGGACATAAACTAATTTTGCTTGATGATTTTTCAAGAGGTAAAGAATCATATTTAAAGTATTTAGGAGTAAAAACAAAATGTATATATGCTGATTTGAGAAATCCTTTTGAAGGGGTTCTTTTTAAAGGAGTAGATACTGTTTATCATTGTGCTAGTAGAATAGGAGGAAATCAATTTTTACACGGCAGTAATAGAAATGAACTTGAAGCTTTACATAATAATATAGCAATTGATAATTCAGTTATAAGGGGTTGTGTAAAATTTGATGTTAAAAAATTTATTTATACATCAAGCATTTCTGTTTACAATACATCTTGCCAAAATTCTCCAAATGCTATGTTTAGAGAAGAGGATTTAGAAAACCAACCTCTAGACCCTGAGGGAGGATATGGTTGGGCAAAATATATTGGAGAAATGCATCTTAAACTAATGGAAACAAAATATGGAATTGCTAGAATTTTTAAATCTTATGGACCATGTGATGATTATTCAGAAGAATCAGGACAAGTTGTTTGTTCGCTAATGCGAAAAGCAATCAATTATCCAAAGGAACCTTTTGTTGTATGGGGTGACGGAACTGTTTCAAGATGTTTAGTATACATAGATGACCTTATTGATGCACTATTAAAAATAGAAAAACATTTAAATAAAGAATCAATTATTATCAATATA
>Ga0180432_10004505_pt1 | contig 19079 bp, 13 predicted proteins | sample SS_ome_10_FD_132414 | JGI IMG/M metagenome (GOLD analysis project Ga0180432, IMG submission 132414) | Hypersaline lake sediment archaeal communities from the Salton Sea, California, USA - SS_1_MS_2 metaG | ecosystem: Environmental > Aquatic > Non-marine Saline and Alkaline > Hypersaline >...
CTGGCAGTTTGCTAAAAATAAATGCAATCTCAAACCCCTTCGCCATCGGGGAGGGTGATGTTTTTGCTATACCAACTCCAAAGTCTGTTGAAAGTATGTTTTCTAATAAGAAGACCCTGCGTGACGAGTCAAACAAGAACCCGAATAATAAATTTAGGGATTCACAAGAACAGAGGAAATTTAAAGTAAGTGATTCAAGGAAAGAATTTCTTGCTAGGAGAAAAAATCCTACACCTCAAATTCTTCCACCTAATATCTTGCAAGATGGCGAAAGACAAACAGTGAGAACAAACGCTGTCATAGGACTTGCCCCTGATGTAAGTAATGCTTCACCAAATCCTAATGCTAATGTTTAATAGTAATGGCATCAGATCAGATTGTAATAAATAATTTTTCAAAAACAAGCATTAGACTTGATGAGTTAGTTGTTCCGAATAGGTCTGGACAAGAGATCCCAAATCAGCCTCTTTTTAGTGATACTGACGAAAAATCATGGGGAGCATATAGACCAGTTGTTTTTATAAACGGTTATTATGTGGATCGCTATATGGATCACTTTGAATTCAGCCAGGGAAACTTTTTACCTACTGTAAGAATTAGTTTCACCATGGGGGATCCGCTTTTTATTAGTGTAAATTATCCAAAGGATGGTGATATAATTTCCATGTACATAAGATCAAGGGAGGATATTTATAAGCCCATAAGAATGGACTTCAATATATTGAGCGTTCGGTCCTCTCAATCAGAAGACGCTGAGGGAACAAAGATAAGATTCACTATTCTTGGGGAAACAAGAATTCCTGGGTTGTATTCGGAAGTTTCAAGGGCTTTAAGGAATATGACCTCTTATGAAGCCCTTTTTGAGATCTCTCAGTCCCTAGATCTTGGATTTTCGTCTAATGATGATGGATTGGATGATTCCATGACGTGGATATGCCCAAACTTTTCTCTTTATCAGTTTATTCAAGAGATTACTGAAAGAGCTTATAAAAACGATGAGAGTTTTTATAGAGTTTGGATAGATCCGTATTACAATTTAACATTCGTTAATCTGAACAACCAACTTACTGCGGATGATTATGTTCAACAAGTAAAGGTAATTAGAGGATATCCAGATTCTACAAATGATACATTCCTTCCAGAAACTGACCTAGATATGCAAGAAATGCCACTTGCTTTTACTAACCAGAAAGGTTCAGGGGATCTCCCTTTTTTCATAAATAACTTCACGTTAATTTCTAAATCTGGAAACACCAGCAATAAGTACGGTTATATTCAAGAGGTTCAATTTTATGATGATGGATTGCAGGTACAAAATAGCAATTTTTCTGAAAAATACGTTAAATACACAATAGAAGCCACGACAACTGAAAATATTGGGGAAGATCAAATATTGCAAAGAGGTAGACCAAAAGAAGACGAATATAAACTTGAGGTTAGGAAGGCTTGGTACGGTTCCCTTAATAATAATCCTAGTGGTGGTGGGGTTCATGAAAATTTTATCCAGGCATTAATACAAAACGAGTTCAACATAGGCGATCTTGAAAAGTTCACGCTCAAATTGGAATTAAATGGATATTATGGGGGAATTTATAGAGGGCAAGCAGCCCCTGTGCTAATTTACGCAAACAAGCAGGGAAAGAGAAAAGAAAATACCGGGGTTTCAACTGACCAAAAACCGCAGGATGACGTAAATCCAGTCTTGGATCAATTCCTCTCTGGTATTTATGTCATAAGCTCGATTGATGTCAAGTACGATACTTTCAGAGGTATGTACCAGGTAGTTTATCTCAATAAAAGAGAATGGACTCTTAATAGTGCCGGTCCTTTCCCTAAATCTTTCCCGATAAATCTCTTGACCGGATAAATATAAGAAAATAATAAGCCCATATGGGAATTAGAGCTACAGATAGAAATAGGAATCTATTCCTTAAAGGATTTAAACTATCCAATTCCGGAATGAACGAAGATCCAACTTACCTTGGATTTAAGATAGTTTTTGATCCTGGAATTTTACCTATCAACCCGGAATATGGATGGGCACCAAGTCCTTTATTGAGAGCCCAAAATTACACCGAGGGAAATGGGGCTTCTTTTGCTACCTCTTTGGGAAATCCATTTGGTCAACCCCAATATGAAAGGAGACAGAGCGATGTAATTTATTACTCCGCTTATAATTATCTAATTGAAAGGGAGGCTAATTTCCCAGGTCAGAATACGCAGAGAAGGGCACAAGCTCTAAGGCAGTTCCAAAAACTTTTACAAGAGATAAACACCAATTCCCCCTGGTTTTTCCAATCTATTGATGGCCTTGACGAGCTTGGTAAACTTAACAGCCGTGGTGGGTGGCAAAATGAGGATGGACTAGATAGCTTTAATCCCCAAAGAACCTCCGGAAATACCCTAATTATCAATTGTCTAGAATCTTTAAACCTTAGAATATCTGCTTTAGCAGATCTTTATAATCAAGCTACCTTTGATTATGACAACATGAGGTATTTGGTTCCTAGAAATCTTAGAAAGTTCACTATGTGGATTTTTGTTACAGAGATAAGAAATTTTTTCAAGACCAGTAGACTTACTGCTTCGAGTACAGCATTAACTGCTTTAAACGACTTTTCATCTCTTCTAACCACAAATAGAAATCCAGGATCCTCTGTTATCGATCAGGGGAACGGACAATATAGTGCTGGTGGATTTAATCTTGGTTCGGAAAACCCAACCCCGGGTGGTGGTGGAGGGGCTTTTAGTTCTTTTGTAAATAATGTTTTTGAGGGTTCTGGACTTAGTAATGATGTGCAAGCTTTCACTAATCAACAAGATCAGAGTGGAATAAAACCTGTTATGATCTATGAGTGTCAGCAGTGTGAATTTGATTTCAATGATAGCACACCAATCAAATCAACTATTGATATGGGATCTAGCTCAGCAGATCCCGAAAAAAATTCGTTTAAAATACACGTCGGTAAGGTCAGGACTAAAAATCAATATCCAAATATAAGGCAAGACAAAAAGCCACTTATATTGGCAGACGGGTGGGATCAGAATAGATCAAGCTACCAATTTTTGGGTGACGATACACTTTCTCTAGAAAATCTATTAGGCCTAGGGCAACAAGCTTTAACCAACGTGGTTTCTAATGCAGTTTCAGATTTGGTAAATGAGGGTATTAATCAATTCATCGATCCAGTTCTAAGTGGTATAGACCAATCTCTTCTTGGTAACATTTATTCATTTAATCCATCTCAATTAGGCAGAATGACCAGTCAGAATGGGTCTTTTGGATTTAATAATTTAGAAAATTTCCTTAATGGAGCTGCTGAAACTGGGATTGATAATATTTTTAAAGGTAATCTACCCAACCCGCAAACTATGGGAGAAGGTGGACCTACAGAGAGGGTTTATCCTCCAGTTCCCCCAACTGATGTTTATGGTAAAGTTCCAGGAGAGGATCTTGGGGTTCCCGAGAGGGTTTATCCCGGCGTAAATGCTGATGTTTATGAGAACGTCCCTGGTGAGGATTTAGGGGTCCCTGATAGAGTTTATCCTACTGTAAATGATGATGTTTATGATAATGTACCAGGAACAGATCTTGGGGTTCCCGATCGTGTTTATGCAGATCCGTCTGGAGATGCTTACCCTGACGTCCCTGGTGCTGATCTAGGAGTTCCTGGTAGAGTTTACCAAAATCCATCCGGGGATGCTTATCCTGACGTGCCCGGCCCCGATCTAGGGGTTCCTGACAGAGCTTATCCAGATCCTGGCGGGGATGCTTATTCTGACGTGCCTGGCGCCGATCTTGGAGTTCCTGACAGAGCCTATCCAGATCCTGGAGGTGACGTATATTCCAATGTTCCTGGACAAGATCTTGGAGTTCCTGACAGAGCTTATCCAGATCCTGGTGGGGATGCTTATCCGGACGTTCCTGGCGCCGATCTTGGAGTTCCCGACAGAGCCTATCCAGATCCTGGAGGTGACGTATATTCCAATGTTCCTGGACAAGATCTTGGAGTTCCTGATAGAAATTATAACCAGGCAATAGGTGAGAATGACGTTTATTCAAATTCAAACTTTACTACGGATTCACTGGGGTCAACGAGGGTCTATGGGGATGATTCACTAGTTTCCTCTAGAGGTGAACTTAGATCTCCAGAAAATACATTTACCGAACCTCCCGGACAAGTTTATTCGCAGAGAAAAAGAAACACACCATCTGGCGAAATTGGTAATGTTTATCCTGTGACTAATGGTGATTTTATAATTGAAAGGCCTCTAAATTTGGGGAACTCTAAACCTGCTGATAAATACAATGTAAGTCTTGGTGATTATAACCCTGACGAGTACGAAGAGCAATAAAATCATCTAAATATGCCTTATACCCCGCCCAAAATATACCTTGGTGAGATTGTCGATATAAACGATCCGATAAAAGAGGGAAGAGCTAAGATTAGGGTTTTTGGACTCTTTGATGAACTTGAGGTAGAAGATATTCCATGGGCAAGTCAAGTAAATGGTATTTCTTTCAGCGGGGATGGAAACGGTAGGTTATCCGTTCCTAAATTGGGATCTGTAGTAGCTGTTCAGTTTGATGGTCAGAACTACTATCGAATTACATATTACGGGGAGTGGGAAACTTCTAGGGCCCTTTTAGATGAAATTTCAGATTCATATGAAGGTGCTCAAGCTTTACTTTATGATACAGATGCACAGCCAGGACCTTTAAAAATATTTTATACCAGGAAAAGTGGTATGAATATGATTCTTGGTGATGCAAAGGTGCAGTTAGATACCCAAGACGGAGGGCAACTTCGTGTTGTTATTGAAATGGGAGGCGATCAAATTAGGATGGAAAATAATAAGGTGATTGTAAACTCTAATAATATTGAGCTTGGCGAAGCAGCAACCGAATCCGTAATAAAAGGAAATTTATTCCAAACATATTTTAATAACCATACCCACCTAGGAAATTTAGGCGGACCCACTTCACCTCCAGTTATACCTTCGGATCCAACCCACCTTTCAAATGTTTCAAAGACCCGATAATGAATGGCTATTTTACCAGATAAAATAATACAGGATTATGAGTTCGATGCTTTTATTAAGAGGGTTAATTCAGGAGCTGAAAAAATTATTAGCGATTCCAAGTTTAAGCTAACAACTCCTGATTTACCGGGTCTTTCTTTTTTGATCAAATTGCAGGTCAGGGTTTTCGAGAAATCCCTTGCCAGTTCTTTTGCACCCATTTTCATTGGAAAAAACGCATTCAGTAATGGTATAAAGGGAATTAGAGAAGCTTTCGAAAGCTTGCAGACTTTATTCTCTAACCCTTTGCAATTTCTTTTGGATGAGGGAGTGAATTCAACCCTAGAGGATTTCCCATTTCCCCTTAGATTGGAACTTGGTGGTGCAAGTTCGGGTTCTTTAGATTTACCACTCTCGGACGCTAGAGATTTTAGTGGATATCGAACTTTTGATTATAACCCAGTTTTTAATACCAATGACTTGCCAGAAGCTGGACAGTATACGACCCAGCAATCCTCTGTTGACACTATCCAATTCATTTCTATAAGTAAAATCACCAACACTAATAATGAAAACCCCCTTTTAGTTGGGGTTAGTCCGGGAGATCCTATTCAAATATCTGATGGTGTTTCTGTTGGAAATTTTACAGTTAGTACTGTTCAAGACCAAGGACAAAATAACAGTGTAAGACTGGGTTTAAAGTTTGTTTCTAGCTCGCTTTTAACGGATGCCTCTGCACAGACTTCAATTCCTGGATTTAGTAGTCCCAGCATCGGATTTGAAAAATGCCAATTGGTGATCAAAAATTTTATTAATCCCGAAGGAGCATTAAAAATACCAATTTCTTCTCTTGGACTAAACATTCCACTTTTAGAAAACCTCACCTTTGTAATCGGGGATTTTAGTCAATTAAAGGAAACCTCACCAACTAAAAAATTTGTGGATAGGCTTTCCGAGGAAACTGGACTAGAATTCCAGGACGTATTTAGTGGAATACTTACTGGTAATTTCCCAAGCATAGATTTCTCAAAAATACAGGAAGAATCTGAAGCTGGTATAGACGAATCTGAGGAACAAAGCAAAATTGACTTGATTACAGTTGCTAGATTTTTAGAGATTGGTATAACAAATCCTTGTTTCCTTATAGGGATAATACTCAATTACGTAAAACTTCTTCTTCTCCCCATAAAGGTTGTGATAAATGTACTCAAGGGACTTGGTGAATTAATAAGTGGACCTATTAGGCTTATCCGAACTGTTATAAAAGGTATCACAGATCCATTAGGATTAATTTGTGATCTTGTAGCAATTGCATTTCTAGAGGTACTAAGACCTTATATACAAAATCCTTTAGCTGCAGCAAATATTACCTGGGAAGAGGCTTTGGAGGATCCTAACGATCCTTCCCGGGGATTAAAACCGTTGATTTCTGATATGGTTTGTGGCATGTTTAGAGATAAGCTTAAAAATTTTACTCCCAGCCAAAGTTTTTTCCAAAACTTAAGAAACGAATTAGAGGATAATCAGGTTGAAGAACTAGGACCACAGATAACCTATGATTTAAGAATTGATGGGCTTATCCCGTCGGAGGGACAAGTATCAGTAAATTCTGAAAATCCCTCGGAGATCAGAAACTTTAAGATTTCCACTTTCTCAAACACAGTTGAAAATGCAACCAGTGCTCTTGCAAGTCTTTCCCCGGGGGATGAGTTTACTTTTTCCTTCTTAGATCAGATTGGGAAATATAGAGTAAGCACAAAAAATTTTATTTCCGATTCTGATTTCCCATATTTTGAAATAAGGGTTCAGTCAATCCCTAATCTTTTAGAGGTCGCCTCTTCAAAAAGCGATTCTGAGAAATTAGTAGATGGATTGAATAACGATAATCTTAGATCTCAACTTTCTATAGACAATCCAGATACTGAGTTCCTTTTTATTTTAGAAAATTATCTTCCGATAAAGCTCATTGGTGTTTGGGAAGCAATAAAAGGAATGATAGCCATTTTTGGAAGTCTTGCACAACAGGTACCATCCCTTCTTCCAGCGATAGTCAGAGGGCTATTCAGTAGTGGTAATAACAACCAAAGTCAATCTGAGGTTTTATCTCTGATCGAGTCTGGTGATTTTGATTTTACTTCTCTTTCTATTGATTCAAGCATCGAGGTTGTAAATTTGATTTATGGTGGAGGTAGTGAGGGACAATCCTATGATGAGGGTCTCGTTTATCAATCTACGGATCAATCGGGTGGTTCCTTAAATAGATTTAGTAGAGAATCAAGAGAAGCTTTATTTGAAATCGTAAATAATAGTCCTAGTTTTTTTGAAGAACCTGGGATAGAGCAGATTTTTTACGATCTGGGGGATTCTTTGTCAAGAGAGAATAAGCCTCCTGTGGTTTTTAGAAAGGATCTTTCGACCGACCCCGGTAGATTAACTGATCTTAATCCCTTCTTGAATAGAAGGCGGGCAAACGGAGAACTTCTCTTTAGAAGCAATTCCCCGGATAAATCCGAATTTTATTGGGGAGCTTATAATCTGGTAGATGTTGGGAATACAGTCAAAGTCCTTACCTCTATCATGATGCTGTTTGTGAATCAGTATTATTTTTCTACATCTAATATAAATCTGAGCGATAGAAATATCACTGTGTATGTAAATAATGACACCGGGACAGGTAGAAGAATACTTTACCAGGGGAGCATCTTAAATGCTCTTAAGAAGTATTATTTCATTAGTTATCCTTTTGAAGAAAGAATACAATACTGGTCTTTAAGGATTTATATAAACCGACAAATGGATCTACTTGCTAATTATCTTTTACCCTCGCTAAAAGAAAGCTAATTTAGAAGGTGGATATATACAACAACTAATTTTCTAATTCAAAAATAAATGAACACACCAGAGAACACTGATCAGATCCAGGAAGAATTTGATTGGAATATTTCCAATCGTAGAAAGATTAACCGAGATATAGAAGTTTTGGACGACTCAAAAGTTTATTGTAGAGAGGATTATGCACAATCTCTCTACTATCAAATGGCTGAAAGTCTAAAAGGAGTAAGTTCTTCGAAGGATTTGAGAACTGGAAATTCTTATAATAGCACTATTACCTCCCTAACTGATAAACACGCTATTGCTCAAACTTACGAGGGGCAATCGATTTATGTTGATTTGTGGAAAGAGAAAAAAGATGCTGATAAACTTGGAATATCCCTAATGGATTTTGAAATTGGGTCTGAGATCCAAACCATAGTGAGAAATATTAATGGTACTTATTACGGGTCTATAGTGGATTGTTTCATCGAGACAACTAAGCAAGAATTCTTTGAACAGATCAAAAAAGAGTCCCTTGCTTATGAGGCAAGGATCGAATCCATTAATAACGGAGGTTATATTGTGGATGTTCAAGGCATAAAGTGTTTCTTACCTGGTTCACTTGCAGCTGCAAATAAAATAACGGACTTTGAATCTTATTTGGGTAAGAGGATTTACGTAATGATAGATGGATATGTTCAGAAGAAAGACATATTTGTAGTTTCTTACAAAAAATACCTTAATAAGATCATGGATCAAAAAATCCAGGAACTAGACCTTACTAAGAAATATAAGGGCTTCGTAACTGGTACTTCCAGCTTTGGAGTTTTCGTGGAGTGGGAAGACATCTACACAGGTCTTATTCATAAAACAGAGTTCGATAACCAAAAAGTTGAAGGCTTCACCGCTGGAGATGAGATTGAATTTTATGTCAAAGAAGTAAAGGATGATAATAGGCTAACCTTAACTTTCGGCGAACCTGTTGATAAAACACTAAAAATCTACGATCTAAAAAGAGATCTAGAGGATGGTGTTTCCCCGATTTCCAACGCAAAAGTTAAGCACAAGAGGAAAAACGGAGCTTTGGTTGAACTATTGGAGTTTGGCTTAATGGCAATGATACCACAGGGTCGTTTAGGTAAAAGTCATAAGGGTTTAAAAACCGGAGATCAAATCTTGGTAAGCGTTTATGAAGTAGACCAGGTTATGGGAAAAATATTTGTAGAACCAGTCAATGAATAACACCCACTTTGATAAAAGACAGTTACTTTCCTCTGCCTTTTTAGGTTTTGAGTTTGAATTCTTCTCTGAAATGGTCAGAGGAAGGATAACTGAATCTTTGTCTAAGCTTTTGGGTAAGAAAATAACCCTTTCCAATAAATATCACTCTAAGGATCCTGTTAGTAGGGAGGTTTTCAAACTTGAACCCGACTATTCGGGAGGTGGAAAAATGAATGAGTTAGTTACTGGTCCCCTACCATATGCAGAAGCTATCCCAGTACTTATCAAAGTTCTTAAATGGATAGATGAAAATGGATGGACTACCGATAAATGCGCTTTCCAATTTTCCCTTAGTTTTGATAAGTTTGATAGATCCATTAAAAGGATGGAGGAGCTTGATAAGCTTCAATTTATTCTTGGTATTGACGAGGGCTTGATATATTCTAACTTTGGTAACAGAAAAAATAATGTCTATTCTAGGTCCATCAAAAAAGTTGTACCTAGAAATAGATTTTCTATTCTCGAAAACGTATCTCATATAGATCCGAAGTTATTCAAAATTCCGGATGAGAAGTATTATGGTGCCAATTTTACAAAAGTACCAAAGGGATATATTGAAATAAGGTATCTTGGGGGTAAGGACTATCAGAAAAAGATTACAGCAATCCGCGATGTAATAGACTATGTTGTTCTTTATACCCATGATATTTTATCCGGTAGAAGGTCATACACAAAGACAGACTTAGAAAATCTTAAATCCATGATGAAAGAATATTCTAAGGTTGTGAGGAGCTTCTCAGATCCTGAGTCATTTTTCATGAATTTCCCAGATTTTCATCTTTTGGTTGATCTCAAGGGGTATTTAGAAAACATTAAAACATACTTCCCCTACATCAGGGAAAAGGTTTTTGATATAATAGTGGAGGGTAACGTGAAGAACGGATTCTTCAATTATGATACCACTAATGGGAGATTTCAGCTTAAGGATGCAAAAATCAAAAGCGCTGCATACTTAGATAATTTAGACCTTATAAACTGTAAGGTGAGATCCTCTAAATTGGATAATTGTAGGATATTCAGCTGTGACGTTAGAAATAGCGAAATATATAATTCTGAGATTTTAAACGGGAATAAGATTTCTAAATCCAAAATTAAGGATACCAGCGCTGATTTTGGAAATAAGCTCATAGAGTGCTACATAGATTCCCCCGAAAAAATGCTCGATTGTGAAATCACAGGGGGAGTTTTGAGGAAGGGTGATATTGGGAGAAATGCTGATGTAAGCAAGGAGACTGAAAAAGCTAAAGACTTTAATGAAATAAGAAAAGGTAGGTTTATCACAGATTCTAGATTGAAAAACCTAAATGATCCTATTTCTAGAATAAAGTTTAAAAATCAGAACTACTAAAATGACTTTAGAAGAATTAGTACAGGAAATTAAGGACGACCTTTCAGCAAGCTGTTCGCTGCCTTATAATTTGAATGATGATGAAATTCATAGGATCATCAGAAGGGCAAAGTTGTACATGTATGACAACTACCAGTATGCTGCTGAAGAGAGGGTTTTCATCCTGGCTAATAATCTTTTTGCTCACGAGGAATTTAGAAGGACCAGACAAATAAAGCTGCCTGAGAAGATTGTAAGCGTGTATGACGTTAGAGAGGTAAATGGGATGGGAATAGCTGGTACCCCGGATAGAGACTTTGGTGATTCTAAGCTATTGGGATCTGAACTTTTGCTTTCCCCCTTTACTGGAGATAACCTGGTTTATAGAACTGTTATGTACTCTTATTTTGATCTAGCACAGGCATATCTTCTTCCTACTTTTGCTTTCAAGTTCAATAAGAACAATAAAAAGCTAACCATACTTGGTCGTGATCCCAATAGATCTGGGTCTGGCGGCGTCGGAACTGGATATAACCAAAATGGAATGGATGTTGCTGTTAGGTGCTTTATTGCTATCGACGACTATGAATTATATGACGACGAACTTTTTGTAAGATATTGCTTAGCGAGAGCTAAAATTTCACTATCACGTGTTCTGAGTGCATTTGATTATAACCTTCCTGGTGGAGTAAGAGTAAACACTTCCGAATTAAGGTCAGACGGAGAACGTGAACTCCAGGAGGTAATGGATATGATCAACGGAGAGAACACTCCTTCTTATTTCTTACAGTGGAATTAATCTTGATATATATGGGGAATTAAAATTTCCCATGGTAGAGATTTATAACAGAGATCCACAAGACCCTAACTACAAAGAAAATGTGGTTGAGATAACTCAACCTGTAGAAATTTGTATAGGTCAACTTAAAATGTTGCTCCTTACAAATAAGGGAGAAGTTTTAGGTGATCCTAAATTCGGTCTAAATTTAGAGGAACTGGTTTTTAGCTTAGAACTTTCGGAAGCAACTCTTAGGGAAGAGATAGAAAAAGGTCTTAGGTTTTATGTGCCTCTGTTTGGTCAGCTGGCTGGTTATTTTGATTTGAAATTTTACCAGGGGACTGAGAGAGATATTTGTCTTTTGGATTTTTACATCCCAAGCTCAGGTAACGAAAGCCCTTTAATATCATTGAAAGTAAGTTAAAAAGATGGCTAATAACATTTTTAGGAAAAATAACATCCTCATCCAAGGTCTTCTGGGGGATTCTTTTGAATTTCTCCAAAGAACTTATAATCAAACAAGAAACGTTTTTACTGTTGCTTCTGCATGGGGTCAGATCCTTTTTGTCCTCGAAAACCTGTCCCAGCTGATTCTTTATTTCATAGAGGATTCTATCACGGAACTTAATATGCAGGAGGCTACCAGGAATTACTCCATTAAAAGCTTGGCAAGGATTGCTGGATATGACCCAGTTAGAGGAATGGCTGCGCAAGGAGAAGCTTCTGTTGCTTGGAATCTAAGAGAAGATGACGCTGGTGGAGGAGCAGTTATTTTAAGCAATAACCCTAAAATCCAGAATATCCAAAACGGCCTTCCATACACCCTTATCTTGAATTCACCAACTGTGAAAGTTCCGCTTTCTAGAGGTAAGGCATTCAACTTTAAAGTAGTGCAGGGTGCTTTTTCATCCTCTACTTTTACTGGAACCGGCCAATCTTTGCAGAGTTTTAATTTACCATCTAAGGCTGGTGCCTATATTGACCAGTTTTATGTTAATGTTTATGTAAATGGCACTCCGTGGGAAAGATATGAGTCCCTTTATGATATACCATTTGAGGGTGAAGGATACCTTGTAAAAACTGGGATAAGCGAGGGTATAGACATTTATTTTGGTAACTCCAATTTTGGAAAGATACCACAGGCAGGAAGTACAATTAGGGTTGAATACCTACAGACATCTGGATTTAGTGGAAATCTCCAAGCAAAGAAAGATGCTACTCTTACTTACAGGTTCCTTGATAGCGGTACAGATCTTTTTGGCAATGATGTTAACCTAAACAACTATCTTACAATAACCGGAGTACTAGATCCAAGTTTTGGTGCAGATCCTGAACCAATCGAGCTAACCAGGATAGTAGCTCCTAAAACAAGTAGGTCTTATGTTTTTGCAAATGCCGAAAACTATGAGATCTATCTTCAAAAACTAAATATATTTTCTCAAATTCAAGCTTTTTCAACCTTTGATGATGAGTATCTTGACGATGATAATGTCGTGTATATTTTTCTAGTCCCTGACGTTACCATATCCATGTCATCTAACCAAGACTATTTTGATATTCCTCAAGATCAATTCCTATTGACACAATCTCAAAAGCTTTCTTTATTAAACCTAATCGAAGATTCCGGAAGGATGATTGCAACTACTGTTGTGAAAATACTTGATCCTGAGATAAAGAGGTTTATAGGTAACGTTTCTATGTCAATCTTTGAGGGCTATGATCCTGAGGTATTGAAAGATAAAGTTAGGGATAGAATCTCAGAATATATGCTGAATACAAAAAGGCGTGATAGAATTCCAAAATCCGACATCATAGCCCTTATAGAGGGTATCGAGGGAGTAGATTCTGTTTCTTTCTTTTTTGTTGGGGAAGAGAATGAAAGATATCATCTTACGGTAGATAATTTGTCTAATGCATCCCAAGCCCAATTAGAAAGAGAAATTGGACTAGATCAGTACGGGGACATTATTATTGGAAGCGGAGAACTTATTTTGCTTAGAGGAGGCTGGACCGATAGATACGGAACAGTGTACGAGGAAGGAATAGTTAGTGGTAAGCCCTCTGCTTTAAATATAGCTGTAACTAGTATAAATCCAAGAAATTTCCTAAGCAATCTTAACGCGCAAACAAAAGCGAAGTTAATGGAGCAAAACAATACCAGCAGTGGTAGTGCAGTTGGAAGAAGGGCAAACTCAAGGAGTACCCTATAATAAATTTTAACAACCAAAATGGCTAAGAGAAATTATACACCCTTTTTACCCCCCGTAGAATCTTCGTATAGTGTTAAGGGTATAAGATTTAGAACCAATACTCCTGATTTTGAAACGTCCAATGATCTGTACAAGTCCATTGCAAAAGCAGAGGAAAGAGCTTACAATATTGGATGCTCCGGATACAGAAAAGTTACGACCGATGCTCTAGGATCAATTCTTTATGGCCCTTGCTCTAGCCTTGATACATATGTTAACATTACAAAGCATATTAAGCCTACGTCTATGGAAAGAAGATACTACCAATTTGATCCAACCAATAATATCTATGATATAAGGGATTCTATCAACGATGATGTAAGGGAAGGATTTGACTATAAGAATCAGATTTTTGAAAGGACCCTGTCCAATGTAATGTTTAGGGATCCTAGAAAAATAGCTATCCTGAATAATATGCAAAGGGTTGTTTTTGCTTTGATAGAGTCTGTGAAGCAGATTAGAAATTTCTTTAACTATACTGTTCCGTTTAACAATAAAAGAGTATTCTAAAAATGGCTGATAGACGCTTAAAATTCTATAACAAGCAGGGAAATCCACTTAACTTTGAATATGTTGGTGCAACCGCGGGAGTTCCGTTAACTTACACTTTTAATTATGAAACGTTTTCTGTAAACACTACCCCTACTGCAGGTAATGTTTCTTTGATATCCCTATCTAGTAACATCATTTATTTTAATGTCAAAGATCTTAATGGATTTGATATTACTAGCTGGGCTAATTCGGTTAACGAGAAAATTCAGAGAGGTGGCAAGATTACCCTTAGACTTAGTATTCAGCCTTCCAATATAATCAATGCTACTATTGCTTCCACCTCAGTTTCTGGTGGTATTGTTACGGTTAATCTTAGTGGATTTAACGGACCGAGTATAATTTCAAACAGCAACTTTGCTTATTGTGAGACTATAGTACAAGATTTACCCGGCGGCTATTTTAAAGGCAGTATTTTCTTTGATCCCGTATCTGCTGGTCTTTACGAAAATGAGCAGATCTTTATATTGCAGGAATTTAAGGATTCTGGAACTGGGTTAAATTTTGTTGGATTTCCACATACTGGTGCAACTGGTGCAAGCGGTAGTGCTATGTGGAGATCAAGGTGGGAAAATGATTCCTATGGTGATGTCGACGTGTCCAATGTTATCTTCACATACCAGATTACCGAAAATGATCCTGAGCTTGGTGGGGATCCAACAATTACTAATTACCAGAACATTGTTTTCCCTATCATTAAAAACCAAGCCGATACCTATCTTAATGGATATGTTTCTACCCCAGAGGGATCAACTCCTTCTAGGGCATTGCAGGTTAATGTTGCTATCAACGCACCTGAACAAGGAGCGGAGGTTTACGAGAGGAAATTGATCATCGAAGACATCACATCAGGGAATCCTTCCAAGGTTGCTGAAATAGATTTTTATGGTCAGATTGTAGGTTCCGACGAAAGATTAGATGTTCTAACAAGGAATCTTGGCCGGGCTTTTGTGAACGAGGATTCTAGAATTCTTAGAAATCATGATCCTTCTGAACCCCTCCCAGATTACATTGAGATAAATGAAAAGAGGAAGGAGCTTATGGTTGCTGGGGAAGATATTTTCCCATATATTGGTAGTTATAAGGGACTTATTGGTGCACTTAAGTTTTTTGGGTACCAGGATTTAAGAATCAAAGAATATTGGCTAAACCTTAATTATCAAAGAGTAAATCTAAGTCCACTCCAAGAGAATCAAATTTTCTTAGATAATTATAACAATACAAAAACTCCAAACCAAACAGTCCTGATTGCTGATGTTTTGGATAATGAAAACACTGGTAAATATAGGCTAGAGCAAACCTATGGACCCAACGATGACGGTGAGTACGTCTTGGATGTATCCTCTGAAAATACACTGGTTCCATCTCGTACCTATAAAAAGACCTCTCTTTTTGGTCTCTACTATGATATAAATACTACCTCTACACAAACTGATCCCTATGGATATCCAGTAACACCAGAGGCATTCACATTTACCCAGGAAGAAGTACTGGTTAAGCTTTTTGCTTTAAAAGAAAGGCTGAAAGAAAGTTATCTACCTCTTAATGCAAGAATAATCGATATAACCGGGGAAGGAGTTTACTATAATGTTTTCAATACTAAGGCTTGGACTGACACGGTTGAGCGTGATGAGGTTGATTCGGGTAATAATATAAATTTCATCGCTAATCCAGATTTTGGATTTTTGGAGGATCTGAGAGCATTTGGAACTAGAACGGATCCAAAATCAATTCAAGCCCCGATGAATTATGACAATATCGTTGATATTGGTGTTGAGGTCATTGGTCCTTCAGGGGACGCATTTAGATTTTCAACTGGAAATGCACTAAATCCAACAATATCAATCCAGAGGGGAAAACAGTACAATTTCAATCTTATTTCCTCTGGTTATGATCTTTACTTTACAACAGATCCTTCCCTATCTCAGACCGACCCGGTCGGTGTTCTGAACAACGGAGCAACATCGGGTACTGTAAGAATAGATGTTAATCCACAGGCTACAGGTCCTTATTACTACTATTCAAGTGTGAACCCGGTAAAGATGAATGGTACGATCAACATAACAGATTCTCCAATTTCCGATTTTGGGAATAACGTTTCTCCATTTTATAATCAGCAAAGGTATACTGCTGCACAAAATGCCTTGATGCTACAGGCCATCGAGAACTTTTACGTAAAAAAAATGAATGGCGAGATCAAAAATTTGGGAGATAATCTGAATTCTTCGATATAATAATAAACCGGTTAAAAAAATTTGTTTTGAGTGATAAAATTTTTGTCCAAATAGCTTCTTACAGAGACCCAGAGCTTATTCCCACCATAGAGGATATGTTGGAAAAAGCCAAAAATCCCGAAAATCTTGTTTTTGGAATTTGCTGGCAATACGATGAAGATGAAGATATAGACAGATACGATGGGAACGACTCTTTTAGAATTTCAAAATATCATTATTCGGAAAGCCAAGGTTTAGGATGGGCCAGAAATCAAACCAATAAATTGTATGGTGGTGAAAAATACACCTTACAGATTGACTCTCATCATCGCTTTGTAAATCATTGGGATGAGATAGTTTTGCAGGATTTCAATCAGGCACTAATGGTTTCCGATAAACCAATTATAACTACTTATTGTACCCCATTCGAAACAACAGAGTCCCCTGAGAATTTCATCCAAACCCCATGTTTGATGTCGCAATATGAGTTCAGTAACGATCGATTATTGATGAGCATGCCTTATTACATTCAAGATTATAAAAACCGAAAAAGGGTAATACGGGCAAGGACTTTGAGTGGACACTTCTATTTTACTTGGGGAAATTTCATAAATGAGGTTCCATATGACCCTGATATTTATTTTGGAGGATATACGGAAGAAACCACAATGAGTGTACGTGCTTTTACTCACGGATATGATATGTTTAGTCCGTACAGGATGGTCATGTGGCACGAGTACACTAGAAACTATCGGGCAAAACATTGGGATGATCACTCTAATGAATCAAATACCGGTAAGAAGAGTGGGGAGAGGGACATTTTAGCAAGGAATAAGACCAGACAGATTTTTGGACAAGAGGATCATGGAATTGATCTCGGAATTTTTGGGCTTGGTTCTGAGAGAACATTAAGACAATATGAGGAATATGGGGGCTTTGATTTTTTCAATAATCTAATACAAGAATACACTCTCGAGGTAAATGAACCACCAAACCCTCTACCATGGGAGGATGGATTTGTTTCCTCCAAGCAAGATGCTACGGTTGATTGGGATCTAAAGGAGTTTGCCAATGCTCCCGTGGACCAGTTAAAACTTATTACCCTGGGCATAATTGACAAATTTGGAACAGAGGTATTTCGATATGATTTTAACCCGGAAAACCACCCTGATGTTTTTTCAGGCTTTGTTAACTCTTGGAATATAAGATATTCTAAGAAGCCTGAAGATATGCTTGTCATGTATTGTTTGAATGGTGAGAATGAGTGGTCTGACAGATATGAAAAACAATTATGAGGATAGTTTTTTTGGTTCCTGGGTGTGAAGGAAGACCTCTCCCTATAAATGGATATTCTATAAGATATGGCAATGCTCCCAGCTCGGGCACTGAACAAAGTGTTATCTTAGTCTCCGAGTATTTAGTGTCAAGAGGTCATGAGGTTACAATAGTAATTGATAAAACCGATTTTAAGGAAACGAACGGAGTAAGGTATACCGACTTTACTTATAAAGGAATTCCTAGTGAGGTTGATATTCTAATTTCTATGCTGTGGTTTGAAAAGTATAATGAAATACCTTTTAGGGTTAAAAAAACCGTGGGATATTGGTTCCATATGGCTTGGGGGTACAGCATAAACGAAATAGCCGAATTTGCAAAATCCCAGGGAACTGATGTAAAGTTAGTTTATCCATCCTCTTTTGCCCGCTATCATGCTAATTTTATAGAAGATATTATAAAATCTAAAAATATTGAGTGTAGCGACTGGATAATACCAAATCCCTTGGATGAAAAACTAATAAAGGAAGTGAAATCAAGGGGCATTAAGAAGAACCCGAAAAAAGCTATTTTTTTAGCACAATTCTCTAGAGGTGGAGCTTTAGCGGAACAGGCTATTAAAGAACTTGGGGATGAATATTCTTTTGAATCCTTCGACTATTTGGATCCCCAAAATGGTGTGGATAAGAAAACAATTCTGGAAAAATTAGCAGGGGCTGAGTATTTTATTTTCCCTCTTTACCATCCCAATGGCTGTGTTTATAAGGATACTTTTTCTTGTTCAGTAGCTGAAGCCATAGCTATGGAAACAAAGGTCATTACTTATCCGTTGGGTGCATTTACTGAATACTTTAATGCAGGATGCTATTATGTGAAATTCCCCGATGGTGCTGATCCTAATGAAATGTACAGAGAGAAAGTTTCGTGCGATGCTTTTTACATGGATGTCTTTGATCCCTTTGTTTCTGCTGTAAAACATATCGAGAAAGACCCATCTTTGTTCCAAAGATTCGATATAACAAGTAACCACATCTCTTCCAAGTTTTTTGATAGAGAGATTGGTAAAAAGTGGGAAAGTATATTTTTCTGAAATTCAACCCTGTGAGGCTAGTAAATTACTAGGGTAATAGAGTTTGGATATATAATATTGGTTTTTTAGTAAATAAAATCACAAAAAAATTTATTTCCGGTAGGTGGCTTACGTTAACTTAGTAAATTGTTGTAACGGACAGACGATCACACTCAATAACACCAGTGCTAGCACGGGGACATACACAATTACCGGTGTTACTGGCATCGGTCCTTATTGTTATGTAACCACAGGTGGATCTCCAACCGCCGTTATACTGGATGGTACCTCTGCCTCTTTTACTCTCGTGGGAGCTACTGCTGATTGTAATGATCCCGAGGTAAAAACTACATGTTCGTCAAAATGTGGTGAATCTACTCCAACACCTCTGCCAACAAGTACACCAACACCAACTCCTACCGCTAGCTCTACACCAACACCAGCACCGACTGGAACACCAGTTCCTGCTACACCAACACCTGTTCCTGCTACACCAACACCA
>Ga0180432_10004506_pt1 | contig 19077 bp, 16 predicted proteins | sample SS_ome_10_FD_132414 | JGI IMG/M metagenome (GOLD analysis project Ga0180432, IMG submission 132414) | Hypersaline lake sediment archaeal communities from the Salton Sea, California, USA - SS_1_MS_2 metaG | ecosystem: Environmental > Aquatic > Non-marine Saline and Alkaline > Hypersaline >...
ACTCATCCAAACGGGGAAAGTCTCATTCCCTGGCGATTCCGTGAGGTTTGTTTGGTTTGAACCGTCGAGATTCATCATGTAGATCTCGTAGTTGCGATCGCGCGAAGATGCAAACACAACCCGCTGCCCATCGGGCGATACAGACGGCCTGTAGTTCGACCCGTCTCCTCGAGTAATCTGCACCGGATCGGACCCATCCGCATTCATCGCCCAAATTTGCGATGAACCGCTTTCATCGGATTCGTAGAAGATGCGACTCCCATCCGGAGTCCACGCCGGCGAGCCTTCCAACGCGAGAGTCATGGTGAGCTGGACCGGGTTTGTACCGTCTGCATCTGCGACAAAGATGTCGAGGTTTCCACCAGCATCCGATACGTACGCTATCTTGGTTCCGTCAGGAGAGAATGTCGCGGAGGTTTCGCTGCCTGGTAGATCGGTCAGTTTGTGGAGTGTGTCCGGTTGGTCCCGGTCGAACGAGTAGAGGTCGACATTTCCACCACGCGTGGACGTCACCAGGATCTCTCCTACCACATACACGGATACCGAATCGGTAGAGCCCCAGGGTGTGTTCGCAACTACCGTAGCAGATCCAATCCCCACTGGCTCTAGATTGCCGTCAGCGTCCACTCCGGCGACGGCAGGATCTGACGAAGTCCACGTGAGGCTCCTGGCCTCCGACACAGCGTTGCCATCATCATCTGTGAATGATGCGCTGAGCTGGAGCCGATCGCCTCGACTCATTGGCACTTTGTCGGGTTCGACTTTGAGTCCCCCGGCAACGACACTCACATCCCACGCTACTTCAAGACCTTCTCCGGGAGCTTTCACTGTAAGCCTGGTATTACCAAGTTCGTTTCCAGTCAAGGCCCCGGTTGCTTCGTGGAACGATGCAACCGTGGTATCGACCAGGTGCCAGGTGAGAGGAGCTTCAGGGATCGGCGTTTCGTCAACCGACAATGGCGTCGCCGTAAACGTCCTTGATCCGCCTAGAGGTACCACCACAGCGCCGTCGGAGTAAGGTGGCATGGCCTCCAGCCATTCCACCGGCCTGTGCACTGTAACCGTGAGTCTGCTTTCCTGGCCAAACCCAGTGGCGATAATCTCCGCTTGCCCAGCGGCCCTACCAGTGATCACACCGAGGGGTGACACGTGGACAACGCCGGGATTGCTCGACCGCCACACCAACCAGTTCGGTGCAAGCGGCCTGTTGTTCTGATCCGGGACAGTCACTTCGATGGTGTCGGAGAGGTTCGGCGATACGCCAATCTCTGGGGCTGGAAAAGCAAACTCTGCTTGAGCTACCTGCACCGTAACACGCGCCAGCAAACCGGTCCGCGTGACCGCTTCGAGCACACCTTGACCGGGTGACAAACCCAAAATGCCTCCGTGGTCCCGAATCTCGGCAACACCCGGCTGACCCAGGAAGCGCCACGACACCACCGTCGGCGAAGCAAGATCTCCGTTATCGTTGAGAAACCTAGGCTGAGGTCGGATCTCTTCGGAAGGCAGCAGGAATATCGAAGCAGGTTCAATCTGCAGCACTGTTGCAACCCCACCACCCACAGCCGCAGCACCCGCACCCGCCACACCGACCACCTGCACAGCAGCCGATGCACGTCTGTTGCCTACTCGAACCTCGATGGCCGCGATCCCCTCACTCAAACCCATCAGTGCCGCAATACCGGGCAGACTCGGGTCTTCCGCCACCCTCACGACGTTAGGATCGCTGCTGGTCCAGGAAAACGACGCCGTGGTAACGATATCGCCACGCGCGTTGTATGCATCCGCCATCAACTCCCGTCGCTCTCCGACGGTCATGGTAACCGTAACCGGTGCAATCTGCACCTCAGCTACCTGCTGACCAAAGGTCTGTTCAGGCAACGCAACAGCCAACGACGCCGCTAGTGCCAAATATCCAAGCGCTCGCATTATATCATGCCCGGTCCAATGACTGTAACTACGTACCAATACTAAAGATATGTGCCGCTACGTTAGGAGTCGGCAAGCTGAGTGTCAAGCCAACCGATTCTCCAAAAACTACGTCTTGCGCTAAACACACACTTGCACCGAATGTACAGTGCGTGAATGCTCCCCCCAGACCGCTCGACTACGATTTGGAAGGTCACATGATACGGCTTTTGCAACTTCTGTCACAGCAACCGTCCCACCCGCGCACGGGTGGAAGCATACATCTTACTTATCGGTCATACACCCCAGTTACTAGAATTGTGCTCCTCGGGCTCGTCTTGCTCAGCCTCGGCGCTTGTAGCGGCTCTGGAGCGGGGGCCACAGCCTTCATTGGAGCAAGCGTATTCGACGGCTCGGGAACACCACCGATTCTAGACGCGGTGATAATCGTTAGAGACGGAGTGATCGAAGCCATCGGCTCCGAGGCGGATGTTCGGGTTCCCCGCGGCGCACAGGAGTTTCGCCTCGATGGCAGCTGGGTAATACCGGGGCTGATCGACTCGCACGCCCATCCCTCTAGTTGGACCCTGACCCGGTTTTTGGCATATGGGGTGACCAGCGTCCGCGGCATGGGGGGAGACCAGGAATCGATAGTGGCGCTTCGGGATTCCGTGTCGATCGGTTCCCTCCTGGGACCACGGCTCTTCATTTCGGGTGCCATGATCGACGGCAGCCCTGCGACCTGGTCCAATGCCACCTCAGTATCGTCCCAATCCGAAGCTCGCCAGGCTGTCGACACCCGCGTGCTCATCGAAGCCGCGCAGGTCAAGATCTACACCAAGATCAACCGTGAGTTGCTCGAGGCAATCGGCGATGAGGCGAGTGCTCTTCAGATTCCGATCGCAGCCCATCTCGGGAAGGTGGACGCCATTACGGCTGCAAGAATGGGAGTGCACTCTCTCGAACATATGACCGGGGTAGTCGAAGCAACGATGCTCGATCCGACCCGGCTCCTCCGTGCTCACTCCAACTTCTTCGCGGGCTGGAAGGCGGCAGGCCGAGCGTGGGCCAACCTCGACTCCGCCGGTTTGGACGCTACGGCGACCACACTCGTAGAGGCGGGGACTGTTATTGTGCCTACTCTGGTTCAGTATGAGACATACGGCCACCTGGCAGACGACGAGTACATCTCTACGCTCGACCTCGAAGGTGTGCCTCAGGCGGTGCGCGACGACTGGAACATACCAGACCTCATTCGTCGTGCGCAGCTAACACAGAGCGATTATCGCATGTTTCGACGATCCCGCCCAGCTCAGGATCTCTTCATAAGGTTGTACCGCAGTCACAACGGTACCGTCGTGGCGGGCACGGATGCGCCAGCTCAGCTACTTGCACCCGGAGCAAGCCTCCACGACGAACTCGCCTTGCTGGTAGCAGCGGGACTCAGTCCGAGAGAGGCGATTCTATCCGCGACCAGGCACGCGGCCGAACTCATTGAGGCGGATACGGTGGGAGTTCTCGCCCCAGGCAACGTGGCTGATTTCGTGGTCCTCGCGGGCAATCCCTTGGAGGACATCCACAACACGCGCACAGTTGAGCGTGTAGTGTTCAAAGGAGCCAGCTATCATCCGGACGAGCTGCGACTGGATTGGCGATAGGAGTCATGAAACTACCCGAGGAAAGAGTTACCCTAGTTCACGCAGACGAGAGCTGTCTGGGCAACGGAATGGATGGAAAGAACCCCGGAGGTGCCGGCGCTCTCGTCGAGACGCTGACTAATGAAGGGATCGCCAGGAGAGATCTCTATATTTCGTCACCCGACACGACGAACAACCGTATGGCGCTGCAGGGTGCAATAACAACGCTGGCTGCGATCAAAGCGGAGCAGAGCGGGCTGCGGATTTCGTATGTCTCGGATTCGCAGTATCTGGTGAAAGGGATGAACGAGTGGATTGCGGGCTGGCGCGCGCGTGGTTGGCGGAGAAAGGGAGGCGCGATCGAGAACCTCGTCATGTGGCAAGAGTTGGATACCATCGCCGCACAGTTGTCCGTAGAGTGGAAGTGGGTACGTGGCCATGCAGGCCATCCGAAGAACGAGTACGTTGATGCGCTCGCTGTGCGAGCAGCGACTAAGCAGATCGACTCCGGCGGGTTTGTCGGGTCGGAGCTACTTAGCTGGCTGGCGCACAAACAGGCTAGGGGTCAGTTTACCGAATACAACCCCGACAGGGACGTGCTGGAGTAGAACGTAGAATTCACGAGCGAAATATGACCGTGTTCAAAGACGGAGTCAGCGCCAACACACACCCCATGAACTTGCTCCCCGACGGGGCAGAGCCTCAAACAGACCGCATACCGCTGTACGAAGTCTATATGCGCATGGCCGAGGAGTTGGCGAAGCGGTCCACATGCCTCCGGCTCCAAGTGGGTACGGTGGTTACCGATGCAACGTTGGAACACGTGCTGGCTATCGGGTACAACGGCAACGCGAAAGGGTTACCCAACATGTGCGATTCTGCGGTGCCCGGCAGCTGCGGCTGCATCCACTCGGAGATGAATGCGCTCGTAAAGGCCCCAGGGGCCGTGCGAGACAAGGTTGTTTTCGTGACGGATAGCCCGTGCGTAATGTGTGCAAAGCTCATGATCAACTCCGGGGTAACCCACGTGTTCTACCGCAGGCCGTACAGAGACCCGAGCGGAATCGAGCTACTGGCAACTGCGGGCGTGGTGCCGGTTCACTATGACCGTTGGAAAGACGAATGGCGCTAGGGCATAACAATGGATGATCTCGAGCGGTTATTCAGGCACCTCGTACACTTGTTGGCGGAACACCAACCAAATCGGCTCACGGCGGCGTTCCAGCTCTCAGAGCTCTATCAATCGATAATTCCCTATCGCACATACAAGAAGAAGCTTGGTTTCGAGTCTAACGAGGACTACGAAATGGCTGTGTTGCGACTCTTTGCTGGGGAACGGGACTACGCCACAGTCGAGCCCGTCGAGGTGCGCGAACAATTGGTGTTGGAAGCGCAAGAAACCAACCCAAACCCCGGTGCATTTAGAGAGTTCGCGGCGGCGAGGGTGAAGCTCAATGAGAAGGCGGTACGTTCCGTTCAGACGGCTTCCAGGTCGTTTGCGCCACCTCCTCCGGTTGGAGAACCAGCCCCGAATGACGAACAATGGGGGCAATATGCTCCACCCGTCGGCCATACGCGCGAAGAAACCCAGAGACCTCCTGAATCTGAGGCTGCACAACGGGCGCCTTCCGACGCAGCCACAAAACCGATTGATCGTCCACCACCTGCGCCTGATTGTCCAGGCTGTCACAAACCGTTGCCCACCCATCGGCGAGTCCAATACTGCCCGTTTTGCGGCTGCCAGGTAGCTCCGGTTCCCTGCCCGGTGTGCGGGGAAGAGATTGAAGTTGGCTGGCGATTCTGTATCACCTGCGGCAGGGACGGGTCGGTCGAATGACCAATTTGGTTCCTTCCGAGCCTCGCATAGACCAGGCGGCTCTCGAGCGCATACTGCAGCGCGCGACCGAGCTGCAGAGTAGGGACAGGGAGGTCGGAGAGGAGCTGTCTGAAACCGAGTTGATGCAACTTGGCGAGGAAGTCGGAATCCTACCACAACATCTCCGGCGGGCTCTCTCAGAAGAACGGTCCAGAGCATTGGTTGCCGCAGACCGCAATCCCCTGGGTCGGCTAATGGGGCCCGGCAAGGTGGCGGCACAACGGACCGTTAACGGCACAGTTGACAACACGGAAGCGGCACTCAAGGAATGGATGTCGGAGGGAGAACTCCTTCAGATCAAACGGCGCTACCCGGACCGCACTTCGTGGGAGCGTAAAGAAGGCGCATTCGCATCTCTCAAGCGGTCGTTCGGTGCCGGAGGACGCAAGTATGTCCTGGCAGGTGCGGCGGAGGTGATCAGCAAAGTGGCGGCAGCAGGCGAATCTCAAACTCACGTGCAGCTGCTTGCAGATATTTCCAACAAGAGAACCGGCCACGTGATAGGCTCGAGTGTACTGATCGGCAGCGGAGCTTCCGTTACGGGAATTCTCCTACTGTTAGGAGTAATGGTGCCAGCCGCCGTGGTGCCGGCGATTGTGTGCATTCCAATTGCGGCAACGGTCGCCCGCTCACACCTAAAGGAGGTCGAGAAGTTTCAGGTAGCCCTAGAGCAGATTCTGGACCGGCTCGAGCACGGAGAAATCGGCCTAAAACCGAAACAAATCGGGCCGGGTGAGGGCGGTATCGGTCGCATCGCAGACGAGATCCGCAAGAACCTCGGGATCTAGCGGCGATGGTCAATAACCCGGTGACCGCTGCGGCCATTCTGTTCACAATTCTGTGCTGCGCATGTGGTGCCGGAGGCGTCCGTCCGACGTTTCGTCCCTTCCCGCAGGCGATCGTCGATACTGTTGCCGGTGAACCCGAACAGGTCGTTGAGCACCTGTCGGAGCTGCTTCAGGAAGAGGGTATCGAGCTTCGTTGGTCGAGAATGCGCGAGGGGTATGTAGAAACCATGTGGTTCAATCCGGTTACCGGCGACACGGGAGGCGGCAGGAGTCTCAACACGGCTGGAATCGTGCGGCTGCGGTTCTGGACCGATCCCGTCGCGGAGCACCAAGCCGTTGTCGTGGGCGAGGCCGTGCGCCGGCGCGTGGTCGATCCGTCTCTCCCCTACCGGGAAACTGAGATACATGTCCTCGAAGACCACGAGGGTTACGAGATTCTCCAACGCGTAATCGAAGGGCTCGCCTCAAGCGGCCACGAGCACGAACATTGACTGTCACCCGTCCAGAGCAATCGGCGCAAGCAGAGAAGAAGTTCTGCAGCGACACGCTGCCCAAGGTTTCGCGCACCTTCGCCATCTGCATTCGGCTGCTACCTCCCGACCTCGAGCATTCAGTCCTGATCGCGTACCTGCTCTGCAGAATCGCCGATACCATCGAAGATACGACTAGCTTGAACGGCGTGGCGAAAAAACGACTGCTGGCTCTCTTCAGCGACTGTCTCCAGCCCAATGGACCAGACTCGGGCCCCTTGCGGGAAGCGTTTGAATCACCCAGGGACGACGACGAACTGTTGGCCAGGGAAGCCGATGTGGTACTGCGAGAATTCAAACGACTGTCAGAATCACGACAGAACGCGATTCGGCCGTGGGTAATGGAGATGTGCGCCGGCATGGCGGATTTCGTGAGTAGTCCGGGTTCGGACGAATCCGGATTTGTCACCTCGCTCGACACGACGGAAGATTTGGAACGTTACTGCTATTATGTGGCCGGAACAGTCGGTCACATGCTGACCTCCCTGTTCGCCCAGGTCACCCCTCCGATTCCAGAGGATGAGTACGAACGCATGAAGGCGCTCGCAACGAGCTTCGGACTGGGTCTTCAACTCACCAACATCATCAAGGATGTCGCTGACGACCGTCAGCGGGGCCACAACTACGTGCCTCGTCAACTGTGTCTCATAGCGGGAGTCGAGCCGAAGGATGTACAGGACGGCAAGTATGTGCACGAATCGCGTGAGGTAGTGAACGCACTAGTGGACAAGGCAAAAGGACATCTGTGCGACGCGTTGGAATACTCAATGTGCATACCGGGAAGGCAGCGTGGGATTAGGGCGTTTTGCCTCACATCTCTGTTCTTCGCCGTCAAGACTCTGCGTCTGGCCCAACAAGATGATACGGTGCTCAAGCCAACCCAGAAATTGAAGATCTCTCGTTCCGCCGTTAGACGTACGGTAGTCACGACCGGACTCATTGCATCCAACAACACCCTGGTCAAGGCGTATTTTCGCAGGTTGGCGGGTCCGGTTTGGTGGTCACGCTATCTGGCGACCCGCTTCTGATCCGTGACGATCTCCCTCGTGGTTGCTGTTGCGGAAAACGGAGTGATCGGACGTGGTGGTGTGCTTCCTTGGCACCTTCCCAAGGACCTCGAGCGGTTCAGGATGCTGACTTCGGGGCACACCGTGATAATGGGGCGGAAAACACTCGAGTCTATTGGAAAACCTCTGCCGAACAGACGCAATATCGTATTGACCAACAATCGCGAATTGAAGCTCGATGGTGTCGATATTGTGCTCGACATGAAACACGCATTGGCGGCGACCGATACCGATAATGAAGAGGTTTTTGTTATCGGGGGAGCGGAGGTGTTCTCCTCGACTCTAGACCTCGCTGACAGGATCTACTTGACGCTTGTCCACGCCGAACTCGAAGGTGACAAGGTGTTTGACGATATCGATCCATCCGACTGGGTGTTGCTGCAAGAGGAGTTTCACGACGCGGATGAACGACATCAACACGCTTTTACGTTCAGGGTGCTTGAGCGACGCATTCGAAAAAAGCCCGCGCCGCAGAATGTGACACGGGCCTAGATCGGTTGCAGAGCTGGTTATTTCGCCGCTTCTTCCTCTGCCTTCTTACGTTCTTCGACGATCCTTTCCGCCACGTCCGAGGGCACTTCCTGGTACGAGTGGAATTTCCATGCGAACGTGCCGCGGCCGTGTGTCATCGAATGGAGTTGCGTCGAATATCTGTACATCTCGGCCTCTGGAACCGTTGCCTTGACCTTCGTCATGTTGCGGTCGGGTTCCGACCCGAGTATTTGGCCACGGCGTGACGAGAGATCTCCCATCACATCTCCGAGATTCTCGTCCGGCGTCCAGACTTCCACTTCATGGACGGGTTCGAGGATTATTGGCTTACAGCTTGGAGCCACGTTCCTGAAGGCCTGAATGCCCGCCATCTTGAACGCCTGCTCGCTGCTGTCCACGGTGTGGAAGCTGCCGTCGTAACAGTCGACTTTGAAGTCGACTACGGGCGAGCCTGCTAGTACGCCTCGCGCCGCAGCCTCCCTTACCCCTTTGTCAACCGCCGGTATGTACTTGGCAGGAATCGCGCCACCCACAATCGAGTTGGTGAACTCGTAACCGGTACCACGAGGTTGCGGCTCGATGCGAATCCAACAATCCCCGAACTGGCCTCTGCCGCCCGACTGCTTCTTATGCCGTCCCTGGCCCTCAGCCTTCTTCTTGAAGGTCTCTCTGTACGCCACCAACGGCTTCTGGATCTCCGAGTGAACTCCGTACTTGCGCTCGAGCCTATTGACTATCACTTCCAGATGGCGCTCGCCCCTACCGCTGATCAGGGTTTGGCGCAACTCCGAATTGTATTCATGATGGAACGTGGGATCTTCGTCGTGCAGCTTTTGGAGACCTGTCGACAGCTTGTCTTCCTCGCCTCGTTTTGTAACAGCAACTGCCAACACGATAATAGGATCCGGGAATGGTATCTTCGCCAGAGCCGTGGGAGTCCCCTGCGTGGACAGCGTGTCGTTCGTATGCGTGTCTTTCAGCTTTGCCACCACGCCGATATCGCCGGCATGCAGCTCTGGAACCTCGGTACGGTCTTTACCTTGCGCGACCGAAAGATGATTCAACTTCTCGATGGACTCTCGAGGTGCGTTGAAGACTTCCAGCCCATTGCTCACCTTGCCCGACACGATCTTGAAGAGCGACACTTCACCGACATGCGGTTCGGCAACGGTCTTGAAGACCTGGGCAACGACTGGGCCGTCATCGGATGCCTCCAGCGCCAAATCGGTGTCCTTTTCCCATATCTTCGTGTTCACCGGCGGACACTCGGCCGGCGACGGCACTAGCGCCACGATTTCCGACAACAGAGCACGGGTACCGTACGTGAGCGTAGCTGAACAACACATCAACGGGAATATGTCACCCCTGGCAATGCCCGCCTTGAGGGCGGTAAATGCCTCTTCCCGAGAGATCTCTTCGCCGTCGAAGTAACGCTCCATGAGCGACTCATCAGTCGCAGCAATTTCCTCGATCAGCTGCTGTGAGTATTCCTCGAGCTTGGACTTGTACTCCTCCGGAACGTCGACCTCTTCGTATTCTCCAGACTTCGTACCGCTCGAGTACATGTGGCATTTCTTCGAGAACAAATCGATGATGCCCTCGAACTCCGGGCCCTCTCCAACAGGCAACTGGATCGGCACCACGCTGGTGGTGAGATCCTTCTTGATGCCTGCCAGTACCTTTTCGAAATCTGCATTCTCCTTATCCATCATCGACGCGACGAACATTCGTGGAATCCCCCGTTCTGTCGCGTATCGCCAAACCTGTTCGGTCCCGGCTTCCACTCCGGCTGTAGCGCCGACTGCGATGACCGCCGCGTCAGCAGCGTATACGCCAGCCAGCGCATCACCCGTGAAATCCAAATATCCCGGCGTGTCGACCAGGTTGATCTTCGCGTTCTCCCACTCGGCATGGGCAAGTCCCAAGCTGATGGAGTACTGTCGTTCGATTTCGTCGGGGGTGTAGTCGGTGAGGGCCGTTCCGTCAGGTACTGAACCATGTCGCTTGCTGCTTCCTGCCACGAACGCAAGCGCATCGACGAGGGCTGTCTTGCCGCTAGCGCCGTGGCCAATCACAGCCACGTTGCGAATCGCGTTACTTTCATAGACACGCATGTTTTACCTCCTGCACAAGGGACGGGGAACATCGTCAGGGAATCGGTCATTGTCAAATCCAACCTTATCGGAGGTGTGCCAGTTCGAGTCGCCACAAAGCTTCCTATGAATGACCAGGGCGGGTAGCTTCAACCTTCATATGCGTGGATTCGTCGAAAGGACGGAATTGTTGCTTTTGTTTCGCTGGATTGGACTGAGCCTGGTGCTGATCTTGGCGTTCACCGAGCCTTCCTCGGGGCAGGCTCGTGCGCTTCTCCTCTTCGGTCAGGCCGGCCGAATGTACCCGCTGGCGAACCTGGGCAGTGACGCCGGCGACGACATGAGTCCAGGCAGAGCATTCGGTGGAGGTCTGGGTTTTCAAGTCGGTCCTACGGCAGCCATTAGAGCGATGGTGAATGTCTCCAGGAGCAACCTCCGCGGGCCTACCGTCAGCTTCGACGATTCAACCTTCACGCGATCTTACATCGGACTGGACCTGATGTTCGGCGCCCCCTCTGACGCGGGTTTGGCACCGTACATTTTCTTTGGCGGTGGCCGATTGTGTGCGGATCCTGGGGAGCCTGGCGTCGACACACTCGTCAAACCGGCCGGGCGACTGGGGACAGGTATGAACTATGTTCCAGACAACAGCTTCTTCGTGTTTTTCGTGGAAGCAGCAGGCTGGCTGTACGATTTTGAGCTCCTTGGGTTCAGTTCACTCCAGTTCGACACTGCATTGATGGGAGGGCTGGCGTTTGCGGTTCCTTTCTAAGTTTCAGATATCCACCCTTCTCAGTGTGGCATTCGCCCTTGCGGGAGCAGGATGCGGCGGCGGTTCGCCAATTGGGACGGTAGAACTCGGTGAGCTAGTCTATTCCGGCACCGTGGATGGCGACTACTTGTCGCGCCAACTCATTCAACTCGATCCACCTTTCCAAGCATGTTTCGTGCGGGCAAAAAGACAGGACCGAACCACAGAGGGTGTGATCCAACTGAGCCTCACGGGTGGAGACGGTCGCCTGGCAGGTGAAATCCAATCGAATTCCACAGGGAGCACAGAACTCGGTGAGTGCGTATTGGGAGCCATAGCGGGATTGACCATCATTGAGCCCGCAGAGACCGGTCCGTGGGATTACACCGCAGAATGGTCAGTAACCTTCGAGCTGGTAAGCTTCGATCGAAACACCAACTGACGCAGTCTAGGATCAAGCCACGAACGCCGGTCCCCTTGGGATCCGGCGCTCGCTGTATTGGATCGAAGTCAGATGCTAAGACGCTTCTGCCTCGACCTTTCGGACATTTGTGGCGTGGAGCCCCTTTGGGCCTTCGGCGACTTCGAATTCCACCTGCTCATTCTCAGCTAGAGTGCGGAACCCCGACCCTTCAATTGCGGAGTAGTGCACGAATACATCAGGACCGTCTTCGCGCTCAATGAAACCGAAGCCTTTAGCGGTGTTGAACCACTTGACCTTGCCATTGGCCATGCTTACGAATACCTCCGTACGAGCCAAGAGCCACTGCCGGTCGCCGCAGCCTGCAAACGGCCGAACGCCGGGCGATTTCGCATAACTTTCAGGCGATGTACCGGCTTGTCAATAGCCCGGCGGAGTTGAGTTTTCGGCCATCTCGATCCCGCAGTTGGTCGTGGTTGTGCCCGGCAGAGGAGAAGCACCAATCTTGAGTTGGTCAGTATGGAGTGTCGCTGAGCAGAATCGCCGGCGTATCACGCGATCTAGTGCATCGAGGTACAGGAAATAAATACAGCGGTACTAGCAGAGGCGCCGGGCGGATTCGAACCGCCGAATAGAGGTTTTGCAGACCCCCGCCTTACCACTTGGCTACGGCGCCTTGGCAGACACCAAACTTCGCATGAGAGGGGTTATTCCTCAAGCGCTGGTTGGCAAGAGATTCGTCTTACAACTGGTTGAAACGCGAATTTGGGGCGCTAGTTAGCCACCGCTGCCAACTCTCGCACAACTCCTTCCAGCCCGTCGAACTCGGTCGTCTTATCGAAAAAGTGGCTGGCACCGAGTTCAAAGCAGCGTTTCCGATACGCAGCATACGGGTAGTTGGTGAGGATTATCACGACCGGTAGATCCGGATTATCCTTGATGGATTCGAGCAAACCGATCCCACTTCGCTCCGGCATCCGTATGTCTAGAATGACTACGTCAGGACGCAACTCACGGATGAGGTCTGCACCTTCGACACCGTTGGATGCCTCTCCGACCAGTCGAACTCCTTCCATTTCGGTCAACAAGCTGACCAGACGCCGCCGAATGACTGCGGAATCGTCAACGATCAAGAATGTGCGGGCTCTTGCCGGCGCTGAAGCCACATCGCCAGCATTCGTGGGGGCAAATGACGGCAGATTCATGCTGAAGGAGTAGGTTCTCGCCCGGCGCAGTGCTATCAGCCAGTGCAGCCGATCCTGGTAGGTATCTGTCGTGCACAACTGTAGGCGAGATCTTACTTCTGTAGGGGCCCGGACTACTACTACAGCTAATCTACTAGTCCGTGCCGAAGCACATAGCGAATCAACTCCGCGTTTGACTTCAAATTCATCTTTGTCAGAACGCGGGTTCTGTACGTGCTCACTGTCTTGGGACTCAACCCGAGCTCGGCGGCCGTGTCCTTCACGCTGGTACCTGAGCCCAGTTTGCACAGAACCTGATATTCTCGGTCCGACAGCGTCGAGTGCGGCAGCATATCGCGATCGGCCTCTAACTCGAAGGCGAGGCGTTCGGCCAACGACTCCGTGACGTACTTTCCACCGCGATAGGCTCTCCGAATCGCACCGGCAAGTTCATTGGGGGAATGGTCCTTGGTGAGGTAACCGGATGCCCCGAGCCGGAGCGCCCTAACGGCATACTGGTCCTCCGAGTGCACACTCAACACCAGCACGCGCACCCCGGGGTGTTCTTTGCGGAGACGGTGCATCGTCTCTAGAAAACCCTGGCCAGGCATGGACACATCGAGCAACAGGACATCCACAGGGAGCTCAGCGCACTTGTTCAGTGCATCATCTCCGTCAACGGCCTCCCCCTCGAGCTTCATGTCAGGACATTCCGCGATGATGCGTTTCAAGCCCTCGCGCACAATCGGATGATCATCAGCAATGAGCAATCGAATCACGATGCTCCTCCAACATATGTCCGCCCGAGAGGCAACTCGAGTTTGACAAGAGACCCACCATCGGGAAGCCGCCTAATGATGACATTACCGCCAAGAGCGGCCGCCCGCTCCCGCATGCCAATCAACCCTATCGAGTGTGAGCTGGACAGAGCGGCGTCCCCAATACCAATCCCGTCGTCACTCACAGACAGAAGTAGTGTATCGTCAGCGAATCGGATCTCAACCGTGACGTTTTCGGCGTCCGCGTGCCGAGCCACGTTCACGAGCGCTTCCTGCAAGATTCGGAACGCCGCAGTTGCATGTTCATTCTTTACGAACCTTTCGCCAATTCGCAATTCCAACGCGCATTCGATACCCGACTGTCTGCAGAACTCGGTAGTCTGCCATTCCACCGCCGCCTCCAGGCCAAGATCATCCAGAATGGGCGGCCTCAGCTGTGTCGATATTGTGCGCACTGAATCAACTGTAGAGTCGAGCAAGGCCTGCATCGACTCGGCTCTTTCAGTCACGGAATCATTATCAGGCAGCCTTCGCATCAGCCACGAGAGGTCCATTTTCATGCCCGTGAGCGCTTGACCGAGTTGGTCATGAATCTCTCTAGCAATCACCGTTCGCTCTTCCTCACGTACGGCATGAAGCCGTGCAGCGAGATTTCGCAGCCGTTCCTGGGAGGATGCCAGTGCCTCTTCGGCCTGCCTGCGCTCCAAAGCATGCGCGAGAACATTCGCGACACCTTCGAGGAAGTTCACGTCGTCGCTATCGAACGCCCTCCTTCTATCGTCGCAAGCCATTAACACACCGAATGGCCGTCCCCACCCTCGGATCGGGACTGTAACCGAGCTGACCACGCCATGGTCGCTAAACAGCCGCGGCTGTTGGAATCGCCCGTCCAGTGTGCCGTCCTCAACTACGATCGTCTTTCCATCTCGAATCGCAGTTGCGCCCTGCCATTCCAATGTGGCATCAATGACGACGGTTCCGATCGCCGCGTTCTTGCACCCCCTGGCATCTCGCAGCACGTACCCAGTTCCGTCTGGGGCCAACTCAACTATTCCACACAGACCAATATCGAGAGTCGCAGTTACCGAGTTCACGCTCTCGGCGAACAGCATGTTCAGGTCGCCGCCTGCCAGCGCATGACGTCCCAGCACCGCGATCATAGCCTGCTGCCGTTCCCTGATTTTCAGTGCTTTCTCGGCTCGCACTCGCGGACTGATGTCGACCGCCGTCGCAGCCAAAATCATCGATGTGCCTTCGTCGTCGGGAATCGTTATGCCGTTCATGAGCATCGGGAATGCAGAACCATCCCGGTGGGTGTGCCACACTTCGGTCGGTCCGTACTTGCCGTCGCGAAACAAGCCGGCGTTCACCGCTTTCACAAACTCCATCTGCTCCTCGGTGTGGAACACCGACAAGTTCTTGCCCAGTAATTCGTCCGCGGTGTACCCGTGCACGGCAGCGAAATTCGTATTCAGGTAAAGGAGGTTCCCATCGAGGTCCGCTACCGCCATGCCATAGTTGGCGTTATCGGCAATCTCCCTGAACTCACGAAGCTCCCGTTCGGCCTGTCGACGCTCCGTGATGTCAGTGTTCGTCCCAACGACCCGGATCGGATTCGCGGCTGCGTCGTGGATAACCTTTCCTCTCGCCAGAATCCACCGGATCGATTCGTCTCTGTGCACCATGCGGTGTTCTAGATAGTATTCCTCAGTAGTCCCAGCCAGGCACGCCGCGGCGGCCTCGTCGGCTGCTTGCCGGTCACCCGGGTGCAGAAGGTGGTTCCACCCGTGGATATCGGTGGGGAACTCGTGATCCTCGTAACCCAGTAGTTCCATGATGATCGGATCAACGAAGAACTGCCCTGACAGGAGATCCCAATCCCATACGCCGGTTCGCCCAGCTCGTGTCGCCATCGCGTACCGATCTTCGATCGTTCGTAGCGCCTCCTCAGCCTCTCGGCGCTTTGAGATGTCTCGAGCCACTGAATACGCAAACGCATCTCTGCCCAGCTTTCGGTAGCTGATGGAGACTTCCACAGGAATCAACGACCCGGATTGGGTGCGGAACAATGACTCGTCGGTGAACGATCCGCGACGTCTGATGTCGGCCCAATGCTGCGTCCATCTCTTGGCATCGAGGCCCATGTCTATGTCGTGGATCGTGAGCGACAACAGCTCGTCAGCGGAATAACCAAGTGTACGGCATGCGGCGTTGTTGACGTAGAACAACTTCGCATCCGATCGCATCAAGAGAATGCACTCTGTAGCCGTATCCACCGCATGCCGAGTGAACCTGAGGTCCATCCTCTCCCGCTCGCGCTCTGTCTCGTCACGCCAGATGCTCACCATGCCCGAATCGCTTGCAGCATCGAGCGGCGATGCGGTAACGACCAAACGCCTAGCCCCGTACGGCGTGCTGATGTCGATTTCACAGTCACACTGGCGGGCCCCTGATTTGACACGGCGCAATAATCCAGCCCAGCACTCGGTCGTTTCAGCACCTGATTCCGCCAAGAGCGAGCTGAGATTGGATGCAATAACCTTGCTTCGATCCGAACCGAGGATTGCCAGGAAGGAGTCGCTTGCCTCAACGACGATTCCGTTCTCGTCTGTAATCGCGATCCCGTCAGCAGAGACACTCAGCAACGCGTCGAGGAATTGTGTGGGCTGGGGTTTCAGCTCCGAACCATTCTTCTCGAATTGTCCGCTCATCGGCATCCCCCGAGGCGAATCAAGTCAGAACGCGAATCCTCTTCCGAAGCTCACCACCCATCGACTATCGTCAAAACCATCGCCGAACTTGTACGCCAGATCTAGCCGCCCCACGTTCGGTCCTGCCGACCTCGTGGCACCGATTCGGATTCCCACTCCCACATCTCCACCCATCCGTCTGGGTTGGTCGCTGAACCATGCCCCTCCATAGTCCACAAAGGCGGCAACACCGAACCCCATCACTCCCAAGACCTCATCAACCAAAAATGCACGGTGTTCGAGCGAACCCCAGAGCATACGCGTACCTGTAAACGCGTGCGGTTTGAACCCCCTCGGCCCCACACCATGGCCAACGTCATACTCGGCTCCAAACGCGACGCCCCGTTGCGCACCAGCTTGCACATGGAAAACGGTGGCATGCCGCGCGAATGGCAGCGTCGCCAGGGTCACCCCAACCCAAGCCTGCCCTGAATCTACTCCGGTGGAGTTGAAAAGTGCGTTGGCGCTGGCGTGCAACGTCGCGAACCCGCGCCCAATGGACGTGCCCGTTTGAACTGCCACATCCGCACCAATGCCGGTTTTGTCGTAGCCGAATCCGGTAGGCGCAAACCACGCTGTCATCGAAATTCGCGAACTCAAGTCCACATCGAAATCTCTATTGAATCCGTTGTAGTGGGTGACCACCTTGAAGCGGGCACGGTTTAGCTCGGCGAATACTCCCACGACCCCGGTGACACTGTCGGGAATCGCGAGCCCGGTATCAGCGTAGGCCACATGCTCCGCTCGGTAGACCTGCCCAGCCAATCCAACACGGAAGTAGCCGGCATTGGTCGCACTAAGCGCGCGGCCATAGTTGACCGTCTGTACGAACGAACGGCGCTGAATTGCGTCTGTGGAATCTCCGTCGCGAAAGCGCAGGATCCTCTCGCGACCAGCCGCACCCGCCAGCTGAAAGGAATACCGGTCAGTGAGCGTTCGCCACGGTACCCCGATGTTCCATCCGCCCCGATCTCCATCACTGAGCCGGTCGTAGAGTCCGCCTACGGCAACTGATGAACCGAACGCTCGGTCCATACCGATGCTGAAAGTGGTGGCCGTGCGATCGGGTTCGTCTCGGTAGAATGCTCCGGCGCGTGTTGCCGTGCCCAGGAGGTTCTGTTCTGCCAATCCGGCATACCAGCTGAACGTACCCCCGGTGGAGTACGCTGAGAGCTGGATTTGCGTCGACCATCCATCGGCCGTAACGACGACCACGGCGAGTCTCGAGCCGATGCGTACGCTGTCAATCGTCACATCGCGAAAAATCCCCAACCGGCGCAGGTTCCGCTCGGTCTCCGCCACCCTCGCGGAATCGTAAGCTTCACCAACCTTGAACAGTAGCTCGCGTCGGACGACGACAGCTCTGGTCGTGATATGAATGGAGTTGGCTGCCCGAAACAGCAGGCTGGAGCGTGCTTCTTCATCGCCAAACACATTTCGCGTAACCACCACTATAGTGTCCACAATGGGCGCACTGGCACGTGGGGTTTGTTGCGCTGAGGCGCCCGGTTGGCACATTAGCGCAAGAAGCGTTGTTATGACTGTAAGACTCTTCATGTCTCGACCGGACTCAAACCTATATGGAACGCCCCGAGACCGCAGGTTGGCCTCGGGGCTGGCCGACAAGATGTTACACGACTGATGCTGTTGATGCTATCTCAAAAGACAGTGAGGTATCGGTCTACCTCCCATGAACTCACCATCGCTGAGTATTCAAGCCACTCACTCCGTTTCGCCTCCATAAACCGTTCATACACGTGCTCGCCCAGCGCAGATCTGATCGCCTTGTCTTTTTCCAGGCAGTCGAGGGCTTCGTGCAGGTCGCGTGGCAATTCATCTATGCGGTAACGACGACGCTCACGATGGCTCATCGTGAAGATGTTCTTGTTGACCGGATCCGGGGGGGTGAGCGCCTGCTCGACACCTTCGAGCCCAGCCGCAAGTTGAACGGTCAGAGCCAAGTATGGATTCGCGGAAGGATCGGGCATCCTTACCTCACATCTAGTGCTCTGCCCGCGCCGATCGGGAATGCGCACCAACGGCGACCGGTTTCTCATACTCCATGCGACGTTCGTTGGAGCTTCGTAGCCGGGAACGAGACGCTTGAAGCTGTTCACTAGCGGATTAGTGACCGCGCAGAAGCCTCGCGCGTGCTTCAGTAGACCGGCAACGTAGCCCAGACCGACATCCGAAATCTCCCACTTGGCCTTGGGCTCGTAAAACGCGTTCTTACCATCCTTGAAGAGCGACTGATGCGTGTGCATGCCTGACCCGTTTTGCCCCTCGATTGGCTTGGGCATGAACGTGGCCAAGAAACCGTGCCGGTAAGCAATGGTCCGTACGATGAACTTGAACGTTGCGAGATTGTCGGCTGTGGTCAGAGCATCGGCGTAACGGAAGTCCACTTCGTGTTGGCCCCGTGCGACCTCGTGATGCCCCGCCTCCACCTGGAACCCCAGATGGTCCAGGTCATGAATCATTAGGCGGCGGATTGGTTCGGCCTTGTCTACCGGAGCCAAATCGAAATAACCACCAGCATCCTGGGTTTCCAGCAGCGGGTATCCGCTCTCGTCACGATGGAAAATGAAAAATTCAGCCTCACATCCCGCCATCATATCGTAACCCAGCTCTTTTGCTCGCTTTATCTGCCTCTTGAGTGTTAGGCGCGGGCAACCGGGGAATGAAGAGCCGTCCGGGTTATAGATGTCGCAGATCACGCGCGCTACTCTCCCACCTTCGTCGTCGTATGGGAAGACCTTGAAAGTGTCGAGATCGGGCTTGAGCACCATGTCGCTTTCCTC